>Ga0209742_10001401_pt1 | contig 11049 bp, 12 predicted proteins | sample DeeMarSeWOR38_10_FD_187462 | JGI IMG/M metagenome (GOLD analysis project Ga0209742, IMG submission 187462) | Marine sediment microbial communities from White Oak River estuary, North Carolina - WOR-3-8_10 (SPAdes) (version 2) | ecosystem: Environmental > Aquatic > Marine > Intertidal zone >... | reverse complement strand
ACTTCTCGTGCATTTCCTGGAACGATGCCGCCAGGTATTCCCGGCGCACGCCAAATATGGCCAGCAGGATGTCCTTCTCCACGCCCATACCCACGAATTTGTCGATCATGTCCTGGTATTCGGACAAGATGAAGTCATTCACAGTATTTCAAAAGTCATTTTATGACCCTCCTTTCAAAGTCTTGATTGACAGATTTCTCACAATTCTTTCCAAAATCCCAGAACATCCTCATTGTTATGGAGATGTTCTAGCGACCACGTCTATCGCGGCGATCATCACGCCTGTCCCGACGCCGGTCCCGCCGGTGCATGCCTCCTGCCGACACTGGCGAGAGCGGCCGGCCAACCGTGTCGATGAACAACGCGCTAGGACCGCCCGCTGGCGGCATTTCGCCATCGAGAATCAGGACGTCATAGGTGATCTCGTTGCCGGACAGTTCCGGGCTCAACAGTTCAACGACGACATCGCTGACGCCTTCGGGGTGAAAAATGGACAGCACTGCGTTAGGCGGGTTGGATGCGAAGCTATCCACACCCTTATCCCACGAGTCCACAAACTCTCGCGAGGTGATATGACCAGTGACCCGGTCGGGCCGATCCGAGAAGAACAGGGTCGTGGGGGCCAGGGTATGCAGGGTTAGCTTACCGTCGTCATAACTCACGTCGTGCGCCGTTTGGACAAACAGCGCTTCAATCTCGTCGGCTTCGAAAATTGATTTCACGTCTTTATCTTTTGCATCCATTGTAGAATTTCCTCCATTTTTTTCTCCTTGTGATCTTGTTCTTAACGTAACTAGTCTAGTACTTTGTTTAGTTGTAGGAACGCATCGCCTCTGGCGATATCGCTAAAGTTTGCTCCGGATGGAGCTTTTGGAATGACATTTGCAGCTTCCTACCTTAATGAAGTACTCGGTTCATCCTTTTGATTTCGAGAATTTACCTGGATTCGTCTAACCGTTAGCTAATTTCTGCTAGGCGGTTATACGTATCTGCCTCGAAAGTCCGGTTGGCCTGAATCTGGGCCACGATCCCCAGGCCGGCCACGACCAGGAAGAACAGCAGCCACCAGAACGAATTCTCAATAGCCAATCTCACCGGGTTCTCCAGCAGCGATACCGCCAGGGCCCCGTTGAACAGGACCAGCAGGGTATAGGTGATGACTCCGGTGCCACCCACAGCCGTGGCCACGATGATGGCGTACTTCTGCAGATTCAAGGCGTAAACGCCCAAAGCCACGACAACGCCAACCACCACGGCGATGAGCCAGAGCAGAAAACCGGGGTCCAGCCCAATCCAGCCCAAGATGCCGACCGTGGCGCCATATCCCAGAGAGAAGGAGATGATGCCCACGGCGATGAAATAAAACAGGTAGGACAGGACGGCAAAGATCAGGCCGACAAAGAAGCCCACCACCCAGCCAGTGACCGTGGCAAACAGGCCGGTGTTAAAAAGGAAGTCGATGGTTTGGGCGCCCAAAAGGAAGCCAGCAAAGAAGCCCCAAATCGGTAACAGGAAAAGGAACAGTCGATAGCCACTAAAGGCTACTACCAAACCAAACAACAGGGCAATGGTCGCCATACAAAGTATTTCAAAAGTCATTCCATAACCCTCCTTTCGATACTTTGACAAACAACAAATTTACATCCGGTCTTTTACCATCTTCTGCCACGCCGCCGTCGCCCTCTTATTTTTAAGGGCACAAGCGATAGCGACGGCGGCGATAAAGGAGAGGAAAGGCCGCGAGACTTTGTTGTGATAAGTAACCAATACCTATCAAGGCATTATCGACGGACGCTAGGCTCCCTCATAGCCGGGAAGCCGTTTGCGGCCGGCTCCGCCGGTGTACCACAGGATGTCGGCCACCAGCATGAGGCCCAGCCACACCCAATCAAATCCGGTCACGCCGCCGGGAGCCACGATGACGTACATGATCGTGGTCCAGGGCAGGAACACGATGCCCAGTATTGGCCAGATCCACCACAGGCCGGTGGGGAAGTTACTGAATGCGGCCTGCCAGCGCAATGGCTGGAAAATCCACCAGAAGGCGCCGAAGATACGTGGACCCAATAAAACGAGCGTCAGTAATGCACAACACATGGTTAGTCCTCCTTATATGCGTATGGTGTGAATAAGGTACGGCTCTACGCCATCAGCTTGCCAGCAGTTTTTGCTTGGCGGCCGCGAATTCCTCGTCGGTCAGCACGCCCTCTTCATGAAGCTGGGCCAGATCCTGGAGCTTGGCCGTCAGATCTTCTTGAGGAGGCGGAGCCGCATATTGCTCCGGCGGCTCGTCGTAGTATTCCTCTTCATTCTCGGCAGCGTAATCTTGCTGAATCTGCTGCTGTTGGGCGTAGTCGTCTTCAGCCCACTTCTTTTGCTGGTGGTGGCGCACAGCGCCTGCTGTACCGGCAACGACGGCCGTGCCTACGGCGGCTCGAGCGACTCTTCTTCTTCTCATCATTCTTCTTGCCCTTGGCATTTTTACCTCCTACTTTTCCTTTTACCTATGGTTTCAAGCGCCCTCTTCACGGGCAAATATCTCTAGCGTTTCCTCGATAACTTCATGGGGGATCCGCTCCTGATGTAACAACCGGCCATCCGCCTTGAGCACGGCTTCCTTGAATTGGACTGCCCACAGGTTTTCGAAGAGCAGTACCGCCACAGTAGTATTATCTTCCATCGCCTCGGCGATATGCTCGATATCTTCCACCTGCACGATCCCACTGATCTCAATATCAAGTGGATCGAAGACTGCTATCAGATCCTCGTCAAGCTGCTCCATCTCTAATGCCTCGTGTTCGCCGTCCTCATACTTCTGGATGACGACGAGATCCATCACCTTGACGATCTTCTTTTCGGCCAGGTCAAGTAATGCCGGCAAGATCTCTCCCGTGAGCTTGATGTTCTCGAATTCAAGAACGACCATGTCGATTGGACCATATGTCATTGGAATCCTCCTTTCATTAAAAGAATGTAGCTACTCAAAGTTCGCTTAAAATAGATCAAAAACAGGAAAGATAGTCGTTCATATTTGACGGATTAGCTCTTTGCTACGAAGCAAAGTCTTCTTGCAACTGCTTTTCCTGTTCTTCGGACAGGTTCGTGTAAAAGAGGTCAAATTTGAGACCGCTTTTCTTAATCGCGTCCGTGACCTTATCCTGCACGGCCTGGCTGGTCATCAAGAACAGGGCCGAAGTCCCCTCGGTGACCTTGTCCTGGGCTTGCTCGATGAAGTCCTTGTCGATGCCGTAGTTGCTGTAGTGACCGGCCAAGGCGCCCATGGCCGCGCCAACGGCCATGCCGAAGAAGGGGACGAAAAAGATCAGGCCGAACAGCATGCCCCAGAAAGCGCCGCCCAGCGCCCCCTCGCCAGTCAAATCACCGAGATGTTTCGTCTTGGGTTTCTTTTTACCCTGGGGCCAAGTGACGATGGCTGCATCCTCCAGGGTGATCAGTTGTTGCCGGCTCAGGTCCTGGACCAGGTCGACCATCTTCTCCGCCCCTTCGGCGGTATCAAAGCTATAACCAGTTATCGTTGTCATTTTAAAACTCTCCTTTTAAAGTTTAAACGCTAGGGGATAGCAGTCTCTTAAGGGCTGGCATCCCGGTGATCGCTCGCTCAGCGGCCTACCGGCCGCCGTGGGCCATCTCGTCGATGCACACCGCCACGGCCAGGATGACGATATCGTCCTGGCCGGGATCGATGGCCACACCGTAACTATCGCGCACCCGGAACCATTTCTTGGACACCTCGGCCACCTTGTCGCGACCCTCGCCAATGGTGTACTCATGGTCCAGGATGTTGCCTTTGACCTCCAGGTCGGGACCATTCTTGATCTTGACCACCCAGCGGTCGCGTACCGGGCTGACCAGGGCCTTCTTGACCATGGCCAGTTGCTCGCCGCTGGGCCCTTCCACCTCCATGCTATCCTTGACCCGCAGCATTTTTTCCTGGATCTTGGCCAGTTCGTTGCCATGGGTATCTTCAAAGACCAAGGTCTGGCGCACGCGCAGCGCCTTGCCATCCACCTTGAATACCTTCTGGCCGCGATCGTTCTCGATCCAAAAATCGTCGCCGATGGCGACCATCTTCTGGCGCATCTGGTAACGGTTACCCCCGCCTCCCCGGCGCCCAAGCTGGCGATCGTCCTGGCGCTCTTGTCGCCGTTCCTGCCTTCTGCCTGGCATGATATTGTCCTCCTTATGAATAGTGATAAGATTTACAGCAGAGTCCAGGATGTAACAACGCTATGAAAAGTGCCTTAAGGGATTTAAATCCACGACCCCCCTCACGAATCTCTCACTTATCTATTGGCTTTGTAGCTAGCATATTTACTGACTTTTACCAATGCAGCTACAGCTCTTTTTGCATCACCAAACGCAGCGATCTTATTCTGAGCTAAAAAGGCATATTCTTCAGCAGCAAATTCGGGCAACGCGAACAACGTTACAGCCAGCGGCTTTTTAATTGTCTTTGCTGCCTCGACAATACTCTGTGTACATGGTCGGCCGGGATCACTGATCGCCAAAAGCATATCGACATTTTCATCTTCACTTAACACTTTTAATGTTTCTCCATAAAGGTTTGGGGCAACCAATATAGCGACACCGATATCGGTCGGGTTGCCAACGCTTGTGCCGACCGGTGGCAGTATTTTTGTCAGTCTTTCCAGAGTTGCGTCCGATAACCTGGCCATTTCAAGCCCCAGCTCGACACAATTATCCGTAGTGCCGACGTTAGTACCCCCCATTCCGGCTACAACAGCAATCCTTTTACCTTTGGGTAACGGCAAATAGTAAAGACAGAAGAGACAATCGACGATTTCCTCAAAACTGCGAACGCTGATTATCCCAGTCTGTTCAAACATGGCGTCCCAGACAAGCTTTGCTCCGGCCAGAGCACCGGTATGAGACATAGCGGCCTTGGCCCCGAGTTCAGTAGCGCCACCTTTCCAGATGATTATAGGTTTTTCCTTTGAGATTTCACGAGCCAGCTGGAAGAACCGTTGCCCGTCTTTAATACCTTCCAGATACGAAATAATGATTTTTGTCTCTTTATCGTGCCCAAAATATTCCAGGAAGTCTACAGCGTTTAAATCGCATTCGTTACCGCAGCTTACTACTTTACTGAATCTAATACCTTTCTTTGTCAAAATGTAGGTCAGGTAGTCTACAAAAGAGCCACTATGTGAAAAAGAGCCAACAGGTCCACCCTCGGTCGTTATATCGTGCATTAACCCTTGAGGAAATGTAAGCAGTTTAGAAGTTGGGCAGTATACACCTATGGAATTAGGCCCTATAACCCTGATACTTCTCGTGCCAGCTACCCTGCAAATCTCCTGCTCTATTTTCTTGCCCTCGGCTCCTTTTTCACCAAAACCGGCTGTGAAAACGATAATCCCCTTCATTCCTTTTTCTGCACAATCCTGCACTACCTGCAACGTACTGTCCGGTGGTGTCATGAGAATAGCAACATCAACATCATGGGGAATATCTTTTATGCTCTGATAGGCTTTTAATCCTAGCAGCTCTGTTTCACGCGGGTGGACAGGGTAAATTTCTCGAAAACCTATCCGAATAAGTCCCTCTAAAAACATCCGGCCAAAGCTACCCTCCCTGCCTGAAGCGCCAATAATACTTACAGACCTAGGATGAAATATTTGCTCCAGATCTGATACGGTAGAATTCATCAATCATTTCCTCCTTGGAAATACATATTGTTGTGTTATTTGAGAGTTAATTGCTTTAGAACTCTTCCTGAGCTTTCTTACAGCTTTTAACACCATTAATTTAATCTCTGTTTATTTCAAGTCTAAATTTAGGCGGGTAATTAATGGTCTACTGTTACTCCTTTGACCTGACAAATAAGAATTAGGTCAGTATCAATTCCTGCCTTTACTGCAAATCGTTACCAGCTATTACCACACTTACAGTTGCCGCCCCCGGTGCACCACCCTGATTATGTGTTAAACCCAATCTTGGGTTCTTCACCTGACGTTTATCAGCCTTACCCTGAAGCTGCTTATAAACCTCATACATCATCCTTAATCCGCTGGCACCGACGGGATGTCCAAAACATTTTAAGCCACCGTCGGTATTAATTGGTAGTCTGCCATCCAATGTGAATGTTCCAGCCTCAATATCTGTTCTAGCCTGTCCAGGTTTACTAAACTGCATATCTTCGTAAATAGTCAGTTCTGTAATAGTGAAACAATCATGAACCTCGGCACAACTTATCTCGTCCCTAGGATTCTGTATCCCCGCCTCTTTGTAAGCAGCTATAGAAGCCAGCCTGGTTTCCTCTACGTGGGCAAAGTCATATTTCTGGCTCAAAAAACCCTCACGCGGTCCCTGGCAAATAGTCATAGCCTTTATGTAAATGGGATCAGGCTTGAATTTTTTAGCTATATCAGCACGGGTTACAATGGCTGCTGCCGCCCCATCGCTGACACCGCAGCAATCGAATAAGCCCAAAGGGTAAGCTACAACAGGGGCATTCATTACCATTTCCAACGTAATTTCACGCTGAAAATGAGCCTTAGGGCTAAGTGAACCGTTATGGTGATTCTTGACCGCTATCTGTGCCAGCAGTTTTTTACCTTCTTCCACACTTAATCCATGTTTGGCAAAGTATCCAGTTGCCATCATAGCGAACTCAGATGGAGGTGTATCGCTGGCTACTCGATAGCTCCATGTGGCAATTGGCCTTACCTGCGGTAATCCCATAAACCCCGTATCCTTCAATTTTTCTGCACCAACTGCCAGCGCAATATCAACAACGCCTGAAGCTACCGCATAGCAAGCACCTCTTAAAGCTTCAGAACCTGTAGCACAGGCATTTTCAACATGGGTAAACGGTATGTAACCCAATTTCAATGGGCTTGCTGCTATTTGTGCTGTCTCTCCTGACCAGACACTACCCCACCATGCAGCTTGAATATCATCAGGCCCTACACCCGCATCATCGTATGCCTCGTAGACAGCATCTACGATCATGTCGTCTATGGTTTGCTCCCAATTCTCACCGAATTTGATGCATCCCATACCTATAATAGCTACTTTATCTTTGATACCTTCCATTGTTTACTATCCTTTCGCCAATAATATACCCTTATCTTGCAGGGCGGCATTTCCACCAATAGTTATAGATACCACCAACATAGTAGAGTTTCCTGAATGTTAGGTCTATGGGCATTCCAACCTTACATTCAGCAGGGTCTCTATCGGTCATATCTATAATCATTCTGCCTCCTCCTTCAAAATCGAGCACCGCTACTGTAACCGGGGGATCAATAGTAGCCATAAGATGGTCGTGACAAAAAGAGAAAAGCTTGGCTTGTTTGTCCAAGAATGAATAGTACTCAAAGTCGTCCTTGGTACGACAGTTTACACAGACCCTTTGAGGAGGATATTGCGGAGTTCCGCAGTTATTGCACTTGGTACCCCTCAGCCGTAACTCTTTCTCGTTTTCTTTCCATAGTGCCTGCGGCCCCGGCTGACGATATTGTAAGGCGGGGCGTGCCGGTGGTTGTATTGTTATTAACTCACGCCATCGCAAGTACCTGTTATAGTTACCGAGCATCTTTTTTGACGCTATAGATTTAGTTACTCCCATCCTGTCTTTCACTTTGGCCTTTTCTATATCGTCAGTCACCTTCAGGCTAAACACGTCACATCCGTTTCCATAGGCCACAAGCATTATTCTGTTGCCAGTTGTAGCCGCCTCCAGAGCCTCTACCAGGCTCATCATTGGCATGGCTGAGCCTGCGTCTCCAACTGCAGAAAATAGCGTATCTTTTGCTTGAATTTTTGGGTCATAACCTAATTTTTTGACCAGTGTACCTGCTTGCCGCCGATTAGGAACATACAAAACACAGGTAGAGAAATCTTTCGAGGTTAGCTTGAATTTTTTCAGTGCGCCAGACACTGCTGTCGGAATTACCTTGTTATAGCCTTCATCTACAATGAACCTGTCCTCAGCAGAACGTACAAAGAAGTCTTTATCCGATCTCCAGAAATCCTGCAGTTCTTCATAAATAGAATAGCTGCCTTCAACTTCGGCAACAACTGCTTTTTGACCTACTAGAACCGCAGCGGCACCATCGCCAAAACTAATCTCGTTAGCCCCAGCAGGGTAACCTAATCTCATTTCGGAAGCGATTACCAGAATATTATTGGCGGAGCCACTTCCAACAGCATCCACGGCGGCTTTTAGAGCATTGGTCCCACACCTCAAAGAACCACTGAAATCCATTGTGGCTGACTCTCGCTTTATTCCAAGAACCATAGCTATGGTCGCAGCAGTTTGCTTGTCTCTATACGGTGCAGTGGTAGAGGCAAAGAATAGTCCGTCAATGCTATCAACATTTACTCCTTTGAGACAGTCTCTGGCTGCTTCTACAGCCATAGTCAGGCTATCTTCATCATAATTGGCTACAGCCTTTTCGCCCGGTGCTGCTGGTATATCCCATGCTCGGCCTATCTCGGCTCTATCTAGACGATAGAGTGGAATGTAAGCACCGTATGAAGTTATTCCTACCATAATACTTCTCCTTTCGAGAAACGAAAGCTAAATTCCTATTAAATATCTGTAACTATAATTTGGTGAGCTAGTCTTTATTCTTAGCTTTTTAGATTTTATTGTTAGGCTGTTTGCTGACAATTAAATTTAGCACAGAATCATTCGTTATAATCGTAATCGTATACTATTACAAGGATACTCAATATTCTAGCACAATGGATAAGTATGAACTACCTACTAAGAGATCCACCCGAATGTATATTGAGATAACGGTTACAAGTCATTTCAAAGTCACTGCGAGCACAACTAAGGTATAAGAGCTACAGCAGCGTGTGGTTGGTAAAATTGACAATAAACGAGTAGGAGTATACCATAGCGCCAATCTTTGACATTTGAAACCACAGTTATCACCATGTTGAGATAAGCCAGATATCTTCAAATGCAAATTATGTCCCTCAAGACTAAATCAAGATAGGAGGTAGCTCAAATTGAACAAACCTGCAAATTCAACTCCGGCCGCATGGAAAAGAGGGGGGTTATCCTATGGTTCTGGTCTGACGCTCGATATTGCCAAGAAAATGCTAGAAGCGGGCGAGAAAGAAGCAGAAAAACAGGGTGTGCCTATGTCAATGGCTATTAGCGATGCCGGTGGTAATCTAATAAGCTTCAGGCGAATGGATAATGCTGCTTTGTTCAGCATACGGATTGCCCTGGATAAAGCGTTTACCACAGTTTTTGGGAAGATGCCTACAGGGAACTTTGCCAACCTCTATCGTACCGGAGAACTGGTCCCCCTTTTCTTTCACGAACGGTGGATTACGTTTCCAGGAGGGTTCCCGATCATAAAGAATGGAATGATATTGGGAGGTATCGGTGTAAGTGGAGGAACAATCGAGGATGTCTATGTTGTTAAGGCAGCTTTGAAAGCCGGTGGCTTTATTCTTGAGGATACAGATGCTGCCATAAGAGCCATTATAGGCGATGCTTAGAGTAAATGGAAAACTGCCTAGGAATGTTAGCCCTTGAAAGCTATCATGCTCCAGTTATTTTGGTCCAAGCTTCCTCTCATACCGCTGTTGTTCCCAATCAGCCGGATATTTACGATTGAGTATGCTCCAATAACTGTGTGAGGATAATGCACTACGGCTTTGTTTCACAAAACCATTACAATCCAGCACTGAATAGGTATAACGTCTATCTAATACCTCTCTCATTATATCCTCGACCAGTCCTCCGTCATCCATCACTGGATAAAATGCCTGGTAAAGTTCAACGTTTCCAAGAGCCTTCTCTATCCTGTTAAGTTGTGCTTTGCTGACAATTTCAACCTGACAGATATCAAGGTGTTTAACACCGAAATCCTGGATTATGGGTAGCATCTCAAACAATTTCTCTCTGTGAGGAGGCCAGGACGGTGTTTCAACAGTAACCGTAGGTATGTGCTTCACCGCCAGCCTCAAGTTATCATACACGGTATCGGAAAAATTTGTCGCTCCGAGATGAACCCGAACCTCATCAAATCCTGAATCCTTCAGTCTTAATATATTGTCCAGATTCAGCAGAGTTCCATTAGTATAAACCTTAGCCCAACCCCTCGTTCCCATAAACGGGTCAACTACATTCCTAAAAAATTTCATGAATTCTTCAAGTATAGAAATATAAAATAGCGGTTCACAAACGCCGGTAAATTCATAGTATTGCATCTTGGCATCAGTGGTGATTATTCTCTTTTCCTGTGCCAGATATTTTTGTATTACATCTTGCCATCCATCCCCCAAGCTGAATCCTTCGGGCAGCGTATAGTTCTGCTGAACTATATGAGGTTCAAAACAGTAGACACAATCTCTATTACAGACATCTGGCAGTCCTACATCCCGCCCCAGTAAAAACGCACGATGATAGGCGTCTGAATAAAAACAGCCGTAACATCCAGGCGAGATATCTTCCCCTATGTAAGCGCAGCTTCCGTGGCATTTAAGTTTCAACCCTTTTAGTTCTTGTTGCTTTTCAATCTTCTTTTTATAGGCCTCTTGAATCGGAATAATTTTTATCATTATTTCGTCCTTCGTTATTTAAGTAATTGCAAGGATAGCAGCCCAAGGAATAAATAGTCATTCCGCTAAAATGACGGATCCCGCATACTTTCACTGAGATACAGATACTTTGGGCAGTAGTGGCCTTTTTGTTGCAGCTTAGTTGCAGGATAGTCTCTCTTTTACGCCCCTATTCATCAAGATAGAGGAACCTGGCAGGGTTTGCCTGAATCATTGTCTTGATATCTTCTTTCTTGATGCCAAAGTGTATCATTGCGCGAACCAACATTCGCCAACAATCGAGGGCATCGCCGAAGAAAGGTTGGCCACCGTCGGTGCAAGGAATGACGTGATCTGGCCCAACTTCCGCCATCCACTCTAGACCCTGATTCGGGTCAATCATAGGCCAAATGATACTGGGCAGGATTTTGTTAGCATCCGCCTGCAGGTAACAGCCAAGACGAATCAATTCTCTATACTGTTCGATTGTGGCTC
>Ga0209742_10001398_pt1 | contig 11058 bp, 10 predicted proteins | sample DeeMarSeWOR38_10_FD_187462 | JGI IMG/M metagenome (GOLD analysis project Ga0209742, IMG submission 187462) | Marine sediment microbial communities from White Oak River estuary, North Carolina - WOR-3-8_10 (SPAdes) (version 2) | ecosystem: Environmental > Aquatic > Marine > Intertidal zone >... | reverse complement strand
CCAATTAGGTCCAGTGGAGGAACCTGAACCCCTGGCTGAAGAACCGGTCGAAGAATTGGTTGAGGCAAGACCTCAAGAATTTGAGGCTAAACCTCAGGAACTTGAGGCTGAACCTCAGGAATTTGAGGCTGAACTTCTGGATGAAACAATCGTCGCTGCGGCGGCCGTTGATCAAGACGTCCTCATCGGCGAAGAAGCGGTTGAGGAAATGGAGGAACCTCCATTTGAATTGGTCGATGAGGCACCAGTGGAAGAGTTAGACGAGCAGTTTTTCGAAGCTGAGGAAGAGCCAGATATCGGTTTAGCAGAAACGCTAGTTGGGGCGGCTGTCGTTGGCGAAGCTCTTGAGCCAGAAACACCAGAAGTGGAAGATGAGATTCCTGATTGGCTGTTTGAAGAGGCCAGAAGCGAAGAAGAATTGCTTGAGATCGACGAAGCCCAGCTTTGGACCGATGAACCTGTACCGGTTGAGGAGGATCTCCCGGATTGGTTGCAAGAGGACGAATCTGAGGAATTTGCCGATATTTACTCCGAAGAGGAACTGATAAGTGTCCCCGAAGAGCCCGAGCCAGCGGCATACGAAGAGGATTCTGAAGCGTTGGCTGCTGCCGTTGGTGCGGGAATGGCGGCCGATATCGATTTATTTGAAGATGAATCTTTTGAAGCGGTTGAAGAGCCCGTTGTCGAACCAGCCCCGGCAGAACGCCCAAAGAAGAAGAAATCGGCTAATCGCGGGTTAGAGATCCTTTTAATCGTGCTGATTATCATCGCCCTGATCGTCGTTGGAGTTTTAGGTTACCTGATCATCAGCCCGCCTGTTTAGAGGACGCCCAATTCCTGGCCGACCTTGCCAAAAGTCTCTAAGGCTTGCTCCAGATCACTGGAGCTATGGGCGGCCGAGTTCATGACCCGAATGCGGGCCTTGCCGCGTGGAACGGTCGGAAAACCAATGGCCATGGCGAAAACACCCTCTTCAAATAACCTGCGGCTGAACTGCTGAGCCAAGGGCGCTTCACCCAACATCACCGGCACAATCGGCGTCTGGCTAAAACCGGTATCGAAGCCCAACTGGATCATTCCTTCTCTGAAGATAGCTGCGTTAGCCCATAACCTGTCAACCAAGGTCGTCGATTCCTCCAAGACGTTTACAGCTTCCAAGCAAGCGGCGGTATCAGGCACAGTCATGGCGCTGGAGAACAAGAAAGGCCGGCCCCGCTGGCGCAGCCAATCGACGATGACCTTTTTTCCTACTACCATGCCACCGACAACACCAAAGGCTTTGCTGAGCGTGCCGATCTCGATGTCAACCCTTCCATGCAAGCCGAAGTGGTCGACGATACCCCGGCCACCCTCTCCCAATACACCCTCGCCATGGGCATCGTCGACCATGAGCAAGATATCGTGGTCTTCGGCGACAACACAGATCTCATCCAGGGCGGCGATGTCGCCATCCATACTAAATACGCCATCAGTGACGATTAGCCGGCGAATGAAATCTTTCGTCTCTACCACCTTGCGGCGCAGATCATCGGGATCATTGTGGTTATAGCGTATGATTTGCGCCCGGCTGAGGCGGCTCCCGTCGATAATACTGGCATGGTTCAATTCATCTGAGAAAATCACGTCCCCCCGCCCCACCAACGCCGGAATAGCTGCTAAATTGGCATTGAAGCCACTCTGGAAGGAGATGCAAGCTTCGGCTCTTTTAAACTCGGCTAGGCGTTGCTCCAATTGGATGTGCAAACTCATCGTCCCGGCGATGGTGCGCACTGCCCCCGGGCCTACGCCATATTGGTCAATCGCTTTTTGAGCGGCGAGGCGAAGGCGCGGGTGGTTAGCGAGGCCTAGATAATTATTGGCACAGAAGTTGAGCATTCGCCGGCCATTGATCGTCACCCAGGCATCCATGGGCGAATCGATCGTCCTGATACTTGTGAATAGGCCAGCTTCTTTTAATGAGGCGATCTCCTCTTCAATCCACGCAGTCTTAGTGCTCATTTTTACACCTTTTCGCACTGCTATCTTTAGACCTAAATTGGTAAGAATATTATACCATCCCGGTTATTGGTATACATGATCAGGATAGATCTCTTACTCACATATCAGTCGGGAAATCCAGGAACTGTATTTTCAGATTAAATTTCTCGGTCAGGTGCTGGCCCAAAGCCTTCAGACCTACAGTTTCGGTGGCATAGTGTCCGGCATAGACGACGTTGAGATTCAGGTCAGAAGCCGCCCAAAAGTGAGCGTGGGAAGTTTCGCCGGTTAGGAACGTATCAGCACCTTGAGATTTGGCAACGGCCGTTTCATCCGCCCCGAAACCGGAAACGATGGCCACTCGCCCGGCCTCTTCTGGACCACAAGCCAATACCCGGGCTTTGGTATCCAATTTAAATTCAACCTGGTTTACGAACTCTGATAACGTCATACCCGCTGGGGCATCCCCGATGACGCCGATTGGCGTCCCTTTCACAAGACACCACCATTCGTCCAGAGATACATCAAACATTTTAGCCAGGACTGCATTATTACCTACAACGGGATGGGCATCGAGAACCAGATGAGCAGAATACAAATTCAGGTTTTCCTTCAAGAGCATGCGCACGCGGCGGCCCAGGGGGCCGGTAATAGTTTCCTGAGTACCCCAAAAGATGCCATGATGGACTAATAATAAGTCTGCTTGCCACGCCGCGGCTGCTTCGATGACCGAAGGGGCAGTATCTACCGACAATGCGATTCGATCGATGGTTGAATTCTCTGCTTCAACTTGCAATCCTTGAGGTCCATAATCCTCAATTTCGTCAATTTTTAAATATTCATCCATGTATGCCAGTAACTCTTCTCTATTCATTTTTGCCTCCTTTTTTCATAGCACCAGAGTGATTGGCGCTTTAAATCCTCCCATGCTATACTGCGTGCCGTTATGCGTGCAGCAAACAAGCTGAATGAGCCGGTGCTCATTCTAAACGTGAATTACGAGCCTCTGCACGTTTGCAACACGAAGAGGGCGTTAGCCCTCGTCTGGCAAGGCAAGGCGGACATCATCCTGAACGGCCGGGGAACCATTCGCAGCGCATCGGCTGAGTTCGATATTCCATCGGTTATTAAATTGGGCTATATGGTTCGGCGTCCGCGCCTGCAGGTCAGTTTGACCAAGCGGGAGATCTTACGCCGCGATGACTATACCTGCCAATATTGCGGTCGGAAATCCCATGTTCTAACCATCGATCATGTTATCCCTCGACGATTGGGAGGGGAACACAAATGGACCAACGTCGTCGCTGCTTGCCCACCTTGTAACAGGCGCAAAGGTGGAAAAACCCCCGAAACGGCGAACATGACGTTGCGTCGCCAGCCATTTCAGCCCAGCCCATCCGCTTACTATCGCTTTGGCCATCACTTAAATACCCACCACGAATGGGAGGAGTTCATTCTTGGCTGGTGATATCATAATCAATTAATGTCGCTTCAACCGCACCTAATCCCCTTTTCCATCTAACCGTTTTTCTTCGTTATTTCTGGCTAGCTTTGTGATCCGAGGTAGCCCATCTTCGATCAATTGGGTCAATTCGGCCACCATCTTCTCGTAAGCTGGGCGCGGTTCTCCATAGGGATCGTGGATGCTATATAGTTGTCCGGTCATTTCGCTTAAAGGATAAATCCTGGAAGTGTATTGTGGGAATTCCGTCTTCAGTGCTTCTACATGGCCTAGCTCCATGCACAATATCAGATCCGATTCTCCGAGAAGTTTATCGTCAACCGGTTTAGAGGTATGCCCGGTAATGTCTAGATCCTGCTCAGCCATGATTTCGACACTGTAATAGGAAGCTAGCTGGCCAGCGCTGGCCCAGGTTCCGGCTGAGCCTACTTGCCAGCCGTCCAAACCTTGGTTGCTCAGGCGATCGCGCAAGATTGCCTCTGCAACAGGCGAGCGGCAAATATTTGCAGTGCAGACGATTAGGATGTTGGCCATGAAAGTACTTCCTCCATTGGGATCATAACAGGTCACAAAAGGCAAACAAGTCCCCGGATAGCAGGCCATGGCCACCCAACAGAATTGGGATTTTTGCTTCCTCAATAATTTCAGTGAATTCTCGAAGCCAGGAATCCTTTATCTGCTTAACCAGGCCAAGATCTGATGAGAAGCGGTCACTTTCAGGAGGCCAGCGGCCATGATGGGCTAACAGAACTCGGCTATCGATGATGGCTGCCTGGACTTGCTCTGCCAACTTATCGACGAATTGCTGGATCCCTACTGTCTGTATGTGATCAGCAAATATCGAGTATACCGCACCGCGAGCCAATCGGCCGCTTGAGACCATGCCACGTTCTTCGGACACAACCCGCAACCAGCAACGAGTGACCCGGTTCAAAGCCAGCCATGGCTCCGGCCCAAGCCGTCCGGCTATCAGTACTTGGCTGGCTGGTGTGCCTAGTACAGCCAGTACTGCTTCCAGGCGTTTGGTATCTAATGGCAACGACAGCAGCAGGTGACGTAGGCTGTTTTTCGTAGCTGGGTGGAGGCGCAGGGTCAACAAATCGGCCGGTGTATCGATATCCAGTCGGCTAGATGCGGAAGGAGAGGAATCACGCAGGGGCAAGCCAGCTTCGGCCGATAACACCCAGCCAAGCATATTATCCTGAGGCAGGCGTTCCGACCAGCGCGGCAAGACCGATGCCGGTATGATACCAGCCCAATCACTGGCAAACTGGTTATTGGTAAAGACGCCCTCCCCGGCCGAGGTCATGAAGTTAACTGTCTCCTCTAACTCCTCATCCTCGAGTAGTGGTGCAGCGCCTCCCCCAAAATAAAGAAGATGTTGCACTTTAAATTGACTGACAATATCTGATAAATAACGACCTACATGGACGGGTCCTGGTGGGCTTTGTATATACTCGACGGACATACCAATCGCCAAATCACCCAATTCTGGAGAAACGACGATGATTTGAGTAATTTGTTTGATAAGGGTCAATTGAAGTATGAGATCGCGAGCAGCGGTACGGCGGGCAGATTTCACCCAGCCAACCGGAGACTCAATATCCCCCCCATTGCCAACCATGACAACTGCTGTAATCATCAAAGTTCAAATGAAAAAGGGGCAATCATTGGAATGAATGCCCCTTTTTCGTAAAAAAATTTAAAACCGCACGATATTATGGGTGATGTAGGTGTCACTCTTTAGAAGTACGAATTACATGGATCTAGCTAGAATTAATTCGACGAAATCAGTCGAAAACTGGTTGCAAAACGCCATAGGTGTCATCATGGCGTTTGTAAACGACATTAACGGTCTCGTCATCAACGTCGAAATAGACGAAAAAACTATGGCCCAACAATTCCATTTGCTCAATAGCTTCTTCCGGCGACATCGGCCGGAGTGAAATGTGTTTTCGACGTACAATGGAGATACTTTCTTCGTCAATGAGCTCTTCAACTTCAGCCTCAAAAGGCAAGGACTCGCCCATAACCAATTCGCCCGTGCTACCACTTCGGCGATTCTGTATACGTTTTCCCCTATATCTTTTAATCTGGCGATACAACTTATCGACGACGGTGTCTATCGCAGCGAACATATCGTTGCTGCGCTCTTCCGCCCGGAGGATTGTACCTCTATCATCACGAACCGTAATTTGGGCTACCTGGCGTTCGACGGCACTGCGGGTGTTTTGCGAGGATAAATCCACGTGTACGTCAGCCAGGTTAGGCATGTAGCGATCAAGACGAGCTGTTTTTCTCTCTACATGTTCGCGAAGTCTTGAAGTCAACTCAATATTGTGAGTATTGATTGAAATATCCATCGTCCTCTCCTAAACAGAAGTGATATCTTGATTCCCTATGGCCTGTGTCAGGCAGTAAGCGCTAATGGAACGTGCGCCTGCATCGAGCAAGGCTTCTGCTGCCGAAGCCAGGGTAGAACCCGTTGTACAGACGTCGTCAACGAGAAGAATTCTCTTTCCATCAACTCTAACAGAATCAGCCCCGAAGGCGTTGCAAACGTTAGCACGTCGTTCGCTTGCCGTCAAGCCTAATTGGGGGCGTGTCTGACGGTTTCTTTTCAGGGCAGCCGGATCGCTTGACCAACCCAATCCTTTCTGCAACTCTCGAACCAACAATTCTGATTGATTGTATCCTCGATGGCGCTCGCGTTGCGGGTGAAGCGGGATCGGTAAAACGAGATCGAACGGGTGATACCATTTTGGCCAAGCCTTTATCATAAGGTTGCCAAGAGGTTCTGACAAGGCAAAATAGCCTTCATATTTCATCTGGTGTAAGACCCGGCGAACAGGATCGACATGCAAGGTAGCTGCTCTAATGCGGTCCAAAGGAAAGGGTATATTTTGGCAGGAAAAACACCTTGCGGATCGCCTTTTTTGCGGCCGGCCACACTTCTGGCAAATGGGTTGCTCAACCCACGTTACTGCTGCCAAACAATCGGCACAAAAAAGCTCGCCGACCCGATTACAATTTGCACAAACGGGGGGGAGTACAGCATCAAGCACCGCTCGTGTTAAGTGCGAAAGGTGGAGGCGCCAGCTCCGGATTGAGAATGAATTATCGGCAGACAATAGCCACTTGCCTTACCGTGAAGATTCGCTAACACTCTATGAAATTGATTAGCGAATTTCTAAAGGTACCCGAACTCTAAGCCTGAATAACGAGCAGTATCCTGGTTTTTAACCGGCAATCCCCCGTAAGGCCTCTGTGCGTAAGACCTGGAAGACCGCTGGCCCTAACAGCACAATAAACATGGATGGAAAAATAAGGAAGACCAAAGGAAATAGCATCTTCACTGGTGCCTGGTGCGCTTTTTCCTCGGCCCTTTGTCGTCGACGAATCCGCATCTGTTCCGATTGAATTCTCAGCACTTTGCCGATGCTAACCCCAAGATGCTCCGCTTGCAGGATGGCCGCCACGAAGCTGCTGACGTCGTTAACCTCCATGCGATTTGACATATCACGCATCGCCTGACGCCTTGATTTACCAAGCTGGACTTCGTAAATGACTCGCCCAAATTCAACGGCCAATGGATCATCCCACTTTTCATGAACGCGGTCCATGGCACCATCAAATGGTAAGCCAGCGTCCACACAAATTGACATAAGGTCCAATGCATCAGGGAACTTCTTGACAATGGCTTCTTGGCGGCGACGAATTGCAGCGGATAGATAAAGGGACGGCAAGTAAAAACCGAAGGCAGCAACGACCACGCTGAAAAGGATACGACGGCCTGGATCTTGTCCGAAGCGGCCCAGGAAGAAAAAGAAAAGCACACCTAAGCCTATTGTCGTCAATCCACGAATAACCCAGAACTCGGCCGCCGAGATATTGCCTGGGCTGCCAGCTAATTCCAGGCGATGTGAAGTATTATCGAGCATTGACTGAGGTGTCAGGCGGGTGACGATATCGCCCAACCTGCGCAAGATTGGCACGACGATCCGGTCGGTGATTGGCATCGAAAGTTCAATTTCTTCGATGCTGACTGGCTCATCCCGAGCTGCATATTCATCGATTCGGGCCGACAGGGGATCCTGCTCAGCACGCCTAAGCAGCAATATGCTGATAATGACGAGGAAAATTGCAAGGATTCCGGCACCCACGATCATTATTGGCATTTCCTACCTCCGCCGAATTAGCTTATACCTCGATATCTACGATACGTTGGATCGCATAGATACCGATGGCCATCATGATTAGACCAACCGCTATCACGATCCAACCGCATGGTATCGGGCCAACCATGGGATCTTCTCTGATCCATAACTGGCTCATATATTGTGCGTTAATAGCCAAAAGAATAAACGCAAGAGCGATTGGCAATAAACTGATGATCCAACCCGATAGCCGCCCTTGTGCAGTTAGTGTTCTAATTTCGCCTTTGATTCTGACGCGCTCGCGAATGGTGAAGCTGATCGTATCCAAGACCTCAGCTAGGTTACCGCCAACTTCACGCTGAATATTTACAGCCGTGATTACGAGATCTAGATCCTCACTGGGTACCCGCCTTTCCATATTATTTAGAGCCTGAGGTACACTCAGCCCTAACCTCACTTCCTGAACAACACGTTCAAATTCAACGGAAACTGGGGGTGGCAACTCTGTGGCAATCGCTTCCATTGATTGCAGCACGCTATAACCAGAGCGCAACGCATTAACCCACAAGTTCAAGGTCTGGCCAAGCTGATCTTCGAAAGCACGTAGTCGCCTGCGAGCGGAATAGTTTAAATAGATAGTTGGAATGAAGCTGCCGACTATTGCCCCGACAATCCCTACTACAAGAATATTATCAAAGATTAGATAGCTTAAAAATCCCGCAGCTCCGGCAAAAAGCAATCTGAGTGCAATGTACTCACTTACTCTGAGCTTTACGTCTGATTTGGCAATTCTGGCCTTGATTCCCCGAGTGAAACCTCGTTCCCCAATGGCCTTGTCAATCCGATCGCTGACCTTCGGCCGGCTTTCAAGGGGGCGCTCGTCAACAGTCGCTGCCTGCGCAGTACCTCCTACATAGCGCTCCATTCGCTCATCCACCTCTGAGCGACCACCAGCAATCAGGGCGACTCCAGCTCCAAATAACATGAGTACACCGGCTACTGCCACGAGAAGAATCAATGGGTTCACCTGTCAACTCCTTCTAATTACAAAGGCCCAAATCATAACAGTGATATTTTAGATACAAATTGCCTCTTATCGTTCGTCACAAGTTTGCCATAAGATTATCACGAACCTGTTTAGAGGCGTAACCACTCATAAAAGGATTTTATTGGTATCTACAGTTACCTCTAGCGGTTACGCGTTCCCAATCCAAAGATAGATGGAGGTAACATGATGCCCGCTTCCTGTAGTTTGTACATGAACTTCGGACGTAAGCCCGTAGGTCGTAATCTGCCAATAACCTTGCCGTTCTCAAAGCCAGTCTGTTCAAAGCGATAGATCTCCGACATCGTGATCACGTCACCTTCCATCCCCTGAATCTCGCTAATGGAGGTGATCTTCCTCGTACCATCTCGCATTCTGTCCTGGTGAATGACCAGGTCGATGGCCGAAGCAATTTGCTCACGAATGGCTCTATGGGGCAGGTCCATGCCGGACATTAAAACCATCGTCTCCAAACGAGACAGCATGTCTCGCGGACTATTGGCGTGCAAGGTGGTCATGCTACCTTCATGACCGGTATTCATGGCCTGTAACATGTCCAGCGCCTCGCCACTCCGCACCTCGCCGACGATAATTCGGTCCGGACGCATACGCAGGGAATTGACGACAAGATCCTGGATATTAACTTCGCCTCGCCCTTCAATATTGGGCGGCCGAGATTCCAACGTCACCACATGCTCCTGGCGAAGTTGCAATTCCGCCGCGTTTTCGATTGTAACGATTCGCTCACCGTCAGGAATGAAGCCTGACATGAGGTTAAGCGTCGTCGTCTTACCCGAGCCGGTGCCACCAGAAATGATGAGGTTAACCTTGGCGATCACACAGGCCTTTAAGAACTCAATCGATTCGCGAGTGATAGTCCCAAATTCAATGAGATTTTCGACTGTCAATGGTATTTTAGCAAAAATCCGGATGGTCAAAGTTGGCCCAACTAAGGAGATTGGGGGGATGATAGCATTCACACGTGAACCATCGGGTAGACGGGCATCTACCATCGGTGCACCCTCGTCGATTCGCCGCCCTAACGGAGCGACGATTCTTTCGATGATACGCATCAAGTGCTCATCATCCTCAAAAGTCGTATTGACCCTCTGAACCCGGCCCGCTCGCTCGACGTAAACATGCTTGGGGCCGTTCACCATGATTTCGGTTATGCCCTCCACATTCAGGTATTGTTCAAGAGGACCGTAGCCCAATATCTCGGCCACGATTTGTTCAAATAGACGCTTCTTCTCGCTGCGGGTGAGTACAATTTGCTCTTGCAGCAACATCGTCTCAAACATCTCTTGAATCGTGGAACGCACCTCGGATGATTTGGTGACATCCATACTAGGGTCTAACTCGGCGATCAGTTTTTGTTGAATCCGATTCTTAAGATCGGTATAGGCATCCCTGGTACCTGTGCCAGGGGACGATCGCTTGACACGCAACTCTTGTAGTTTAGAGGGTTGTTCCTCTAGGCTGGATTCATTACCTTTTTCAATTCGTCTTAGAAGTGACACTATCTCCCTCCACTACTTACTAAAAAGTCGGGACAATCCTGAACTCCCATTAGATTCATCGACTCCCGAAATCCTGCTTTCTTTACCAAAATCCCTTAACAATTGGCTACTAAGTCGCATAATCGCTTGTGAGATCGGTCGTTTCTGTGACGCTGGCGAGATGATAGGCTTTCCCTGGTCGGCGGCAGCGTACGCGGAAAAATCCTCTGGAATGACAGCCGAGGCTGGCCATTTGAGAGTATCTTCAATATTCTTTACCGATATGGTGAGTTTCTTCGAAGCGTGGTTGACAACCAGTACGACCTTTTTCTTCTCATACTCCAGGCCTTCGCTCAAATCAAAGAACCGGCTTACATTTTTAATGCTGGGTAGGTCTTGGCGGGCGAGCAATATGATCTTGTCGGCGATGTCCAACAAAGTCAGATTAACCTCGGTTAAGCTTGAGCTGGTATCTACAATGATATAGTCAAAGGCCGTTCGTAACGTTTCCATCAGGGTCTTGATGTCTTCGGCCGAAACCAACTCCGCCATTTCCGGCCGAGGTGGCGCGAGCAAAACTTTTAAACCACTTGAATGTTCCTGCAAGACAGTGCTTAAGAGATCTTGGTCCAGATCAGATACATTCTCTATTAGGTCGACGATGGACGCTGGTGACTTGAGATTGAGCATGATACCCACATCACCAAATTGCAGGCTGCCATCCACTAAAAGAGTGTTCTTGCCATTGGCCGCCATGGAAACGGCCACATTTACGGCTATGGTTGTGCAACCAACACCACCCTTTGGGCTGAATACGGCCAGGATCTTACCGTCGCGAACTGATTCCTTTATCTGCCCTTTTACGGTTGGAGTCGATTGGGGAACAACGGCCATATGAATCTCCGGACGAGATTCATG
>Ga0209742_10001392_pt1 | contig 11097 bp, 14 predicted proteins | sample DeeMarSeWOR38_10_FD_187462 | JGI IMG/M metagenome (GOLD analysis project Ga0209742, IMG submission 187462) | Marine sediment microbial communities from White Oak River estuary, North Carolina - WOR-3-8_10 (SPAdes) (version 2) | ecosystem: Environmental > Aquatic > Marine > Intertidal zone >... | reverse complement strand
GATGAAGAAGCATGGCTGCGAACCAATCGATAATTTCTACGATGACTATTTGGTTGATCAGCCACCATTTCTTCGTCTACATGCGGTAGCTGACATTTTCGTGTGCCAGACTGGAAAAAAGGGGAGCATTGAGGGATATAAGCTAGTTTTTCGTATCAGCGATTTTAGATATCACAGGAGTGGAAAATATCACAACTGGTACGAATTTCGCGATTGTCCACCTGTAATTGAAACCAAACACAAACTTGGCGGCTTAAGTATTTCCCGCAGCGATAAAATTATTGGAGGAGAAAAAAAGAATTTTCTAACTCTAACAATAGGAAAAGATGGCGGATTTACAGACTATGTTTGTCATAAGTCGAAGTGGCACACCTCGAGTTATCACTAGTCTCCAAATTCGGGAACAAGTCCGCTAATGGCCGATAGCGGACCTTCAAAGAATCACATCAAGCAGTAAATATCCCCCCAGTATCACCGCAATCCACAGCACCATGCTGCCGGTAGGCCAGCTGGCGGCGAGGTGGTAGCTGGAGAGGGGTGAGCGCAGGAACAAAGTGCGGGCACCCAGCAACGGCATCATCATCAGTCGCTTTAGATTATTGCCGGCATCCTGCGCCGTCCGATAAACATACAGCGCCGAGGCGGGCATAACCTTGCGGAACAGCCATTCCGCATCGAGATTAACCGAGTGTAACTCGGGTGGGTACAAGCCCTGCTTGTTCAGCCAGACAAACGCCAGCGCCGAGAAGAACAGGAGCTGCAGCTGCGCCAGTACGTGGGTGGTATCGTAGGGCCAGTACTCCACGGTCCAGGGTAGCAGGGCATAAAGATACTGCGGCTGGGTGCCGATGAAGATACACAGGCCTGCCGCAATGCTCATGGCGAGCAGCATGTTCCATGGTGCTTCCTTTGTACGGATACCGGAGTCGTGCGCGAAGAAAGCGAAATACGGAATCTTGATACCCGCATGGTGGAATACACCGGCCGAGGCAAACAGCAGCATCAGCCAGAGATAGCTGTAGCCTTCCTCGATCATGGCGGCCATGACCATGGACTTGCTGACAAAACCACTGAACAGCGGGAACGCCGAGATCGACGAGGCACCGACAATACAAAGTAATGCCGTCTTCGGCATGGACTTGTACAAGCCACCCAGATCCGAACCGTTCATCCTGCCGGTGCGATAGAGCACTGCCCCCATGGTCATGAACAGCAGGCCCTTGAAGATGACGTCATTGAACGCGTGTGCTACCGCACCATTCAGTGCCAGTGCGGTACCGATACCCACGCCGCAGACCATGAAGCCCACCTGGTTGATCATGCTATAGGCCAGCACCCGGCGCAGATCATTCTCGATCACGGCATAGAAAATGGGGAAGCAGGTCATGGCGGCGCCGATGTAGACCAGCAGCTCGGTGCCCGGGTAACCGCGTGCCAGTGCGTAGATGGCGACCTTGGTGGTAAACGCTGAGAGAAATACGGTACCGGTAGGCGTCGACTCCGGGTAGGCATCGGTCAGCCAGTTGTGCAGGAACGGGAACGCACACTTGATGCCAAAGGCAATAAAGATCAGCCAGCCGGCGATGCCCTGTAAGCCAATGAAATTAAATGCGGTGGAACCGGTTTGCTGGTAGTAAACCAGTGCGCCGGCCAGCAGCAACACACCCGATGTCACCTGGAATAACAAATAGCGAAAGCCGGCGAAAATCGCGCGGCGCGTGCGGCTGGACCAGATCAGGAACACGGAGGTCAGTGCCAGCAGTTCCCAGAAGATAAACAGCGTAATCAGGTCGCCGGCGAAAACTGCACCGAGCGCGCTGCCGGCATACAACAGGCCGACGACATTCTGCGTGGTGTCGCGCACGTGTAACGCAAAGACGACGGCGATGAAGGCAGCAATGTGGAACAGGTAACCAAACAGCAGACTCAATTTGTCGGTCCGCATCAGTACCAGCTCGTAGTCCAGAATGGACATGGAGAACCCGGTGCCTGCGGATACGTCGAACCAGAGATGCAGCCCGCCGAGTACCGGCGTGGCGACTAATATCGCGCCGCGCAACCAGCCGCGCGTGGCCAGCACCAGCAACGCGGCGACAAAGAACGGGATGAATGGCGGCAGATTACTCGTCCACATCATAGTAATCTTCCTTTCGCATGACGACCTTGCGCATTTCCCTGGCGATCAATACCAGGACCACGCAGGCGACGAATCCGAACAGGGCATAGAAGGCCGGAATCTTTTCCCAGTCCACCGAGATGTGCCGGTGCAGGGCAAAATCCACCAGGAACAGCGCTGCGCAGATGATGTAAAAGCCACGTAGCAGGCGCGTAACGTTCTCCGGCTTATCGAACAGGTATTGCTTCTCGTTTTTCTTGCGCACGTTATTTGACTCCTGCCGCCTGCGAGGCCAGTGCATAGAATGGATCGGGGTAGAAAAACAGCACCAGGCAAGCCAGCGAGGTAACAATCATGGCGATCAAGCAACTGACCGGTGCTTCCTTGATTTCTGAATACGTCGTGCCGTCGGCTGCCTTGCCAAAAAAGCCGCGGATCGGAATTGGCAACAGGTAGGCAATATTCAGCAGTGAACTGATCAGCAGCACGCCTAGCAATAGCCATTGGCCGGTCGCGATGGTGCCCATGCCGAGGTACCACTTGCTCCACATACCGCCAAAGGGTGGCAAACCGATAATGCTCAGGCTGCCAATCAGGAACGCGCCAAAGGTAATCGGCATGGCGCGGCCAAGGCCGCCCATGTCACTGATCTCGGTTTTGTGTGCGGCGACCAGTATGGCGCCGGCGGCAAAGAACAGGGTGATCTTGGCAAAGGCATGCATGGCGATATGCAGGCTGCCGCCGAGGATGCCGGACTGGGTCGCGAGCGTTGCCCCCAGCACGATGTAGCTCAACTGGCTCACGGTGGAATAGGCGAGCCGCGCCTTGAGGTTATCCTTGGTCATGGCTACCAGTGAGGCCAGCAGGATGGTGGCGCCTGCAAACCAGATGATCCAGTCGTTGGCGCCGGACTCGGTAATAAAGTCGGTGCCAAAGATGTACAGCGTGACTTTGAGCACCGTAAACACGCCGGCCTTCACCACCGCCACGGCGTGCAGCAGGGCGCTCACTGGTGTGGGCGCGACCATGGCCGCGGGTAACCAGCGATGGAATGGCATCACCGCGGCCTTGCCGATGCCGAAGATAAACAGCGCGTACAGCAGACCGGCCCAGGCCGGGTCGAGATGATCTTTTACAATTCCGCCTTCACGAAAATCCAGGGTGCCGGTGATGGAGTAGGTGATCAGGATCGCGAACAGCTGCAGGCCGATGGAGGTGCCGAGCAGGATACCTAGATAAGTACGCGCACCGCGTTTCGCCTCTGGCGTGCCGGCATGGGCCACCAGCGGATAGGTGGAGATGGTCAGGATCTCATAGAACAAAAACAGGGTAAAAAGATTGCCGGCAAAGGCAGTGCCCATGGCACTGCCGATGGCAATGGCGAACATGGCATAGAAACGGGTCTGGTTGGTTTCGTGGTGGCCGCGCATGTAGCCAATGGCATAGATCGAGGTCACCAGCCAGAGCAAACCCGCCACCAGCGCAAACAGCATGCCGAGTGGCTCGATTTCGAAATACACCGGCAAGCCCGGCAAGGGTTCGGCGATCTTCAATGTGATACTGGCGCCCTGCTGCAGGCGAAGGTACAGGTTGATCACGACCACGCCGACCGCAGCGGCCGTTACCAGGGTGATGCTTTCGCGCAGGTTGGGCCAGCGGCCGGTCAAGCTGATGCCCAGCGCGCCAGCCACCGGCAACAACATCGCGAGTGCCAACAGCCACTGATCACTCATGGTGTCACCTGCCCGAGCACGGCGCTTGCGGTTTTGGCGGCCGAAATCGTGAGTTCGGTGTTGAAGCCGAAATAGATGTTGGCGAGCACCAGTATCCAGGTGGGGATGAGCATCAGTAACGGCGCTTCTTTGATCGGTCCATCTGGTTCAGTCGCCTCACGGAAAAACAATGCCTCCACCAGCTTCCACAGATAGATTACCGCCAGCAACGAACCCAGCAGGATCACGATGGCAATCAGCCAGGCGCCTTGCTCCAGTGCCGCCAGTACCAGGTACCACTTGCTGATAAAGCCGGCAGTACCGGGAACGCCAATGAGGCTGAGGCCGGCAATAAATATGGCAGCAAATGTCCACGGCATCTGCCGACCCAGTCCGCTGATGTCTTCGATGCGGCTAGAACCAACGCGATACACCAGTGCGCCAACGGCCATGAACAGCGCGCCCTTCATCAGGGCGTGGTTGAAGATATGCAACGTGGTTGCCATCAGCCCCATCGCCGAGGCGAAGCCAATGCCCAGGACCATGTAACCGATCTGCGCCACACTGGAGTAGGCCAGCAGACGCTTGGCGTCACGCTGATAGATGGCATACACGGAGGCGAACAGCACACCGAATATACCCAGGATCAGAAACATGTCGTTGGTCGGCGTGTCCTGCGCAAAGCCGGTGGAGAATACGGTGTACACCACGCGTATCATTATATAGATAGCCACCTTGGTGGCGGTGGCAGCGAGGAACACGGTGATCGCCGAGGGCGCGTAGGTGTAGGCATTGGGCAGCCACACGTGCAGCGGAAACATCGCCAGCTTTAACGCGACGCCCACCACGATAAAGGCAAATGCTGTGTGTACCGTGCGGTGTTCGAGGATCGCGGGCAGACGTGTGCTCAGATCGGCCATGTTCAGCGAACCGGTCTCGGCGTACATCAGGCCAACACCAATCAGGAAAAACGTTGCGCCAATGGTGCCCATGATCAGGTACTGAAACGACGCGGTCAGCGCGCGCCGGTGCCGACCCATGCTGATGAGCACGTAAGAAGACAGCGACGAGATTTCCAGGAACACGAACAGGTTGAAGATATCGCCGGTAAGCGTAATACCCAGCAGGCCGTCGAGGCACAGCAGGAAGGTGGCATAAAACAATGACAGTTGTTTCGACGGGATTTCCTTCTCCACGCTGAGCAGGGCGTAGGGCAGGGTGATGGCAGCGATACCGGACACGATCAGGGCAACAAAGGCGTTGACGATATCGATGCGGTACTCGATACCCCAGGGCGGTGCCCAGCCGCCGAGCTCGTAACTGATGACATTGCCACCCGCCACCAGCGAAAATTGCCAGATGGCCAGCGCAAAGCAGGTCCAGGCGATAATTGTGGCAAACAGCCAGGGTAGCCGGCCATTGGGCAGCACCGCGGTAACCGGGGCCGCCATGAGCGGTATAACGACCAGCAGCAGGCTCAGGTGAGATTCAATCACAACGACTTGTCCTGGTCGTGAATGTCCGCCTCTTCGATTGATCCGTAGGCCTCGTTAATACGCACGATCAGGGCCAGGCCGAGGGCAGTCGTGGCGACGCCAACGACGATCGCGGTAAGAATCAATACGTGCGGCAGCGGGTTGGAATACACCGTCGCGCCTTCGGTGACAATGGGTACCGTACCGCCTGTCACATTGCCGATGCTGATATAAAGCAGAAACACCGATACCTGGAAGATGCTTAAGCCCGCAATTTTCTTGATCAGGTTGCCGCGGCTGATAACGGTGTAGAAACCCACCATCATCAGGAAAATGACGATCCAGTAGTTATAGTGGTTGAGTAGGTAATCGATCATGCGCGACCCCTCCCGGCAAAGGTAAAGAAGATAAGCAGCATGACCGAACTCACGGTAATACCCACGCCCAGTTCAATTACCAGGATACCCAGATGCTGGCCGGCAACGGGGCTGGCCGCGAGCACACCGTAGTCCAGGTAGTTGCCGCCCTTGAGTAGCGCGGCGACACCGGTACCGGCATAAATCAAAACGCCGAGACTGGCCAGCGCCCGCAAGACGCCCATCGGCATCACGCGCTGCGCGGTATCGAGCCCGTAGATCAGCGCATAGAGAATGAAGGTAACACTGAAAATCACCCCGGCCTGGAAGCCACCACCGGGCCCGTAGTCGCCGTGAAATTGCACGTAGAGTGCAAACAGTACGATAACGGGGATCAGCAACTTGGTGACAACGCGGAGAATAAGATTGTGTTTCACTTCTTGTTCCCCTTGCGGCGTTTACGTTGTACCTGGCCACCAATGATCAGTAGTACACCAATCCCGGCGGTGAAGATCACCGTAACCTCGCCCAGGGTATCGAAACCACGATAGCTGGCGAGTACCGCCGTTACCATGTTCGGTACGCCGGTCTCGCTCAGGCTTTGTTCGATATAGCGCGGCGCCACGTGCAGGTGCGATGGCGCCTGCGGGTCGCCAAAGGCGGGTATATCCAGCGTACCGTAAACCAGTGCCGCGCCGGTAACCGATACCACCAGCAACGGCAACCACGGGCGATGTGCCGGAAGTTGTTCGTTATGTTCTTTGGTAATGGCCAGGGTGCCGAGCATCAGTACCGTCGAGATACCGGCGCCGACCGCTGCCTCGGTAAAGGCCACGTCGGCGGCATCCATTACCACGAACAGACCGGCCGTGAGGAAGCTGAATATGCCAAACAGCATGATCACGGCAAACAGGTTGCGGGTGCGCATGATCGCGATGGCAGTTATCGCCAGGAATGCGAGCAGGGTGATGTCGATGAGTGCGTCGATCATGCCCTGGCCTTCTTTTTGGTTTGTTTCTTTTTAGCTGTCTTTTTCTTTTTCACGGCTTTCTTCTTTGCCGCTTTCTTCTTTCGCCCGGGTGCGGTCGGCGTGTCCAGCAGCGGTTTGAGGCCGCCGTGTATCGCGGCATTGGCCAGGGCATGGGAAGCAGCGGGGCTGGTAAAGAACAGGAACACAAAGATCATCAGCAACTTGAAGCTGGCCAGCTCGAGACCGGCCTGTAAGCCGAGGCCGAGCAGGATCAGTGCGGCGCACAGGGTATCGGTGATACCGGCGGCGTGAAGGCGGGTAAAGAAATCCGGGAATCGATGCATGCCGATACCGCCGATGATGCCCAGCAGGCCACCGGCGACCAGAAAGACGTAACTGAGAATGTCGATGAGCATGAGGTCAGTGTTGTCCCTTACTCATCTTCAATACCGGGGCCGTGGAGACCGCCCTGTTCCACCAGCTTGAGCACGGCGACGACGCCGACGAAGTTGAGCAAGGCATACAGCAGGGCGATATCAATAATGTCGGTGCGCCCGGAAAGGAAGGCGAATACGGCAATCAGTAACACGGTCTTGGTGCCGAACATGTTTACCGCGAGGATGCGATCATAAACAGAAGGGCCGAGCAGGGCGCGGGCAATGGCCAGGCCCATGGTCACCAGGATTGCCAGTGCGGTGACGGTAAACATCATGGCTTTTCAGCCTCCAGGGGTTCGGGTACCGCCGCTGCCATTCTGCCGGTCGCCAGGTCGTCCGCGCCCTGTTTGGTCAACGCGTGTACCACGATTATGTTTTTTTCCAGTTGCACGCTGACTGTACCGGGTGTCAGGGTGATGGCATTGGCATAGACCACGCGACCCAGATCGGTTTTCTGTTTCAGCGGCAGGGTAATCAGCTGCGGGCTGATGGATTTGCCCGGTTTCAGAATACATTTGACCACGTCGATGTTGGCCAGCACGATTTCTCGCGCAAGCCAGGCCCAGAAACGCAGCAAACGACCGGTCAAATGGATCGGGTGGCTTTCGTTGTCGAGCACTTCCATGCGCAGGGCGAGATACACCGCAATCGCCGTCGAAACCGCGCCAAGGGATACCAGCAGGGGATCAAAGTGACCCGAGAATCCAAGCCAGAGGAGAAACAGGCTCAAGGAAAGGCTAATGATGTGTTTCACCGCGGAGTCACCAGTTATTATATTCTTATGAAAGTCAGCGAACCCGTTTATTATACCCCCGGCATCAATTGCCGATAAACCACAGTTTGACTATCGGGCGATAAATGAAACCAGTTATTCAGCAGGAAATCACTGGCTGCGCGATCGCCAGCGCGGCGGCGCTGGCCGGTGTCTCATACGCAACGGCGAAAAGAATTGCCAGCGGCCTTGGCATCTCGGCGCAAGACCCGAGCCTGTGGTCTGATACCGACCACATCCGCCGGCTACTGAAAAAGCTGGGAATCGCCTCGGCCCCCGATGAAAAGCCCTTTCGCAGCTGGCGTTCATTGCCGGATCGGGCGCTATTGTCCATCAAGTGGCACCGGGAAAAAGGTGTACCGTACTGGCACTGGGTGGTGTTTGTCCGGGAAAACGGTGAGGAATTTGTGCTGGATTCAAAGAAGGGCCTGGCGAAGAATAGGCGAACGGATTTCGGGCGCATGAAGCCGAAGTGGTTTATCGAGATCAAGTGAACGACTCGGGAGAGCACCGATATGGCGGAACTGAAAACGAAGCAGAACAGGGCTAGCGTATCCGCTTTTTTGAAATCGGTTGAAAACGATCAGCGGCGCAAGGACAGCCAGCAATTGCTGGCCATGATGAAGGCGGTTACCGGCAAGGCACCAAAGATGTGGGGCGACAGTATCGTTGGTTTCGGCACCTACCATTACAAGTACAAGACCGGGCGCGAAGGCGACTGGATGGTCACCGGCTTCTCGCCGCGCAAACAGAATCTCACCGTTTACATCATGCCCGGTTTCTCGAAGTACCAGGCGCTGTTGAAAAGGCTGGGCAAATACAAGACATCCGTGTCCTGTCTTTATCTCAACAAGCTGGATGATATCGACCGCAAGGTGCTCAAGCAGCTGGTTGCCCGCGCGTACCAGGACATGCAGAAGATTTATCCATGCAAGTAGCGGGTCCACAAATGTTGGTGAGATAACTCGATCATGACGCCACGGCAGCAGGTCCAGCGCTACTTCGATGTATTCTTCGTGAGCCACGATTTCGATTCGCTGACCGAAATCTTTCACGACGATCTGCAGTTTCGCGGGCCACTGGTTTCGTTCGATTCGGCAGCGGATTACATTGCCGGTCTGAAGCACGATCCGCCCGTCGATTGCCGATACGAAAAACGGTTCGAGTGTGATGGCGAGGAGGGCATCAATGTCATCTATCGTTTCCTCAAGCCGGGGTTGTCGGTAGAAATGTCCCAGTTATTCCAGTTCCGAAACAACAAAATAAGTCGTATTCTGCTTGTCTTCGATAGTGCCAGACTGTAACCGGAGGGTGTCGTGAACTCAGGCAAAAAAATGTGGGTAAGAGCATCGGCCGTCTTTGTGCTGTTAACCGGCCTTGTCGCCAATGCCAGTGCATGGGAACTGCAGTGGTACGGCCAGGCGGCCTTCCGGATCAAGTCGCCCGGCGGCAAGACGATTTTGATCGATCCCTATATTGCCGGGAACCCGAAAACGCCCAAGGCGTTTAAAGATCTGAAAAAACTGGGCAAGGTCGACCTGGTACTGGTTACCCATGGCCATGGTGATCATGTTGGCGATACCCCGGCGATCGCGGCAATGACCGGGGCAAAGGTCGCACTCAATGCCGACCTCGGGCATACACTGGGCACGCTCGGCCTGGTGCCGTACGAGCAGATCGTCCGGTTCAACAAGAGCGGGCCGATTCAACCGGTACCCGGGATTACCGTTACCATGGTGCACGCCGAGCACAGCTCCGGGCTTTTACATACCGATCCGGTAACCGGCGAGAAGCAGATGTACCCGGGGGGTGAGCCCGCCGGCTACATCATTCAGCTGGAAAACGGTTACAAGATTTATCACGCCGGTGACACCGGCGTGTTCGGTGATATGAAATTTATCGGTGACTACTACAAGCCGGATCTCTCGCTACTGCCCATTGGCGGAAACTTCACCATGGACCCGGCGCACGCCGCCTACGCCATCAACAGCCTGCTGAAATCCAAACACGTGATCCCGATGCACTACGGGACACACAAGTTGCTCACCGGTACACCCGAGCAGTTGAAAAAGGCGTTGGGCCGCAGCGCCACCAAGGTCACGGTCATGCAGCCCGGCGATACGCTGCGGTTCTAGTCTTTTTTACGCAATCTATTCGCCCAGGGAAGGGCGCAAATCAGAAGAAATGCGATCAGGATAACCAGGTGGGAAGGTCGCTTCCATTTCACTCAAGCAATTATCGTTAATGAAGTTCGTCTATTACACCGGGTGGGATCAGCTGCCTGCGAGTGCCGATACACTCTTCGAGCAGGGAGAGAAAGAGAGCATCTTTTTCTCGCGCGCGTGGTTTGAGTGCTTGACCGCTACTGCGCTGGATGATGACCACACGTTGGTGCTGGCCTGTGTGGTGGACGGGGATACCGTCCTGGCAATCCTGCCCCTGATGCAGAGCGCTGGTAACACCTGGTACTCGCTCAGGCACGGATATACGCCACTGTATAGCCTGTTACTTGCTGACGAAGATCAAGAGCGGATTCTCTCTTGCCTGGCCCATGCCTTGAGTCAGCTACCGGTCAGTGGATTGCTATTGGAGCCGGTTGCCAGCGATGACAACAGGATAAACAGCTTACAACGGGCGCTGGAGACTGCCGGATTTCGCTGTGAAACCATTTTTCGGGACTACAACTGGATCTATCGCCTGCATGGGCAGTCGTACGAGGCGTACATGGCCGAACGACCTGCCAGGCTGCGCAATACCATCTCCCGGAAAAAGCGCAAGCTTGAACGTGAGCACGGTTACAGCATTCGCCTCTTTATCGGAGACGACGTGCCCCGTGGCATGCCCGACTATTATGCTGTCTACCATGCCAGCTGGAAGCAGAACGAATTCAGGAATGCAGGATTGATGGATAGCGTTGTGCAGGGCTTTTCGAAGGCGGGTTGGTCCAGGCTGGCGATTCTATATATTAAAGAGCAGCCCGTTGCCGCACAGATCTGGTTTGTACACCAAGGCAAAGCGAGCATCTTCAGGCTGGCGTACGACAAGGCGTGGCGGTCGTATTCAACGGGTTCAATACTGACCAGTTTCCTGATGGAGTACGTGATCGACACCGACAGGGTGGAGGAGATCGACTTTCTCTCGGGCAACGATGCCTACAAGCAGGACTGGATGTCTGAGCGCCGGGAACGCTTCGTGTTGAGCTGTACTAAAAAAGTAAAGCCCACGAGCCTCTATGGCCGGGTTGACGAATCACTGAAGC
>Ga0209742_10001388_pt1 | contig 11124 bp, 7 predicted proteins | sample DeeMarSeWOR38_10_FD_187462 | JGI IMG/M metagenome (GOLD analysis project Ga0209742, IMG submission 187462) | Marine sediment microbial communities from White Oak River estuary, North Carolina - WOR-3-8_10 (SPAdes) (version 2) | ecosystem: Environmental > Aquatic > Marine > Intertidal zone >... | reverse complement strand
TCCTGCTTGTGTGCCGAAGTGGCGGAATTGGTAGACGCGCTAGGTTCAGGGTCTAGTAGGGGTTTCCCTGTGGGAGTTCAAATCTCCCCTTCGGCACCAAAAGCAAAAATATTTAACCGGCTCTGCTTTTGCAGGGCTTTTTTTGTGTTTTTTTTCACAAAAAGTAAATTATACCCTATTCTGACTTTCCCCGGCAAGGTCAGGGCATCATCACCCCATGACCTGCTCCGCAGATCTCCTGCAATACACCTGCCTTATCTCCTGTACACAATATAAAACCTGAGGGGCCGACTATTGCCTATTCCTTATCGTTTGTAAAGCAAAAACAGCCGGATAATGCTGACTTGCCGGGCTCCACAATGTTCCAGTGCTGCGAAGCTTCGTCCGTTACACCGTTCGTTTGTATCGCGAAGATTTCTCCTGCGGCCGGTGGCTTGACCATAACTCTAAGCGGGCATTCACTTAAATTGCAGAACAATCACCTCATTACACGGTTCAGAAGATTTTCCCGAGATAGAGATAGAAGCTGTCATGACTGTGCTCGGCCAGGCCGTAGGCGATATAGAGCGGACCTATAGGGGTGTCAAGTCCGATAAACAGGCTGCCGGCTCCGATCAGATTGCTGAATTCAATATCATCCGCATCCTGCCAGGTATTGCCCGCTTCCAGTGACCCGCCCAGATACGCGGGCAGGAAGGTAATGTCCCCTATGCGCCGCATGTAGATCAATTTCACCAGACCGAGATGCTGGCCGCTTAATTCCTGGAGCTGGTAGCCGGAGAGTTTGAACAGCCCTCCCAGTAGGAACAGGTTCTGGACCGGTGCATCATTGTCAGGCGTAGTATAGAAACTGGCGCCGGCCCACAGGGTATTGCGGTCCCAGGTATATGCGTGTCCTCCATCAAACATGACCTGGTCAAAATCGGTGTCAGCCCCGAGAGCTGTATCGGACCAGAGGTATTCCAGGCGCCCGAAATACCCCGAACGGGGGAAATTGATATCATCCAGCTTGTCAACTGCCAGCCGGCCATAGAGTTCACCACTGTTGTAATCACCTTCCGGCAATGCCGGTTCCCCGATGCGGACTTCCAGGTGCCCGGCGTAGCGTCTGTAGCCGAGCCTAGCCTCCCCCCATACCCCGAATTCCCTGCCGCCGCTGATGTCGATGCCGTAACGGCTGACCCGGTATTGCGCTAGTATATCGGCGTCAGGCGAAAAGACATTATAGTTCTCCTTAGCATAAAAAAGGCGGGGATTAATAAAGTATCGGGAGGCAACATCCAGAGGCTGGAAAATTCCCGTGGCAATGCCGGGATTCTTGCCTATCTGCAGAGCGGTTAGCCATTCGCCGTTTAGCCGGTTGATCGCGGTGCGCGTATAAGCCGCACCAAGATTAAACGTGCTCTCCCCCTCGAAATTATCACCAAGTTCAAGGCCGAACTGCAGGTAATTCGGTCCCCAGGCCCTTTCCTTGGCATGGATGAGGAGGCCTTTCTTGCCGTCTTCCTCAATTACCTCATAATCCACATTCTCAAACAACTCGAGTCCGTATATTATGCCGATGTCACGGTCAAGGGCCTGCACGTCAAGGGGTTCACCCGTCTTCACATGGAGCCTTGCCATGATAACCGCATCCGATACCCGTGACTCGTTTTCCAGCTTGACAAAATCGATTACCGGCGGAATTGTCTTCCGTTCAGGCATGGACCGGACCATATTTGCATAGTCTGCTTGTGAAACTCCAAGTCCGGCAAGCTGTTTGCGTTGCTGCTCTGCGGCAGCCCTGCCCCTGGGTATAGCTTGCCCCGATTCTGAAAAATCAACCGAGGAGATACCCCTGAGGTCCGGGACAATGAGGATGTCCTTGCCGGAAAGTGTCGCAATCTGCTCCTCCGTGTTGCGCCTGGTGAGGATGCCTGTGAGCTGCGAAGTGATGCTCAGTGCCGAAGTCAATTCTTCCCGCTTCTTGAGAGGGGTGCTGATATCAACTGCAATAACAATATCAGCGCCCATTTCCCGCGCCACATCTACCGGCAGGTTGTTGCTGACGCCGCCGTCGACCAGGAGGCGGCCGTCCATCTCCACCGGAGAGAATATGCTCGGGACGGACATACTGGCCCGCATGGACTTTGCAAGATCCCCGGAGCCAAGCACCACCGGTTGACCGGTAGTAATATCGGTTGCCACGGCACGGAAAGGTATGCTGAGCTCATCAAAGTCCCTGATGTCGCTTACCGGCAAAGCAAGCTCCTTGAAGATCAGATCAATTTTCTGTCCCTGCAGAAACCCTGTCGGCAGCTTGATCTTTCCGTCATCGCCGATACCGGGCTTACTCTTTATGAGATACAGGTCATCGTCGCGTTTCCGGCGAAATGAACGGTCTTCACGGGGAATATTGTCGTTGAATGCATCTTTCCAGTCAATTGTGGCCAAAGCCACTTTTATCTCTTCGACGCTCATGCCTGAGGCATATAAGCCTCCAACAATGGATCCCATGCTGGTGCCGGTGATGCAGTCGATGGGAATATGCATCTCTTCCAGCAACTCGATCACGCCGATATGGGCGGCACCACGCGCACCACCACCGCTCAGGACCAGACAGATTTTCGGCCGCCCTGCCGGATGAATATCCTGATTTTCAGGGTTTTCTTCAGCACATGTGGTATCGCCTGCAGTAAAAAGCAGAAATAGAATTAAGAATATGGCCGGCGGCAAAAATATTTTCATTGTGGAAATCCTCCCATCTGCAGGGCGCTGGCCCCTGAGCGTCATTGTTCCCTCCTGCGGAAAAAGAAAGAATATGTTTGTCACCACTATATAACACTGGAGATAAACATACCTGTACAGGATGATTCTCTTATACAATAATCGGGGATGCAACGGAATGAGAAACAACACCCAGGTTTAAGATTTGGTGCCATGACACAGAGAACAGTTGCAATGCGGCCAGCAGATACGGTAAACGGTCATGGCTGCATGAACATATTGATTGGCCGGACGCATTAGAAAGGTTATAGTTATGGGGTGTACAGCAATTTCATTAAAACAGGAAATAATGGACGAACTGCAGAAAAACTCGAGCCGCCTCATATGTCCGTCGACCAGGAAATTTTACCGGGAGTCGCGCGCCATAAAAACCCATGCCCTGGGGGATTTCATACACGGCTATATCTACGGCCGCTGGATCTATACCTATATCGGCGTGGCCAAGGGGCGCCACCCGTTAACAAAAATACTCGGTCCTCTTTTCAGCTTTATCAGCTTTCTCTTTCCCAAAGCAAAAGTTGATACCGATAATCAGTCCGACGTGAACAAATCAAAAATCACCTTTGCCGACGGATACCACGGCAAGGTCATGCCCCTGGACAAGGCCAGCAAACTCGTCATGGTCAACCAGCCCCTCAAGCTGCCCGACCTGGAGCAGGTCATTCCCTACAAGCGGGCCCGGGCCATCATCCTGGAAAACCCGGACCACATTGCCGTGCTCAAATGCCCCTGCCGGGCGGCCCAGGAAAAACCCTGCCAGCCGGCTGACGTCTGCCTGATCATCGGCGAACCCTTTGTCTCGTTCATTCTTGAGCATCACCCTGACAAGGCAAAGTGGATCACCCAGCAGGAGGCGGTGGCTGTCATGGCGGCAGAGGCAGAGCGGGGCCACGTCCACCATGCCTTTTTTAAGGATGCAATGCTGGACCGCTTCTATGCCATCTGCAACTGCTGCTCCTGCTGCTGCGGTGCCATCAATGCCCACCGGAACGGCACCCCAATGCTTGCCTCATCCGGCTATGTTTCAGAAGTTGACCATGACCTCTGCATCGGCTGCGGGATGTGCTCCGGGTTCTGCCAGTTTGATGCCATCAAAATGATCGACGGCCTGGCCAGTGTGGATTTTGAGAAATGCATGGGGTGCGGCGTGTGCGCTTCCAAGTGCGAACAGGAAGCAATAACTCTCAAGCGCGAACCGGCTAAGGGAGAGCCGCTGGACGTCTGCGCCCTGCAGGGCCGGCAAGGATGAAAAAGGGGAACTCGACCAAACAGTTCATTCAGATTTTTCTGCAGTTTCAGACCGGGTATTAGGAGATTTTTCCCCCAAAAAAGTCTGTAAATCACTGTCAATGCTGCGCAGATGCAAATCCATCTGCGGAAATGCTATGACGATGTTCTCTTCGCGGAACAGGCGATCGACGATTACCGCCACCTCGGTCCGGATCCTTAAACGCTCATCAATGGTTCGAACCCAGAAGCGCAGTTGAAAGTCGATGGAGCTGCTGCCGAAACCTTCAAAGATCGAATTTGGTGCGGGGTTTGAGAGTACTTCAGGGTGCTCCTTTGCGGCCTTGTTAAGAATTTCAAGGACCTTTTCAAGGGGGCTGCCATACGCAACACCTACCGGCAGGACGGCCCGGACCACCTTGCTGGTGAATGTCCAGTTCGTCACTTTCTGCGCGATCAGGTCTCCATTCGGCACAATAATCTCAGAATTATCAAAGGTCTCGAACACCGTGGAACGAAGGCCGATCTTTGTGATGGTGCCCCAATCCTGGTCAATATTGATAATATCGCCGACCTTGACCGGCCGCTCGAACAGCAGAATCAGGCCGCTGACGAAATTGTTGACGATGTTCTGCAGGCCGAAACCGATCCCTACACCCAGGGCCCCTATGACTATCGTAATTTTCTGCAGATCGAGACCAGCCATGCTGACAGCTACAAGGAAACCGAAGGAAAAGAGCCCGTAATGAACCAACCGTTTGAGGGATTCCTTGATACCCCGCTCCATTTTCCTGGGGGTCATGATCTGGGAATCGACAAATGCCTGGATCACCCAGGAGAAAAGCGACGTAAGGTAAAGGATAACGATCACCAGTACCACCATCTTAACGGAGAGGGTTAACTCTCCGAAGGTGAGTTCATAGCCCATGATTATATCACGGGCATCTTGGAAGTGATCAAAGACCTTCCAGATCACCAGGAAAACCAGAACTGCATTGCCCAGGATGATAATCTTTATCAGTGCCTGCAGTTTTCTCGTCGCTTCTTCCAGACCAAGGACCTGCATGAAGGATCGGTTTCGCATCCATTCCAGCTGCATGATGGATTCAATCCCGCCATCTACCAGGCGGAGCGCAATCCTGACAATGATGAGGAATATAACCGTGCTTAACGTTGCATGGACCAGCATGCTGGCAAATCGCTCAAAACCAAGCAAGGAGGCTGGCAGGCCGATAATACCTATGCCCAAAACCAGATACAGCAAGAAACGCTGTTCCGACAGCTCCTCCTGTCTTCTGCTGATAGACTGCCAGCAAAGGAGAATTGCCGTACCATAAAGCAGCACATCATATAGCTGCAGAAGCGGTTCCGGCATGCCAAAGGTTTGCAGGCTTTCGGTAACGATAAAGATGGCAGCTATGATCTTGACAGCCTTTTTTTTAACAGAGTCCTGATAGAGGACGTTGATAAGCCGAGTGGCCACGATCGTTAGGATGACCAACAGCACCCAGCGCCAGACGAGCGGCAGGCTATGATACTGCTGCGTGAAATTTCCTACAACGACGATATTAATTAAGATGGCTCCAGCCAGGGGGCGCTGGAAGAGAAAACGCCATTCCTTTGCAATGGGCCTGCTCTGCTTACTGCGGATGATAAGCAACTGGGTAATGATGAGGATGATGAAAACCTGCAGGATCAATGCCCAGCCACGATCCTTGTAAATACTCTCAGGCGTCTTAAAATTCGTCTTCAGGCTGCTTGTGAAATCAGTAAACAGCCCCCGATTGAACTGTCGGTAATAGCCGGGTTCAAATAGAGAATAAGAATTGCGACTGAAAGATTCCTTCCTGATGCTGTTCAGGGTTTTGTTGATTGTAATGAGGCGCCTGCTAATGATCACCTGCCCGGGTGAATACTTCTGCTGCGCCTTGATCAATTCGCCACCCACACTGGTTACCTGTTCCAGCAGCCTGTCTATGCTGGCCAGAATATCCCCGAATGTCTCCTCGGGATACCTGACATTTTTTTTACTTAAAATCTCTTGCCATTCCTGCCAATATGCCTTTTCCTGCTCCCATGTGCTTAGCAGGTCTTCCATGATTTCCAAATGGGTTTGAATAATGGTCAGTTGTCCCTTCTGCTGTTCACCAAGATCGGCATAAGCGGATTCAACTATTCGCAGGCGGTTTAACCGCCAGCTTTTGATCTCCTCCCAGTTGGTATACTGCTTTTCCAGTTCTCCAAGTCTTCTCTCCACAAGGTCCAGGGTTCCATAGACAGGAGCAAGGACCTCAGCCTTCTGGACCTGGGCATCGGCCTCGGCCAGTTTGGCGGAAATCACTGTCGCGCGGGGAATAATTTCGTTTCTGCTCGGGAACTCTTTTTTTGCTTGCGCTGCTTCTTTTTTTTCCGGTTGTGCGGTTTCTTCCTGGGCATTTACCTGCAGAGGCCCAAGGAAACAGAACAGCGTCAGAAACAGAGTTGCAGCGCTGAAGAGAATAAGGGATCTATGCCTGACACATAAAAGCATTTCCTGCTCCTGAAAGGGGTGGATTATTTTCACTCCAGGACCGGAGAGTCATAAGGATTTAATGTTGAAGGCAGCTGAAGGGCAGAGAGATTTTCAGCCCGGCTAATCAACTGTTACCCCCACCCTGTCCAGCCCTTCTATAACGAGATCAGAGATATTGTCAAACTTGATATAGCGCCCGATCAGTATGCGGCCGCGTTCCTTAAAGTCGGGCTTAAGTTGCAGCAGGTCCCTGGCATATTTTTTGCCTTCTTTAATCTTATCCAGAAGTCCAAATGTTGCTGCCTTGACAAGGGGATACCAGAAAATTGCAGGCCTTCGCAACCCTGTTGCTTCCAGATAGGCATTCTGGAAATCATGCTGTCGCAGGCAATTTACCCACAGCCCATAGTGGACTACGGGTTTATAGTAAGGATTGAACTTTATGACTTTATTAATTAACGCCGGACCAAGCTCCCATTCTCCCAGGAGGGTTTTTACATAACCAATTCCGTCCATCAGGTAGAGAGATTTTGGATTCAGTTCAAAAGCCAGGTTTATTTCCTTGCGTGCTCCGGCAATATCATCAGTAAGCATTCTGACAAATGCCAGCATAGCTCTTGCGCACTGATTGTCAGGATTAAGCTGGGCACCCTTTTCAGCATACTCAAGAGCTTTATTCTCTGAATCCCTGACATCAAAGCCCGGAATTTCCAGGCTGAATATATTGGCATAAAGCCGCGCAAGAAAAGTCCAGACCTGGGCGCATTCGGGTTCATTGAGCCTGGCTCTTTCCAGTGCTGTAAAAGCTCTTCTAAAATCATCCGGGGAAAGTGTCTGGTCATAGTGATGGTATCTCAGAATGGCTTCATAGGTTTTTAATTGTTCTGGCTGTTTATTTTTTGATTCATCAGAGATGATCTTGAAAATGATCCCCTGTTCGCCGGCAATTTTAGCACCAACTATGGAAGCAAATTCTTCCTGAAAATTAATAATTGTTGTTAAATCCTTATCAAACAGTTGGGTGTCGCTCCATATCTGCCTGCTGGTTTTAACATCCATCAGATTTATAACCACTTTTATACCGTTTTCATATTCACGGATGTTTCCCTCTATAACAAAACGGGCAGCAGTGTCCGAACTCCTCTTGCCCTGCCCTTCAGCACCATAATGCAGGACACAGACCGCTTGAGACCTGTTTATCTCCGTGGCAAGTTCGGTTGCAAAACCTGCCCCCAGGTAATTTTTCTCCGTATCGTTTGTGAGGTTTATAAATGGTTTGATGAGAACTGCAGGCCAGGACTCTTCGAAACAGGTATCCTGGTCTTTGCAGTTATGCGGTGCTGGTTTTGTTTCGGCTGTTGTTCTTCTTTTGAAAACAGGGACATAGCTACCCTTGGGTATTTTCAGATGAATAATATCCTCTTTGCCTGAAAGGAGGTAATAGCGTTCAAGGGCCCGGCGCAGTTTGTTTGCCTGAATGCTGACGATTGGATCAATTGCCTGGTCAAAGTTCTCATCCCGGCCGAACACCTGGGTTGCCACGGTATACCCTTTGATGCAATGGGAATTGCCGGCCAGTGCTTGGTTGACCACAAAATCAAGAAAGGCACGTTGCTGTGGGGTAGCATTGAAATCAGGACTATTTAGAATCCGCTGGAGTTGCTGCTGGATCTCTTCTGCGGAAAAGGCAGTTTCAAACCCGGAGAAAGAATTATGATCTTCATCAATTTGATATACCAATCTTATCCTCTCGCCCAAGAGTTTAAGCAATAAATATCCTAAGTTAGGTTTTATAATTCTTTAATTCTTTTTACAAAAAATAATTATTTTGTGCAAATACTTACTTTGTTCGCTGAAGGAGAGATTTTTCTATGAATATTATCGAGATCAATCCTTATGCTCTCCTTGATCGTTTTCCTTCGCACCGGGAAATCATCAAACATCTTTTCAAAAGAGACAAAACCTTTCAGACATTGTGCTCTGATTACCAGAAATGTAGCAAAGCATTGCACCACTGGAACAAGTCTGACGTGCGGGAGGCTTCTCAACGGAGGGAGGAATATGAAGCCTTGCTGTCAGAACTGGAATCTGAGATTTTGCTGATCTTAAACAACTTAAATAACAATGACACGGATGAGGCTCATAAACACTAGTTTCGTGAAATAAAGCCCTGCTGGAGAAATCCCCGGGTAATCCTGTTTTTCCATATATTTATGGGTCATGACCGGAATAGCATTGAAATAATGTGCTAGTACCAACTATGCCAATTATCAAAAATCTTACAGCGAGGAGGGTAAAAAAGAAAATTGTGCGCATAATGGTAGCTCTGGTTTTTGTCGTATGTTTTGCAAGCATTTCCATGGCGGCGCAGAGCGATGCCGATGTTGAGAAGGAAATCATGCCGGGGATGCTTCAGGGCTACCTGTCTAAAGAGGAACAGCTAGACAGCAAGGAGTTCGTGCTGCCTTCACCGGCGGAGGACTCAGCACGGCAGGCGATGGACACTGCCTGGGCAGACAACATGCAGGCGCTGCGTGGCACGGACCGCTGGGACCTGGCAATAAGGGATGCGGACCTGCATTTTCCGGCGCCGACGAACGTCTTTTCCTGCGCGCTGGGCATCCCGGTGAGCGAGGAAGACACCCCTGCGCTCTACATGCTGCTGCGGCGAACCCTGACGGACATGGGGCTGGCTCCCTATTCCGCTAAAAACGCTTACCAGCGGGAACGCCCCTTCATGGTCAGGGGAGAAACGGTATGCGCTCCGGAGGACGAGGAAGCTTTGCGCAAGGATGGCTCCTATCCGTCAGGTCACACGTCAATCGGCTGGGGCTGGGCGCTGATACTGACGGAGCTCGCGCCGGACCGCGCCGAAGCCATCCTGGCCAGGGGCCGATCCTTTGGTGAAAGCCGCAACGTCTGCAACGCGCATTGGTACACCGATGTAGTCGCGGGGAGACTGGTCGGGGCGGCTGCCGTGGCCAAACTGCATGCCAGTGAGCAGTTTCGGCAAGCGATGGACGCGGCCCGGGCGGACATCGAGCGTATGCGCCGTGAGGGGAAAAAACCGCAGAACGACTGTGCTGCTGAGGCCAAAGCTCTGTCCACTGGTTTTTAAGGCCCGAGTCGGCATTTCAGGAGTCATGCCGAAAGTTTGTCTCCCTGCCGGAGAGGACTGGCTGCCGATCAACCCCAAGGGTGAGGACATGGATACCATTCTGCGTGCCTCCGTTCCTGATCTTGAGAAGATGAAAATCTGGACCGCACCCAAGGCGGAGAGACTGTGAAAGGACAGCGCGGCGAAACAAGGATAAAAAATTAGGCAAGCAAAAATATACAACTTAACGTAATTCAATTTTTCCAGAGGAGGAATAATGAGAACAAAGCCCAAAGAAACAATGTTGACACTGCTCAAGAGCCTGATGCTGATCAGCATCATTGTGCAGTTTGGTTGCGCGAAAATGGATCAGGGCGCTGATACCGCAGCAACCTTCAGCTACGATCAGGCAGCACTTGCCAAGGCGAAGCCCTGGACTGATAAAGACTTCCAAAATAATCCGGAGAACTTTCAGTTTGCCGTCATCGGCGATCGGACCGGAGGGGCCAACGTCGAGGGCACCTTTGATCTCGCCATGGGGCAGCTAAACCTGCTGCAGCCCGAGTTCGTCATCAATGTTGGTGATATGATAGAAGGCTACAGCGACGACAAGGCAAAGCTGAATGAGGAGTGGGATGAAACTGACGCAATGCTTAATAAGCTTGACATGCCGTTTTTCCGTACACCCGGCAACCACGATATCGCCAACGAGGTCGCCGAGCAAGTGTGGATCGACAGGCACGGCGCCCTCTATTACCACTTTGTCTACAACAACGTGCTGTTCATCGTCCTTGACAGCGAAGACCCACCGCGCAAGGCTCCTGACGGAATGGAGGAAAAAATCGAGACATACAACCGGCTGCAAAAAGAAGATCCCGCCGCAGCACAAAAGATGCTGACTGAGTTCATGTCCGACGAAGCGGTTGTCGCCGCCCTTGGTAAAAAAATAGAGTTCGATGATGAACAGCGTACTTTTGTCAAGAACGCCCTGGCGCAAAACAGTGACGTGAGATGGACGTTCCTGCTTCTGCACGAGCCTGCCTGGGAAAGGCCGTCGGAGAGCTTCAAGGCGATCCAGGAGATGCTCAAGGGCCGGGACCACACTTTTCTCGCAGGACACCTGCACTATTACGACTACGACAAACAGAACGGTTACGAACATATCACCATGGGACCCGCCGGAGCATCCTTTCACCAGGAAGGTCCCGGCAATGTGGATCATATCATGTGGGTGACCATGACCGACAACGGTCCCCAGATAGGCAACATTGCGCTGAAGGGAATTTTTGACCGCAAAGGTCTTGATCCGGAACTGTTTGGCGCCTACGACCGGAAGGGGCATGAGGCGGAAGCGTCTGAGGAGAAGGAGAAGAAAGAAGAAAACAAGTGATCTGGAGCCAAGCTGACAGTTAAGCCAACAGGGGTATGCAGCCGACTGTTTCCACTCTAGGCTGGAGGCAGGAGGCTGCAGCCTGGTTTCGGGCTATGAAGCCCGGCAGATGAAGCCACCAGCAAATCCTGA
>Ga0209742_10001386_pt1 | contig 11142 bp, 10 predicted proteins | sample DeeMarSeWOR38_10_FD_187462 | JGI IMG/M metagenome (GOLD analysis project Ga0209742, IMG submission 187462) | Marine sediment microbial communities from White Oak River estuary, North Carolina - WOR-3-8_10 (SPAdes) (version 2) | ecosystem: Environmental > Aquatic > Marine > Intertidal zone >... | reverse complement strand
TACCGAGGACGTTAAAAGAAATGCCGAGACATACAAGGAACAGGTATTCAAGATCCTTGATCCTGCAAAAACAAAAGTTGTGTTCAACAGTTCCTGGCTTGGCAAGCTTACATCGCATGACATGATCAGGCTTGCTTCACAGCTTACCGTTGCCCGAATGCTTGAACGCGAAGATTTCCGTGTCAGGTTTGACAATGAAAAGCCTATCAGTATCCATGAATTTTTATATCCATTGATTCAGGGTTATGATTCGGTAGCCCTTGAAGCTGATGTAGAGTTAGGTGGTACCGACCAGTTGTTCAATCTGCTCATGGGCAGGGATTTACAGCGTTCCTGGGGCCAGGAGCCGCAGGTGGTAATCACCATGCCCCTGCTTGAAGGGTTGGACGGGATCAACAAGATGAGTAAATCCCTGGGCAATTATATCGGCATTACCGAATCTGCAGACGATATTTACGGAAAGGTAATGTCAATCTCGGATACTCTTATGTTCCGCTATTATGAATTGCTGAGTGATTTGCCAGGAACTGAAATCGAGGTTCTGGCTGGTGAAATGCAAGCCGGAAAGAAACACCCAAAGGACATAAAGAAAAAGCTGGCTTATGAACTAACCGCCAGGTTTTATAATACAGAAGATGCCACAAAGGCCGAAGAAACCTTCGAGCAGGTCTTCAGGCATCATGGTCTTCCTGAAAATATTCCTGAACTGACCTTGGAAAAAGCAGACGGTGAAGTCTGGCTGCCCAAACTACTTGTAGAAGCAGGCTTGACTGAATCGACATCTGCAGCCCGCCGTTTGATAAAACAGCAGGCCGTTTCTCTGGACAACAAGAAGGTGCTGGATACAGAATATTCTGTCCAGCCGGAGGGAGATGTTTTGATCAAAGTCGGGAAGCGGAGATTCGCCAGGATAAGCTTCCGGTAAATATTATGCGTCAGGAAGGCACTTGCTGCAGATACCGGAAAACTGAACGTGGTGATCCAGAATCTTATAGTTGCAGGATGAGGCCGCGTTTTTTTCGAGTTCCATATCTCTTTCAATAAAGATATCTTCAACCCGATTGCACTGATTGCAGCGAATATGATAATGCGGTGAAATATTACCATCAAAACGTTTTTGTTCACCACACACATCAAGTTTATTGATTATTCCCCTCTCGGCCAAAAGATCCAGGTTGCGGTAAACAGTGCCGAGTCCAATTCTGGGCAGTCTTTTTCGCACCATATCATAAATTTCATTCGCAGTGGGGTGCGATTTAACTTTTTTTAACTCTTCTAATATAACCTGGCGCTGGCTCGTCAAACGCATATTGTTGTCTAGTTCATTCATGGTATACCTCCAAAATAAAATTACTACATGGGAATCATTCCCCTCCCAAAGATAGGAAAAATATGCCCAAAGGTCAATTAAATTAAATCAAAATGCAAAAATTAGCATTTGTTTTATGTAACCCAATACTAAATTACCTGGTTAGGCTAATATTTTTTGGATTTCCGGGGTTATTCAGTTTGAGCCAGTCACCATAAACCCATATAGATGAAAGCCCGGTCCCGTTTTAAGAAATGCGATTATAAAGAAGGGTTAAAATATCCGAAACGGAGCAGGGGGAAGGATCGTTTGAGTTCCGCCAGCCAGGTGCGCATTCCCATAGGCGGGGCATCAGGGGCATGGTCAACTGTTTCAAGGTACCAATCCGGGTCCATATTCAGATTCCGCAGCTGGATAAGGTCAGGCCTATGTTTTTCAATTAAACTGCAGAGTGCTTCAAATTCATCCGGGTCATCTGTAAAGCCCGGCAGAATAAAGTAATTAAGCGAGACAAATTTTTCTGCTTTCTTCATAACATCGATTGATTCCAGCACATCAGCAAAGGTGAAATTCACAGGCCGGTAATATCGGGAATGGCAAGATTCACGGGCACTGTTCAAGCTTACCCGCAAACTGTCCAGACCTGCTCCGGCAAGCCTTTCAATTTTACCCGGCAGGCTCGCATTACTGTTTAGGTTGATGGTGCCACGATCTGTACCGGTGCGGATAGACCTGATGGCTTTTTCCAGGACGGAGGCCTGCAAAAGTGGTTCTCCTTCACATCCCTGCCCGAAACTGACAATTGCCTTCGGAGCCTTTTTAAGATGTTCCAGGGCAATTTCAGTTATCTCCGAAACCAGCGGCACAAAGTTAATGCGGTCCTGGGTGGCGGGACAGCACCCTGATGACTGCAGGGAAATACAACCAACACACCTGGCATTGCATACCGGTGAAGTTGGCAGCGGCGCCTCCCAGCGTTCGAGAAAATAATTCCTGGCAGCGGGACAGCCATAGGTGAGGCAACATTTTCCCAAATGCTGAATGAGCCTGTTGCCTGATTTTATTTTGAGCTGCCGGACAGTTTTCTTTTTAATTTTTTCAGGATCAAATAATCGCGCATCCTGCCTTTTGTCAGGATCAGATCGGAAGGCTGAGACCCAGAATCTGCCTTTATGCCAACCGACAGCCGTATAGGCGAACAGGGGCAGCGGAGGCAAATCATTCCGGACCGGTTCATAAGCGGCAGTGTGAATAGCAGTATGGGCCGGGGCCATGAAAGCGGCAACCGCCTGTATCTTTTCAAGGGGAGACTCCGGGTCGTGGTCAAACAGGATCGGGTCGTTATCTGTTGGCGAGATACCTATTGGCATTCTATCGGGCAGCAGGAAAAGTTCACTTCCTTCCGGCAGCGGGATGAGATCATCAAAATCGGGTTTGGAAAAAAAATTGCCGCCCCTTCCTGCCATATAAAGCCCAGGGAAGTTTTTTATTTCCCCTTCTTCATTGGCATAAACAAGAGTAGGAATATCATCGGGATGTACGATCTGCATGGGAGCATGCTGAAACAAACCTCATTCTGAGGTCACGAAGGTCTTATTTTGCTGAGAATAGAGTCAACAGTAAGATAAATATCAAGATCGTCACCAAAGACGTCTTGTACCTTCGGATGGTCAACAAGGTCTTCAATGATATACTGGGTAAGATACAGACTGATGAAATTGGGATCTGTTGCCAAATTCCGTAACGGCGCAATCTTGAATTGGATATCGAATTCTTCCATGTTAGCGACGGAACGGAGCTGGTCAGTGAAGAGATCACGCATGGCCTGTTCCGAAGTAGTTTCAATAATATGACGGTCAATGAGACGCTGAACAAGCCTGGTTGAGAGTTCTTCAGCATTTTTGAATGCCTGGGAAAGCATAAAACGCCTTTCCTGCTCACGTTTGCGGTCAATAGCTCTGATTGTCTTGTCGGTTGCGCTGTTGTTGTTAAAAACCCTTGCCATAATCACCTGCCCGGTTGAAAAATTTTGAGAAAATTGACTTGCTATCTTGGTACATACTTTAGCAGTTATGTAAATAATACATTGTGGCCAATCTTTCAAAGAGAAAGGACACCCGAAGGTTCTTTTTCAGAAATTATCTGCAGATAAACAGAAACCGGTGCTGAAATAAAGAAAACATTCCTTCTTTTTTATAGGAAAAAAGTTTCATGGGACATGGCGCAAGATATTTTTGAATCATAAAAAACGAACTCTGATAAAATAATTGAATAAAGGCTGAGCTTATTTTGAAAACAAAACTGTTCGAAACCAGAACAAATGAATATGCCTCAAGTGAAATTATTATGGGGAATACATAATACTGTCAACTTGTTAGGTCCCCGGCTTACATGAATCTAACACACCAATTGGGTAAATATACCGGTTCAAAAATATTTAAAGTCATTGGGAAAGTCTCGAAAGGAGCTACTTTTTTTCTTGACAATTCCCACTCCTCTTAATAAGGTTTGGCGCGAAAATGAATCAAGGTTCAGTAAATTCACTGCCCGTTTTTTATCACTATAAATCACTGATAAAGGAGAACAATTATGTCGAAATTAGTACCCCCACATGGCGGAAAAGGTTTGGTCTGCTGCCTGCTTCACGGCTCTGAACTTGAGGCGGAAATTGAGAAGGCAGCATCATTGAAAAAGGTTTCAATCTCCGGTCGTGAGAATGGCGATCTCATCATGATGGGTATCGGCGGCTTCAGCCCCCTGAATGGTTTTATGAATAAGGCTGACTGGAAGAACGTCTGTGAGAAAATGCAGCTGTCCGACGGAACTTTCTGGCCCGTGCCCGTAACCCTGTCATGCTCCAAGGAAGATGCAAACGCCATCACCACCGGTGACGAAATTGCCCTTGAAAACGCTGCCGGCAAGATCATGGCGACCATGAAAGTAACTGAGAAGTATGAGATGACCGAGGCAGACAAGCGCTGGGAATGCGAGAAAATCTTCATGGGCAAGGGTGAAGACAGTGTTGGCGGCAAGTTCTGGGAAGTTGCCATGGAAGATCATCCTGGCGTACAGATGGTTATGAATCAGAAGGCATTCAACCTCGCCGGTCCTGTTAAGGTCCTGAGCGAAGGTGATTTTCCGGAAAAATTCCCCGGAGTCTACATGACCCCGAAACAGGCCCGTGCCAAATTTGATGAAAAAGGCTGGAGCAAGGTAGCTGCCCTGCAGCTCAGAAACCCCATGCATCGTTCCCATGAATACCTGGCCAAGATCGCCATTGAGGTATGTGACGGAGTTTTCATTCACTCACTGGTCGGTTCTCTGAAACCGGGCGATATTCCTGCTGAAGTTCGCGTAAAATGTATCGATACCCTTATTGAGCATTATTTCTCCAAGGATAACGTTATCCAGGGCGGTTACCCCCTTGATATGCGATATGCCGGCCCCCGTGAAGGTCTGCTCCATGCAACCTTCCGCCAGAACTATGGTGTGAACCGCATGATCATCGGTCGTGACCATGCCGGTGTCGGTGACTTCTACGGTATGTTTGAAGCCCAGGATATCTTTGAAACCATTCCCAAGCCGGAAGGACAAGGCAAAGCGCTCCTCTGCCAGCCGCTGAAAATCGACTGGACCTTCTACTGCTACAAGTGTGACGGTATGGCTTCCCTGAGAACCTGTAATCATGCCAAGGAAGATCGTGTAATCCTTTCCGGCACCAAACTGAGGAAAGCCCTTTCAGAGGGAGCCGAGGTTCCGGATCACTTCGGTCGTGACGAGGTTCTTGTCCTTCTGCGTCAGTACTATGAAGGTTTGACCGAAAAGGTAGAAGTTAAAATGCAAAAAGCCGCTTCAGGCGAAGAGATTAAGTAAGACAGTCTCTGCAGTAATTTTTTTTAAGGGAGATGCCGAAAGGCGTCTCCCTTTTTATTTTCCATTATTACTTTGGAATGTTTACAATTAATATATGAGCAGCAGCTTGGAACTATAGTGAATTAATTGTTCTAATAATATATTTGTGATACAACCAGAGACATGGAAACAGAAGCGCTCAAGGACAGTGAAACGTCTTATTCCAAGGGTGAATTGCAGGATATGATTGCAACCTACCTGGGGTCAGATAATGTTCCCCAACGTTTTAAGATCATCACTGACACATCGGATTTTTTCCGTGTTGATTACAATGATGTGGTCATTCTGGCAGATGTACCTTATCTGATGAGGAATTATACCAAGGAGGGCAGATTCGGCCTTGATGATGAGCCCAAATATTGGGTCAGAAAAGCTATTGATTTAAAAGAGCAGAAAGCAAAAATAATCAAGCTCGTTTTTCATGAGGAAATAGAGGCCAGGGTAGGGGATATGGTTTTTAAATGCGTTCGCAGTCCCGGCAAAGAGGCAGCCATTCTGGAGATGGTTAGCGGCCATAAAAATTTTATGCAGGGCATTGCTATCCGTGATACTGCAGGCAATATTGTCAGGATTCTCGATTTTATCCAGGGCAAGCGCCTTGATGAGCTTATCATCAAACTGGCAGACAAACATGAAGAGTTTTTTTATGAACATCTGCCGGACTATCTTGCCGTATACCGTGAAATGATAAAGGCTATTCAGTTTCTCCACGACAAGGGCCAAAAACATGGGGATATCCGCCGTGACCATATCCTGTTCGACAGAAACACAGGCGATTACCGCTGGATTGATTTTGATTATGACTATTACCATGAGGCGAATATGTTTGGTTACGACCTGTTCGGCCTTGGCAACATCCTGGTTTTTCTTGTAGGGGGAGGGGACCTCACGATCCAAACATTACAGGCTGGGCATTCCCCTTTCCTTGAAAAACTGTCACCCGCTGATATGAATATTATTTTTAATAACAGGGTCGCAAATTTACAAAAAATCTACCCTTATATACCTGACGCATTAAATTATGTTCTCCTGCACTTTTCAAATGGTGCAAATCTTTATTATGAAAATACCGGACAGCTGCTTGAGGATCTTGCTGAAGTGCAAATCAGCACCTGAAATATAACATTAACTCCAGAGGATAATATCATGAGTGTGGATCATACAAAATGCGATATCACAGGGGTGGTTGAAAGGCATATTATGATTGCTGTTGACACCTCTGATAATGCGAGAAGGGCGGTTCTGTTTGTCGGTGATTTTTTTGGCTGTTATGAAGGATTTCAGGTGACACTGCTGCATATAATTCTGGAGCCTGAAGCCACTTTTTTTCATGATAATGATGAGCGGCAGAAATGGTTAGCTGACAGGCTCGCTGAGGCAAATAAAATTATGGAAGAATACAAACATATTCTTATTGATGCCGGTTTCCCCCAAGACAAGGTGAATGTGCGCATTGACACTATGCGTGGTCCGTCCATAGCAGACTGCATTATCAAGGAGCAGGAAGAAATGAAATGCTGCACCATAGTAATTGGCAGGCGCGGTATTTCAAAAAAGGAGGAATTTATTTTCGGCTCTACCTCAAACAAGATAATTCATGAAGCCAAGAAATGTGCTGTTCTTGTGATTGAATAACAATTGTGAAATTTGTTTCCGCTAAACGTTTTTAGGAAAAATAATATATGAGAGAATTGAGCGTCGGCCTTGGAGAAAGATCCTATCCCATTTTCATTCAACAAGGTCTGCTGGACAAAATCGGAAGGGAACTGCAAAAAAAACCTTTTGCCAAGCGCTATGGAATAGTAGCTGATGATAATGTGGCCGATTTATTTGGTGAAAGGCTGCTTGAGTCTCTGCAAAAAAGTGATATCCAGGCAGAGATTATTATTTTTCCAAAAGGGGAGGCGAGCAAAAATCTTGCAACAATTGCGGAACTGGCCAGTACCTTGGCCCGCATGGGGTTTGATCGCAAGGATGGCCTTCTTGCCCTTGGGGGCGGAGTAACAGGCGATATCACCGGTTTTCTTGCCGCCTGCTATATGCGTTCCATACCATATGCACAGGTGCCGACAACTCTTCTGGCCCAAGTGGACAGTTCTGTCGGCGGTAAGACCGGAGTTGATATCCCTGAAGGCAAGAATTTGGTTGGAGCCTTTTATCAACCTAAGGCAGTATTCATTGACAGCCAGGTCCTGCAGCTCCTCCCACAGGCTGAACTCTTAAACGGCCTGGCTGAAGTAATCAAATACGGTGTTATATTCGATCGGGATTTTTTCAGATTCCTGGAAATGAGCCACAGGAATATCCTTGCCCTGGATCTGCAGGTTCTGGAAGATGTTATTGCCAGGTGCTGTAAGATCAAGGCAGCTGTTGTAGAATCTGATGAGAAAGAATCAGACTTCAGGCGCATTCTCAATTTCGGACATACAATCGGCCATGCGGTCGAGGCTGTTTCAGGGTACATGCTTGCCCATGGTTCGGCTGTTGCCATGGGAATGGTGGCTGCATCAGAACTGGCAGTTTTAAAGGGATTTTTGGATCGCAGGGAAAAAGAGCGTATAGAAAACCTGCTGCATCAATTCGGTTTACCGGTTGCGATTCCAGAGGAATATGACCGAAGCAGGATCCAGAAGTCCCTTCTGGCAGATAAGAAAACCATAGGTGGAAGAGTGTTTTTTGTCCTGCCCACGACGATTGGAAAAGTCATAATTACTGATGAGATAGAGACGGCAATGCTGGAAAAGGTCTTTTAAAGTGAAAGTCATACTTGTCGGTGCCATCACAATTTGTGGCAGGATAAGCCCACCTGGCTATGGAAGTCTGCTGGACCGCCGCAGGCTGGAGGAGATCAGGGACAACACCGGCGCAAGTATCATGGGAGCCAATACCCTGCGGACCCAGAATCCGGAGATGCGGGGTAAAGACGGCACACTCAACCCCCATCGTTTCAGGTCTGTTATTTCAGAAAGCGGCAACATTCCAATCATGGGAAAGAAACTTTTCAGCCATGGGCCCGATCCTGTTGTCTTTTCAAGTGAGAAAAACTTTTTTGTTCTGCAGGATAGATTCAAAGGCAAAGCAGAGGTTGTGGCTTTGCCCGGTGGTCCCCATGGCTTGTCTTTGCAGGCAGTTCTGGATTTCTTTGTTGACCGGGAAGTAGATTCTCTCTTGATCGAAGGCGGGGCACAGCTTAACTATGCAGCCCTGGCGGAAAGGGTGGTTGATGAAATACTTCTTACTGTCATGCCCTATGTCTCGGGAGACAGGAATGAACCAACTTTTGCTGAAGGTGTCAGACAACTCGGTGATCCATTTTTGAAACTTGAACTGTTATCCAGTGAGCCTGTTTCAACCGGCGAGCTTTTTTTGCATTATCGCATCAATAGAACTGAGTAATCGCAGGGATTGCTTAAACAATACTAGGCAAACGTCATGGAAAAAATAGAACTGGCGATCATGTTTTCAGGCGGTACGGATTCACTAGCCCTTTATGCCCTTGCATCTCTCGGATATCATCCTGATCTGCCCCGGCCGAGGCATATTCACCTGCTGCATATGCTTAACGGTATGAGCCGTTTTCATGAGTTTCCCCGCCAGCGTTTTGAAACTGCCCGGCAAATTTTGGTTAAACAGGTGCCCCTCTCAGATATGCTTTCCCCGGAAAGTGCGGTAAAGTTACCTGAGGCCTTGATGGTGGAGCTTGATATGGGCAGGCTTTTCCAAGGCTTGTGGCTTGACCGTTATGAAGAATTTATGCCGCGATATAATGGTAAGAATCTTGTCTGTGTTGCCTGTAAGGTCGCCATGCATACCAGGGCAATCATTTACTGTATAGAAAATTTTGTTCCTCATCTGGTTACAGGGTATGCCAGGAGGCAGGAATACTATCCGGAACAGACACCTGTGTTTATGGAAAAGATTGCTAAATTCTCAAATGGGTTCGGCATCCGAACCTATTTCCCGGTATATGAGGACTTGGATGATGAAATGATCACCAGGCATCTTTTGGAAGATTTTGGTCTGCCTTCAACAGGAGGGGGCGAGCGGAAATGCTTATTCTGCCAGACCCTGACGACTGCGACCGAAAAAGAGATCGGACAGTACCTGGATGATATGCTGCCGCTGGTGAATAAATATATTGAATTGCGACAGGCAGGAAGAATTAAGGAGGCCGCCAACTGTTTTCCGCCCGGGAATGCAAAAATCATCCAGGAAACTCTGGAGAAGAAAAAAGCGGGTTAGTCAATTATATCAGAATGTCTTGAAACGTAGAATTTATAAATCCACTGGGCATTTTTCTTCATAGCTTACTTGCATAAAGTCCACATTGTGGCGAGCAACCTGGACTTTGCAAGCCTCTTTCTCATCTACCACATTGTGGTACTATTATCTTGCTCCCCTTATCAAGCTATATTATCATTAAATTCTATTCACAAATATTGTCTGTTGGGTGTATTGTTATGGTAAAGGGAATGTTTAAAAGCCTCTAAAAATTCCCTGTCAGTTTAAATCATCCATACAGGGGCTCTTTGTATTTCACTGAAATTAATCTGGAAACTTTCCCAATTGGAGTTTTTGCTAACGTGTACAATTTGAATTCATGTCTTGAGTCAAGGTATCACTGAATATGCCGGAAGGACGAAACACATCAAAGTCTGGCAGGTCGATGTTCTTATCAAAAGAACAATTTGTCGATATTCTTGAAAGTATATCTGATGGCTTCATATCAATGGACAATCAGCTGGATGTCATATACTTCAACAAAGCAGCTGAAAAAATGTTGGGCCGCAACAGAGAGGAAGTTCTTGCTAAAAACCTTTTCGATGCTTTCCCAGAGGCCAGAGGTTCTCTTTTTGAGGAAAAATATACAGAAGCCGTTAAAACAAAAAAACAGATTTCTTTTGAAACATTCTTTGAAGTTCCCCCCTATATCAATTGGTACGATGTCAGAATTTATCCTTCGAAGCATGGAATTTCTGTTTATTTTCTGGTTATCACCAAACAAAAACAGGTTGAAGAAAAACTGCAGAAACTCAACCAGGAGCTGCAACGCTCTAATACTGAACTCGAGCAGTTTGCAAACATAATCTCACACGACTTGCAGGAACCATTGCGCACAATTTCCAGCTTTGTACAGCTTCTTGCCCGCAGATACGAAAATAAGTTGGATGAAAAAGGAAAGACCTTCATCCAGTATATATTGGATGGCACAAGCCACATGCAAAAACTGCTTCTTGATCTTCTGTCCTACTCTCGTGTCGGGGGTGGCAAGATTGAGACAAAATCTCTCCAACTGGAAAAAGTCCTAAAAGAAGTAAAGCGCAATCTGGACAAAAAAATCAAAGAGAACCGGGCTGAAATAATAAGTACTAGCCTACCAGAAGTATATGGGGATGAGATGCAGCTTTTTACTCTGTTGCAGAATTTAATCAGTAATTCACTCAAGTACCGCGGAGATGAGTCGCCCCGGATCTCGATTTCGGCACAAAATGACTCTGAAAATGAATGTATTGTCTGTTTGCGAGATAACGGTATCGGATTTGATCCGAAGCACGCTAAACATATATTTCAGATTTTCCAGCGTCTGCATTTACGGAGCGAGTATGAGGGAACAGGCATTGGGCTGGCGATCTGCAAGAAGATTGTTGAAAGGCACGGTGGTCATATCTGGGCTGAATCAAAACCTGGCCAGGGTTCTACCTTCTGTTTTACATTGCCGGTACATAAAAAGACCTCAGCAAAGAATTAAAAAGTTAAGGTCGCCAGTTTACCTTTTGAATATTTGGATAGTTTGCCTATAATCAACATTGTGGCAAGCAATCTGCACTTCAGCCAAGATCTATTTTCTAACACATTGTGGCACTTGATTTAATTCATCCAATTTATTAAATAATATCAATTATCTTCATTAATAATTGGGA
>Ga0209742_10001385_pt1 | contig 11144 bp, 6 predicted proteins | sample DeeMarSeWOR38_10_FD_187462 | JGI IMG/M metagenome (GOLD analysis project Ga0209742, IMG submission 187462) | Marine sediment microbial communities from White Oak River estuary, North Carolina - WOR-3-8_10 (SPAdes) (version 2) | ecosystem: Environmental > Aquatic > Marine > Intertidal zone >... | reverse complement strand
GATAGTTATCTATTTCGAAGACCATATTAGTATATATATCTACATTGTCACCTCTAGTATCTTCCCAGGCACAAATGATATTTCCTTTATCTACATCAAGGTTTGCTGCACGATCATTAAGATTAACTTGGTTATCACTTACAACTTCTGCGTCACTCCAGGTTGCTCCTCCATCATCAGATGTTTTGTGGTAAAGAGTTTCCTCTTTTATATATGTAATAACTAATGTTTCATCTGCTGCTATTGCAACTTCAGGATAAGATGCATCTGTTTCAACATGAACTTCTGTCTTTGATGAAAGACCATTTGTTGAATAGTAAACTATTACATCAGCATCCTTTTGACAGGCAATAATTACGTTATTATTACTTGCTGCAGCTGAAGGGAATTTAAGGTTTGCTGTATCAGTTATTTTTAAGTTAGTGACCATAGGATGTGTCCAATAACCTCCACTACTTTGTTGCCAGACACCAAAGTTATCTTTTCTTATTAGAAGATCATAATTGCCAGTTCCAGTGTCTCGGTCATAGACTGCATAATGCATATTGGTTGAAAGATCTAATGCTGATCCAACATTTTCACATCCAGCTACATCTCCAGTTAACCAACCGATAACCCCATTACCAGCTTCTGTTGTTTGATAAAATACAAAAGGACATCCCTCAATTTCACTTCCTGAAGTATATCCATTATATCCAGTCATAGTCAGACCGCCCCAGTTCCATTCACCAGGGTCGCCCTCTGGTCCTTCATGAGTATAACAATCAATTGTATTGTGTGAAAATTCATTTAGATTATATGTTCCGAAATCCCATACCCAGCCATCTAAAATCTCTCCCTGTATAACAGGAATTATTCCACTATCGTCTGGAGGGGCACCAAAGGTTCCATATGTTCCATAATCATTTTGGTCCCAATCTGTATATTCTGAGTTATCATATAAAAACTCTACAAGAGCATCCCAAACTGTTCCATCAGTAGAACCATATAACATTGGATGCCAGATAAAATCATCTTCTGTATATTCTGCCATCGCGTAATATTCACCACCAGGTGCTCCAGCTACAGATGGATGATATTCGTCATAATCTCCACCGGTTACCGCTACACTAAGCGGGACTAAGGATGTATCAATAGTCTTTTTAGCTATTGGTTGACTTTGGATACTCAAATATTGTGCTACAATTTCATTTTCTTTCAGATCTGTCTGTTGAATAGATAAACTACTCGCTGCACTAGTAATCATCAGCCCTACAACAACTATTGCTGTTGCTAACATTATGTTTTTTCTCATTTTTTTACCTCCACCTAATAATATCGGCTATATTTATTAACCATTGTTAATTTATAAACATTTTGGTAATATTATTAATATTTTTAGAATTTTAAATAAATTTCATAGAATTTCTGTAAGAAATTGTTAACAATTAAAAAGAAATTTCTATTAATAATCTTATTTTTTGGCATAGTTATTGTTAAGGTACTTTCTGGACCAGTTAAACCTTTAGAGTCTTCGGCATAAGCTGTTATAATAAAGGTTCCTTCCCTGTTCCAGGCATGTGATGCAATTACATCTGTCCCAGATGCCCCAAAATCAGTTACATCTACATATCCATCATCCCAAGTAATATGGTATTTAACATCGTGTTCCTCTGGATCAACTGCATTGAAGGCATAATCATATGTTGTTCCAGCAGTACCCTTTACAGGTCCTGTAATGGTAGGAGCTTCTGGTGGGTTATTATCCATATAAGTATCAAATGAATACGCCATGTCAGCACCTATATATGGATGGAATTCACTTCTACCAGAGTAATCTTCAGCTTGAATATAGTAATATACGATAGTACCAGTTTCTTGAGCAGGTATAGTTGCACTAAATTGATTATTACCTAAACCTTCCATCTCTATAAAATCCCAAGTACTTGTTTCAGTCTTCCAATAAACTCCAGTTGAACTGTTAACTACATTTTCGCCACTATATGGATATATTGTTGCATTAATTATATATCCATCATTACTGGTTTGTGTTCCATAAAGTGGAGTGTGCTCTATATATAGCATATAGCGATCTACTATTCCTTTTGCCCTACAATGGAGTGCATCAGTTGATTGCCATGAACCTGTAAAACCAAGAACTTCATAACCAGGCAGTGCAGTTTCATATGATGAAATCGCTTCATCATCCCACTGACTTCCTGTAATAGGCATTAATACTTTTTTATTTAAAATAAGGGAGTTGATATATGGTTCAGACATATGAGTATATATTCTAACAACATTATAGGGGACACCATAACAGCTTGTTTGATTTTCAAAAAATTCAGCTGCCTCTTCAAAATCTTGATAATGGGAATGCGAAGTCGATGGCTTTATTATCATAATTGTATCAGGAGATAGAAATTTTGCCCAGCAGTCGATATGCTTAATATATTCACCAAGAGCATCAGGAACAACCATATAATTATCAATTCCACAATAGTTCTTCATCAATTGATCGATTTGGTCATGGGAATACCCAGAATTTTCAGTCCAAACAAGATCTGTTGATACTGCAATACCTTGCCCATCTGTCATATAATTTCCACCGGCATGTTCTAAAGGAAAGATATAAACAGGAATTCCTTGCCAGTTTCCAAAAGCGATAGGAATCGCGTCATCATTAGGTCGTGGTCTATTATAGATATGGTCAACTATCCCTTGTTCATTATCACCATTGAAAACAAACCATGGCCCATAATCTCTTGTCCAATAGGAATCACTTGGTGCAATTAAAAAATCACAATTATCAACATTAACTCCATGACTCTGATATTGAGTATATACATAATTTTGTTCAGATGTACTTTCAACTATTGTAACAACCTCTACATCCTCTGACATTTCTGCAATAATATCATAAGATATACCAAAAGGATAACGGATCAAAACACCCTGCATAGTTTCAAACTCAGCAGGCATTCTCACTGGTGAAGGTGGAGGACTATTTCCTTGAAAATCTTTCCCAATTTTATCTAAATTTTGAAGTTCCACCTGGGTGAGCCAATGAGGAAAACTCTCAGGATTATTCTTAAACCAACTCTCATCTTTTTCTGTCAAGTCATTGTTAAAATTTACAGTTATCTGCTGTCCATTTACTAAAGTAACCCCTAAGATAAAAAAAAATACCAATGATACATTTACAAATTTTTTATTCATTTGGCATTATACCTCCAACATACTCTTAATATCTAAAATAAATTTGTTAAAATGTTGAATTATTTGAGAAAGTATTGGGAATTTTTCAAACAAATTGATAAATATATATCTTACTTTTGGCATTGTCACAGTTAGTTCAGCCCAACTACTTTCAGCATCATAATTATCTTTTGCCTTTACTTTTATTTTATAGCTACCAATATCATCCCAACTATGTGAAAATGTGATTTCTTCACCTGATAAATATGGTCCTGTCCATTCAACAGTATCACCATCACCCCATTGGATATAGAAATACACATCATTTCCATCAGGATCTATTGTAGAAATCTTATAATCATATTCTTGACCTGATTTTCCATTAGTTGGTCCTTCTATTGTTGGAGTGTTAGGTGGATCATTTGATAATAATTCTACAATAATTTTTTCCAAAGTACTGAAATCACACCATCCATGTTCCGTGTTATAACCTTTAACTTGGTAATAATAGATTCCATCTTGTTTGTCCGATATATTATAATAATTATTTGTGATAGTATCTGAAATCGTTGTTATATAATCCCAATTGATAACAGGTGAAACGTCATCTATATAAAACCCTTCTTCGAGGGTATAATCATCAGTTGTATATCTTATTCTGATAAAAATAGATTTATTTGTATAATCATCTAAAGAATATTGTTTATGCTCCCAACCACTAGATGAACCAGTAAAAGTATCAATCACATCAAAACTTCGACCGTCAAGACTAACTTCAACAAATGCCTTATCATAATCAAATTCTATATCATACCAACACCAAAAATCAAGATTCATTCCGCTATTAACTGGAATTGGATCAACCGTTACCATTGAATGTACTTGATTGTTACCTGGACCAGATTTATAGCTATGACTTGATGAATGATATCTTGAAGTCGAGATTGAAAAACCATCAAGACTCCAATAACCGGATCCAGATTCCGCATCGTCAATATCAATATTTGGACCAATTAATTCATCAAGTTGGAACTTACTTGCATCTGCCACAGGATTTTGCTCCTCCCATGATACAGTGTAATCTCCATCCTCATCAAGATCCATATTATTTATTATTGGGGGTAACACTCTTGAAGTAACTGTATCACGTATATTTCCAGCTTCTCCAAGCAAAACAAGAGCTCCATCAAAATTTTCCTTTACTATTTGATCAAGATATGATTCTGAAGGATGAAAATCTGAACATGCCTCAATTGTATATGTAAATGTTGGTCTTCCTAGAATATAGTGCCCATGTCCGTAAGCCCAATCAATAGTATCTCCAGTCGTTGGATATAGTTGTGCCCCTTGTTGTGGTAAATAAGTTCCAGAACCAGATTGCCTTGTAATCTCCGATGCAATATCTTGAGCAACTTGCATTAAATAATCATAATCTGGAGCTTGATCATAGGAGTAACCCCATGGCCACAAAACCAGCTGACCATGGGTATGCCAAGAAATTGAAGCATGAATATCATTTTCAAGAAATACATCACGTATTGCTTGAGTTTCAGCTTCTGAAAATGGTGAAGGTCCACAATAAACTTCAGAAGAAGGATTATTACTAATAGAACCTGGTCCAACAGAACCCCATGCACCCCATGCATCACCATCAGAAGACCCTGCATAGTTTCTATTTAGATCTATTCCAATTCCACCAGGTATAGGCCTTCTATTTTTACGCCAATCATTTGATAAATCATGACAAAAATAGTATCCATCCGGATTTACACATGTTACAACCCATATTCTATTGTTATTAACAGCATCTGTTATTTGTGAATTATAACCATATTCTGATGTTAATTGATCTATCAGATACAAACAAATTTCAACTGTTGGCCATTCACGGGCATGATGAAGACCCATAAAAAACACACCAGGTTCTCCTTCGTCCTCGCCTGGATTATCTGATATTTCAAGACACCAAATATCTCGATTTTCGTAAGTTTTTCCAATACTATATAAATCTGTTATATCTGGGTAATCATCTGCAATATCTTGAAGAATATTTTCAATTTGAGCAAGCGTATGATATTGCCCTCTAACTGAATTATCATATTCTATTAAATCCCAAATGACAACTTCATAATCCAAATCAAAAAATTCATCTAATCTATCATTTGGGATAATTACGTCTATCCATTCATTTGGAGAGATACCTACAATTTCAATATCCTTTGGAAGAACTACTTGACCTTTACTAATGTCTATTTTAACCAATAGTAATTTTTGGTCATCATTTTTGTTTTTAATAACAACATTTATTGCAGCTGAAGAAGCAACAGTCATCAATAGCATGCATATAAATATACCAATAATTTTTTTATTCATAATGTTCCCCAATAATTAACACATGTTAAGAAATTTCTAGATATATATTTTTCTATTATTTTATTATAAAATAAAAATTGGTTGTTTATATCTTATTATATTTTTGATAAGGGAATTTATTATAAGTTAATCAATAGCCATTAAAAGAGAATAAAAAAAGATAAAAAATATTAGATTATAAGAGTTTAAAGATTTTAATTAATAATGGAAATGTGTTTTGCAGGTATTCAAGTAAATTATAGAGAACCAAGTTTTTTGTTTTTGATTTAGTGATACTTACAATAAATCCTTCTGACCAATCCGTTTCTTGATCAAAGATATCTTTTGCTTTTACCCTAACCTGATAATTTGATGTACTTTCCCAACTGTGCGTTGCTTGAGCTGTTTCACCTGAGTTAAAAGGACCTAACCATTCACTATAGTCTCCATCTCCCCAACGCCACATATAATAAACTTGATCTGCCTCAGGATCAGTTGTAATAGCAGAGAATGTCAATTCCTGATTAGGCCTTCCTGTTTTTGGACCCGTTGGTTTATCCGGAACTTGTGGTGGTTTGTTAACATTAACAGGTAGCACTTCGACATATGGAATCTTGTTAAATGCCGTTACTACAATATCACAAGGGTCGTTTCCTATTATAGGTTCTTCAAAATCGATTAAGGCATAACCTGTTTCATCTGTATAAGCATAACCAATGAGTTCATTATTTCGTGAAATTGCACATAATGCACCCTCAATACCTGTAACTGAAACTTCATAAGATATTGCGTCTTCTTCAATTTCTTCATCACGAATTACAGACATTACTTCTGGCGTATTAGTTCGTATTTGTAACGACGGGTCTCCAAAAACATGCCATGTATCAGTTTCAGCATAACCTGATGACCCATATTCATCGTTCATGTGCATGACACCGTTGTAATGAATACCTCCTATAGTATGCCGAATATTATCAGTATATGATTCTACCATTACGTCCATCATTTCATCTTGTGCATCCATTGGTGGGTTCCAAGACATACTTTTTGTAGAACCAGTTGCAGCTATAGCGCCAGCTGGCTCACCATTATTGGTTGCTCTAAGCCATGCTTCACAGAAACATTCATCATAATCATCAAATTGTCCATTATTGCAAGCAACACATATGACATAAGGAAGCATATTGTCGTTTGTTAGACTATTTATATTATTGGTGTTAAAACCACTGCTGCCCCAGCTAGTAGGACTTCCATGACCGCAGTAATTAATAACACTTCGTCCATTATTTACTACATCTGAAACCATACCAGGAGTAGGATTTCCCTCAGCATCATCTCCACCCTGAGAACCATCATATAATTCATCACCCCAAGTATAGGTATAAGGATACAGTTTATTGTCTCTTATATTTCTTAAATGTTGATAATCCATCTCACCATCATCCCCAGGACCTTGAGATGAACCAACACCTGTTGCATTATGATACCAATCACCATTTTCTTGAGGTGTTTTTTCATATTCAACGGATCTTTCAACTTGCGTTATAACTTGATCCTCATTTTGAGCAGAAAACCTTCCAACAAATAAATCTGGATAACTATCATCACCTACTATATATGAATAACTTGGATCAGATGCATAAGAACTTGCAGTAAGAGTTGGAACCTGGGCGACATCTCCAACCAACAAAACAAAGGTAAGACCATAGTCATTATAGTAATTTGTAATATATGTTTTTATATCATCAGCATTTCCAATTTCTGAGACTTTCTTGATTTCTGTTGGAATTCCTTTCATAATCTTCCATTCGACAAAAGGTTGCATTTCATCTATAAAATCATCATATGAAATAATTAATAAATTACCTTGTTCACCTACTGGGTCATACCGACCTAGTTTTTCAAAGTTTATGAAATGATTTTCATAGATTGTTAAAAATTCATTATCAACAACTGTTGGAAGACTTTCTCTATAAATACAATTTATTGTGTTTTCACCATTTTTTACAATCTCAATTTCAATATTGCTATAAAACCTCATAATTTTTTTAACTGGATTATACTGAATCGGGTATATTTCAACAACCTGTGCTCTATAATCTCTTAGGAGATATGGTTCTCGAAGACTTGCAATTTCATTTGGGAACCATGCATCTTTATTATATATTTCATCAAATTCATAAGATATATCATTGGGGTTAACTGATCTAAGTAAATTTCCTTTAGATGGAGCAATAAGCACATTATTATAATCAGTATATGTAGATTTTATTATGTTTACTTTCATATTGGCTGTATCTGGAATAATTACACTACGACATATATTAGGAATATCAGGTTTGCCAGTTTGTAACAGATTTGACTCATCTCCAATAGAGAAAATTGAATATTGAACTCCATCAATCATTACAAACCCTTGACTATAATCATTTATTTCATAAATTATCTCAATATCTTCGCTAGATTGATTAACAGTTATTATGACTGGCTCTGTGCTATATTGTGTTTCTCCAAAACTCAATGGTATAAAAAAAGTCCCTATCAAAAGCGTTATTATATTTATCACTAATAATTTATTCATTTTTTTCGTTTTCATATAGGTTCCAACCCCAAATTAACAATTGATAATTGCTCTTTACATATATAAAAATATCTGAGTATTTAAAATTTTTTAATTTATAAATATTTTATATCCCCACTTATAATTTTAATATTACCAAAATTAGTATTTAAAACAATATATCCATTATTATCGACATTGATTACTTTACCGGTTGTGACGGTTTTATCATCAATTACCTGAATTTTTCTTCCAATTATTTTAGAAAATTCAAGCCAAGAATCTCTAATAAAATCATATTCACCTGAGAGTAATTTATTATAATTTTTATCAAAATTTTCAATTATTGCTCTTAGAAGTTCATAAAGTGATATCTCTTTATTATGTTCCTTTTTTAAGGTAGTAGCATTTACCTGTAATTCTTTTTCAAGCGTATTATTTACATTTATTCCAATTCCTATGATACAATAATTTATCTTTTGTTTTTCGGAATCAATTTCTGTAAGAATCCCGCAAATCTTTCTGCCATTTATTAAAAGGTCGTTAGGCCATTTAATTTCTGCTTCAATACCAGTTATATTTTTAATACCTTGAAAAACTGCAATTGAACTAGCCATTGTCATAAGCATAGCTTTTTTTGGAGGAATATTAGGATATAAAACAATAGAAAACCATAACCCACCTTTTGATGAAGACCATATTCTATTTTTTCTACCTCGCCCACTTGTTTGAATGTCTGCTAAAATAATTGCTCCTTCTTCGTTTCCTTTTTTTGCTAATTTTTTTGCATAAATATTTGTTGAGTCAATAGTGTTAAAATGAAAAATTTTTTTTCCAATAATTCTAGTGTTAAGCCCTTTTATTAAACCTTGTGAAAATTCATAATCAGACCGGGGTTTCATAAAATATCAACTTCTCGACCATATGATTTCTTTGGTATTATCGCCTTTGCAAAAAAAGCCGCAGCTACTGCTTTTATTACGTCACCTATGATAAAAGGTATAACAGCAATAGATAATAATTCTAGTATATTTAATGAAATACCAATAGAATTCATATAGAAATAAAGATATGTCAAACCTGGTAAATATATTAAAACAAATGTGGTAAAAAACATTAAAGATAACATACCATAAAACATACGGGATTTAACATATTTCTCTGTAATGTACCCTATAAAAAACGCTGCTAAAATAAAGCCGATTAAATAACCAATTGTTGTACCAGTAATATTTGCAAACCATGGCAGTCCAGCAGCACCAAGTCCTACATACATTATTTGACTGATTCCACCCCATCTACCTAGTAATACTCCTGCAAGTAGAACTGCAAAGGTTTGACCAGTTATTGGAACAAAAGCATTACCTGGAAGATAAAATCTTATTTGAGCAAGTAATGCTGTTAATAAAGCAAAGTTGAATGCCAAAAGTAGTTTGTAGACGTAGCCTGCTTCATATTTCCATTTGAAAAAGTTGTATCTTAATTCTTTGAATTTATTGATATAAAGTGTTATTTCCATTGCTTTATTCTCCGGTTCACTACATTAGGCGATTGGATATATAATTGTTTATTTATTCTTTTCCCTAAGGTTTAAATTACAAATCTTATTTTCAAATTTTGATTGTCATGAAATATGAAACTCTAATAACAGATATCAAAGATGATATTGCTTATATTACTCTAAACCGACCAGACAGACTCAACTCATTTGATATGAAACTTGGTAAGGAACTATATGAGGCGTTACATGATATAAGCAAAAAAGAAGGAATTAGAGCTGTTGTACTAAGGGGTACTGGAAAGGGATTTTGTGGTGGGGGAGATGTTAAAGAAATGCATATCGCCCAAGACAAATCTAAGTTTTTAAGGGATCTTACAAAAGCTATACACAAATGTGTAATAGAGATGAGGACAATGGAAAAACCAGTGATAGGTGCAGTTAACGGTCATGCATTTGGTGCTGGTCTTTCACTTGCACTTGCTTGTGATATAATAATTGCAGTTAAAGAAGCAAAATTTGGAACTGCATTTATCGGAATAGGTCTTGCCCCAGGATGCGGAACACAGCTATTAACAAAGCTTGTTGGTTATCAAAAAGCGTGTGAATATATTCTTACCTCTAAAACATTTACACCTGAAAAAGCCTTAGAATTAGGTATTATTAACAAAGTTGTGGAATCAGATGAACTGGATATCGTTGTTGAAGAATTCACTCAAAAATTTAAAAAATTGGCACCAATTGCTGTTGGAAAAGCAAAAATGCTAATTAACAAGAGTATGGAAAACGATATGATTACACATTTGGATCTTGAAAGCAGGACAGCATCATTTTCAGCAGGAACTGAAGACTTTAATGAAGGTGTTACTGCCTTTGTTGAAAAAAGAAAACCGGTTTTTAAAGGAAAATAGTTATTTAATAAATTTTTTCATATCTTTATAATATTCTATTCATATCCTACAACCCTACAATTGATAGCAGTCTATTCAGCAGTGAAAATCGTTCTAAAATATTTGGATTATATACAATATTATTGACTTGTTTTATAAATGGGTTTACATCAAACGGAGTATCAGTAACAATCAACTCTTTTACAGGTGTTCCATCACTCCATAAACCCATGAAACGTTGTTCTGATGTATTTCCAAGACAATACTCTCTGTTAATTCCATAAAAAGCAAAATCTGTGAGTGCATCAAAGATTTTCCAAGTTGAATAATAGTCCATGGCATTTACTGTAAATGAAAAAGAACCAGGCAGACATACCGGTGCAGCGTGGCTTGCAATTAAATCTGGAGATCCATATCTATCTGTAACTTGTATTACAAAATCTTTTCGATCCAATGGTATCTGATCAGCTTCATAAAAAATACTTTTCCCTGGTTCTGTACCAACAGCAGTATCACTAGCTCCAACAATTACAACCATAAGCGTTGTATTGGATATTAGGTTCAAGTCAGGATTTGTTGTCCAATTATATGCTGGTTGAACCGGCATAATTGCTTTTGGAGTTGGGAGTCCTTCTGTTTGAGCAAGTGCTGCCATATGTGCAGTAAT
>Ga0209742_10001383_pt1 | contig 11152 bp, 8 predicted proteins | sample DeeMarSeWOR38_10_FD_187462 | JGI IMG/M metagenome (GOLD analysis project Ga0209742, IMG submission 187462) | Marine sediment microbial communities from White Oak River estuary, North Carolina - WOR-3-8_10 (SPAdes) (version 2) | ecosystem: Environmental > Aquatic > Marine > Intertidal zone >... | reverse complement strand
CTGAATTCAAGGCGGAGGCCTTCCACAACAACGAGTTCAAGACGATTACGACGGAGGACGTCAAGGGCAAGTGGGCGATCTTCCTGTTCTACCCGGCTGACTTCACCTTTGTCTGCCCGACCGAACTGGAGGACATGGCGGCTCACTATCCCGAGCTGCAGGAGCTGGGCGTCGAGGTGTACGCCGTCTCCACCGACACGCACTTCGTTCACAAGGCGTGGCACGAAAGCAGCGAAGCGATCGGCAAGGTCACTTACCCGATGATCGGCGACCCGACCGGCGCGATTACGCGTGGCTTCGACATCATGATCGAAGAGGTAGGCCAGGCGCTCCGTGGCACGTTCCTGGTCGATCCGGACGGCATCATCCAGGTCTACGAGGTCCACACCCTCGGCGTGGGTCGTTCTGCCAAGGACATGGTGCGCAAAGTGAAGGCCGCCCAGTACGTGCGCGACAACGACGGCGAGGTCTGCCCGGCTGCCTGGGAAAGGGGCCAGCAGACGCTGACGCCTTCACTCGACCTGGTCGGCAAGATCTGATCGCTGCAAGCCAGACCGTAACACTGCAAGCGGGGCGGCCCGGCCGCCCCGCTTAACACCGAGAGGAACACGCTCATGCTGAACCCGGAACTGCTGACCGCGGTAAAAGACTACACTGCAAATCTGACCCGCGACATCACTTTCGTGGTGCAGGCCGGGGAGCATGAGCAGCGCGCCGAACTCCTCGAGTTCCTAAACGCCTTCGCAAGCGTGTCCGAGCGTCTGCATGTCGAGGAGCGTGATATCCGCCCGTCGCTGAGGGGTGGTTTGAGTTTCCTGCTCGAGGCCGACGGTGAGCCCACTGGCATCGTGTTTTCCGGTATCCCGGGTGGACACGAATTCAGCTCACTGATGCTGGCCGTGTTGAACAACGCGGGTACCCCAATCAAACTCGACAACTCGCTGAAGGCGATAGTCGAGCAGGTCGATGAAGAGCTGCGTTTCGAGACGGTGGTTAGCCTGAGCTGCCATAACTGTCCCGACGTGGTGCAGACGCTGAACCAGTTCGCCACCATCAACAGCAACATCTCCGCCGAGATGATCGACGGGGGTGCCTATACCGAGGTGGCAGACTCACGGAACGTCCAGGGCGTGCCTGCCGTGTTCCTGAACGGTGAGCCGTTCGCCAACGGCAAGATCGATACAGCGACGATCATCGAGAAATTGCTCGCCAGATATCCCGGTTTGGCGAAAACGGCAGCCCCGTCGGATCCTGCGCTGCCGCTGCAGGACGTGGCCATCATCGGCGGCGGTCCGGCCGGTGTGTCGGCAGCGATCTACGCCGCGCGCAAGGGATTCTCGGTGACGCTGATCGCCGAGCGCTTCGGCGGGCAGGTCAAGGATACGATGGGCATCGAGAACCTGGTGTCCGTGCCGTCAACCACCGGACCCGAGGTCGTCAACGGCCTGGGAACGCATCTTAGAAACTACGACATCACCCTGAAGGAGCATTTGCGCGTTGAGTCTGTCGAGTCGGGCCACATCAAGACGCTGACCTTGTCCTCCGGCGAGGTCATCAGGGCCCGGGCCCTGATCGTCGCTACGGGCGCCTACTGGCGTGAGCTTGGCATCCCCGGTGAAAAGGAAAACATCGGCAACGGCGTCGCCTACTGCCCTCACTGCGACGGGCCTTTCTTCAAAGGCAAGGACGTGGCGGTTGTCGGTGGCGGCAATTCCGGCATCGAAGCGGCGCTGGACCTGTCTGGTATCGTCCGGCATGTCACCGTCCTCGAGTTCCTGCCGGAACTCAAGGCGGACAAGGTGCTCGTCGAGAAAGCTCTGGAGCGTGACAACATCACCATCGTCACCAACGCGGCTTCGCAGGAGATCAGGGCCGCCGACGGCAAGGTCACGAGCCTCGTATACGAGGACCGCGTCACCGGCGAGATGCAGGCGCTCGACCTGTCGGCCGTGTTCGTGCAGATCGGCCTGGTGCCGAACAGCAGCTTCCTGAAAGGCGTCGTCGACCTGACCGAATATGGAGAGGTGATCATCAATGACAGGGCGGAGACCAGCGAGCCGGGCATCTTCGCCTGCGGCGACGTCACCACCGTGCCCTACAAGCAGATCGTCGTCGCGCTCGGCGAGGGATCGAAAGCCGCCCTGACGGCGTTCGAGTACCTGATCATGCACGCACCTGAGATCGATCGGCCGGAATCGAAGGCCGCCTGACGCCAAGTCGGATCCGTATCACCGTCAGACCGCACGCGGCGTCGAGCGCTACCGAACGACCACGTCTCCGAGGGTGGTGTCGATGGCCTGTAGCGTGTCATCGCTCAGACGGACCCCCGATGCGCAGACATTGTCGTCGAGCTGACCCGGCCGCGTCGCGCCGACGATGGCGCAGGCAACATTCTGCTGCCGCAGGACCCACGCCAGCGCCAGCTGCGCCATCGACAGACCGGCCTCCGCGGCCACGGACTGTAACCGCGCCACCGCTTCCAGAACCGGCCGGGCGAGAACCCTGTCCATGAAACCGTTCATAACGTCGCTGCTGGCCCGTGAGTCGGCCGGCAACGGCGCGTCGGGTGGGTACTTCCCGGTGAGGACGCCCTGGGCCAGCGGCGACCAGACGATCTGTCCTATTCCGTTGGCCTCGCAGAGCGGGAGCACCGCCGGCTCTATCGTCCGCCACAGCATGGAGTACTGGGGCTGGCTCGACACGAAACGGACGACATCCGGAATCTCGAGCGCGGCCCGGATCTGCTCATCCGTCCATTCACTGAAACCGACGTAGCGGACTTTGCCCGACTCTACGGCCCGGGTCAGCCCATCCATGGTTTCTTCCAGCGGCGTGTCGGGATCGTAGCGGTGGCACTGGTACAGATCGACATAGTCTGTCCTTAAACGTCGCAAGGAATCATCGAGTTGCTTTTCGATCTGTTTCCGGGACAGTCCCCGGTCGGCCGCCGTCATTGGAAAGAAAAGTTTCGTGGCCAGCACATAGCTGTCCCGGGGCCTGCCCTCGAGAACCTCTCCGAGAAAGGTCTCGGCGCCGCCGCGATTGTAGATGTTGGCCGTGTCTATAAAGTTGATGCCAAGCTCGAACGCATGGTTGATGCAGGCCGCGGCCGCATCGCGCTCCACGCCCATGCCGTATGTCAGCCAAGATCCCAGCGAAATCTCCGAGATCCGTAGGTCGCTGTCCCCCAACCGGCGATAGTTCATGCGTTGCCCTGCTTTTGCGTTGAAGTAGAACGGGCGGATTATTCCACAGTCAAAGGGTAAAAAGCTGTCGGGCAGCGCTCGGTCACTTGCCCATACCCCCCGGCCTCGGGGTCAGTGTGACGACTCGAGGGCGGCCAGAGGGGGGCGATTATTGTTCGGTGCCCGATTCCTCGTGTTTGAGGCGGTTTATCACCTCGCGGAAGCGGGGCAGGGCATGCAGCGACTGCAGGTCCGAATCGTTCTCCGCCCACTCGGCAATGGCCATGCCGTGCATGCTGGCGCGCTCCAGGCACTCCAGCGATCTCTCCGGCTCCCCAATCAGCGCAAAACCACAGGCGACGTTGTAAAGGGTGTCAGGGTTCTCGCCGTCGATCGCCAGTGAGCGTTCGGCGAATTGAATGGTTTTCTGCGTGTCGCCGAGTGCGGCGAAGCCGCCCAGGCCGAGATTCAGTGCCCGCGTGTCGTCCGGGTTGAGCTCGAGACTCCGTTCGGCCCGCTCGACACCCCGACGGGCAGCCTCGATCGCGTCTTCATGCCGCCCCTGGCTGCGATAAATCTGGCGCAGCAAGATCGGGGCCTGGTAATCATCCTCGTCGATTTTTTCAGCCTTCTCGAATAACTCGGCTGCGCGCTCCAATTCACCCTGCTGGAACCGCACCCGGCCATAGAAATAGTAGGCGTCAAACAGGGTCGGATCGAGGCGCAGCGCGGTCTCGAACTCCGCGATCGCCTCGGCGCTCTGACGGCGGGCAAAGTGGCTGAGACCCCTGGATACGCGAGCCTCCGCCAGGCCGGGCATCAACTCAACGGCTCTTGCGCTCGCGCGCTCGGCGGCCTCGAGGTTCTCCTCACTGGCGTTCCAGTACATACAGATCATTGCGTAACTGTCGGCCAGGGCGGCCCAGGCTCGCGCATACCCGGGGTCCGTCGCCACGGCTTTCTCGAACATCTGGACGGCGAACGACATGTTCCTCGTGCCCCAACGATGGAAGTAGTGCTGACCTTTCAGGTAGTACTCGTATGCCTTGGCATTGGATGTGGTGCAGCACTCGTTCTCGGGCCGGGTACCCAGTTTCACTTCCAGGGCATTGGCCACATGCGTAGCAATCTCGGTCTCGATCTCGAAGATATGTTCGAGCTCCCGATCATAGCTGCTCGACCAGAGGTGGAAGTCGTCCCTGACGTTGATCAGCTGGGTGGTGATACGCAGGTGATTGCCGGCCTTCCGGACGCTGCCCTCGAGCACCGCCGCGACGTTGAGCTCCCTGCCGATCGCGCCGGCCCCGACCGGTACGCCCCTGAACCGGAACGATGAGGTGCGCGAGGCCACACGCAGGTTGTCGATCTGAGCCAGCCGGTTCAGTATCTCTTCGGCGATCCCGTCACACAGATACGCCTGGTCGTGTTCCGGACTCATATCCTCGAAGGGGAGTACCGCGATGGAGGGCGCAGCAGGGACGCTGGTGGAGGTCGCATCTTCCGGCGCTTCATCGGTGACCTGGGCCTGGTCATCGCCTGTGTCTTTCCTGAAGCCCTTGAGCGTCAGGTCGAAGAACCAGGACACGGCCATGGCGACCGGGAAGCATGCGATGACCAGCACGATAAGCACCGTCAGACCCCAGCCGGGGATGCCCAGCGGTTCGAAGGTCACCTCGGCGACCTGCAGCAGTACCCAGGCCACGACCGCATAGCCGGTCGCGGCCTGAAGCACTTTGCGTCGCTTCAGCTCTTCGAAAAAACCACCCATTCTGGATCGCGGACTGGTCAAATGCCCGATCCTCCGGTGACAGGCAACGGTGCCGTAGACAGGTTATAGCTGATTCGCGCCGATGGCCCCGCCCCGGGGCATCCAGGCAAACCGGCTCGGACCATGTCAACTTATTGAACTGCATTGAGAATACTACCTCAACGCCGGGCCCCTGGGTCGCCAGCATCCGTCGTCGCCAGGGGCGCTTCACAACGCTTGAAACCAGGCTCGTCGCGTTGCCGCTCCGGATATTCGATCCCCATCATGGCAGTGATCACGTCTGCCTGATTCCCGGGGGCTCGGCATCGACCCTGGCGAATGCGGAACCGTCTCGACAAGGCGACAAGAAATCGCGGTCAGGGCGCATGCACCGGGTCACCCAGCGGTTCCGGCATCCGTATACTTTTCCCATGCAACGATATCCTCGTTCACGCTGCGCCCACGCCCGGGCCACACCCCGGCCATGGCATTCCCGTCACAGACAAGATCGACAACACCCCATGAAAACGCATCCACGGATGGCTGATGCCACAAGTTTTCGCCTGCAGACCGCCGTTTTTATCGCGGCGGTCTTTGCCGGGGCTGCGGTGGCCGCGCCGTCGGCGGATTCAGCGGCCGCCGGCGAGCGGATGTTTGTACGGGTGGACGCTCCGCCGCTGACGACTGACCGGGCGAGTACCGGTGGCGTCTCGTTTATCGACTATGACCGGGACGGCGACGCGGATCTCCTGGTGACCAACGGCTATGACGTTTCGTCCGAGGAACCCGCTCCGCAGGAAAATGTTTTCTACGAAAACGCCGGCGGCCGCTTTGAGACCCGGGAGATCGGCGGCCTGACCGACCTGGACGGGTTTTCATCGGGGAGCGCGTGGGCCGACTTCGACAACGATGGTGACCTCGACACCTTCATTGCCAACCAGCGAGACCAGGAGAATTTCCTGCTGCTGCAGGAGACCTCGGAAGAGGGGGCCAGGCGCTTTCGCCGTCACGGGGACGGACCCGTTGCCGGGGATCACGGCTGGTCTTACTCCGTGTCCGCGGCGGATGCCGACAATGACGGATTTGTGGATCTATATGTCTCAAACGGCGGTCTGTCACACAGTGGTGTCAACTTCCTTTATCGCAATGTGGACGGCACCCTGTTCGAGTCGGTGACGGACATCGGACCCGTGACCGACGACCAGGCCAGCGGCGGGGCATCGTGGGCAGATTTCGATGGCGACGGGGACCAGGACCTCGTGGTCGCCAACCGCTCGGCCCCGGAGTCCGGCGGATACAAGCTCGCGCTCTACCGCAATGACGGCGGCATGCAATTCACTCGCATGGACGCCGCGGCCCTGCCGGAGGACGCGGCGTATCCCATGTCAGTCGCCTGGGGCGATGTGGACAACGACGGCGACCCGGATCTTTATGCAGCCAGCCTGTATGGGCTCGCGAATGAACTCTATGAGAACCTGGGGGACGGCACGTTCCGCAAGCGTGACGGCGGCCGGGCCACGACGGACGCCGGTTCCAGCTACGCCGCCACCTTCGGTGACCTGGACAATGACGGTGACCTGGACCTGGTCGTTGCCAACTGGGGCGGGTCGAGCGAAATCTACCTGAACGACGGCGCCGGCTATTTCGATCAGGTCGGCTCCGGCGCCTTCCGTCGGACGATCCATTATGGATCGAGCCTGGCGCTGGGCGACTACGATCTTGATGGCGATCTCGACGTGCTGATCGGGAACTGGCCCAACAGGCCGGGCAAGGGGCTGGAGGAGAACGTGCTGCTGGAGAATCGCTACGCCGAGGGTAACTGGTTGCGGGTATCGCTGGAAGGCGTGGCCTCCAACCGGTCCGCTGTCGGCGCAAAAATTGAGCTGTACCTCCGGCAGGACGGGCAGGTGAAACGCCAGGTAAGGGAGGTCAGCACTCACGCGGGCTGGCGTAGCCAGGGAGAACTCGCCCAGCATTTCGGTCTCGGTGATGCGACCGGGGTTGAGAAGCTGGTGGTCCACTGGCCTTCCGGGGCCGAGCAGACCGTCTCCGTCGGGTCCGTCAATCAGACTCTCTCGATCCGGGAAGAGAACTGACCGGCATCCACCGGGCGGTGTCCTCCGGAGATCGATTTCCTCCTCGAGGGTTCTGAGTCAACGGCTCACGCGCTGCCGCATGAGATCATAATGTACCTCCTGGGCAGCCCACGCGGATTCATCGATACCGTGGACCTCTCCTAGTTGACGCCGACACGACTTTGTTGCCCCGTCTGCACCGCCCACAGCGCTGCATAAATTCCGCCGCGTTCCAGCAGCTCCCCGTGCCTGCCGCTCTCGACGATGCATCCCTTGTCCATGACATAGATGCGATCGGCATTGACGATGGTTGACAAGCGGTGGGCGATGACCAGCGTCGTGCAGGAATGGGAGATCCGCTCCAGTGATCTCTGAATAGCGGCCTCGGTGTCATTGTCGACCGCCGATGTAGCCTCGTCGAGTATCAGGATCGGCGGGTTCTTCATGAGGGCCCGGGCGATGGACAGGCGCTGGCGCTGGCCGCCGGAGAGTTTCTGGCCGCGCTCGCCGACGACGGTCTCATAGCGCTTCGGCAGACGGTCGATGAACTCGGTGGCCTCCGCCGCCTCGGCCACGGCCCTGACCTTTTCCGGCGTTGCATCGGGGCTGCCGTAGGCGATGTTCTCGGCGATGGTGCCCTGAAACAGAAACACGTCCTGGCTGACGAGCCCGATCTTGCGGCGCAGGCTGTCGAGGCTCACCCCGTCGATCGGCTGAGCGTCGATCAGGATCCGGCCTGAATCCGGCGTATAGAAGCGCAGCAAAAGCTTGATCAGCGTGCTCTTGCCGGACCCGGTCTGACCGACGAAGGCAATGGTGCTGCCGGCCTCGACGGTCACGTTGATGTCGTGCAGGACCCGTTCGCCGTCACCGTAGGCGAAATTCACGTGCTGGAATTCGATCCTGCCGCGGACCTGGTTCAACGGCCGGGCGTCGGCGGTATCCCGGATCGAGACCGGTGTCTCGATGAGGTCGAGGATACGTCTCGAGGAAGCCATCGCGCGCTCGTAGAGATCCACTGTTTCGGCGATCCGGGTCAGCGGCCACAGGAGGCGCTGGGTGAGAAACACCAGTACGCCGTAGGCACCCACGTTGAGCGTGCCCTCCAGGGTCATCCAGCCGCCGAGCAGGAAGGTCGCGACGAAGCCTGCCAGTATGGCCATGCGGATGATGGGGATAAAGGCCGAGCTGATGGCGATAGCCTTGCGATTCGCATCCACATAGGACGCGCTGTCCTGGCGGATCCTTTCCGCCTCGAAACGCTCCGTAGCGAAACTCTTGATGGTAGTGATGCCGGACACGTTGGCCGCCAGCCTCGCCCCCAGGTTGCCGACACGCTCGCGGACGTCGGCATAGAGCGGCTGGGCGCGGCGCTGGAAGTAGAATGCGCCGAGCACAATCAGGGGGATGGGTGTAAAGGCGATTCCCGCGATGAGGGGGGAGATGGCGAAGAAGACGGCGCCGACTGCGATCACCGTGGTGGCCACCTGGATCAGGTCGTTGGCCCCGCCGTTGAGGAACCGTTCGAGCTGGTTCACGTCGTCGTTGAGGATGGTGACCAGGTTGCCCGTGCTCCGGTCCTCGAAATAGGCCAGGTCGAGCCTCTGGATGTGTTCATAGGCATCCAGGCGCATGGCATGCTGCAGGTCCTGAGCCAGATTGCGCCACAGGACCAGGTGCAGGTACTCGAACAGAGATTCGAACATCCAGACCAGCAGCGTCAGCCCACCCAGGAAGCCGAGCTGCCATTTCGGATCCGCGATACCCAGAGCGGCTACGAAGGAATCCTGCCGGCGCACGACCACGTCGATGGCGATGCCGATCAGGATCTCTGGCATCACGTCGAACAGCTTGTTCATGACCGAGCAGATGGATGCCAGGACGATCCGCCGCCGGAAGCCGCGAGCGTAGCGCAGCAGCCGGCGCAGGGCGACAAAGGAGGTCTGGGCAGCGGTCGTCATCGTGTGTCCGGGATTCGATGCCGAGGCGAACTCGGTGCCAACTATGTGTTTATGTATATCTGATTACCACGGCTTAGTCGCCTACTGGGCCGCCATGGCCTCCTCCAGCATCTTGGTCAGCTCCTCGAGACTGTAGCTATAGGGCTGGTCGGCGTTGAGTTGGGCCACCCGCGTCAGCACGGTGCGAATGGTCTCCTTAGCCTCCTCCTGGTTGGGCGCCACCATGTAGCGTGGCCTGGGCTTGTCGGCAAACAACGCGTGCAGGGTGGCCTCGGCCACTTCGTCGGGCTCCTTGAGGGCGGTGTTGTATTCCCTGGCGCGCTCCAGCCGCGCTTTCTCCTCCGCCGTCAGGTCGCTGACGGTGTCAGGCGTCCTGCCCATGGCGTGCAGGACCACCTTCTCCCGGATCTCCGACTTGAAGCCGCCGGGCTCGATCACGCTGACGTGAACGCCGGCCTCGGCCATCTCCTCGGCCAGGGCATCAGTGTAGGCCTCGACGGCGAACTTGCTCATGCTGTAGGTCCCGCTCCGCGCCCCCGAGATGAAGCCGGAGATCGAGCCGATAATGGTGGTACGGCCCTTGTTCGCGATGAGCAGCGGGGCGAAGGCCTTGTTGATCCGGTAGGGACCGTAGACATTGACGTCGAAAACGAAGTCGATGTCCTTCTCCGGCGTCTCGTTCATGGGCGTGAACACGGCGACGCCGGCGTTGTTGACGACGCCGTGCAGGCCCCGGCCGGCCTCGGTGATATGGACGACGGCGGCGTCGATGTCTTCCTGCACGGTCACGTCGAGACGGATGGCTTCGACATTGTCGATGGCGTTGAGCTCGGCAAGGTCTTTGTCTTTGCGGGCGCCGGCGTAGACGAAATAGCCCTTCTCAGCCAGCACCTCCGCGATCTTGCGACCGATGCCGGTGCTCGCGCCGGTGACGAGGACGGCCTTCTGGCCGTGTGCCTGTTCAGCCGCGACGGCGTCCGGGACCGCGGCGAACGAACCGACGAAGACGCCTATGAGAATCATGATCTGGAGGAGCTTGTGCATGAGTCAGTCCTTAAATCTTGAAAATCAGCCTGGAAACGGGAGAACAGTTTACTTGTCCGTACGCCTGTCGGGGGTACGGCAGTTTGGCAATTTTGCCCCCAAGGGGCATAGTCGGATGGCAATAACGGAGGAGGGGCAGTATGAAAATTGGATCTCTGGGGCATGTGGTCCTCAAGGTGACGGACCTGGAGCGGGCAGAGCAGTTCTACACCGGGACACTCGGAATGCCGGTGTGCGCGCGGTTCGATGAGCAAGGCATGAAGATGACATTTTTCAGCCTTGGCAACCATCACGACCTGGCATTGATGGAAGTGTCCGGCGGAGACGCTGCCGGCGGGGACCAGGCGATCGGTCTGCATCATGTGGCTTTCTGTATCGGCACCTCCCTGGATCAACTGAAGGAAGCCAAAAGTCACCTGGAGGCGGCCGGCATCGCGATGGATCCGACGGATCACGAGGTGACTAAATCTCTGTACTTCAGAGATCCGGACGGCAACCTCATCGAGGTGTATGTCGACGTGTCGGATGCCTGGCGCACCGATCCGCAGCGGATCGCCACGGTGAAGCCGCTGGCGCTGTGAAGGGAATCGGGGCCCTGCCCCGGTTTATTCGGGCAACGGCGCGAGTTGGCCGGTTGCTTCCATGACCCGGACGCGCTCGAGCTGGGCGGCCCACTTCGCCTCGACCTCGGCCATGATGGCCTGGTACTCGGCTTGGTCGTGCAGCGGTGCGAGATCCACGTCCCAGGGGAACACCAGAATCCAGCCCTCATCCACTGCCTGGCGTAGCGCGGCCAGGGCCTGATCAGTCTTGCCCTGCATGGCGTAGATCTTCACATCAGTGATTCCGTATCCGCCATTTCCCAGCCGATTCCAACCTTCGATCTGCTTCAGACTGCGTTCGAGTAATACATCGGCCCGGTCGGTATCGCCGGCCGCCCGCAGAAGATAGGCTAGATTGACCGCGATGCCGGAATTCGCGGCATTCACGACCTGGCCTGTCTTGCCGGACAGGGCCGGATACGCGGCTTCGTAACGTTCCACGGCCTGTTGGGCATGGCCCGCACGCAGATCATCCAGACCCAGGATCCACAAACCGATTGGATCTGTCGGGACCCCTTCGTGGACAGTCCTCGCCGCG
>Ga0209742_10001381_pt1 | contig 11153 bp, 9 predicted proteins | sample DeeMarSeWOR38_10_FD_187462 | JGI IMG/M metagenome (GOLD analysis project Ga0209742, IMG submission 187462) | Marine sediment microbial communities from White Oak River estuary, North Carolina - WOR-3-8_10 (SPAdes) (version 2) | ecosystem: Environmental > Aquatic > Marine > Intertidal zone >... | reverse complement strand
ATCAAGTAGGCAGGAAGAAACAAGCGGAAGCCGGCCTCTGAGAAATGGCTAATTGCATCTGGATTTTCGTCTAGAAACGATGGTGTTACATCCTCCCAGCGTTGAATTCCAGCAAATGCCTTAATTTCATCTGAAAGATCGTAGCCCGCGGGATATGGCTGAAGGAACGGATCACCGGGACTTTCGTTTCCCCCGAAAGCTTCGTTGATCTGCTCAATAACGCTGTCCTTATTAGGCATAACTGATGGTCACAAATTTCGAAATATTCACAATAAAGACTTTTTTGTTAGTGCCTGCTTTGGGTCGTTGACAGACAATTTAATCCAGTTCCTGAATTTAGGCCTACATAGTCCGCTTTTCGACTGATAGCGGACCTGTTACCAATAATTATGCTAAAAATCGTCCGAGTTGCAGAAAATTCTGAATATTTTCCGCCACTGTCTTAGAGATTACTGACGGGGTATGGCCGATGCGGACGACCTTGTGTTGCTTGATGCCGGGCAACATGGTTTCCGTAACCGCCACCACGCCATCATTAGGGGCCGGCAAATTTTTAAGAAACATCCCGAGACCGATGGGCCAATCGCCAGCAATAATCCCAATCTCGCGCGGCGGTGTTTTCCATTGGCCTGGCAGGCCGCGCAACAACTGGGCGATACTTTTACCCAGCAGCCAGCGCATCACGGCGAACCGGGAGAAATACGCAGCGGTATACGAGCCCTTGTGCGGCGGTACGAAGTTAACAATGCGCCCCGGCTTCTGGTTGGGGAAGTAGTGGAACATGGCACGGATGACGATACCGCCGAGTGATTGGCTGGCGAGGTGAATCGTATCGGCGTCGATTTGTTTCAGGAACGCATCCAGCTCTCGCGCGCTTTGTTCCAGCGTGGATATTACGGTGTGATAGCGAAACACATACGCGTCATAACCTGCCTCGGCAAGACGATTGCGCATCAGGAACATGGCCCAGTACGGCAACCATAATCCCGGCAAAATCACGACGGCTTCCTTTTTCTCACTCATGCGCGGCTCCCTGCGTTTGTTCCTGGATCAGCCTGATGGCGTCACGGTTGGTATGGGACGTGGCCAGCGCGATTGCCTGATCGAAATCCAGCCAGCGGTATTCCGAATGTTCTTCCGGATTCAGCGTGATATCAACCGGCTGCGGCAACTCGAGCGCAAACGCATGCTCGACGTTGTGGGTGATGCCCGGTGCATAGCGATGCCGCCACTCGGGGTAGATCTCGTACTGGTTGCTGAGATCCAGTGCACGCAGACTCTCCGGCTGGTTGATGCCGGTCTCTTCGGCCAGCTCGCGCAGCGCGGTATCCCGCGGATTGGTTTCGTCCCAGCTCAGGCTGCCGGTGACCGACTGCCAGAACTCGGGGTGGTCAACGCGGCGCATCAGCAGGCACTTGCCATCGCGTGTGTAGACGACGACAAGTACCGACTCCGGTCGCTTATGACTTGTCGCTGCCACCCTCGACCGGCTTCTCGACCGGCTTGCGCAGCTTGACGTTCAATTCACGCAATTGCTCGTCGGAGACAATACTCGGCGCCTCGGTCATCAGGCACGAGGCCTTCTGGGTCTTGGGGAAGGCGATCACGTCGCGAATCGAATCCGCGCCGACCATCATCGCGGCAATACGATCGAGACCAAAGGCGACACCGCCGTGCGGTGGTGCACCGTACTTGAGTGCGTCCAGCAGGAAGCCGAACTTTTCATTGGCCTCCTCATCCTCGATGCCCAGTGCCTCGAACACGCGCTTCTGCACTTCCAGCTTGTGTATACGAATGGAACCGCCACCGATCTCGCTGCCGTTCAGCACCATGTCATAGGCGCGCGACATGGCGTTGGCCGGATCCTGATCAACGGTTTCTTCATAATCCCTGGTCGGCGCGGTAAACGGGTGATGCAGCGCCTTGTAACGACGATGATCGGCATCGTATTCGAACATCGGGAAATCGACGACCCACAACGGCTTCCAGCCGGCCTCGACCATGCCGAGGTCCTTGCCCAGCCGCTCACGCAGTGCGCCCAGCGCGCCATTGACCACCTGCTCGTGATCGGCGCCGAAGAAAATCAGGTCGCCGTCTTCGGCCACGGTACGCGAAAGGATGCCCTGCACGGTTTCATCCGGCAGGAATTTCAGAATGGGTGACTGCAGGCCCTCTGCGCCCCTGGCCACTTCGTTGACCTTGATATAAGCCAGGCCCTTGGCGCCATACTTGCCGACAAACTCGGTGTACTCGTCGATCTGCTTGCGGGTCAGGTCCGCGCCCCCGGGCACACGCAGCGCGGCGACACGGCCGGATGGCGAATTGGCCGGGCCGGAGAAGACCTTGAATTCGACGTCGGTCATCAGGTCCTGCACTTCCACCAGCTCCAGTGGAATGCGCATGTCCGGGCGATCACTACCGAAACGGAGCATCGATTCATGCCAGCCCATGCGCGGAAACGGGTCGGGCAGCACGACGTCCAGCACCTCCTTGAACAGGGTACGGATCATGTTCTCGATCAGGCCCATCACGTCCTCTTCCTCGACGAAGGCCATCTCGATATCGAGCTGGGTAAATTCCGGCTGGCGATCGGCGCGCAGGTCCTCGTCACGGAAGCAACGCGTGACCTGGAAGTAGCGCTCGAAGCCGGCGACCATGAGCAGTTGCTTGAACAGCTGCGGTGATTGCGGCAGCGCGAAGAACTGACCGCCGTAGACGCGACTGGGCACCAGGTAGTCGCGTGCGCCCTCCGGCGTCGAGCGCGTGAGCATGGGTGTCTCGATCTCGATAAAGCCTTCGGCTTCGAGATAGCGGCGCAGGGTGCGGGTAATGGCGTGACGCACGCGGATGTTGCGATGCATGACATCACGGCGCAGGTCCAGGTAGCGGTACTTGAGACGAATGGCCTCGCCCACTTCCTCGTCCAGCTGGAACGGCAGCGCCTCGGACTTGTTGAGCACTTCGATTTCTTTTGCCAGCACCTCGATCATGCCGGTGGCGAGTTCAGGGTTGGTGGTGCCTTCCGGGCGATGGCGCACGCGACCCTGGATGCGCAGCACGTACTCACTGCGACTGTCTTCGGCCAGCTTGAACGCCGCTTCCACGTCCGGGTCGACGACAACCTGTACCACGCCTTCGCGGTCGCGAAGATCGATGAAGATCACGCCGCCATGATCGCGCCGGGTGGCGACCCAACCACAAAGCGTAACGTCCTGGTCGATTAGCGATTCGTTGACGTGCCCACAAAAATGACTGCGCATAATTCCTGTTCCACTTTATATTTTTTCTGAAGGAGACGGTGTTGATCCACCCTGCGGACCGTGTGCCATGCTGCGAGGCACCAGGACACCGGTCGAGAGAATCAGCTTGAGGCCGTCATCCACGGTAATATCGAGTTTGACCACTTCACTCCGTTTCACCATCAGGAAGAATCCCGAGGTCGGATTGGGGGTGGTCGGGACGTAAATACTGATTACGTCTTCCCCTGCCTGATCCGCCGCCTGGCGAATTCCCTGGCCGGTCACGAACGCCAGGGTCCACAGCCCCTTGCGCGGGTATTCCAGCATCACCACTTCGCGAAACGAGCGCGTTGCGCCCGAGAACATCGTCTCCGCCACCTGCTTGGCGCTGGAATAGATCGAACGCACCAGAGGAATGCGATCCACGATGCCCTCCCACAGCGCCACCAGCTTGCGGCCGAAAAAATTGGCGACAACCACGCCGGTCACCAGTACCGCCAGCACGGTCAGCACCACGCCAAGCCCGGGGATCCGGAAACCGATCAGCTGCTCCGGTCGATAGGCCGCCGGCAGAAGCAACAGGGTCCGGTCCATCAGCTCGACCAGGAAATCGACGATCAGTACGGTGATGCCCAGCGGCACCCATACGAGCAGGCCCGCGGCCAGGTAGCGACGCAGGGCGTTCATCCCGGAAGGTTAGTGCTTGTGACCACAGGCACCGCCCGCACAACTTGGGGCTGCCTGTGTTTTGGTCTCGGAACTGGCCGTCGACTTCTTGTTGCCACCCTTGAAATCCGTCTCATACCAACCGGTGCCCTTCAGCTGGAATCCGGCGGCCGAGATCAACTTCTTCAGCTCAGACTTCTTGCAGGACGGGCACTCGGTCAGGGCGGCATCACTCATCTTCTGAAGCGCCTCGAACTCATGGCCACAGGCCTGACACTGGTATTCATAAAACGGCATCGAGCTTTCCTCATACTGTATTCGACGGCAAAAAAATGGGGTTAGATCCCCGTTTTTGCAAGGCGCGATTATAGCGCCCCAACCCCGGTTTACCCAGAAAATTGAGCCCTGAACCGGGCGGATCGGGCCAAAACCTGCTCCCGAACGGTTCCGCCAGGGGCGCCAGGTCGTACGCTGCGGCAGTCTGGCCCCGGCCGGTGTGAGGTCACCCTGGCCACCAACCGGGAGGTAAATCGGGGCTCAGGGACCCTGCTTGCACGATGAACTGACACGAATCTGAAAAAAATTTTCCGTGTCTGAAAATCCATCATCGAAAGCTAATATATTTTACAAATAAGCAGCTTATTTCCGATTTGCGATGCCGTTTGCCAAGAAATGCAGGTGCCACTGGTCAAAAAAACACTTAGTTTTAGCGTTTAAAGCTTGCAGGGTAGTAAAAATCGCTTAATAATCCCTGCAGCATGAATTATGCGATACGCCAGTAAGTAAAAGATTCGAAAAGATCAATGGCGTAGTCACCAGACCATATCTACAACAAGCTACCACTCAGGAGTGATTGATGGCCAACGGAAAACCTTCTACCAAGACCGAAATCTTCAATGCCATCTCGGAAAAGACCGGCTTAAAGAAAAAGGAAGTCGCCGACGTTTTTGATGTACTGACAGACATCATCAAAAGCGACCTGGCAAGCGCAAACGCTTTCAACATGCCTGGTCTTCTGAAGATCAAGAAAGTTCACAAACCGGCAGTTCCCGAGCGTGAAGGCATTAATCCTTTCACCAAGGAAAAGATGATGTTCAAGGCCAAGCCGGCCCGCAACATCGTCAAGATTACTGCTCTGAAAAATCTGAAGGAAATGGTCTAAGGCACCTGCCACGACCACGGGTTCCCGGGTGAATTCTGGCCTGCCGCCTGGCAGGCCAACCCCGGCAGCCACTCCCCACCCCCGTTTCACACTAAATCAGCGATAAAACCCGGCCGACCTGTTGCGAACGGGTTTACTGCGGTGTCAGGTATTTTCCGGCTTTTTTGGGAATCGTGCCGAAACAGGCCTTGTATTGCGGCGTGGTCATGACGGTATTGGGTTCGTCGCGGAATTCCTCGAGCTCGATCACACCCAGGCGGATTTTTACCTTTTTGCCCTGGTAGTCGCCGTCGCAACGCTCAAAGGTGATTTCGTCTGAGGCATTGAACTGCCGAAACGCGTGCAAGCCATTGGCGTAGGCATGCAGGTTGATATCTGTCGTCATGGGATCGTCGTGGTCGGTAGTTCGGTAACTAGCACCATAGTCCCGGACTATCCGGCCAGCGTCGTCGTAAATGAAAACCTGGATCACGTGAATGTTCTTCGGATTGTGCGTTTCCCACTGGATCAAACTGAGCAACTTGCCGGACTTTTTATCGAAAAATTTCTGCTCCTTGTAGAAATTCTTGTGCCGAAAATAGCTACCCATCTTTTCAACGATATTCAGCTCCTTGCCTGCGACGTGTTTCTTGTGCAGCGCGTACAAGTCATCGACAAAATTGTTCCAGCGCTGTGCCTCGGCCACGTACTGCGTATTGACGGTAGTCACCGTATCGGCATGCGCCGGTGCGGCCAGCATCATGATGCCGGACAGGACAATTGCTAGTGCAGGTCGGTTCATTCGCTCCCCCTGGTGTTGTTCAATTTGGCCGCCCGGGTCGAGTTTGCTCTTGCGGGAAGGCGCGATATCGGAATTCCTGGTGTTCCGGGTTTTTACTTTTTATCAATACTTAATCAATACTTAATGATGAGTCCAGTTCCGGATTTATTCCCCGCCCTCGTCAGCCTTGCCAAAACCGCCGCCCCCGGGGGTTTCGATCACCATAACATCTCCGGCCTGTATTTCGACCCGGTCGCAACCGGCAAGTTCCGTTTGCTCGCCACTCGCCCGCTCGACCCGGTTCCGACCCCGCTTACCGTCTGCGCCGCCCATGAGGCCGTGGGGCGCAACCCGCCGCCGGTTGGACAGGATCGCTGCCGTCATCGGTTCGAGAAAACGCAGGCGCCGAACGGCCCCGTTACCACCGCGGTGTGCGCCGTCGCCGCCGCTACCGGCACGGATGGCGAATTCCTCCACCAGTACCGGGTAGCGCCACTCCAGCACCTCCGGGTCGGTCAACCGCGAGTTGGTCATGTGGGTCTGTACCGCGCTGGCGCCATCGAAGCCCTCGCCGGCGCCGGTGCCGCCACACAGGGTTTCGTAGTACTGCCAGCGGTCATTGCCAAAGGTGAAATTGTTCATCGTTCCCTGGGATCCGGCCAACACCCCGAGTGCGCCATAGAGGACGTCGACCACGCATTGCGAGGTTTCCACGTTGCCGCCGACCACGGCAGCGGGGTATTCGGGATTCAGCAGCGACCCGACCGGAACAATGATCTCGAGTGGCTTGAGGCAACCGGCATTTAACGGGATATCGCGATCGACCAGCGTCCGAAAGACATACAGCACCGCCGCCTTGCAGACCGACACCGGCGCGTTCAGGTTGTCCGGCTGCTGTGGCGAAGTACCGCTGAAATCAATCTGTGCCTTGCGCTGCACATGATCAATCCGTATCGCCACCCGAATCGTGGCACCGTTGTCCATTTCGCAGCTGAACTCACCGTCGTGCAGCACGTCGATCACCTGCCGCACCGATTCTTCGGCATTGTCCTGCACGTGCTGCATGTAAGCCTGGACGGTCGCCAGGCCATAGTGGTCCACTATCTTGTTCAACTCGCTAGCGCCAGCGGTATTGGCGGCAACCTGCGCCTTCAGGTCGGCAATGTTCTGCTCCGGGTTACGCGCCGGGTACTCGCCACCCGTGAGCAATGCGCGCATCGCGTCCTCACGAAACGCGCCGGCCGAGACCAGCTTCATGGCATTGATCAGAACGCCCTCCTGCTCCACCGAGGTGCTGTCCGGTGGCATCGATCCGGGAGTCGCGCCGCCAATGTCGGCATGATGGCCGCGCGAGGCAACATAGAACAGCACCTCGCCCACATCATCAAACACCGGTGACACCACGGTAATATCGGGCAGGTGGGTACCGCCGCCGTAGGGCGCGTTCAACACGAACACGTCGCCCGGCGCCATGGTCGCACTGAACGCATCGATAACGCGCTGGACACTGTCACCCATCGAACCAAGATGCACCGGTACGTGTGGCGCGTTGGCAACCAGTTGGCCGGCGCCATCAAATAGTGCACAGGAAAAATCCAGTCGTTCTTTCATGTTCACCGAGTGACTGGTCTTCTCGAGGATGGTGCCCATTTGTTCGGCGATCGACATAAACAGGTTGTTGAAAATCTCCAACCTCACCGGATCGACGTCGACACCAGGCTCAAGTGTCCGTGTGGTGGCCACCACCCGTTTCAGCAGCAGGTTGCCGGCAGCAGTCAGGACTGCCTGCCACCCGGGTTCGACCACGATCGTGCTATTGGGCTCAAGGATGATGGCGGGACCAGTGACGGGTTGATCGCGTCGCAGCACATCCTTCCGCAGTACCGTCGCCTCGCAGGACTGCGCGCCATCTTTGGTAGCGTTGTCAGTAAACAGCATCAGGGTGTCGACGGTGGAGATAGTGCCTGACGCGGGCGCGGCGTCAGCTGCCCCGACGCTCGCTGCTACCCGGTTCGCCTCGATGATTTCGACCGAGACCGCCTCGATCACCATCTCCTTGCCGGACTCGACGAAACCATACTGCGATCGATGCGCCTGTTCGAAACGGGCGCTGATCTCTGTCAGCGATCCCCAGGAAACGACCAGGGCGGTGTCGCTACCGCGGTAGCGGATATGCGCGCGACGCTGGTCTACCTGCATCGCAGCATCGACACCCTGTTCGCTCAACTCGGTGCCTCCCTGTGTGATCAGGGCCTGGCAGATTTTCTCTGCCTCATGCAGCGCGGCCGCTGACAAGGGCTGCTCAACGGATTGCTCACGCAGCCAGCGCATCTGTGCCAGTCCCATGCCATAGGCAGAAAGCACACCCGCGTGCTGATGCACGAGCACGGTTTTCATGTCCAGTGCGTCCGCCACCATGCACGCATGCTGGGCCCCGGCACCGCCAAAACAACACAGCGTGTAATCAGCGAGGTCATAGCCTCGTTGCACCGAGATCCGGCGAATGGCGCCGGCCATGCTATCGACCGCGATCTGCAATGCGCCGTGGGCGATGTCGACAGCGCTATGACTGGTACCGCCGGCCTGGTTAACCTGCTGCGCGAATTCCTCAAACGCCACGGTGACCGCTTCGCGATCCAGCGGCTGGTCACCGCCGGTCCCGAAAACATTCGGGAAGTAATCCGGATGAATCTTGCCGACCATGACATTGCAGTCGGTGACCGTAAGCGGTCCGCCACGCCGGTAGCAGCGCGGCCCCGGGTTGGCGCCGGCGGAGCCCGGGCCGACCTTGAGTCGCCGGCCCTCCAGACCGATGATCGAGCCACCGCCCGCGGCAATGGTATGAATGTGCATCATCGGCACACGGATCCGGACACCAGCGACCTGTGTCTCATAGGTGCGCTCGTAATCACCGGCGTAGTGACTGACATCGGTTGACGTGCCGCCCATGTCAAAACCGATGATCTTGCGGAAACCTTCCTCGGCACTGGCGGCCACGCCTCCCACGACACCGCCGGCCGGGCCCGACAGGATGCTGTCCTTCCCCTGGAAACGGCGGCTATCGACCAGGCCGCCGTTGGATTGCATAAACAGTAACCGGGCATCGCCCAGTTCCGCGCCGACCTGGTCCACGTAGCGTCGAAGGATGGGGGAAAGATAGGCATCGACCACCGTGGTATCGCCACGGCTGACAAATCGCATCAACGCGCTGACCTCATGCGAGGCGGAAACCTGGGAGAAGCCGATCTCGCGCGCGAGTGTTGCCAGTGCCACCTCGTGCTGTGCGAACCGGTAACTGTGCATCAGCACGATGGCGACCGAACGTAGCCCCTCGTCATAGGCACGCTGCAGCGACGCCCTCGCGCCGTCCTGGTCAAGCGGTCGGACCACCTCGCCCTGCGCGCCAACGCGTTCGTCCACCTCCACGACATCTTCGTAAAGCATCTCGGGCAGCTGGATGTTGAGGGCAAAGATATCCGGCCGGTTCTGGTAGGCGATGCGCAGGCCATCACCAAAGCCGCGGGTCACCACTAGCAGCGTGCGTTCACCTTTGCGTTCAAGCAAGGCATTGGTCGCAACGGTGGTTCCCATCTTGACCGCGTCAATCTGCTCCGAGGGAATCGGTTCGCCGGCGGCAATACCCAAACACTCACGAATCCCCTGCAATGCGGCGTCGCGGTAACACTCGGGACTCTCGGACAGCAGCTTGCGCGTGGACACCAGACCTTCAGGTGAGCGCGCGACAACATCGGTAAAGGTGCCGCCGCGATCAATCCAGAATTGCCATTCTTGTTTCATGGGCTCTTGGTTCTGCCTGCGTTAAATGGACGTATATCGCATGTTACAATGCGCTTTCTGAAAATAAATCGACGAGATTATCCCCCGGTATGCCTGTTCACTATATCCCGAATACCCCAGGCAAAAAAATATTCGCCACTGCCCTGCTTCTGGTCCCGCTGCTGTCCGCGACGCCCGTCTTCGCCATCGTTAACGTTGAGAATATTCGGGTGAAAGAACCGGAGGAAGGTTTCAGCGGCAACCTGGCGGTGGGCATAGATCTCGAGTCTGGCAACACCAACCGCTCGCGCGTCGCGCTCGGTGCGCGCACGCAGTGGAAGCGAGGCGATGTACTCGATTTTCTGGTATTCAACGTGGACTACGGTGAAAGTGCCGGGGCCACCGACGTCAACAAAAGCTTCCTGCATGGACGCCATGTCGTGACCATGGATCCACGTTGGGCCTGGGAGGCCTACGGCCAGGTTGAGCAGGATGAGTTTCGTCGACTGAATTTTCGCGGTTTGGTGGGCGGCGGTTTGCGCCAGACCCTTTACCGTTCCGGCGATCGTAGCGCCGTGTACTTTGGCTTTGGCGCGTTACTGCAAAATGAAGATCTGGATGACGGCAGCAACGACCGGACCGCTCGCGGCAGTTTCTACTTGTCGATCAAGCACGAGGTAAGAAAAAACATCAACCTGATGAGCACGACTTATTATCAGCCCTCGATAGATCGACTCGGTGATTTTCGTGCCTCAGAACAGGCAGCAATCTCGGTAGGCCTGACCGATACGCTGGACCTGAGAATCGCGCTTGATATTTATCATGACAGCGAACCGCCCGTCGGTGTCGAACGTACCGACACCAAGTTCACCACCGGCATCAGTTATAAATTCTGATGCCCAATCGCTAAAACTAAAACCATTATACGTCCTCGTTCACAGCCACAATATGGTAAGTGAACGCCATAAAATCGCTCTTGCTCTCAAACCTGGAAATCGCATTAGCGAAAAGATTCCCGGCAAGCACCAGTAATGGCAAAAATACACCAACCAGGACTAGCGGACTACGTCGGTTAAACCAGTCCAGCACACTTTTGGATATTGCGAGATTCGCCAGAAGCACTGACGTCTCCATCGGTGTTCCATTCGGATGCAGGGTTCGGATTTTCATGCCGTGACGTTCGAGCATTTTCCGAAGCCCATGTTGGGTAAACCGTCTGAAATCACGGGGCTCATCATGAAGCGGATACAGAAAGGGCACCTGGATAATTAACCTGCCCTTGGGCTTCAATATCCTGCATGCCTCAGACAGAACAATCTCGGCATCCACAACGTGTTCCAGCATGTTCAACATCAATACAAAGTCAGCAACGTCGTTTTCAATGGGAAGCTTGGCAGCATCGCAAAATATCGTGGGCTGAGTTCCGTACCATTCGCTTGCTGTAGCAGGATAATCTAGTCCAATATATTCGCAATTCGCTGGCAGATGGTTTTTTACCCATCGACTAGAGCAGCCCACATCAACCACCCGGTTCCCATCCCCAATCTCT
>Ga0209742_10001380_pt1 | contig 11155 bp, 7 predicted proteins | sample DeeMarSeWOR38_10_FD_187462 | JGI IMG/M metagenome (GOLD analysis project Ga0209742, IMG submission 187462) | Marine sediment microbial communities from White Oak River estuary, North Carolina - WOR-3-8_10 (SPAdes) (version 2) | ecosystem: Environmental > Aquatic > Marine > Intertidal zone >... | reverse complement strand
TCATTGGCATTGCCTTTGCCGCCTACATGAACAGCGGCCGCGAACTCTTCCTGCATTTTATCCGCCATCCCGGATTGGCCTTGCTTGTTTTTGGGTTGTTTCTTTTGATGATGGCCATCAGTGCTATTGCCGGCACTGTCGAAGATAAGGAAGGAGGGCGCTTTGAGGTCTATTTAACGCTGCTGACCTCCCGCCTTTTACCTGGCCTGATCTTGCTGGCCTTGGCCGCCGGAGCCTTCGGGTTAGGTCTGTTAGAAATCACGTCGCCCCAAGCATTCGACCAGATGGGTGGTGGTTTCTTGGAGGTCCTTTTCGGTGGTTGATGAAATTCGCCCCATACAGGATAGATTGAATTAACCCAATGTCAAGACGCAATGGGATGTGATTCACATCTACTCGCCTTTTTATTCGGATAAGTTCGCCATTACTCTCCACAGGGACATCCGAAGCGAAAGAAACGCTTGACACACAAGTCGGGCAACAGGTGATTTTTTGGTTTATCCGCTTCAAAAATCATGATAAACTGTTGGAGCCACCCATTGTTGGAAACCTTGGACACAACTTTTCATTAAATGTGGGTAAGGTTAAGGAGATTCGCTTTGTATTTAGGAGTCCTAATTGATTCCGTCAAGAACAGTCACCTTCCTATTCACCGACATCGAGGAGAGCACCCGACTCTGGGAACAGCATCCAGAGGCGATGCAGCAAGCGCTAGCTCACCACGATAGCTTGCTGCGCCAGGCAATTGAATCCCACCGCGGCAGCGTGTTTAAAACCGTCGGGGATGCCTTCTGCGCCACTTTCGATACGGCACCGGAAGCATTAGCGGCCGCGATAACCTGCCAACGAAAGTTGCTGTCCGAGGATTGGGGTGAAACGCCGATCAGGGTCAGAATGGCACTCCATACTGGCGTGGCTGAAGAGCGAGACGAAGATTACTTTGGACCAGATGTAAACCGGGTGGCTCGTTTGCTATCGGTCGGGCATGGCGGTCAAATTCTTTTATCCGGGGCAGCCCATCAATTAGTTCGAAACCAACTCCCGAATGATGTAGAAGTACTCGATCTCGGTCACTATCAGTTAAAAGGTCTCATCCTTCCAGAACAAATATTTCAGGTCGTCGGGCGCGGCCTGCAAACCGAATCTTCTCCATTGGTCACTCTCGGAACGCGTTCAAACAATCTGCCCGCTCAAACGACATCGTTCGTCGGCCGCAAGAAAGAGCTAGCTGATCTATCGCAATTGCTCGCCGATCCGGAGGTTAGGCTACTCACAATCCTTGGCCAAGGAGGCGTAGGAAAGACGCGTTTAGCGATCGAAGCGGCAAAATCCCGGGTAGATCAATGTCGAAACGGGGTGTTTTTTGTGTCGCTGGTGGCAGTGACTTCAGAACAAGGGATCATACATGCCCTGGCTGACTCAATTGGGTTTCAATTCCGCTCCAGCGATAACACAGGCCAGCAATTATTGGATTATCTCCACGGAAAAGAAATGCTCATTGTCTTGGACAATTTCGACCATGTGCTGGAGGGTGCCGAGATTGTTTCAGAAATCCTTCAATTTGCTCCACATATTACAATTCTGGCAACTTCCCGCGAGAAGCTCAATCTTAAGGAGGAAGTACTTTTCCGAATTGAGGGATTGGATTATTCTCATCCGGACACCGTAGAAGATGTGCTCAACTCGGATGCCTTTCAACTATTTCTACTAGGGGCTCAGCGCGTTCAACCAGGTTTCGAACCCCATCTCGAAGAATTGAAGCAAATAGCTCGCATCTGCCGATTGGTGGATGGGTTGCCCCTGGGAATTTTGCTAGCGGCCGCGTGGGTTGAGATACTTACGCCAAAGGAAATCGCTGACGAAATCACACATGGCCTTGATTTTCTTAGTACTGATTTGCGTAATATTCCAGAGCGTCATCGCAGCATTCGGGCAGTGATCGTGTCAACTTGGAGGCAGTTGAGCAAGTCGGAACGCGACATCTTCGCCAGATTATCAGTGTTCCGCGGAGGTTTCACACTTGAAGCAGCCCAGAGTGTAACCACTGCAACGTTGCATCAATTGATGGTGCTTTCAAATAAGTCATTGATCCACCGCGATCATGCCGGACGTTTCCAAATTCACCAATTGCCATTGCAATTTGCCATAGTAAAACTAGAAGAAGATCCTGGCGCAGATTGGAGTGCGCACACGCAGCACAGTCAATATTATGCCAGACTGGTATCGCAGTTGAGCGAGGGCCTTTCACCCGATAAGACAGCTCAAATAAATGATAAGGTCTATGGGGAGCTGCAAAATATCCGTGCCGGCTGGCGATGGGCTGTGGAATGTGGGGATCTTAAAGAAGTAGCAAACTTTAGTGATGGATTGTGGCACTTTTATGAGGGACGGGGTTGGTATCTTGGTGGTTCTGAAGATACAGCCACATACCAGATTGCCTTGCATCGCCTATGTGCAGATCCAATGGAAACAGAATTGTGGCAACGGACCTTTTGTAGACTGCATGAAATATTGGGTGACATATCCGTGCTTTCCGGTCAGTATGATGATACCAGACAGCATTACAATGCAGCCCTAACTCGTTTACCACAAAACGAATTGATCTGGCTAGCTCGAATAAACAGGAAGATTGCTAATACGTATCGAAATCAGCATCAGTTTGATAAAGCAATCGATAATTATGTTAAGGCAGAGATGGTATTGAGTTCTCCTTCGAACCAAAATGCAATATGGTGGCAAGAGTGGATTCAAATTCAACTTGAACGCACATGGATGAATTATTGGCAAGGAGCATGGGATGCAGTTACCCAACTCAATGAGGAGATTCGCCCAAAGGTTGAACAATTTGGCACTCTCGCACAACAAGTAAATTTCTTCAATGCTCTGGGCGCTATGTCTTGGCGACGAGAACGTTACTTAATTCCGGAGGAAGGTCTGACTTTTACACAAAATGCATACAAGAAAAGCCTTGAGTCAGGTAATCCGAATGACATTGCCTGGAGCCAGTTCACTCATGGATTTTGCCTGTTATGGTACGGTGATTTTGCTCGATCGGAAGAACTGATACAGGCTGCCTTGTCGCTCGCCCAAGCAAATGGCGACTTCATCCACCAAGCACGTTGCTTGACATACCTGACTGTCCTGTACCGGAAACTTGGCAACGTTGAATTTGTACGGCGCTTTTCTGAAGCCAGCCTGAAAATGGCCCAAAAAGCCAATATGCTAGAATACATCGGTACTGCCCAGGCCAATCAAGCGTGGCTGGCATGGAATGATGGGAATCTTGAAGAAGTAGCTATTCAGGGAAATCAGGCTCTCGAGACATGGGACATGGTTGGTTCGCAGTATGCCAGTACAGCATTCAAATGGACGGCTATTTGGCCGCTGATGGACCTGGCAATGGAAAAAAACCAGATCGGGGACGCAATTGGGTATGCGCAGCAGTTATTAGAGCCGACGCAACAACGGTTGCCTGACAACTTAACGGCAGCCCTTGAAAGAGCCATCGAATCTTGGACAAACCAAAGACCAAAAGAAACTCGAAAATGGTTGTCTATTGCGTTAGATCAGAGTGATCTTCATCACCGATCAAAAAATTTCTGGTTAGAGGATGAACGCGAGACAATTGGCACTCAAATATCTGATAAACTATTCGAGGCAATTGACCCGCTCACACCACGGGAATTTGAAGTCCTGGAGTTGATTGCAGCCGGCTTATCAAATCAGGAAATCGCGGAGCAGTTGGTAGTCGAAGTGAGTACGGTTAAGAAACACATAAACCATCTGTTTAGTAAGCTAGATGTCGACAGTCGTACCCGAGCAATTGTTCGAGCTCGGCAATTGAAACTAATCTAAGCAACTTCCTTTTTTTAAGCCACCTTCACCCTTTTTTGAACCTAAATTCACCCCTGGGTGGAGGACAAACTCAGACGCGACTATTATCATAATATTATCAGTATGAGGTGTTGGTGCTTGGTAAACTCCTATATATTTTGCCATGAAAACCGGCAAATCAGGTTGGAGTTTACTCGAGCGAAACCGGGATATAACGCCTTATCTAATTTCAGGAACTTTCCCGGTTTCGCCTTAGAGACTTTTTCCAGGAGGTAACGATGTCAAATCAACTCGAATTAAGAGGTTTTCATCACCTGACGCTCACAGTGACCGACATCAATCGCGCCCGTGAGTTCTATACTGGGGTTCTCGGGCTGAACGTGATCGCAGAGATCTCACCCACTTGGGTCGTTGTCGGAAATAATCAGTTGTTTTTTGGAATTTGCGAACCTCATGATCCTGATCAGGCTATTGACAACGATCGGTTCAACGAAAATCGTGTCGGGCTCGATCATTTGAGTTTCACAGTTGAGAGTCGTCAGGACATCGAACGCGCACAGCAGTTATTTGGTGAGGCCGGCGTGCGTCACGCAGAAATCAAGGACATTCCTGACTTCGGCATAACTGTTATGATGTTCTGGGATCCTGACAATATTCAATTGGAACTATCTGCCCCGCTGCAGTGAGTGCCGGTTGTTGAGCAGCGCGATTTTCCTCTTTCGGTGAGAACCGCGCTGCTTTCGTAATGTCGGATTAATGTTACTGGACAAAAATCAGGATAATGACCAGGGAAACCTATATCGCCAAAACTAAAGCATTCTATACTTTTAGAATCGGGAGTTTCAATTGTACGGCGATAAGCGATGGGCATCACAACTACTGGCTCGGTGATTTTTTCGCCAACGCGCCAACAGAGCAGTTGAATTCTGCCCTTGACCCGGCCGAAGTGTCATCCCAAACGATCACAACACCATATACATGTCTGTATGTTAATAATGGTAAGAATCGAGTATTAGTGGACGTCGGTGCGGGCAATGTATTGCCTACGGCCGGAAAATTGCTTCGAAATATGAGAGCCGCAGGGCTATCCCCTGACGATGTTGACACGGTTATCATCACACATGCACATCCCGACCATATCGGTGGCATGGTCGATGAGCAAGGCCATTTGATTTTCCCTAATGCTGCTTATTACATCTGGCAGGAAGAGCATGACTATTGGTTTTCAGATATTGTTTGCGGGCAAGCACCCGAGTTTTTTATTAACCTTGCCAGGAAACAACTCAGAGCGATTCGTGATCGTTTGATCTTCATTAATAGCGAAAAAGAAATCCACGCTGGTATCCAGGTGGTGGCCACACCAGGACATACTCCCGGTCATATAGCGCTAGCCATTATGTCTGGAAAAGACCGACTACTCCATGTGTCTGATGTTGCATTGTCCCCGCTTCATCTGAAACACCCAACCTGGGTGCCGATCTTCGATATTGAGCCAGAAAAGGCCGCTCAAAGCAAACAGCACATCTTTGACCGAGCAGCGAGAGAAAATTCACTCGTGTTCGCGCACCATTTTCCACCGTTTCCAAACTTAGGTCATGTTGTAAAACGCGCAGATGGGTGGCTATGGCAACCCATTAACACCTTCTGATAAGAATTCGCCTTAAGCCTGCTTGAGGGCATCCGATTCAGCCGAACCGCATGACATCCATGTCGGGCAGTTTTTTGCGTTTATTCGCTATTTGAAGAATTATCGAGGATCGGTAAGATCAACTCCTTGTTCATGATCTTGAGACATGCAATTATGAAAGTCCGGGCTAAAAGGCACGGAGTCCCAAAAAAGAACAGGTGCAAATTTCAATGACAATAAAGACGATTATCGAATTACAGGCCAAGGCCGGACAGCAGGCGAATGGATTAAGTTGGTTTCGAAATGTATACATCTTACAAATACACACTTTCGAATTTACTTCGCGAAAAATCTGACCCCAAGACCAAAGATTGGTGGGAAAATTATGTGAAAGGAAGCGCGCCATTTCTGGGCGTAAAAATGGCAGGTATCCGCTCAGTCGTTCATCAATGGCATAAAGAATACATTGCTGGGTACTTGGATATGGATCAACAAGTTGATTTAGCCTTAGCGCTTTTTGAGGGTGAAAATACAGAAGAGAAGTTAGCCGGCACGATATACCTACAAGAAATACTACTTCCTGCAAATGCCGTTATGTGTCCAAGAGATTTGTATCAATTTGCAGCATTATTCACCAATGGCTACATCTATGATTGGAATGTATGCGATTGGTTTTGTGTAAAAGTTCTTGGGTCGCTCATTAAAAAAGAAGGGGATTTATGTGCAAGTGGAATCTCCGCTTGGAAAAGTTCAAAAAACCTCTGGCAAGCGCGCGCTTCGTTAGTCGCATTTGTTCCAGTTGCAGAGAAGGCTGAATATTACCCCCTTATTGAAAGTGCATGCCAAACTATAATTATGCGCCAAGAACGATTCGCAAAAACCGCAGTCGGCTGGATATTACGAGATATATCAAAATACAATCAACCGTTTGTGAAACGTGTTGTGACGAAAAACATAAGTGACTTTTCTGTCGAGAGTTTAAATAACGCCCTCAAATATTTCGAGGCGGATGAAAAGAAATATTACCGTCAATTGCTAAAAGATGCCTAACCCCTTGGAAAACATTCCCATTAAATATTTGAGTCTTGGTCTGCAACTCAGCTTGCCTACTGGTACTGGCATAAGTCTACTCGCGAAGTGCAATAGGTATTAATTGCCACGATGGGTTTCAGGAGTAGAGGATGACTCTGGAGGAGTTCTTCGAGGGACAAAAGTATCGCCTATGGCACATTTACGGGAGTAAAAATGTACTTGGACACATTCATCGCATTGCTCCGTGGCATTAACGTCGGCGGCCACAACAAAATCCCGATGCCCGAACTCCGCTCGATATGCGCCGACCTTGGTTGGGATGACGTTCAAAGCTATATCCAGAGCGGGAACCTAGTATTCAAGGCCAGCACAACACCGGCAAATCTTGAAGGTGAGCTGGAACGAGCGATCGAGCGCCGGTTTGGCCTATCGATCCCGGTCATCGTCCGTGCTGGAGCGGACTGGTCGGCTTACATTAAGGGGAACCCATATCCTCAGGCATCCCAAAGTGAGCCGAACCTGGTGATGCTTACCCTCTCAAAGGCTCCGCCGAACCAGGATGCCGTGGATGGGCTTCGGGAGCGTGCACTCAACAACGAGCGCATCGTTCAAGTAGGCGACGCCCTCTGGATCCATTACAAAGGCGGCGTCGGGAAGTCGAAGCTATCACCAGCGCTACTCGATCGGCTTGTCGGCTCTCCTGTGACCGCGCGTAACTGGCGCACCGTGCTCAAACTCGACGAGTTAGCACAAAAATCTGTGTCCGAGAAGTGAAGTGGATGTTTTACTTCCGGATGGCCAGCCGCATAGTCCGAGGCGGTAGGCTTATCGAACCCAACGATTTGATGAGGTGTGTTATTGAAACAAATTACCGAATGCTTTCAATAAAATTGTTATGACCTAAAAAAGCCAAACAAATGGAGGGATCTTTATGACAGCTCAAAACACCGCAATTTCAACTTTGCCCGATCGGTCAGTCTTAATCGCCTTTCTTATGTTTATTGTTGTCGGTGGAGGTGCCTCAGTTGCCATTCGCGTGACCTATGGGGAATTAGCTCCTTTTTGGGCGGCCGCATCCCGTTTTGGATTAGCCGCGCTAGCATTTTGGGTAATGGTTATTATTGAGAAACTCCCTCTACCGAAAGGGCGAGCATTGTTAGGAGCGCTAATCTTTGGTACCTTGACCGTTGGCTTGGCTTTTATTTTGATCGCCTGGGGCCTCGTGGAAACGCCAGCCAGCATTTACCAAATTTTAATGGCCTTGGTGCCGCTTTTTACCCTATTTCTTTCTGCCTTACACGGGATCGAATCGATCACCAGGCGAGGTTTATTTGGTTCGCTATTGGCCGTCGTAGGGATTGCGATAACCGTCGGCGGAGCTTCCACAATGGATCTATCTTTACCTCATATCGCCGCGATTCTTATTGCGGCGGTTTTTGTCGCCGAAGGTGGGGTGATGATCAAAAAATTCCCACCGAATCCCCCAATCATGACAAATGCTATTGGGATGACGACGGGTGCAATCATCCTGGGGATCACCTCGTTGGTCAGTGGAGAAGTATGGAATATACCTACTCAAACAAATACCTGGGTTGCCTTCATCTATCTGGTCGTCTTCGTCACAATCCTCGCGTTTATGCTCTACATGTTCGTGCTAAGTAGATGGACTGCTTCGGGAACATCCTATGGTTTTGTCTTGGTGCCCCTGGTAACAATTGTCGTGGCATCGACATTAGCCGGAGAGGAAATCACTTTAAACTTCCTGATTGGCGCCGCGTTTGTGCTGGCGGGTGTGATCATCGGCGCCCTTTTGCCCTCAAAAACAAAACCCGCTATCGTTGAGGAATGCAAGGATCGCTCAGGACAGGTTTTACCTCGCTGCCTTTGAGAGATAAATGCTGTCAAGGAAATCATCACAGCACTAACCCTCGAAGGCCTTCAAAAAGCCGGTGTGATTTGAAAAGATGTTTCATACAATCCCAAACCCAATTAGAGAAAGGATGCAGTACCTCGAAGAAATTGATGCCCGCGATAGAGCGGATGGAACTCCCCAATCTCGTCGAATGCGGCAGATCCCACCAGAAACCGGCCGGTTTTTAGCCTTACTCTTGGCCAATGCTCCTTTAGGTCAAGTGCTCGAGATCGGCACCAGTGCTGGCTACTCCACCTTGTGGTTATCATTGGCTTGCCGGGCAACTGGGAGGACGATTACAACATTTGAAATCTCGGAAAACAAGGCCCGCCTGGCGCAAGAGACTTTCGAAGTGGCCCAGATTGACGATATCGTTGAATTAATTGAAGGGGATGCACGTCAACAATTGGCCAATTATAAAGATGTGGCTTTTTGTTTTTTGGATACAGAGAAAGATATCTATGAAGAGTGTTACCAAGCGGTTATTCCCAACCTGGTTAGTGGGGGATTGTTGGTGGCTGATAATGCCATCAGCCATCAGGATGAACTTCAACCGCTGATCGATCAAGCTCTGAACGACAACCGCGTCGATGCCATGGTGGTTTCTGTTGGGAAGGGTTTATTGGTGAACAGAAAGATTTGATGCGATTTCCGGCCGGTTAAGGAACGATTGGCGAAGATCAGGATCTTCGATGCCATCGGCAATTTCGGTGACTATCTCTTGGGCTTCCCTCCTCAGCGGATCGGCTTCATCTTCTTCCAGCAGGTTGGCCAGGGCTAATAGCGTTTTCCACAAGACTCTTTTGTTACCCATTTCCCGTGTCCGGACACAGGCATTTTCCAACACAGCCCGAGCTTTTTCAGGTTGGGGTGGGTTCACCAATAACAAAGCTTTTGCCCAAAGCAGGACCGCATCGCCCCAGTACCAATAGCAGCCCATGGCTTCTTGCTCAGCAGTCATCCTCTCCAAAAACGCCAAGGCTTGCTCGAATTGTTGCCTAGCAAACAGTAATTCCGCATAAGCAAGAAAAACCGGCATCTTCAGCGGAATTAATTTTTCTTGCTTGATATCAAGATCTAGTTCGCGCCAGATATTCTCGGCTTCCGACAATTCCTCCAGGTATATATACAGCCTGGTCAACTCTGCCAAAAACATGATCCGGAATATTGGACCGGCGACATCAACCTGATCTCGTACAGCTTCAAATCGGGCAGGAATCGCGCTAGCAGCGTCCAATTCGACGTAGATATAACTGAGAGCAGGCAGGATCATAATCTCATGTTGGACGGCTTCCGATTTCGAAATAACACTCTCCCAACCCTCTAAGGCCCGACCAAACTTACCATGCTCTGCATGTACTGCACTCAGCCGGAAGATCCCATCGTCGATGCCAAATCTGTTGTTGATAGACCGGGCAATTCTCAACCCTTCTAAAGCCGCATCCTTGGATAACTCTAAGTTTCCAGAAAAAAAATTCATTCCAGAATAACCACTTAGATTGTCACATAACAAAGGTAGGTTACCTGATTCCTCAAACAAGGGCCGAGCTTCGGCTATGAGGGGCAAACCCTCACGGATTTGGCCGTTAAAACCCATAATTCGACCCAGATCATTTAAGATGTAGGGTAACTGTTCGGTGAGCTGGTGTCGCCGGGCTAAAGCCAGGGCCTGTTGGCCGTAGCTAGCCCCGGCATCTAGATCACCCAAAGCAAAGGCATGCACTAACATCAGACTCCACAGGATCTTGGTTTCGGCAGCAAAATCGTCCAATTTGCGGGCCAGGGCAATCGCTTCTTCGGCCAAGGGTAAGCCCAATTTAGGATCAAAGACCGGTGAAAACGTAGAGTGGACGATGGTTCGAGCCAACAATGCTGCCATTTTTAAGGTATCGTCCTCTCGATCCGTGGCCACTCTTTCCAGTTCGGCGTAACCTTCCAAAACATCGTCATAGGAATTGATCAGTTCATATGCCCGGCCGCGCCGCAGAAATAAATGGATGAGTTCGTCCTTATCGGCGGTCAAGGGATCAATCAAAGTCAGAGCCTGGCTATAATGTTCGATGGCTTCGGAGAGGGCAAACAAGCGAAATGCGACGTCTCCGGCTAAGGTATAGTAGCGAACAGCACGGACCTCATCTGATGCTTCTTTGAAGTGAAGGGCCAAGGTTGCCGCATGTTCCTCCAAATGGTCAACGAAAAGCTCTTCTATCACTTCCCCTACCATTCGGTGATATTCACGCCGTAGCTTTAGAAGGATGGTCCGGTAAGCCGCCTCTTGAGTGAGGCCATGACGGAAGATGTACTCAAGTTCCGGAATACGGGCCACTTCGCGAATGAGATCGGCATACTGTAATGTGGTAAGGTGCTCGTTCAATTCACCCGATAGGGCCGGCCCTTGGCCATTTCTACCCGGTGTTTGTAAGGCTAAGACCCGTTCTAACACCCGATAGTAGAAATTGCGACCAATCAAGGAAGCTATCTGCAAAACCTGCCGGGGTTGTTCCTCAAGTTGGTCAATGCGAGTCGTGAGCAAGGCCTGGAGATTTTCAGGAATTTCAACGCCAGATCCATCTTTCCTAGCTACCCAATGTGCCCCGCTCTCATCCCGCACAACATCACCAGCATCGATGAGCGTTCGGATGACTTCTTCGACGAAAAAGGGATTCCCTTCGGACTTAGCCATGATGTTTTCACGCAGCGAGACAGGCAAATCGGCGATGGTTAGCAAACTATCGATCAACTTATTGCTA
>Ga0209742_10001371_pt1 | contig 11198 bp, 11 predicted proteins | sample DeeMarSeWOR38_10_FD_187462 | JGI IMG/M metagenome (GOLD analysis project Ga0209742, IMG submission 187462) | Marine sediment microbial communities from White Oak River estuary, North Carolina - WOR-3-8_10 (SPAdes) (version 2) | ecosystem: Environmental > Aquatic > Marine > Intertidal zone >... | reverse complement strand
ACACATAATTGGCGTGGCTGATCACAATGAAAACGCGATTGGTAGAAACCATGCCAGGCGTCTCGGAATACCGACGACATCAGATTACAAACCATTTCTGCATAACAAAAAAATCGACCTTATCATTGAATTGACGGGTCACGATGAGATACTGTCCGATATCCACAAAAACAAACTTGCCTCCATCAAGGTCCTTGATCATGTCGGCGCCCTGTTTCTCTGGGAAATAATCGCCATACAGGAAGAAAAGCTGCGCCTGGAAAAAAAGGTCTCCCTTCTTGATACAATGGCTGCAATTGGCGAAATTTCCTACCGCATGACCCACGAGCTGCGCAACCCACTGATGATCATCGGCGGCCTGGTGCGGAGGATGATGACAAGAATTGACCTGCCGCACGGCTGCAGAAAAAAACTCAAACATATCAGTCATCATGTGCAGCATATAGAGGAATTGATTAGTGATATCTGCGACGTGGTCCGTCCCCTTAAGCCACAATTCAACCTGGTCGATATGAACGATTTTTTAAGTGACTGGTGCAAGACGGTAAGCACTGAAGCGCGGGTATCCGGGGTGGCTGTAGAGGTAGATATAGATGAGGAGCTGCCCGCAATGTATATTGACAGGTCATTGATGCGCCAGGCCCTGTGGCATATTTTTGAAAACAGCCTGGATGCCATAATTGATAGGGGCGGCTCCATTTCAATAAAAGCGGTGCTTTGCTGGGATAATATACATATTGAATTTATTGACACGGGTGGAGGTTTTGCCGGGCTCTCAGCTTCACAGGCTATACAGCCTTTCATGACGACAAAACCAGGAAGAATGGGCCTGGGGCTCGCGCTCTGCAGGCAGATAGTCTTTGATCACGGCGGTGACATTTCGATGGTTAATGAAAAGAACAAAGGTACATCTGTCGTAATAAAGCTGCCGATCACGTTGACAAAACCGCCTGTGCAAGAACCATAGTATCACCGAAACCAGACAGATAGTATTGTTATTAAGGCTGGGAGTCCATGGAAGATACAATATCCGTCAAATATACGCTAAAATCAACCGGCATGGATTTCACGGTTGATCTTGTTTTTGAAAAAAAAGACTTTTCTCTCCGATCTTTGGATGGTCGTGCAAGTGAATGGACCAGACTTGTTTTCCACAAGTGCAGTCACTGCCCTCTTAATGAACAGGAATTCTATTTCTGCCCTCTTGCAAGAGCCATAGACAATGTCATCTCTAAAATACATAATTTTCTGTCATACGAGGAAGTGGATGCGCAGGTAGAATTTAAAAACAGAGCAGTTTCAGCGCACATAACCTTGCAAAGGGCATTGCGATCACTCCTGGGGTTGATAATACCGACAAGCGGCTGCCCCCATACCGTTTATTTCAGGCCGATGTCCAGATACCACCTGCCTTTTGCTGATACCGAAGAGACAATTTACCGTGCAACGACAATGTTTCTTTTAGCGCAGTATTTCATTCACAAGAAAAGCGGGTGTATTCCTACGGACTTCACGAGGCTTGAAACCATTTACAACAATGTCCATATAGTCAACACCCAGATATGCAAACGATTGCGAGAATTCTGTAAAAATGACTCTCCGGTAAATGCCATTGCCATCCTTGATATGCTGACAATGTCGATCCATTCAGCACTCAAGCATGATCTGGACAAGCTTGAACCCTATTTTTCCGCATTCACTGAAAATATTGGACTTTCCCCAAATAAGGCGACCCAAAAAGGGAGGTGATCGGATGAAGATACAACTAGGCAGCGGGGGAAAATTATCTTGTCAGTGGAGTCTGCTGGCATCGTTGGTTTTTCTTTTTGTTTTAGGGGCCCATTCACCATCGCCGGCAGATGAACAAAACAACGAGATCTTTTATGTCGGCTCACTGGCATGCAGGAAATGCCATCCAAAGGAATACGAAAATTTTATAACCTATGCCAAAAAAAGCGTATCATTTCAAAGTATTGAGAAGCAAATGAAACACCTTACCCCGAACGAAATAAAGCAATGCTACCCATGTCACACGACTGGCTATGGCAAGCCAGGGGGGTTCGTCAGCGTCGAAGAAACCCCTCTCCTGAAGAATGCAGGCTGCGAGGTCTGCCACGGCCCTGGTGGCGAACATGCCAGGACAGAAGATCCAGCAACTATAATCGGCAACCTCAGCAAGAAAGAATGCGAGGTCTGCCACATTTCTGAGCGGGTCAAAGCCTTCAAGTATAAACCTTTGATCCATGGCGGGGCTCATTAACGTATTAATTTTTATTGTCAGAACAGCCACAGATGACCAAAGATACAAAAAACTTTATGAACAACCTGCTGCCCGGTGCTATCAAAAAAAGACTGGGCAACAGGATCATGGCGGCCATTATTGTTTCCATAACCCTGGTTATGGGCGTTGAGATCGTCCTTGATCTTTATTTTGGTAAAAAGGACACTATTGAACTCATGGAAACACTCAGCATAGACCTGGCAGCCTCCACCTATTCCGGCATTAAATACCCAATGTCAGTAGGGGACAGTGGGGCAGTGGAACAGGTGCTGACCGATATCCGTGAAAAAATGGAAGGTATCGAGGTCTTTATTTGCGATACCAATCAACTCGTCACCTGGTCCACCCACCGGGAGAAAATTTACACTAACATAGCCTATACAATTACAGGCGCAAAGCCTTTGGCAGCCCTAAAAGTCCTGCTGCAAACAGGGGAGGCGCCCAAAGAATCATTTGAAACGCTGATTGACGACAAGAGGCATATCATTATCGTTGAGCCAATCCTCAATGAAGAGGACTGTTTTCACTGTCACGGCTCTTCCAGAAAGGTAATAGGCGGCATGATTGTCAAAACCGATGTTGAGCGGGCCCTGTTGACAGTTACTGCAGCAAAGAACAGGACAATTATCACAACTATTCTGGCTCTGCTGGCAATCATCGTCATGAGTTATATACTGATCGAAAAATTTATCAGCCGCCGGGTGCAAAGACTGACAAACGGCGTCAAAAAAGTGACGGCAGGAGATCTGGATTTTGAGCTGCAGGCCCGTTCTTCAGACGAAATTGGTGAACTGGCCAGGTCATTCAACATTATGACCAGAGAACTAAAAGAGGCCCGTGATGAAATCACCAACTGGGCTCTGACCCTTGAAGATCTTGTGGAGGAAAGGACAGCCCAACTGCAGCGCGCCCAGGAAAATGCCATACAAACTGAAAAAATGGCTTCCATGGGACGTCTTGCCGCTATAGTCGCTCATGAGATAAACAATCCTCTTGCCGGCATCCGTACCTATGCCAAGTTGATGTTGAAGCGGGGAGGGGAGATATTTCCAGAAAAAGCCTCAAAATATATCCAGTATATTGAAACAATTGAGAGTGAATCCGCCCGTTGTGGTGAAATAGTCAAGGGACTGCTTCAGTTTGCCCGGTCCACGAAACCAAAAATCAGCCCGCATGATATCAATTCACTGGTGCATGAAACATTGCGTCTCATTCAGCACCAGGTCGATTTGCTCAATATTGACGTAACACTCGAGCTTGCAGACGAAGCGCCTATTGTAAGCTGCGACGACCAGAAAATAAAACAGGCGCTTGTCGCCCTGCTGCTCAACGCCTGTGACGCGGTACAGAATGATACCGGCTCCATTATTATCACCACATGTTTACTTGCAGAAAATAAAAAAGTAAAAATTGCAGTTTGTGACAACGGCATCGGCATGGATGAAGAGACCAAATCCCACATGTTTGAGCCTTTTTTTACCACCAAGACGGTTTCTCCGGAAAGGGAAACCAGCCTGAACAGCGGCCTGGGAGTTTCTGTTGTTTATGAAATAGTTAAATCCCACCAAGGCACCATAAATGTCGAATCCGAGCTGGGAAAAGGTACAACCATCAGCATCAGTCTGCCCCAGGAACCTGCAATTCAAAACGATCAGGAGTAAGTTCCTGCTGAGGAATTTTATTTTTCAGCTACCACCGGGAGGGTATGCCAAGCGTCTGAGAACAGTTGGGGCAGAAGATATTGCGCTTTATGTCAATGTCCGCAACTGAGTTGGAGTAGCGCATCACGCACTCGAAGTTGTCGCAGTGGGTCAACCCCACTGTATGCCCCAGCTCATGAATTGCTTCTTTTTCACAGCGGTTCAGGTAGAGTGTTTCATCCTCCGGCAGGCCGTAATATTCCTGGTGCAAACGATGTCCTGACATCAATGCACACCTGCCGTTAAGCTGTGCCTCACCGAAAACAAATGTCAGAATGGGGATATAGAGATCTTCGTCCATGATACCGAGAATGTGCTGTTCTTTCCCCGTGGCGTAGGGTAACAGCTGCCGCAGTATTTCAGTGGAGTGGTATTGCTTTCGGTCGCTGCTGTAAAATGGCTCAAGGGCTATCTTCTCTTCCATGACCCGGCACGGGGCTTTGAATATCTCCGGGAGTGAAAAAGACAGGAAGTCGGCAACATTCTGCTTCATCGTGCCGATGGGGATGAGAACGATATTTTGCATCGGCCGTATACTTACGGTTTCTTCAAATTGTATTTATTGATTTTATTGTAGAGCGTTACCCGGTCTATTTGCAGGACCAGGGCTGCCTTGCTGATGTTCCAGCCTGTCTGCTCGAGTATTTTCTTTATGTGTTTCATCTGCAGCGATTCCAGGGAATCGTCTGAGGACTCCTCATCTGCGTGGGTCCGCGAAAAAGGAAAATCAGGCGGCTGAATTTCATCTGATTTGCAAATGACCACCGCCCGTTCAACGGCATTTTCCAGTTCCCTGACATTGCCCGGCCAATCATAATCAACAAGGAGTTTCATGGCTGCGGGGCTGATCTTGTCTATCGGTTTATTCATCTGCGAGATAAAAAGGTTGAAAAAGTGCTGGGCCAGGAGAGGGATATCGCTCCTGCGCTCACGGAGAGGTGGTATCTCAATGACAAATACGTTCAGCCTGTAGAAGAGATCATTTCGGAATTCTCCCTTTTCCATGGCTGCTTCGAGATCTTTATTAGTGGCAGCGATTGTCCTGAAGTCCGCCTTGATCTCCTTGCTGCCCCCAAGACGGAAAAACTTTTTGTCCTCCAGTACGCGCAACAGCTCCATCTGGATCTTAGGGCTTATGTTGCCTATTTCATCAAGGAATATGGTGCCTCCGTCAGCCATTTCAAACTTGCCTTTCCTGGCATACTGGGCCCCGGTGAAAGCTCCTTTTTCATGGCCGAACAGTTCACTCTCCAGGATGGACTCCGGCAAGGCCCCACAGTTTATGGTGACAATAGGTGCATAGCGCCGCTTGCTGTTTGCGTGTATGGCCCTGGCCACCAATTCTTTACCCGTGCCGCTTTCACCCCTGATCAGTACCGTGGAACCCGTATCGGCAACTGCCCTGATATCTTCCATCATTTTTTTAATGCCGGAGCTCTCGCCAATGATCTCCTTGGAGGTATAAACGCCGTCAATGGTTTTTTTAAGGGACGCGGTCTCTTCCTTTAATTTTTTTCGTTCAATGATGTTTCGTACCATGAGGGCAAGATAATCAGGATCAAAGGGCTTTGACAGGTAATCATAGGCACCGCTTTGCATTGCCTCAACGGCTGATTCCACCGAGGCAAAGGCAGTAATAATTATGATCGTGCTTTCCGGCTGGATCTCCTTGATTTTTTTCTGTAATTCAAGGCCGCTCATGCCAGGCATTTTCAAATCGAGGAAAAATATGTCCCACTTTTTTTCCGCAAGTTTGGCCAGGGCTTCCTTGCCGCTGGCAGCCACGTCAACGGTATATCCCTCATCTTCAAACCAGGCTGTCAAAGAATGACGCACGGAAAATTCATCATCAACAATGAGGATCCGCACATTCGCATTTGAGCTTTCAGTCGCCATAACAAAGATCCATTAATGTGTTAGATTTCTTGAATGCCATATGTTTGCGGCTTCCCAAATATTATGTCAAACCCCAAAAGTTTTTATAGGTAAGTGTAAGATATCTCTACATCGAGTGTAGAATTTTTCAACAATTTTTTATCGTATTTGTAAAAAAATTAGACAATCCTCACTACCTGCCCAGATATTTTCTCGGATATTTCTACTCTAATTTTTTAAAATCATTAACAATTCCAATAATATGCAAATTCATCCTTCGCTATGGCTTCACAACTGGCATACTTGTTGCTCATTACAGGATGAACCCTTTCCAGATCGCCCCGATCATAACCAAAAAGGGCTGTACCCGCTTCCAGCTGCCAGGCAGCTGAAAAATCCAGTTATTTCTGCGTTTTTGCAGAAAGAACCATCAAAAGGAGAAAAGTATGGACAAAAAGTGGGAAATTCTTCTTGCAGGTATGATCCTGGGCGCTGTGTTCGTTTTTTCTTCTCAGTATTCCTGGGCATCAGATCTTCCTGGAGTTATTGAACTGGACACCCTTTCCAACATTTACACCGGGGTGATTTTTGATCATGGCATGCACGAAGATATGTCTTCCTGCGCAACCTGTCACCACCATACAACTGGTATGGCAGTCGAGGATGCAAAGTGTGCTCGCTGCCACGAGGCAAGCGGTCAGGCCGATGAAGTCGCCTGTTCAGGATGTCATGCTACAAGCCCCGGAAATGCCGAAAAGATGAAGGCGTCACAGGCGATAGACCTGTTTCATACCGACACAACCGGATTGAAAAGGGCCTATCATCTTCTGTGCATGGGGTGCCATGAGGAAATGGAGGCCGCCAGCGGCTGTGAAGATTGCCACCTTAAAAAGGAAATCAACTGAAAGGGTGCCTTCAGGAACAGTTGCTCACCGACCAGACCGGAAAAGACTCAATATGAGGAAAAATGGCATGAAGACAACCAGAAGGAAATTTCTGCAGTTAACCGGAGTGGCGGCAGGCGCAAGCATGCTGCTGGGACCGAAGAACGCTTTTGGAGTTGTCGTTACAAAGGACAGATCACAGCAGTATGCCATGCTGCATGATACCACCAGATGCATTGGCTGTCAGGCTTGTGAGAGGGCCTGCTGTGAAAAAAACGAATTGCCAGCACCCGGAGAAAAACCGGATATCAACCTTGAAAGAAACACCGGGCCAGTGAATTTGACAACCGTCAATGCTAAGGCAACAGGAGGCAAGGGTATAATTTTCAGCAAATCGCAGTGCATGCACTGCGACCAACCGGCCTGCGTCTCTGCCTGCCTGGTAAATGCCATGTATAAAACAGACGAAGGGCCGGTAATCTGGGATGAGGACAAGTGCATGGGGTGCCGTTACTGCATGATAGCCTGTCCTTTCGACGTTCCCAAGTTTGAATATGGCAGCATCAATCCGCGGATTAGAAAATGCATCATGTGTTATGACCGGATCCAGGATGGAAAAATCCCGGCCTGCGCTGAAGCCTGCCCGCAGGAAGCCATTCTCTTCGGCAGGAGGGGGGATTTGCTCGATATTGCCAGAAAGCGGATCTATGATCAACCCTCAGTTTATGTCCGCCATATATACGGGGAAAATGAGGTAGGCGGCACCAATATGCTTTATCTCGCGTCCGTTCCCTTTGAACAGCTGGGATTCAGAACTGATCTGGGCACCACTCCTTACCCGGAATATACCAAGACTTTCCTGTATTCAGTTCCCCTTGCACTATTGTTGGCGCCGGCTTTTATGCTTGGGCTGCGGCAGGCCACAAAGGGGAAAAACGATAAGGATTGAGAGAGCAAAACATCTTGAGTTTAAGGCAAAAGAAAAGGAGAGGATACTGTGAATAATACAGAAAATACAAAAAATGTTTATAGAAGGGTGGGCCAGGATCTGTGGAAATTTATCCTGAGTGAACTCAAACCTAAAGGCAAGCTGCTCACTCCCTTTAATATTATTTCCGCTCCAATAATTCTACTCGGGCTTGTCCTCATTGTCCTGCGTTTTGCCAAAGGGCTGGGTGCGACAACAAACCTCAGCCAGGAATTCCCCTGGGGCATCTGGATCGGCTTTGACGTTGTCACCGGTGTTGCCTTTGCTGCTGGTGCGTATATTGTAACATTCATGGTTTATGTCCTGCGTATGGAAAAATACCATTCCATTGTCAGGGCCACGGTGTTAAACGGGTTTCTGGCGTATGTTTTTTACGCTGGAGCGCTGACCCTGGACCTGGGCCGTCCGTGGCATATAATCAACCCTATTATCGGCAACAGCTTTGGTGTGAGCTCAGTCCTTTTCCTCGTGGCCTGGCATTTCCTGCTTTATATGATGGCCCAGTTCATAGAGTTTTCTCCTGCCGTCGCCGAATGGCTCGGTCTCAGAAAACTGCGGAAAATACTGGGCTCACTGACAGTCGGTGCGGTGGTTTTCGGAATATGTCTTTCCATGCTGCATCAGTCCGGCCTGGGCGCGTTGTTCTTGCTGGCGCCGGCTAAAATCCATCCCCTCTGGTACACGGAGTACATTCCGGTTTTATTCATTGTCTCCAGCGTTTTTGCCGGAATGTCGATTGTCATTATTGAAGGTACTATAAGTCATAAGGTTTTCCGTCATCAGATAAGCGCTGAACACCATGCCAAACATATGGATATCATGGTGGGGCTTAGCCGTTTGGCTGCCGCGGCCCTTTTTGTCTACTTTTTCATGAAGGTCCTTGTCCTGATCCATGGTATGCACTGGCATGAACTGTTGACACCCATGGGATACGTTTATCTTTATGAAATGCTTGGCTTTGTGGTTCTGCCTTTTGTGATTTTTGTGCTGGGTGCAAAAAACCGTAACAGGAAACTTCTGCTCAGTGCAGCTATCATCACTGCGGTAGGAATAATTTTTAACCGCCTTAATGTCTCGGTCATAGCTTTCAAGTGGTATGCGCCAGTCCATTATATCCCATCCTGGATTGAAATCGTCATTACGCTGGCCGTGGTTTTTGGTGAAATCTGGGCTTTCCGCTGGGTGGCGAACAGGATGCCCGTTTTCATGGAATCCCCTCAGTGGGTGAAACATCTTGACAGTGAACTTGGCCATCCTGTTCCGGAAGGCGACTTGGCAAATATCGGATCCAAGGCTGCCGGTATGCAGGCTGTAAAGATAAAAAAATAAGGGGGGATACATCAATGTATAACCTGATCATGGATATGGTTAATGTATTCGGATACCTGCTTATCCCAGGATTCTTGGCTTTGTCCATACATTTCTGCCGTTGTTTCAACCCGGGCGGGCCTGAAAGGATAATCATCAGCCGCTGCAGGCTCTCCGGCGGGTGCAGCTATTCATTAACAGCGATTACCCGTCAGCGTGTAAAGTATTAAGGAGGTATAACAATGGGTAACTTGGCCATATATGCTACGAAAGGATTTGAGTATTTACTGATCCTTGGATTTTTAGCTCTCTTCACCATTTTTTATCTCTATTTCACCTCAGGCAGATTTGAAAAGGCTACCGCTGCCATAAGCAGATCCTTCGACAGCCTGGTTGACTGGTTCCGCGTTCCGGACAACATACTGTTTCATCAGGGACATACATGGGTCAAACGAGCCGAGACAGAGCCGGATGTAGTTCTGGTCGGCATGGATGACTTTGCCCAAAAAATGGCAGGGCCTATGGGGCTCAGGAACAATCCGACCGTTGGTAGCTTCATCAGGCAGGGGGAAAGGGGCTGGAGCCTGCAGGATGGCGAAAAATGTGTTGACATGTTGGCGCCTGTAAGCGGTGAAGTGGTTGAAGTCAATTTAGCTTTGCTGGCGGAACTTGAAAAAGATACCATTAAAGTTGCCTCTTTGGACTCCGACCCCTATGGCAAAGGGTGGATATTGAAGGTGAAGCCGGAAAATTTTGAACGGGAGCGCAAAGGTTTGCTGTCCGGTGTTCTTGCCAGAAAATGGATGGAAGAGGCGGCAAACCAGTTGCGCTTGAAAATGAGCCCGGAACTCGGGGCTGTTATGCAGGACGGTGGTGCGCCGATGACCGGAATGGCAAAAAATATTGATGCACAGGGCTGGGAACTGCTCCTAAAGGAATTTTTCCTGACTTGAATGTGTGCCATCAATCTCTTGGCCCGTTTTATACTTTTTGCATTTTTGGGTATGGAATTTATGAGGCCTGGGAGGTGCAGGGCAACGACACTGCACAACTCGTAATAAGGGGGGCCTGACCATGATAGAATTTGGAAAAAATCTATTCGAAAGAATACCTGAACGATTTGATGAATGTAGAAAAATCGTCCCCGCAGGTGAGAAGGAATGCGTATGGGCTGATGCTGGTGTTGTACCATATAAATTGTGCGATTCTCATTTTGATTGCGCCAACTGCTCATTCGACATTGTGATGCGGGGCGGTAACGAGTTGATTCCCCGAAGGATCCACAGCAGAGGCGGCAAAATTTGCACGCACCGTTTTTACTCAAACTGTCATACCTGGGCTCAGGTGGAGGAAAAAGCCTTTGTGCGCATCGGCATTGATGATTTCGGGCAGAATATCCTGGGACCGATCGAGAAAATAAGTCTCCCTTTAAAAGATGAAAAGATTGGCAGAAAAAGCATCCGAATTAAAGCAAGAGGTTTAATTATTCCTTTGATATCACCGGTAGATGGTTATGTTGAAGAAGTCAACGAAGGTCTTATTAACCAACCGCAACTGGCCAATAAATCTCCCTATGAAAAAGGCTGGCTTGTTTTGCTGCGTCCAACCAGGCTGGTTAAAAATCTCAAAAAACTATTCTATGGCAAAGCTGCCATACAATGGTTTGATGTTGAGATGTACAGGTTGGCTGCGCTAATTACCGCGGAGATCAACCGTAAAGTGGACAAACAATTGGGTATGACACTGCCGGACGGAGGTCTGCCGGATTTTGATATTCTTGAAGAACTGCCATTGAACATAACAAAAAGGGTAATGGAGCAGTGTTTTCTCTATTGTCATACAAACGATAAATTCAATGTTTAAACCCCGCACAGTCTTCATTTGCGCCTGAAGTGATGAATAATTCAACAAGATGTTTAATAAATCAACAGTTTTAGGAGTGAAACAGATGAGGATTGTAGGATTACTTGCATACAAAAAAAATAAAAACCTATTTAATTCAAATGATTATGTGTTTTTCGGCAATATTTAGATCTTGGGAAAAAACCTGGCACACTTCTTGTATTTATTTAATTAAAAGCGCAACAAAACTAAAAGGGAGAAATAGTATACAGGTCATAAAGGGGCGATCTGGAAATAACTGAAAAAAGGTACAAGGAAGA
>Ga0209742_10001370_pt1 | contig 11209 bp, 11 predicted proteins | sample DeeMarSeWOR38_10_FD_187462 | JGI IMG/M metagenome (GOLD analysis project Ga0209742, IMG submission 187462) | Marine sediment microbial communities from White Oak River estuary, North Carolina - WOR-3-8_10 (SPAdes) (version 2) | ecosystem: Environmental > Aquatic > Marine > Intertidal zone >... | reverse complement strand
CTGGACGCTGCTGGTTCGCCCGGACGGCGCCGGGATGCCGCCGGGGCGCTGACCGGGACGAACGCCGCTGGCGGGAGCTGGCGGCCGCCGCTCAGGCGCGGGACCGTTGGACCTGGGTGAGTCTCGCCCGTACGCGGACCGCTTCCAGCCTCGAGCGCCAGAGAGCCGGGAACGGATGTGGTTTCCTGCTGATTCTGCCCCACCAGCAGGAAACGCCAGAAGTCTAGGTCCCGCGCGTCGCCGGTCGCGTCAACCCGCCCGACGGCGCCGGTTTCGCCGGTGTGGTGACGGGAAACCCGGAGGAGGACAAGGTGCTGCTCGCCACCAGCGCGGGCTACGGTTTTGTGGTCCGGCTGGAAGATCTGCTCTCCCGTACCCGGTCCGGCAAGGCGGTGCTGAGAGTTCCGAAGGGTGCCGAAGTCCTGTTGCCTGCGCCGATACCCGAAACGGATGCGGCAAAGGTCATCGTGGCTGCCGCCACGAGCGAGGGCCGGATGCTCGTTTTCCCCCTTGCGGATCTGCCGGAACTCGCCCGCGGCAAGGGCAACAAGATCATCGGCATCCCGCCGGCACGATTCAAGTCGGGAGACGAGTGCATGACGGCCGCGATCGCCGCGCCTGAAAGCACGGCTATCCTCGTCCAGTGCGGCCAGCGGACCATGACCCTGAAACCCCGGGACCTGGAAAAATACGCCGGCAGCCGGGGTCGACGGGGAACGCTGCTGCCCCGGGGCTGGAGAAAGGTTGACGCCCTTGCCGTCCAGGCGGATACCTAGGCTGAGTCCCTAGGGTGCGGGGGGATCCTCCGCCAGCACGACCTCGGGTTCCTGCACCTGGTAACCCTGGATGTACTCCACGCCGAGCTGCCAGAGCACGGCCATGGTGTTGGCGTCTTCGACCCGCTCGGCGATGGTGGCGATACCCTTTTCCCGGGCATCCGAGACCAGACCGCCAAGCTTGGCCTGGAGGTGGGGTTCCCGCGCCATGCCCTGCATCAGGGAGCCGTCGATCTTGAGGAACTCCATGGGCACGTGATTGAGGACCTGCATCGGCCGGCTCCCGACGCCGAAGTGCTCGATCGCGAATCCGAAACCGAGCGACCGTAACTCTTCCGCCATGTCGCGGGTCGCCTTCAGGTGACGATCAGCCACGATTTCCGGCACCTGCAGAACGAGCCTGTCGGGGCCGATTCCCGCACCCTCGACCTGCTCCAGGAGCCAGCGGACCAGGGTGTCGTCGGTCACCGTGGGCTGGGAAAGGCGAACGAAGGCCCGATTCACCGACTGATCCCTGCACCAGCCGACGGTGGCGCCCAGCACCCAGCGGTCGATGTTCTTGACCAGCTGATTACGTTCGGCGGCGGGCATGAACTGGCCCGGGAGGATATCGTCTCCCTGCTCGTCGATCATTCGAACCAGCACGTCGTAGATGCCTTCCGCAGATCCTGCCAGGCTGGCAATCGGCTGCGGGGCCAGCCGGAATCGCTGGTCGATCAGGGCCTGCTTGATGCGGGGCACCCAGAGACGGTCATTGTCCTCGATTTCGGTCGTGGCCTGGTTGGCCGAGCTCACGGCCACCTGATCGCCGCCCCGGCTGCGCCCGTCCTGGCAGGCTTCCATGGCTTGCGAAATGACGAGGTCGAGGCTCGGCTCCGATTCATCGATCGTGGCCAGCCCCACCGTACAAGTGACGGAGAGTGACTTGTCGCTGAGCTCGAAAAGCTTGGCGCCGACCTTTCGGCAGAAACTCTCGGACCAGGCCTGCATATCTCGGGTATTGCCGCGGGGCAGCAGCACCGCAAACAGCGTACCGCCGAAACGGCCGTAGACGTCGCTGGGCTGAACGTGATCCTTCAGGATATCGGCCATACCCTGGATTACGAGCTCGCTGGCCCTGGAGCCCACGGTTTCCACCACGTTGCCGAAGGCATCGGGGCGAATGATGGCCAGGCCCCGCAATCCGCCCTTGAGAGGCTGGGCAAGAGCATCCTCGAGACGCTCGATGAGGTATTTGCGCGTGAACAGGCCGGTCGCGGGATCCCGGTTCACCGCTTCGCGAAGTTCTTTCAGCAGAGGGCCGTCATCCCGCGTCGTGGGCGCGATGCTGATGCGCACGCAGGGCTCGCCCTCGAACTGGGCCTGTTCCAGGTTGAGCTCCAGGGAGAGCTGGCTGTTGTTGATATCGACACCGGTACAGCGCAGCGGATCGGTCGGCCATCGGCCCTGCGTGCAGGCGACCAGGGCACCCTTGAGGGATGCGTGAGACTCTGTCGCGAACAGGTCCATGATGGGTGTGCCCAGCAGCGTAGTCATGTCATCACGGCCGAAGAGCTGGGTCCATGCCGGGTTGGCGTCAAGGACGACGCCTTCCTGAACGTGCGCAATCGCGTCGGCGGAGCCGGCCATGAACGTCTTCAGCTGCTCCCGGTAGGAGGCCGCCGTTCCCACTGCTTCACGAAGGGCTCGGCCAAGCCTGGCTGCCCGCAGTTCACGCTGGAAGACACGGAAAAGTCTCTGACGCTGTGAGGGAGCGACCAGATCGGCTGCGCCGGCGATGATGTCCGCGCTCAGCTGATCCGGGTCGATGCTTTCCCGACAGCTGATCACGGTGAGTTTGCTCTGGCCCCGATCCCGGGCGTCGATCACGGCCGGCAGGAGATCCGGATTCTCGTCCGAGAAGACGACTGCGAGGTCGTAGTCCAGGTTGATGGCTTCCGCGGCCTTGCCTGCGTCTTCCGCGCGGTGGTAATGCAGGGCCACCCCTCCGTTGCGGAGAATACTGTTAATGGTCTCCGCCCGGTCCTGGCGGGCGGTCACGATCAGTGCCCTGACGGCCTCCGATTCAAGGCGAGGATCCGGATTGCCAGGAACTTCGGACAGCCGCGGGGCGCTTGCATGGACGGATTCGATGATCGGTGCTCCTGGTGGTTTATCGCCGCGATTCTACATCCGTGGGCGCGACCGTAAAGGCTCGGGAGTCGCATTCTCGGGAAAAGGTCCGACCAGAGACTTGGCAGAGGCCCCCGGAATCTCTCGCACGAGTCTGGGGACGAGGTAGCCGGGCAGCCGGGCCGCCAGCGCTGCCGCAATGTGCCGCGCCCGGTGTTCAGGAACGTCGAAATGGGCTGCGCCTTTCACCGGATCCAGAAGATGCAGGTAGTAGGGGAGAACGCCGGCGGCGAACAGGGTTTCGCTCAGGTCCGCGAGTACGCCGGGATCGTCGTTAACGCCTTTCAGCAGCACCGACTGGTTGAGCAGCAGAACACCGGTATCGCGCAGTCGACGGATGGCGGCCGTCACGTCCCCGTCGATCTCCCGGGCATGATTGAAATGAAGCACGATGCAAACCTTCCACGGCAGGGAGGCCAGCCAGCTGCATAGCCCGGCGTCCACCCGCTCGGGAAGGACGACCGGCAGGCGGGTATGAATACGCAGCCGGGTGACGTGGGGGATCTTCCGGAGGCCGTCGGTTAGCCTGGACAGGGTGGCGTCTGAAAGCGTCAGCGGATCGCCGCCGCTCAGGATGACTTCCCTGGTCGAAGAGTCGGCCGCGACGGCCGTCAGGGCATCCGCCCATCCGCGGGAAGCAGCCACGTGACCGGCGTAGGGAAATTCCCGGCGGAAACAATATCGGCAGTGCACGGCGCAGGAGCCGCTCGCGATCAGAAGCGTGCGGCCATGATATTTCCGCAGAACCCCGCGTCCCTGCTCGGCCGAGCCGTCTGCAACCGGATCGGGCACGAACCCGGGGACATTCTCCAGTTCCGCGGCTAAAGGCAGCACCTGGCGAAGCAGGGGATCGTCCGGATCCCCCGGCTTCATGCGGGCGGCGAATCCGCGCGGAACCCTGAGGCCGAAACAGCGCGCCGCCGCGGCAGCCGCGGGCAGGAGAGAGCGGTCGAGCCGGAGCATGTCCAGCAGCGCCTCGGGCTCGGTAATGGCCCTCCCCAGTTCACGCCGCCAGGCCGGCTGACCGTCGGTATCCCGGCGGGTTATGATTGGCGTTTTACCCGAGGCGACCTTCATTGCCCGTCACTGTCCCGGTGAAATTATGGCGACCTATAGTACCAACGAGTTCCGTTCCGGCCTGAAGATCCTGATTGACGGCGATCCCTGCATCATCGTCGAAAACGAGTTCGTGAAGCCCGGCAAGGGTCAGGCATTCAATCGTGTCCGCATCCGCAACCTGAAAACCGGCCGCGTGGTGGACAAGACGTACAAGTCCGGCGATTCGGTGGAGGCTGCCGACGTCATCGATACGGAGATGCAGTATCTCTATGCCGACGGCGAGTTCTGGCACTTCATGGTCCCGGATACCTTCGAGCAGTATGCCGCTGACAGCAACGCGGTGACCGATGCCCGGCAATGGCTCAAGGAGCAGGATGTCTGTCAGGTCACCCTCTGGAACAATTCGCCGCTGACGGTGACGCCGCCCAACTTCGTGGAGCTCAGGATCGTGGAGACCGATCCCGGCGTGCGGGGCGACACCGCCCAGGGCGGTGTCAAGCCGGCGAAGCTGGAAACCGGGGCCGTGGTGAAGGTGCCTCTGTTTATCGAGGAAGGGGAGATCATCAAGGTCGACACCCGTAACGGTGAATATGTCTCGAGGGTCAAGGAGTGAGCCGGTAGTCACATCCGTGACAGGGGCCGGTGCCCGCTGGAAGCCGGGTGCCTCGCAGGAGACGCTTCGGCTGCGGGCCCGGGTGCTCCGCGAGATCCGGGATTGGTTCTGGTCCCGGGGAGTTCTCGAGGTCGATACGCCGGCGCTGTCGGCAGCTGTCGCCACGGATCCGAATATCCAGAGCTTCAGCGTGCGATCCGGAAGCGAGACCTATCATCTCCACACGTCGCCGGAGTTCGCCATGAAGCGCCTGCTCGCGGCGGGCTCGGGCGACGTCTATCAGATCTGTCACGTTTTTCGCGACGGCGAGGCAGGCGCCCGTCACAATCCCGAGTTCACCATGCTGGAGTGGTATCGGACGGGAATCGACATGCACGCCATGATGGATGAAGTCGAGTCCCTGGTGCGCGCCGTTTGCGCGGATCACGGTCCGCTCGGCGGCGCCCGCCGGGTGACCTACCGGGACCTTTTCCTGGAAACCGTGGGGCTCGATCCTTTCGAGGCCAGTACCGACGGTCTTGCTGCGGCGCTCGGGGCTGCCGGCATTCCGCCACCCGAGGATCCCGGACACGACCGGGACGCGCTCCTGGACCTGCTGCTCGGCACTGTCCTGGAGCCCGCCCTGGACCCGGCCCGACCGACCTTCGTGCATGATTTTCCGGTGTCGCAGGCCGCCCTCGCGCGGGTACGGCCGGGATCACCGCCCGTGGCGGAACGCTTCGAGCTCTTCCTCGGAGGCATGGAACTGGCCAATGGTTTCCGGGAACTGACCGATTCGACGGAGCAGGCAGCCCGATTCGAGAGCGATCTCGCGCGTCGCGCCGCAAGGGATCGCCCTGGCGGCCCCGTCGATCACCGGTTCCTCGCGGCCCTCCGGGCGGGACTGCCGGAATGCTCCGGGGTGGCCCTGGGGCTGGATCGCCTGCTGATGTTTCTCAGCGGCTCAGAGACCATCGGGGATGTGTTGAGCTTCGACATCACGCGGGCATGACGGCGAGGTAGCGATCAGATGTTCGAACTGAAATCCCTGGATGCCGCCGACAAGCGGGAGCTGTACCGGGGCCTGCTCGAGCAGGCGAAGGCCCTGCTTCGGGGCGAGACCGATCCGGTGGCCAATGCGGCTAATCTTTCCGCCCTGATTTTTCACCAGGTCCCGGCGCTCAACTGGGCAGGTTTCTATTTTTACCGCGGGGGAGAACTGGTTGTCGGACCTTTCCAGGGCCATCCCGCCTGCGTTCGGATCGCCCTGGGCCGGGGTGTCTGCGGCACCGCGGCGCAGGAACGCCGGACCGTCGTCGTCGCGGACGTGGACGAATTTCCGGGCCACATTCCCTGTGATGCCGCGTCGAGATCCGAGATCGTGGTTCCCCTGATCCGGCCGGGAGGCGAACTGTTCGGCGTGCTCGACCTGGACAGCCCCGAGCCGGGCCGGTTCGACACTGCCGACAAGACCGGGCTGGAAGCCCTGGCGGACTGTTACGTGGCTACGCTGGAGACTGGCTGACGCGGCTGACCCACCGGCCCAGGATCTGGCCCATGCGCACCTGTTCGCCGGGATCCAGGTCATCCTTCAGGGAGACGCGCCCGGCAGGGAACACGACAATCACGGTAGATCCCATGTTGAAACGCCCCATCTCCTCGCCCCGGCCGAGATTGATGCCTGCATCGTAGGCCACGGTTCGGCGTTCCCGGGGTCGCGACGGCGCGACCTCGCCCGCCCAGACTGTCTCGATGCTGCCCACATTGAGCGCGCCCACCAGCACCATCGCCATGGGACCGTGGGGAGTCTCGAACCGGCAGACCACCCGCTCGTTGCGGGCGAACAGCCTCGGTACGCTTCGCACGGTGGCCGCGTTGACGCTGAACAGACGGCCGGGAATATAGTGCATTCGGGTCAGCCTTCCGTCGGCCGGCATGTGGATCCGGTGATAATCGAACGGTGCCAGATACAGGGTGGCGAAAACGCCGCCGGACAGTTCCTCGGCCATGTCGCGATCGCCAAGCAGATCATCCAGCCGGAAACGCCGGTCCTTGGCCTGGATCAGCTCCCCATCGAGGCCCTGTCCTGTCATGGACACGGTGCCGTCCACCGGACAGGCGAGATCTTCGGGAGACTCGGGCAGGGGGCGCGATTCGGGATGCAGTGAACGGGTGAAAAACGCGTTGAAGTGCTCGTAAGCATTCACGTCGGAGTCGACGGCGTCGGCCATATCCACCCTGAATGTCCGGATGAACGTGCGGATCAGAGCGTTCTTGAACCAGGTCGTCCGGACCCGTGTCGCCCGGTGCACCAGGCGGGAAATCGCGTGCTGGGGAAGCAGGTACTGCAGGAGAACGAAAAGCCTGTCCGTGACGGACAGGCGATCAGTGGTCATGATGATCGTGGCCGCCGCGAACCACGGCGGCCGTCCCACGTAACTCGGTTCCGTCTGCCAGGCCGATGACCAGCTGTACCGAGTCACCTTCGGCCAGGGGCCTGGCCTGGCCGAACAGCATCAGGTGCCGACCGCCAGGAGCGAATTCGACGCTGCCGCCGGCAGGGACGACGACGCTGTCCTCGCGACGCATCCGGGCGACGCCGTCCTCCGTCACCGTTACATGAAGTTCGATACTTTCGAAGTCATCGGAGCGAACTTCGACCAGCTCGATGTCCTTCCCGCCAGGGTTTTCGACGGTCATGTAGCCGGCGGTCATGGAGGCGCCGGGCGGCGCCTCCCGGATCCATGCGCCCTCGATCGACGGAGGTCCCGGCTCGGGCGAGGGTGAGCAGGCGACAGCGAGCAGGGTGGCTGTGAGCAGCAGGGTGGCTCTCATCCTCGGTTCTCCAGAATGATCCGATAATCCCCGGCGATCTCCCCGGCGGCGTGAGGTGTTCCGAAAATCGCGGCCAGTCTTCCATTCGGGTCCAGAAGAAAGAGGGACGCGGTGTGGTCGACTGCGTAACCCTCTGCGCCGTCATCCCTCGGCGTATACGTAAACGCCACGCCCATGGCCTTGGTGAGGGACAGGATCTGGGGCATGTCTCCCGTCAGCCCGAGGAAGTCGGGATTGAAATAGGGTACGTAACTGGCCAGCTTCTCGGGCGTGTCCCGATTCGGGTCCACGGAAACCATCAGCACCGCCGGCCGTTTGTCCTCGGGCAAGTCCTCCAGCTGCCGCACCACCTCGTTCAGCGTAAAAAGGGTCGTAGGGCAGACATCCGGACAGTGGGTGAAGCCGAAGAACACGAACGTCCAGCGGCCGTTCAACCGTGCGGCTCCAAACGGGTTCTCGTGGTGATCGACGAGTTCGAAAGCCGGCAACGCCCTGGGGGAGTTCAGCAACAACGCGCGTTCCGGGGCTTCCGGCATTCGGGAATAGTGGGCGACAGCGGCGCCCAGCCCTGCGGCCAGGATCGCGACAATGCCCAAAATGCCATAACGGGAGAAGCGAGACACAACGACTCATTATCCCACACGCGGACAGGACGGTCAGGTATGATCGAGGCCCATGGAGACGGCACCCAGCCCCGGCGAAAACGAGACCGGTAACGAACTTTCCACATTGGCCGATTACGTCCGCTGGGCCGCGAGTCGATTTGGTCGCGCGAAGCTGCATTTCGGGCATGGAACGGACAACGCCGTGGACGAGGCCCTGCAGCTGGTGGCCCACGGTCTGGACCTCTCTCTGCCCTTGCCGCCGGAGTTCTTTTTTGCCCGCCTCACCGCGCCGGAAAAGGCGTCCCTCGAATGGCTGATCGAGCGCCGCATCCGGGAGCGCAGGCCCGCGGCGTACCTGACCGGTCAGGCGTGGTTTGCCGGTCTCAGCTTCGCCGTGGACGAGCGGGTGCTGGTGCCGAGGTCGCCGATTGCGGAACTCATCGAGTCCCGTTTCGAGCCCTGGATCGATCCCGACCGGGTTCACCGGATCCTCGACCTCTGCACCGGTAGCGGCTGCATCGGTATCGCCTGCGCCCATCATCTGCCCTGGGCACGGGTGGATCTCACGGATATTTCCGGTGATGCGCTGGAGGTGGCCGAGAGCAATATTCGACGCCACGGGCTGTCCGGGAGGGTCAGGGCCATCCGGGCGGACGTATTCGATGGTCTCGGTGATGAGCGCTACGACATCATCGTCAGCAACCCGCCCTACGTGGCTCATGCCGAGTACGACTCGCTGCCGGAAGAATATGCCCACGAACCGGAGATCGGGCTGGTGGCCGCAGACGAGGGTCTGGCGGTGGTAAAAAGAATCGTGGACGGGGCGGCACAGCGACTCGAGCCCGGGGGCATCCTGGTGGTCGAGGTAGGCAGCAGCGAAGCGGCCGCGGCCGAAGCCTTTTCGGCGTTTCCCCTGGCATGGCTGGATTTCGAGCGCGGTGGCGGCGGCGTCTTCCTTCTGAGCCGGGACGACCTGACCGGCTCTGGACAAATAGCGGAGTAGCCTAGATGTCTGGCAATACTTTCGGGCGGCTGTTCACGGTCACCAGTTTCGGCGAGAGTCACGGCCCCGCTCTCGGCTGCATTGTCGACGGATGCCCTCCGGGCCTTGCCCTGAGCGAAGAGGACATCCAGCGGGACGTGGAGCGGAGGCGCTCCGGCAAGTCCCGGCACACGAGCCAGCGGCGCGAGCCGGACACGGTAAGAATTCTTTCCGGGATCTTTGAAGGCAAAACGACGGGGACCCCTATCGGTCTGCTGGTGGAGAACGTGGACCAGCGACCCAGGGATTACAGCAAAATTGCCCAAAGCTTTCGTCCGGGCCACGCCGACTACACCTACGCTCAAAAGTACGGCATCCGCGATTATCGCGGGGGCGGCCGCTCGTCGGCCCGGGAGACCGTTATGCGAGTCGCGGCGGGAGCCATCGCGCGCAAATACCTGGCGGAGAAAGCCGGAATAGAAATTTACGGGTATCTGTCGCAGCTGGGTCCCCTGGAACTGGATCCGGTCAATCCGGCCTCGGTCGACGACAACCCGTTTTTCTGTCCTGATCCGGAGCGGGTCCAGGAGCTGGAGAAATTCATGGATGCGCTCCGCAAGGAGGGTGATTCTGTGGGTGCCCGCGTCGACGTGATCGCCCGAGGCGTTCCTCCGGGCCTGGGGGAACCGGTTTTCGACAAGCTCGACGCCGATATTGCCCATGCCATGATGGGCATCAATGCCGTGAAAGGGGTAGAGATCGGCGATGGCTTCGCCTCCGTGAGTCAGAAAGGCACTGAACATCGCGACGAGATCACCCCCGAGGGTTTCCTCAGCAACCATGCGGGAGGCACCCTCGGCGGCATCTCCTCCGGCCAGGACATCCGTGTCAGCATTGCCCTGAAGCCCACTTCCAGCCTGCGGCTGCCATGCCGCTCCATCGACGAGACAGGCAGTCCCGTCGAGGTTGTTACCACCGGGCGCCACGATCCCTGCGTCGGCCTGCGCGCCACCCCGATCGCCGAGGCCATGCTCGCCCTGGTGCTGATGGATCACCTGCTTCGTCACCGCGCGCAGAACGCCGACGTGTCATCGGACGTCCCGCGCGTGCCCGGCTGAGGTGGCGTGGCGGCTGCGCTGCCCTTTGTCCGGATCTCTGCGTTCTATGCGTGCTATTTCGGCGCCATAGGGGTGCTGCTGCCTTACCTCGGGCTTTATCTGCGGCACTCCGGGTACTCCGCCATCGCTATCGGCCAGCTGATGGCGGTCCTCATGGCGATGCGTATTCTCGCACCGGGGCTCTGGGCCTGGTGGGCCGACGCCACCGGGTGGCGCACCGTGTTGATGCGCTCTGCGGCGATCGCGGCACCACTGATGTTCCTGGGCGTCATCCGGGGGGACAGTTTCGCGGGGCTGGCCGTCGCGCTGGGGCTTTTCGGCATCGCCTGGGCCGGTGTCCTGCCCCAGTTCGAGGCCAATACCCTGGATCATCTGGGGGAGGAGCCGCAGCGCTACGGGCGGATGCGGCTGTGGGGGTCGCTGGGGTTCATTATGGCCGTGGTGGTCGGCGGTCTGCTGTTCTCGGGTGATCGCGTCGATCTCGTGCCCGCCGTGGCGCTTGGTCTGCTGGTCATGACTGCCGTCGCGATTGTGCTCACGCCCCCGGCGGCCGGTGAACCCCGGGATCGCTCCACGGGCCGCCTGCTGAGCGTGTTGAGACGCAGGGAAGTCATCGGGCTCCTGATCGGCTGTGTCCTCCTGCAGGCCAGTTTCGGAACCTATTACGTGTTCTTCACGATCTATCTTCGGGATCTCGGTTACTCCAGCCAGACGGCGGGGCTCATGTGGGCCTGGGGGGTTGCTGCCGAGATCGCCGTCTTTGCATATACTCCCCGCTTGCTGGAGCGCTGGTCGGCCCATGGACTCCTCACGGTCGCTCTGGCGGCCACGTCGGTCAGATGGCTGATGACCGCCTGGTTCTCCGGCAATCTGGGCATGCTCTTATTCGCGCAGACCCTTCATCTGGCGGGCTTCGGGATCTCCCACGCCGTCGCGGTCTATCTGATACACAGGTATTTCGAGGGATCACTGCAGAATCGGGGACAGGCCCTCTACAGCAGCCTGGGTTTCGGCCTCGGAGGCGCGGCAGGCAGTCTGACGGCCGGATACCTGTGGGACCTGGAGGGTTC
>Ga0209742_10001364_pt1 | contig 11226 bp, 6 predicted proteins | sample DeeMarSeWOR38_10_FD_187462 | JGI IMG/M metagenome (GOLD analysis project Ga0209742, IMG submission 187462) | Marine sediment microbial communities from White Oak River estuary, North Carolina - WOR-3-8_10 (SPAdes) (version 2) | ecosystem: Environmental > Aquatic > Marine > Intertidal zone >... | reverse complement strand
TCCCCGATCTCTGGGTCGGAATCGGGATCATTGCGGCCGCTGCGCTCGGCGTGCTCGCCGCCGGCCGCGGCGTGCGCAAGGAAATCCGCAGGATCGAGGCCCTCTGAAGATGTCGCGGCCGCGTCGTCGGACCGGCGTCCATGCTGCTCTGCCGATGCTCCTGGCGTCCCTCCTGCTGCCGGGCGAAGCGCGCGGCCAGGACGAGATCCGCGACCGGATTCGAGACAGCCAGCAGCGGCTGGAACAGATCCGCCGCGAGCGGCAGCAGCCGTTCGGCCGCTTCCCGCTGTTCCAGCGAATAATCGACCTGGATGAAGTCGAGGTCGTGCTGGCGCATGGCCTTTTCCATGTCCGCGTACTGGCTGGACCGGGAAGTCGTTACCCCGATATATCGAAACCGGCCCTCCTGCTTGAGTTCCTGCAACAGCGGAATGTTGTTCTGCCAGTCGCGCAGGTTGTGCACCTGCATCAGGTCGATCGTATCGGTCCGGAGCTCGCGGGCCGAGTTGCGAATCTGTGCAACGCTGTCGTCGCGTCCCCCGTCGCGATCCACCTTGGTCGCGACGAAAAGCCCGTCCCGTACGCCCAGGTTGCTTATCAGTTCACCAAGAACGCTTTCCGACGTCCGGTAACCGGGCGCCGTGTCGATGACCGTGCCGCCCAGTTCGTGGAAGCGCGCGAGCGCCTCGCGGAGCGGTGCACGTTCGCCAGGAGAAGTGCCCACACCGTAGCGGTTGGTACCGAGGCCCATGATCGGAATGAGTTCGCCGGTGGACGGGATCCTGCGCGTGATGATGTCTGCCGGGCTCGCGAGTGCGGCGGGTCTGCCGGCTGCAACGAGCCCGCAGGCGGCGAGTGCCGTCTTCGTGAAGTCGCGGCGACTGATTCGATGCACTGTTGTCTCCCGTGGCGACCCGATAATACCGTATCATGATGGACGGTCAGGGACCCGAGAGAACGCGATGGCAGGAATGTATTTCGAAGAATTCTCTGTCGGACAGGTATTCGACCACCCGATCCGGCGCACGATTACCGAGGCGGACAACGTGCTTTTCACCACGATGACGCATAATCCCGCGTCCTTGCACCTCGATGCCGAGTACATGAAGAATACCGAGTTCGGCAAGCCGCTGGTCAACAGCGGGCTGACGCTGGGATTCATGGTGGGGATCTCGGTCAACGACATTACGCACGGAACCACCGTAGCGAACCTGGGCTGGGACAAGGTTCGGTTTCCCAAGCCGCTGTTTCACGGCGACACGATACACATCCAGACCGAGGTGCTGGAGCTGCGCGAGAGCAAGTCGCGCCCGACGAACGGTATCGTCACCTTCGCGCACCGCGCCTTCAACCAGCACGACGAACTCGTCGGCGAGTGCAAGCGAATCGCCCTGATGCTGAAGAGGCCGAAATGATCCGCAGCTTCCTGTTCGTACCCGGAGACAGCGAGCGCAAGCTCGAGAAAGCCTCCGACGCAGGAGCGGATGCCGTGATCGTCGACCTGGAGGATTCGGTAACTGTGGAAAACCGCCCGCGGGCGCGCGAGCTGGCCCGTGAGTATATCGAGGGCCGTGACGACGTGTGGTTGCGTATCAACCCGGTCGACTCCGCCGAGGCGCAGGCCGACCTGCAGGCGGTGATGCCCGCGGCGCCGAGCGGTATCGTGCTGCCCAAGGCGCGCAGCGCGGACGACGCGACCCGTCTCGCGACCAAGCTCGACGAACTCGAGAGCCGCTTTGGCATCGCGGCCGGACACACCCGGATTCTCCCCATCTGCACGGAGCGACCGCGGGCGCTCTTTTCGCTGGACAGTTACGTCGGAGCGACACCCCGGCTGGCCGGCCTGACGTGGGGCGCGGAGGATCTCAGCGCGGCGCTCGGCGCGCGCGCCATTCGCGACGAAGGCGGGAACTGGCTGGCGCCATACGAACTGGCGAGGTCACTGTGCCTGTTCGCCGCGGCCGCTGTCGAAGTGCCCGCGATTGATACGGTTTACACGGATTTTCGGGACACGGCGGGGCTGGCATCCTTTGCTGCGCGAGCGGCGCGTGACGGGTTTACCGGGATGCTCGCTATCCACCCGGCGCAGGTGGCAACGATCAACGACGCATTTTCGCCGAGTGTTGGCGAAGTTGAGCGCGCAGAACGCATCGTCGCGCTGTTCAGGGACAACCCGGCGGCGGGGGCGCTGGCTCTCGATGGGGAAATGATCGATAAGCCGCACCTCGTGCAGGCAAGGCGCGTTATCGCCCTTGCCCAGCGGCTCAAATCCAGACAACAAGGCTGAAGACAATGACCGATATCTATCCTGTGACTGACGAAGTTCGCGAACGGGCGCTGATCGATGCGGCCGGTTACGAAGAGATGTACGCACATTCAGTGGAGGACAACGAGGGGTTCTGGGCAGAGCAGGCGGGACGCATCGACTGGATGAAGCCGTTCACCAAGGTGAAAGACGTTTCCTTTGCGCGTGACGATGTCCATATTCGCTGGTTCTACGACGGTACGCTGAACGTCTGCTATAACTGCATCGACCGCCATCTCGATTCGAAAGGCGATGACGTCGCGATCATCTGGGAAGGCGACGACCCGTCCCGCGACCTGAAGATCACCTATCGCGAACTCCACGAGCGCGTCTGCAAGTTCGCGAATGCACTGAAGGCGCTCGGCGCGAAGAAGGGTGACCGCGTTACCATTTACATGCCGATGATCCCCGAGGCGGCGATCGCCATGCTTGCGTGTGCGCGTATCGGCGCGGTGCATTCCGTGGTGTTCGGCGGCTTCTCGCCCGATGCCCTCGCGGGCCGTATTCACGACTGCGATTCGAATATCGTCGTCACCGCTGACGAGGGTGTCCGAGGCGGCAAGAGCGTGCCACTCAAGGCCAACGTCGATGCGGCGGCACAAAACCCGGACGTTACATCGCTCGAAAAAGTGCTCGTCGTGCGCAATACAGGCAACGACGTCGGCTGGGTCGAGGGCCGCGACGCGTGGCTGCACGACCTGGAGGCCAACGTCGATGCTGATTGCCCCAGCGAGGAAATGGGCGCCGAAGATCCGCTGTTCATCCTCTATACGTCCGGCTCGACCGGCAAACCCAAAGGCGTTCTGCATACGACAGGCGGTTACCTCGTTTACGCGGCCCTGACGCACCAATATGTATTCGACTACAAGCCAGGTGACATTTACTGGTGCACCGCCGACGTTGGCTGGGTGACGGGTCACAGCTACATCGTTTACGGCCCGCTGGCGAACGGCGCCATAACGCTCATGTTCGAAGGCGTGCCGAACTATCCGACCTCGTCGCGCTTCTGGGAGGTCTGCGACAAGCACGGTGTAAATATCTGCTACACGGCGCCGACAGCGATTCGCGCGTTGATGCGTGAAGGCGAAGAGCCTGTAAAGCGTACGTCACGCAAGAGCCTCAGGTTGCTCGGCTCGGTCGGTGAGCCGATCAATCCCGAGGCCTGGGAATGGTATTACCAGGTGGTGGGCGACAGCCGCTGCCCGATTGTCGATACCTGGTGGCAGACGGAAACCGGCGGCATCCTGATCAGCCCGTTGCCGGGCGCGACGGACCTGAAGCCCGGTTCGGCCACGAAGCCACTGTTCGGTATCGTGCCGGCGCTGCTCGACGGCGAGGGCAAGGTCCTTGAGGGGGCCACCGAGGGCAATCTCGTGATTACGGACAGCTGGCCCGGGCAGATGCGGACCGTCTATGGCGACCACAAGCGCTTCGTCGAGACGTACTTCTCGACCTTCGACAAGTGCTATACCACCGGGGACGGCGCGCGCCGCGACGAAGACGGCTACTACTGGATCACCGGACGCGTCGACGACGTACTCAACGTGTCCGGCCACCGCATGGGCACCGCGGAGGTCGAGAGCGCGCTGGTCGCGCATCCGAGCGTTGCCGAAGCGGCGGTCGTCGGCTATCCGCACGACATCAAGGGGCAGGGCATCTATGCCTACGTCACGCTCATGGGAGGCGTGGAGCCCAGTGACGAACTGCGTGCGGAATTGCAGCAGTGGGTGCGCAAGGAAATCGGACCGATCGCCAAGCCGGACCTGATCCAGTGGGCGCCGGGCCTCCCGAAGACCCGCTCAGGCAAGATCATGCGGCGCATCCTGCGCAAGGTTGCCGCCGACGATTACGCGGAGCTCGGCGACACGTCGACGCTGGCCGATCCTGCCGTCGTGGAAGACCTGATAGAGAACCGACAGAATCGCGCGTAGCGCGGCGGCGATTCAGCCTTTTGCCTGGCCGGCATCGTCGTCGAAGACGACGGTGTCGGAGTGTGTCTCGAGGTCGTCGAAGTCGACGAGCTCGTTGAGGCCGCTGAGATCGTTTATGTCCTCCAGCACGGCGCCCGGTGCTTTGTCCGTTGCGTCCTGGTTCTGGTCCGATGGTTCAGCGTCTTCGTGTGACGCTCCCTGCTCGGCATTGAACGCTTCCTCGCTGAGAGGTTCCAGTTTCACCGGCGGTAGTCCGTGACTCAACCGGTGCTCGCGCAGGGACTCGATGATGTGGCGTTCGTAAGCCTTGACGAATTCTTCCGCGAACATCTGCGGGAAGCGGCCGCTGCCTTTCTCCGTCATGGTCGGGTAGAGGTCCTTGTAGAGGCCCCAGTACTTGAGTTCGTTCAGCAGGCGGAACAGGCGTTTTCGCCCCAGGGCCCGGTCGAAGCCGGCGGTCAGCTCTTCCGGGTCGAAGCGCTCGGCGAATTCGACGAACGCGTGAGTCATCGCCTCCAGGAACGCCTCCTGGTGTGCGAGCAGGTCCTGGCATACCTCGCGGACGGCGTCGCGGGGACCGAGATATTCGCCCTCGCGGCCTACCAGCAACTGCTTGATCAGGTCGCCGGTATTCTTCGACAGCTTGATCGGGTTATTGCGCCGCGGGAGGATCGTCGTCTGGTCGAGCCGGAACGCGAATTTGAGGTCGGCGCGGTTCTCGAGGAGTTTTTCGATGCCGCTGGTGAATTCGCGCAGGATTTCGCCAGCGTTGTACATCGCCTCGGCAACGTCGATCGACGGGTGCAATTCGGCGCGACTGACTTGCAGTCCGTCGAGGAACGCATCGAACAGATCGTCCTTGGTCACCTTGACGGCCGGATGTGGGGGGGCTTCGGGCTCGAGCAGCGGCACGTCGAGCCCGACTTCTTCCGCGGGCATCGCGTCGACCGGTGGCTCCACATCGTCGCCTGTATACAGCACCGATTCGAAGGCCACGTCGCCTGTGATTTCGTCTTCATCGAGCAGCTGGACGCCCGTTCTTATCCGGTCTTCCTCGACGAGTTGCTCGATGTGATCCGGTACTACAGTTGGCTTCGGGGCGGCCGGCATCTCGAGGTCTTCGCCTTCATCGATCGACACCTGGATCTCGAAGTCGCCGAGGTGCAGGAGGTCGCCGTTGAAAAGCCGGCGCGGATTGCCTTTGCCAATCGGCTTGCGTTCGTCGTTGATGTACACGCCGTTGGTGCTGATGTCGACGATGTAGTAGATGCCGCCCTTGCAGTCGATCGTGGCGTGCTTGCCCGAGATGAACTTGTCGGGATCGGGCAGGATCCAGTCGTTGTTCAGGGAACGGCCGATGGTGCCTCCATTCGTCCGGAACTCGCGCACCGCATCGTCGCCGACGATGTCGCGGTGTTCGCTGATGATTTCCAGTTTGAGCGGCATGCCTGTCCCGTAATGTCGCCGCCGCACGGCATTCCGCCGCGCGTGCAGTAGCCCAGCGGAAATACTGCGTTGAATGAAGCGCTTACGCTGCCAAGCAGTTCACATAATCGGGCTGAAAATGCGCCTCCTCACCCTTGAGATCGCGATTTGCTGACCAGATATGGCCTGTAGCGCGGCAGTGGCGAAATTCGCGCCGCTGTGTCACCTTTAGGCGAGCGACCATGAGCAACAAGACACTGTACAAAATCGTATTCGTCAGCCAGGGACAGGTTTACGAAATCTACGCGCGCGAAGTCAGCCACGGCGGCCTGTTCGGCTTCATCGAAGTCGAGGAGCTCGTTTTCGGCGAGCGCACGAGTGTCGTCGTCGACCCGTCCGAAGAGCGGATCAAGTCGGAGTTCGAGAACGTCAAGCGCACCTACCTGCCGATGCACTCGATCATCCGCATCGACGAAGTGGAAAAGCAGGGCACATCCAAGATCACCAAGGCCGAAGGCAACGTCACCCAGTTCCCGATGCCGATCTACACCCCCACCGACTCCCAGAAATAGATAGCACGCGGTCCTACGCCGTTTACCTCGTACGATTTGACCGCGGTCAGGCGCGCCGGTCATTTATCTCCCTCATGGCTCGCTTCGCTGCGCTTTACTTCGGTCGACAAACGCCCGGCGCGCCTGAGCCCTGCGACCGTGCCTGATGGAGCCCGGTTCCGGGTGTTTGTCTCCGAGGCCTGAAGCGAGCGCAGCGAGCAGCCCGGAGACAAACACCCGGAACCGGGCTCCTTGCCACCGGACTTTCGGGAATCAACGCCGTATTCGGACGGACGATGCGAGTGCCCTGCGGGAGAGGGAGTCAGGGAGTGGCGCTTGCAGCAGGTTGCGTGTCTAGTATGATCGCGTGCTATCCAACCGTTCCCTTTAGTAAGGCCGCCACGCTTGTCGAAACCTGCCGCTGATGTCGTGACTCAGACACCCGTCGACATGCTGGAACTGGCCGGTCAGCCGGCACTGTCCGATTTCCGCCTCGAGAAGCTGGCCAACGCGCTGCGCCAGGCGGACGGGCGTGTCACGGGGGTCGAGGCGCGCTATGTCTATTTCATCGACCTGACCGCGCCGCTCTCCGCGGAACACCGCGGGCGGCTCGAAGCGCTGCTGCTGTCGGGCGAGGCACCCGGCAGGCTGTCGAAAGGCACCTCGAAGCTTTACGTCGTGCCGCGTCACGGCACGATTTCCCCCTGGTCCAGCAAGGCGACGGACATCGCGCTCGCCTGCGACCTGGCGGCCGTGCGGCGGATCGAGCGCGGCATCTGTTACGCGCTCAAGTTCAGCGGGCGGCCTGCACAGGACGGACTGTTGCAGTTATCGCGGCTGCTCTTCGACCGGATGACCGAGACGGTGCTCGAATCGAGCGCCGACGCGCGCGCGTTGTTCCAGGTGCAGGAGCCGGCCGCGCTGACCACGGTCGCGGTTCTGGAGTCGGGCCGCGCGGCACTGGCAGCGGCGAATGTCGAACTCGGTCTCGCATTGTCTGACGACGAAATCGATTACCTGCTCGCCAGCTACACGGAGCTGGCGCGCGATCCGACCGACGCCGAATTGATGATGTTCGCGCAGGCCAATTCCGAACATTGCCGGCACAAGATCTTCAATGCGGACTGGATCATCGACGGCGAACCGCAACAGGAACGCCTGTTCGGCATGATCCGTACTACGACCGAAGCGAGTCCGGACGGCGTGATCTCGGCCTATTCGGACAACGCCGCGGTCATCGAGGGATGGACCACGTCACGGCTGATGCCGGCACCGGAGAGCCGCGAGTACACCTATTGCAGCGAGCCCGTCCATATCCTGATGAAGGTGGAAACGCACAATCATCCCACGGCTATCTCGCCCTTTCCGGGCGCGGCGACGGGTTCGGGCGGCGAGATTCGTGACGAGGGCGCCACCGGCCTCGGTGCCAAGCCCAAAGCCGGCCTGACCGGCTACACGGTCTCGCACCTGAGGATCCCTGGCTATCCGCAGCCGTGGGAGTCGGATTTCCCGCATCCCGACCGCATGGCGACGCCGCTGGACATCATGATCGAGGGGCCGATAGGCGGGGCCGCCTTCAATAACGAATTCGGGCGGCCCAATCTGTGCGGGTACTTCCGCACCTTCGAGTGGCGGTCGCCCGAGCTTCCGGCGAACGAGATGCGTGGCTACCACAAGCCCATCATGATCGCCGGCGGCGTCGGCAATGTGCGCGAGGAACACGCGAAGAAGATCGATGTGCCGGTCGGCGCAAAAGTCGTGACGATCGGCGGGCCCGCAATGCTCATCGGGCTCGGCGGTGGGGCGGCGTCGAGCGTCGCCAGCGGTACCTCCAGCGTCGACCTCGATTTCGCGTCCGTGCAGCGCGGCAACCCCGAGATGCAGCGGCGTGCGCAGGAAGTCATCGACCGCTGCTGGGCGATGGGCGAAGACAACCCCATACTGCTGATCCACGACGTGGGCGCCGGCGGACTTTCCAACGCGGTGCCGGAAGCAGTGGACCATAGCAAGCACGGCGCACGCATCGAGTTGCGCGACGTCGCCAACGCCGAGCCCGGCATGTCGCCGATGGGGATATGGTGCAACGAAGCGCAGGAACGTTACGTGCTCATCGTCGCGGCGGACCGGATCGAAGAGTTCGAGACGCTCTGCGACCGCGAGCGTTGCCCCGTCTCGATCATCGGTACGCTCACCGATGACGGCAGGCTCGTCGTCACCGACCGCGAGTTCGATAACATGCCGGTGGACATGCCCATGCAGATGTTGCTCGGCAATCCGCCCAAGATGACGCGCGACGTAGCGCGGGTCGCGCTTCCTGCGCGCGAGATCGATCTGACCGATATAGGGCTGGAAGACGCGGTGTTTCGTGTGCTGCGTTTTCCCGCCGTGGCCAACAAGGGTTTCCTGATCCACATCGGCGACCGCACCGTCGGCGGGCTCAGCGCCCGCGACCAGTTGATCGGGCCCTGGCAGGTGCCGGTCAGCGACGTTGCGATCACGATGTCGGGCTTCGAGGGCAAGACGGGCGAGGCGATGGCAATGGGCGAGCGCACGCCGCTCGCTGCATTCAATGCGCCCGCATCGGGTCGCATGGCGGTCGCCGAGGCCGTCACGAATATCGCGGCGGCCGCGATCGACGGCATCGACAAGGTGCGCCTGTCGGCAAACTGGATGGCGGCGGCGGACCACAGCGGCGAAGACGCGAGCCTGTTCGACACAGTGAAGACGGTCGCCAACGACATGTGCCGAAAACTGGGCATTGCCATCCCGGTGGGCAAGGACTCTCTTTCGATGCGTACCCGGTGGCAGCAGGATGGGGAGGAGTACCAGGTTGTTGCGCCGGTATCGCTCATCGTATCCGCATTTGCGCCCGTCACCGACGTGACGCGGCAGCTGACTCCCAAGCTCAGGGCGACGCAGGAGCAGAGCTACCTGCTGCTGTTCGATCTCGGCGGTGGCGCCAATCGGCTCGGCGGCTCCTGCCTCGCACAGTCTTTCAATCGCGTCGGTGGCGAAGCCCCCGATATCGACAATCCCGGGCTGCTCCGAAATTTCTTTGCGGCCATCCAGGAGCTGGCGTCGCGGGACATGCTGCTCGCCTATCATGATCGCAGCGACGGCGGGCTGCTCGCAACGGTTGCCGAGATGATGTTCGCGAGCCGTCTCGGCGTATCGCTGCAGCTCAGCGGTTCGCGCGAAAGTCTCCTGGCTCAGCTGTTCAGCGAGGAAGCGGGCGCGGTCGTCCAGGTTACCAAGGGCAAGCTGACCCAGGTACAGATGGTACTCGACCGGCACGGGATCGGCGCGCGTGCGATCGGCCGCGTAGAGAGAAAGCCGGTGCTGACGATTCGCGACGGCGACAATCCGCCGCTGCACTTCGAACGCAGGGACCTGCAGCGTGCCTGGTCGGAAACCGGCTACCGGATACAGGCGCTGCGCGATAACCCCGCCACGGCGCGGGAGGAATTCGACCGCATTCTGGATGACGACGATCCCGGCCTGAACGTGGACCTCACCTTCGACGCCAATAACGACATCGCGATGCCGTTCCGCGGCGCCGTGAAGCCGCGGGTTGCGATCTTGCGCGAGCAAGGTGTGAACAGTCAGTACGAGATGGCGGCGGCCTTCATGCGGGCAGGATTCATGGTCGTTGACGTGCACATGAGCGACCTGCTGGAAGGCCGCGACGATCTCGCGAACTACCAGGGTCTGGTCGCCTGCGGCGGGTTCTCGTTCGGCGACGTGCTCGGTGCCGGCGGCGGATGGGCGAAGTCGATCCTCTACCATTCGCGCACCCGCGATCAGTTCCAGGCGTTTTTCGAGCGCAGCGACAGCTTCGCCCTCGGTGTCTGCAATGGTTGCCAGATGTTGTCACACCTGCGCGAGTTGATTCCGGGGTCGGACAACTGGCCGCGCTTCCTGCGCAACCGCTCCGAGCAGTTCGAGGCGCGGCTGAGCCTCGTCGAGGTCGTGGAGAGCCCGTCGCTGTTCCTGAACGGCATGGCAGGCTCGCGCATGCCGATAGCGACCTCGCACGGCGAAGGGCGCGCGGTCTTCGCCAGTGACGACACGCGTTACGCCGCCTCGTACACGGTAGCGCTGCGCTACGTGGACAATTACGGCCAGGTGGCGGACCAGTATCCGGCCAATCCGAACGGCTCGCGTGACGGGATCTGCGGTCTCGCCAATGAAGACGGTCGCGTGACGATCATGATGCCGCATCCGGAGCGGGTTGCCCTGGCTCGCCAGAATTCCTGGCATCCTGACAACTGGGGCGAAGACGGCCCCTGGATGCGCATGTTCCGCAATGCGCGGGTGGCCGTGGGCTGATCAGGCCGACGAGGCGAGGTCTTCGTTGCCTTCCTGAACGAAGAAACGCCGCACCTTCAGCGCCCGGGTCAGCTTGCCGCGGCGCACGAAGCACTGGTAAAGCATGTCTTTCATCACTTCGAGCAGGATGCCTGCCTGGACGCGATTGAGCAGGGGCAGCAGCTCCTCCTCGCCCGCGTCGAACAGGACCGCCTTGATCGGCGTGAACGCGTCGTCGTCGATGCCGGCGATGTCCTGCGCCACCATCACCTCCTCGAACGCTCGCAGCTTACCGCCCTCACCGAGCGCGGCGTAGGCGCTGACGGCCGAGCGCCGGCACATCGATGCGAATGCATTGAAGTTGCCGCTCGAATAACAGGACAGTGCCTCTCGGAACAGGACTTCCGTGTGTTTCGGCAGGTAGGAATACGCGAAACGCTCCTTGGGGCGCTCGAGCTCGACGAAGTTGCGATACAGTTCGACCCGGTCGTCGCTGAACGACTTCGTCGCGAAACGCAGGAAAACGGGCGCATGGCAGGCATCGCACTGGTAGACGAGGCCGACATGCCTGGGGCGGGTTTCGATGAGGTCGGCGGCGTTCGGGATCGACTGCGGCGTCATGTGCGAGTAGACGTTGCAATACGGGCACTCGAGCCCGATTTGCTCGTCACCCTCGCTCAACAAACCCTGGTGCCTGTCCAGTGCT
>Ga0209742_10001356_pt1 | contig 11279 bp, 7 predicted proteins | sample DeeMarSeWOR38_10_FD_187462 | JGI IMG/M metagenome (GOLD analysis project Ga0209742, IMG submission 187462) | Marine sediment microbial communities from White Oak River estuary, North Carolina - WOR-3-8_10 (SPAdes) (version 2) | ecosystem: Environmental > Aquatic > Marine > Intertidal zone >... | reverse complement strand
CCCTGGTTGAGGTTGATGTAGCTACCCCCTTCGATGTCAACTGCGCCAAGCGACATCCCACCCGTAGGCGCGTAGTACAGCCGGTAATCCGTTGAGGGATCACCGCCGGAGGCCCAGGCGATGGTGTCCTCGTTCACCCAGTAGGCTTGTTGTTGATCGATGTTTCCGGGTGCAACGCCGACGCCAACAATCGGCAGCACATAGTGAGGCTTTTCAGGGTCAGGACCCTCACCTTCGAGTTGCCATACTTCGTATCCCCACTCGTCGAAGACGAGAAACTGGTCGGGACCGGGGTCTTTGTTATCGCCGCGATGAATGATGTATGCCAGCTCGGGTGCACCGTCCACAAGGTCAACCTTGAAGACAGGTCCAAAGATATCGAGCGAATCCCAGCGAACCGGGTCCTGCCAGCTCGGATTAGGATTCGCCGCCCCATTCCAAACATGCATACCCCAAAAATCGTTAAAGTCAGGGCTGGTGTTATCACCATAGTCGCCATCATCACGGTGGTAGTGGATCGTGGCAACATCCTCGGCCGCGCCCAGCGATGGATAGATCGCCAGGTCCCCGGATTGCTTCCAGATCGTTGGGGTTTCCACGGGGATAAAGCTCTCGTCCGGTCCGGGATCCTTGTTATCGCCACGGTGGATGATGTAGTTCACCGACTGGGAGGAGTCGATGATCTGGATTTCCCAAAACGCACCAAAGTCATCTATGCCGGTGGGAGGCTTAGGAGAAGTCCACGAGGTGCCCTCGGACGGATCGATGGCATCGCCCCACAGATGCAGGCCCCAGAACGTGTTAAAGTCAGGGCTGGGGGTACCATAGTCGCCGTCATCACGATGGTAATGAATGGTGACGAAGCCCTGGGCATCAGCCTGGGATATGTAGATAGTCTCGTCGCCCTGGTTGATCCAAATCTCCGGATTGACGTCAGCATTGAAGAAGCGGTCGTTAGGTGTATCTTTCGAATCGCCCTGGTGAATGATAAAGTTGACCTGGCTGTCAGAGCCACCTCGCTTGATCCAGGCGAAGCGCCCAAACTCATCCTCACCCAGGAATGGCTTGGGGTCAGTCCAGCTGGTGACCTCGGAGGGATCGATGGCATCGCCCCACAGATGTAGACCCCAAAAATCGTTAAAGTCACCGGTGGTGTGGTCGCCATAGTCACCAGCGGGGCGGTTGTAGTGAATTATGGCGTATGTTGAGCCACCGACCGGTGGCGCGGTTTCCTGGATAACCGGCAGGATGCCGGTCACTTTGGCTGCGTTCAGATTGCCAGATAGATCATCGACGATGGCCTTGAAGGACACGGTTGTTCCTTCTGGCAGGGAGGTGACATCATAAAACACCCGGTAGGGCGGGTTGTCATCGGTGCCGATAGGCTCGTAATCGCCACCATTCACGCTGGCGGCAAATGTGACCTCGGCATAGATGTCGCTCCCCAGTTCCGCCACGACTTCCAGACGGTCAACCACATCGTGGCCATCCTTATTTTCTTTGAGCAGAGTTACTTCCTGGTCGTTGACCAGATTGCTGATCAGGATGCTGGGTGCTTGCGTGCTGACCGGGATTGGGCTGTCAGCCCGGTAGATGACAAAATCGAGCGGCGGCACACCAACGGACACTGACCCAGATGCATCAGCCGCCACCGGGGGAGCGGTGCCAGGGTACATGTTAGTGAACGTTGTAACTGGTGAAAACGTTCTGAAAGTCACTGAGTCATCCGCCTCCGAGTTATTAAAGACCACCAGGTATTCAACCTTTTCAGTCCGCTCTATCCTGGAGAAGGCAAATATACCGGGGCCACTTTCGCTGTGTCGGTAAATCTGCGCTCCACGGCGCAAGGCCGGATGAGCATGATAAAGTGCAGCATAGTCGGCCAAGGCCTGATAGATCGGGTGGGTGGGATCGAAGTTATCGTCGGCAGTGGTAGCGTCAGTGCCGATCAGGTCGTCATCGTTGTATTCAGGAACCTGGCTGGGGAACATGTCCTGGCGGGCCAGTTTGTCGCCCCCGTCCCCGGTAAAGCCCTGTTCATCACCGTAATAGATAACCGGCTGACCCCGGGCAAAGAACATCAAAGCCTGCGCCAACTTGGAGCGCGCCACGAGTTCGGCATCCCCAATCCCCTGTTGATCAACCCGCTGCAGGAAATATCCAATGCGCCCCATGTCGTGGTTGCCGACGAAGGTCGGCATGGCGTAGGCATTGCTGTCGACGTCCGTGTAATAGTCGTCTTGTACGAAGAAATCGCGCAGGTTGTCGGTAGCTCCATCCTGGGAAGCGAAATCCCTGGCAGCCATCTGGAAGGCGAAGTCGATAGTTGATTGGAGCTGGCCGCGGGTGGAGAACTCGCTCAAGAAGGAGGGGCCAAACTGCTGGTCGAAGACTTCACCAAAGGCGAAGAAGTGATCGATGCCTTGTGCCTCGGCTGCGGCCAGGATATCCGGTCCAAACTTCTGCCAGAATTCCATGTTGGCATGTTTGGTGGTGTCGATGCGGAAGCCATCTACACCGAAATCAACAATCCAGGTGGAGAAGATGTCGATCATGCCATCAACGACTTCCTTGCGCTCGGTCCAAAGATCGTCCAGCCCAAAGAAATCGCCGTAAAGGGAGTTCTCGCCCTGGAAAGAACTATTGCCTCGATTGTGGTAAAGTAAAGGATCGTTCAGCCAGGCCGGGTTTTTGGCAGTTTCCTCACCGGCCGGAACCGTCGGCATGTAGGGGAACGAGTTTGAGTTGACCTCAGGGAACGTGTAGGGGTCCTGACCATAATAAGCGAAGTCACTATCGTCAAAGGGAACCTGATTTACATCGCGATAGGGGAACTCACTTTTGCTGCGATACCCAGCGTTACCTTCCAGCTGGATTACATCCGCGGTGTGGTTGGTGACGATATCCATGAATACCTGAATGCCCCGGCTGTGAGCATCATCAATCAAAGCCTGCCACTCTGCATTGCTCCCCAGGTGAGGATCAACCTGGTTGAAATCCAGAATCCAGTAGCCGTGATAGCCTGCCGAATGCCCGTAAAGGTTGGTTGAATCCGGTTGAACGGTCTTGTTCAGATAAATGGGCCCAACCCAAACTGCAGTCACACCCATATTCTCTAGATAATCTAGTTTCCCTTGCAAACCGGCCACATCACCGCCGTGATAGTATCCCCGGTCGCTAGGCAGGAATCCATGGGTGAGCACATTTTCCTGATCATCGTTTTCTACACACGGTCCAGCATAATTCCCGCAGTTGTTGCTGGGATCGCCATTGGCGAAGCGATCGGGAATGGCGAAATAGAGTATCTGATCCTGGAAGGGATGCTGGAGGACCGGGCGCACGAGATCTTCATCGCCGGGTTCTACGCCACCTTCAAGCTTGATCTCTAAGATGTGTGTCACCGGATCGTAAGTGAAGGTGACGACCTGATTTGATCCAACGCTGAAGGGGATATTGGGGCCATTCGGCACACCACCGGCACCGTAGTTCTCATCCCAGGACTCGTTGTGAGTCACTTTGGCCTCGTAATCGCCAGCAGGGATAGCTGTAGTGGAGAAAGCATAGACGCCATCACCGTCTGCATCCTGTAGCCAGGAGCGCAAGCAGCTAGGGTCCCAATCCCCAGGACAACCCATCTCACTCTGGAAGCTACCAGGAACGGTAGCGATAATCGAGTTGACATTATCCGTGATCCAATGACTCTTGTGGTCGTAGTAGAATTTGACGTCAGCCGGGTCAGCCAAGTTGAGGGGGATGTTGGGTCCATCGCGCACACCACCCTCGCCATAGTTCTCATCCCAATTGCCGTTAAGAGCCGCTTTGTATTCCCAATTCCCGGCAGGAACAGAGAATACCTGCTGCCAGATGTCATCGTCCCAATCGTAGGCCAAGTAGGTAGCGGCGCACTCCGGCTGCCAATCTGCTGGGCAGCCCAGCTCCGACTGCAGGCTACCTGCAATGGTGACGCTGGAAGGCCCAGGCGGCAGGGTTGGGGCCGTGCTGATGGTCATTATGTTGGTAGCCGAGACAAACTCGAATGTGACCGTCTCGTTGACACCGACTGTGAAAGGAATATTAGCGCCACCTGGAACCCCGTCTTCGCCATAGTTCTCATCCCAGGTCTCGTTGATGGCCACCTTGGCTTCATAGTTGCCAGCCGGGATAGCGCTCGTCGAAAAGCCGTAAATGCCATCACCATCGGTATCCTGGAGCCAGGAGCGCAAGCAGCCTGGATCCCAGTCTCCAGCACAGCCAAGCTCAGACTGAAAGCTTCCCGGAGCGACAGCAATGCGAGTGCTTATGTTGTCCGTGACCCAGTGGGACTTGTGGTCGTAATAAAACTTGACATCGGAAGCCGCGCCGAGAACGAGTCCTATGTTGGCGCCATTGGCTTGGGCGTTTGCACCATAATTCTCATCCCAGCTATCGTTGAGAGCAGCTTTGTACTCCCAGTTTCCGGCCGGGACATTAAAAGTGCCCTGCCAGACGTCATCCGCGCCATCATAAGTTAGGTACGTTGAAGCACAGTCGGGCTGCCAATCGCCGGGGCAACCCAATTCATCCTGGAGGCTGCCAGCGATAGTAATGCTACCAGGATTTGGGGTATGATCGGCAGACACACCCAATGGCAGCAGAATTAATATAAATACAAAAAATAACACAATGCGTGACTTAGTCATTTTAGATCTCCCTTGTAACTTAATCTAGATTTCTTATCGAATGCAAACACGGATTAATCTTGATTTTGTTTCGTTGACTGAAGAGATTAATTTTGTTGATTTAGACACCGATAAAAGTGTTGATTAACCATAAGATCTATATCAAGAGAGTTTCAGGCTATCCTGGTATTTTCGATGGAGGGTCGTTGATTTACTTCGGAGATTGGGTCGAGGTTGGCTGCTTCGTGATAAACCTGGGCAAGATTTAAAGAACCTGCTTATATATGTTCTACTCTCACCTCCCCTAAATAGGGATTATGTCGCCGGGTGATTTCATGAAGTATCAGGCTTGAATGCTTACACCCACCGCAATTTTACCCACCGCAAGAAAGTTTGATATGAACACGAAATTAATACTATTTTATCAGATATAAATAATCCAGACATAGAGAAATCTACTTCATTCAATAGCGACAAACGGAAGATTTACTTTATTCATAGATTCAATAGTTGAAATCGCCATTCTAGATGTTCTTTCATGCTTTACATTCAGCGCCACTGATTGTCCAGATCACCTTATCGCTTCTCAAACCTCTCCATGAATTCATCAGCGCCCATCCAGAACTCGCTGCGCCGCGTTTCAAAAAAAGAGCGATGCCGTAGTGACCCAGGATTATAGGTCCACATCAGAGCCCAGGTGTACAGATTCTCCCAGAATTCTCCAAACCTTCCAAGCGGGCTACGATAGGGGTAAATGGTAAAACCCAGGCGTCCGAACATACCACCCGTGCCCAATGGATCATTCAAATCGATCACAACCGTCACTCCTCCAACAGCTTCCACTTCTGCCAGCCTTCTTTCCCTTTTCATCTCATTGGCAACATCCCTCAATGATTTCACAAATTGGCGATAAGCTCGGCGCGAATAACCCAGGTCCGGACCGGTAGCTGGGAATTGAGGGCTATGCTCGTTCCAAAGGTGTAGCTCCAATACTGGTGAACCTCGAGGGACTACACCCCCAGGGAGTGGAAGATCATGAGGCGCGCGGTCAAAGCTGAGACGCAGCCAACAGTCTTCTTCCTGGCTGAACTCAAATACACCCTTCCTCTTGCGCATCAAGGCATCGAAGCTGCGAACTATGCGGCGCATCATCATTCACCCCCATTGATCTCCGGCGGTTTCCAGGATGTCCTTTAGAGTAGAAAGAAATCGAGCCGCTTCAGCGCCATCTACAGCGCGATGGTCGACCGAGAGCGTGACCGTCATCATCGATCGCAATACCGGGTTGCCAGCCTCATCCGGGATAAAACGTTTTGCGATTCTGCCCGTCGCCAGTATGGCGACCTGGGGTGGATTAATGATAGCGGTGAAATGATCCACCGCGAACATACCCAGATTTGAAAGCGTAAAAGTGCCATCGACAACATCCTGGGGGTTTAATTCTCCCCTCCTAGCCCGCTGCGAGAGGTCGCTAATCTCCTGCGCGATCTGGATAAGCGGCTTGAGATCGGCCTGGTGTACAACGGGCACGATCAACCCTTCCTCAAGAGCAACTGCCATGCCAATGTTCACCTCCGGCATCAACAAGATTTCGTCAGCTCGAAAATAACTGTTGAGGCGAGGATGCTGACGAAGCGCAGCCGCACAGGCCTTCACCATCACTGCCGTCATTGAGACCGGACTCAACTCATCGCTAAAACGGGCATTTATATTTTCTCGCATGGAGATAGCCCGTCCCATGTCGATGTCCACTGAGAATGTGATGTGTGGGATGGTCTGCCAGCTGGCCTGCATGCGTTCAGCGATGGTGCGGCGAATTCCTTCCAACTTGAGAACCACCGGAGGAGATCCTTGAGGAGGTATTCCCGCGACTCTTTCAGTTTCTACCTGCGCGGATCTTGAAGGAAGTTCACCCTGATTAGCAAGTTGCTGAACGGCATCCTGGACATCCCACCCCTGGATGCGTCCGCCAGGACCACTGCCCTTGATCTGTCCCAGATCGATGTTTCCTTCACGGGCCAAGCGCCGGGCAGCAGGAGTTGCGCGCACATCTCCCCCCGCAGGTTGGAGCCAAACTTCCTTGCCCTCCCTGCTTAGAAAAGCCTCTAAATCCTGACGAGTGATCGTGCCGTCTTTGCCACTGCCCGGGATATCAGTTAATTGCAAACCTTCGATCGTCGCCATACGGCGGGCAACTGGCGTAGCCTTTATCCGCTTGCCATCGCCAGGAAACTCCGGTGGTGGCACTATTACTCTCGAATCCGAGGGTGCCGATATTCTTTTGGATGCCTCTTCGGGCAAGGATTCTCCCTCTGCCAGGATATAAGCGATAACTTCCGTCACCGGTACAGTATCACCTGCAGTGTATCGTATGCCAGCCAGAATACCATCACCAGGCGCTTCGACCTCCATGTTTACTTTATCGGTGGTTACTTCACACAAAGGATCGCCTCGCTCGACATAATCGCCATCTTCGAGGAGCCAGTTGACGATCGTTCCCTCTTCTTGGGTCATGCCGAAGCGCGGCATGATCACTTCCACAGCCATCAGTACGCTCCGCGCACCAAGTTGCGCGCCTCCTGGATGATATTCTCGACCTGCGGGACAGCGTGACGTTCAAGTTCCCGGTTATATGGGATGGGGATATCCAATCCAGCCAGTCGGCGCACCGGTGCCTCAAGGTAATCGAAAGCCCGGCTCCCGACAATACGGGCTACCACTTCGCCGCCATAGCCGCCGGTAGTTACGGCTTCATGGATCACAATAGCCCGCCCGGTTTTGATCACCGAATTAATGATCGCTGTATCATCGAGCGGATTAAGCGTGCGAGGATCGATGATCTCCAGCTCGATGCCCTCTCCACTCAGCTGTTTGGCTGCTTCCTCAGCGCGCGATACCATGATCGAAGTAGCGACGACGGTTAAATCCCTGCCTACCCGGACCACATTCGCCTGGCTGAGTGGGATTTGATACATGTCCTCTGGAACATGGCTCTTGGTCTTATAGAGCAATTTGTGCTCGACAAACATGACCGGATTACCATCATAAATGGAGGATAGCAACAAGCCCTTTGCATCGTAAGCATTGCTGGGCATCACAACTTTTAATCCAGGGATATGCACTAACAAGTTCTCCAAACTCTCACTGTGCTGGGCTGCCGCCCCGGTCCCAGAGCCAGCCGGCATGCGCAGGACCATCGGCACACTCGCTTTCCCCCCAAACATGAAACGCACTTTAGCAGCTTGCAAGGCTAACTGTTCCATCGACAGGGTGACGAAATCCATGAATTGGATCTCGCCCACAGGGTGCATGCCCGTCAGTGCAGCTCCCGCGCAAGCCCCCGCGATGGCAGCCTCTGAAATGGGAGTGTCCCGCACCCGCTCAGGTCCAAATTCATCGACCAAACCCGCGGTCACGCCAAAAGCGCCGCCATATACTCCGATGTCTTCACCAAGCAGGAAAACCGTCTCATCTGCCTGCATCGCCTGCTGCAGCGCTTCTCGCAGGGCTTCGGCGTAGGTCAATTCCCGGATGGTTTGGGCATCTTCCCGTTCCGTCTGCGTCTCAGTCAGCATAGACACCCTCCATGATCGTCCCTACATCTGGTTCGGGACTGGACTCGGCAAAAGCCAATGCATCTTGAATGCTTTGGTCGACTCTGGATTTAATCGTCTCCAGATCTTCTTCGGCAAGGAATGCAGCTCGAATCAATCTGTTCGCGAAGCGAACAATCGGGTCTCGAGCCCGCCATTCCTTAACCTCCTCCCGCGTGCGGTAGAGCTGCCGGTCACTTTTGGAGTGACCCAGCCATCGATAAGTGAGGCTCTCTACCAGGGTTGGACCTTTGCCTTGCCGGGCACGTTTCGCCGCTTTTGAAACAACATCATAAACTGCCAGGAAATCATTACCATCCACAGTTACTCCTGGAATGCCGTAAGAAGAGCTGCGCTGGCTGATGAAATCAATATTGAAAGCCCGTTTGACGGCCATAGACATGGCATACTGGTTGTTCTCACACAAGAAGATCACCGGCAAATTCCAGATCGAGGCCATGTTGAGCGCCTCGTGGAATGGGCCTGTATTTGCTGCACCATCTCCGAAAATCACCAGACATACCTGGTCCGTAGCGCGCATTTGAATGCTGAGCCCAACACCAACAGACATCGGAATACCTCCAGCCACGATGCCGTTAGCACCCAGGTTGTTTCGCTCGACATCGGCAATATGCATCGAGCCCCCTCTCCCCCGGCAGTAGCCAGTCTCCTTGCCCATGAATTCCGCCATCATCAGGTTTAATTCCGCACCCCAGGCGAGACAGTGCCCATGTCCCCGGTGGTGGTTGAGCAGGTAATCGTAGCCACTGCGCACAGCCTTGCAGGCTCCCAGGGAGGTCGCCTCCTGGCCAATAGAGAGGTGCATGGTGCCATGTGTTTTTCCCAGGCTGTAAAGCTGCTCAGCTTTCTCTTCGAAAGCGCGGATGGTATACATCCGTTCCAAGATTTTCAGGGATTCTTCTGATCCAATTGACTTCAACAGTTTTATACTTCTCTTCTTACTCAATTTCTGAATCCCGTTGGTTGATTTGTTGCCCATAAGCAATCCTTATTTGATTAGTGGTTTGGATGTAAAGGATTTACCTTTCCGATTGGCTTATATCGGGTAGCTGCTCGGATTCGACAATGTCCAATATAGCTCGAGCTGCAGTATCATCCGTGACCAGCGAATTAACCAGCCCAGACCGCAGGGCGCCGAGGATGGCTGGTGCTTTGACCACCCCACCAGCCACACCGATCGCGGTTGGTATCGATCGCAAGGTTTTCACCCCGGTGCCGAATGGATAACCCGCCACCGGGATATCCATCACTGCACCCTGAATATCGAAATGGTGCCCACAAACATCCCCCACTGCCCCCAACGCCTGCAGGTCTTCTATCTCAGACAGAGTCAAATAACCCGCCCTTATCAGGCTGGAGAGCCGCGGGTCGATCGTGCCGATCCCCACCAGGGCAATATCGACCTGGCTGGTAAGGTCAAGCACCTCACGCATGCGGCGTTCTTTCATCAAAGCATCACGTATGTGCTTATCGCCCACCAACCAGGGTGCCGCCAGGGTGTAATACTGCCCGCCAAATTTGAGCGAAAATGCGCGTGCTAACCCGGGACCATCCACTTGGTGATCCCGCGAACTGGCCGAACCGATCAGCTGCACCACCTTGACTCCCGGACAATCCATCGGCTGCATCCCATTGGCGACTTCATACAGCGCAGTTCCCCATGAGATGCCAAGGACGGAATCCGGCTCAATTAATTGGGTCAATAAACCGGCTCCCAATGCACCAAGCCGGCGCAGCATTTGCGCATAGGGCAAACTTTCGCCCTGCAGCACGCGTACTGCGCGCAAATCGAACCGCTCTTGTAAACTTTTTTCCAATAAAGGTACCCGTTCCAACGGATGGCGCACATGGATCTCCACGATGCCTTCCCGGCGCGCTTCAGTCAGCATGCGCGAGACATAGGAGCGAGAGTAACCCAGATCGGCTGCGATCTCGTTCTGGTTTAAACCCTCTTCGTAATACAGGCTGGCGACTCTAGCCAACAGTTCAAAGCGCTGATCGTCCATTTATTTGGTCTGTTTCCAGTCCGCAAAGTTCTAAGGAACAGCTTTAGGATTGAGCTCATGCGCTGTCCATTGGCGCCTTCAATATCCACCCATAATATACACCAAATATTGTACTTTTGTACCAATTATGCACAAATGTGCATAATTATTATGCCACTTTTATCCCCTGTTTCATGTGCTTGACAAGCAAAATCTATTATTTCTTGGAGATGAAATCACCCTGCTCGACATCCCCCAGGGCGAGCAACAGATCTGAGCTCAACAGGATGACGGTGGCCCCCCGTTCACCAGAACCGATGGATACTTCACCATCTTGAACAACACTACGATCAACCAATATGCGCATCCCAGCCGGCAGGCCAATGGGAGACACAGCGCCAATCGGATAACCGGTGGTAGCCAGTACCTCTTCCGGATCGGCGGTTGTCAAGCGCGATCTACCGGTATAAGCCCGTAAGGCAGGCCAGGAAATTTGCACCGCTCCGGCCACGATCACCACCAGGAACTCATCCTGCGCCAGGCGGAAGACGATGCTGCGAATGACCTGCTCGGGTCGCTGGTCCCGCTCGCGTGCGGCCTGTTCCAAAGATGTCACCTGGCCGGGATGTCTAAAAAAGCGGTACGGAATGCCCAACTCGTCAAGAGTTCTCGTTACGTGCGTCGCCTCTGTCATATTCAAAACTTCAAAGTGACCTTGATTTAATGAGATACCGCCATGCGCCGCTGCCCAGTCCACCACCAGAAAGTCATACCCAATGGGATCAGGGCCAAGAAGAGTCCGATCGTCCCCACCGGGCCATAACCCCAAGCCGAGAAAATTAAGCCACTAATGAAGCTGCCAACCGCCGCAGCGATGCCAACCAGGAGATCATTGACGCCTTGAGTCCGGGAACGCTCTAAAGAATTGAGTTGGTCCGCTAACAAGGCCGAACCACCCACATAGCAGAAATTCCAACCTAGTCCCAACAAAAATAGCGCCACGGCGAGAGGGATGACCTCGG
>Ga0209742_10001354_pt1 | contig 11293 bp, 9 predicted proteins | sample DeeMarSeWOR38_10_FD_187462 | JGI IMG/M metagenome (GOLD analysis project Ga0209742, IMG submission 187462) | Marine sediment microbial communities from White Oak River estuary, North Carolina - WOR-3-8_10 (SPAdes) (version 2) | ecosystem: Environmental > Aquatic > Marine > Intertidal zone >... | reverse complement strand
AGTGCCGTTGATCTGTCCAGCCAAAAAAAGTCCCTGTACCCTTTTAGTCTGCAGGGAAGGCTGCAGTTCCAGCGGATCTACATAATCATACTCAATGGCATAGCCCGGGCGGATCATCTGCACATGCTCAAGACCTTTAATGGAACGCAGCATCGCCATTTGGGTGTCAAGGGGCAGGCTGGTCGGCACACCGTTGGGATAAACCTCAACAGTATCGATTCCTTCCGGTTCCAGAAAAATCTGGTGCCGATCCTTGTCAGGAAAGCGCATTACCTTGTCTTCAATGGAGGGACAATATCGGGCTCCGACTCCTTCAATAATACCTGCATACATTGGGGAACGGTCAATTGAGCCCCTTATGATCTCGTGGGTGAAACTGTTTGTGTAGGTGACATAACAGGGGAACTGCGGGAGTTCGGGTTTTAATGGTGTTTTGGCATCGGCATTGGCAAACGAAAAATAATGAGGGGGATCATCGCCATATTGCGGTTCAAGCCCGGCAAAATCTATAGTACGGCTGTCAAGCCTCGGGGGGGTACCGGTCTTCATCCTGCCCAGAGTAAAACCTGTCTGACGGAACCATTCAGCGAGTTTAGTAGAAGGTGGATCTCCCATGCGACCGGCCGGGAAATTTTTAAGACCGATATGGATGAGACCGTTTAAAAATGTTCCGGTCGCAACCACAACAGCACGCAGGATAATAGTTTCATCAAGGGAGGTGACTGCACCGGTGATGCAGCTGTCTTCCACCAGGAGTCTGTCAATAACCGTCTGCTTGATATCAAGGTTATCCTGCTGCTCAAGCACGGATTTCATGCGCAAGCGGTAGCGCAGACGGTCTGCCTGTGCCCTGGACGACCAGACTGCGGGGCCTTTGCTGGTGTTGAGCCTCCTGAACTGAATAGCGGTGGCATCAATATTTTTGGCCATCTCGCCCCCAAGGGCGTCAATCTCCTTGACAAGATGTCCCTTTGCCAGACCGCCGACCGCAGGGTTGCATGACATGGCACCGATGGTGTCAGCGTTGATGACGGCGACTGCTACTCTACATCCCATGCGGGCAGCGGCCAGCGCTGCCTCACATCCTGCATGCCCCCCGCCGATCACCAGTATATCGTATTCATTATCCTGATATGACATAATTCCAATATATTACTTGGGAGTTCTCGCATTAGCTGCCTGTTTCCAGCGCAGAACAGGTTTTCGCGCCATAGCCCAGTAGTCAGGTGTCAATAATACAGCCACAGTATACAACTCCAACCTGCCTGCGAGCATGCAAAATGTGAGGACAACCTTGGCCAGAGCCGGCAGGTTGGCAAAATTCTGAGCCGGTCCAACCAGGTTCAGACCGGGGCCGATGTTGTTCAAAGTGGCCACAACAGCGGTTGAACCGGTAACAATATCAACCCCAAGCGCTGTGACAACCAGTGTGGCCAGGAAGAAAAAAGCAACATACAGCGCAAAAAAGCCCAGGATAGAAATAAGCACCTCGCGGGGTACTTTCACCTTGCCCAGTTTAATGGTTCCTACTGCCTGGGGATGCACCAGATTTCTGAGCTGCAGTCTGGCATACTTGAAAAAGAGCAGGAGCCTTACAACCTTGATGCCGCCGCCGGTCGATCCTGCGCAGCCGCCGACAAACATGAGCGAGACCAGGAGGATCTTGCAAACAGGCGGCCATTGATCAAAATCTGCGGTTCCGAAACCAGTCGTCGTTAGAATGGAAGTAACCTGAAAAAATCCGGTTCGCACGGTTTGGGCAAAGCTTCCATAGGTGCCATAAATGAGATTGAAAACGATGATGGTGCCAATTGAAAAAACAGTGAGGAATAAATAAAAGCGGAATTCCTCGTTGTTCCAGTATGATGAAATGCGACCACGCAGTCCTTGGTAATGGAGAGAAAAGTTGACGCCAGCCACAAACATGAAAAAAATGACAACGGATTCGACATATGCTGAATTGAAAAAGCCGACACTTGACGTATGGGTCGAAAATCCGCCTGTTGCCAAAGTCGCAAAAGCATGGCAGACAGCATCAAAAAAACTAACACCCCCCAGTATTAAAAGAAGCACCTCCGTTAACGTGAACAGAACATAAACGGACCAGAGTATCCTGGCAGTGTCCTGTATTCTGGGAGCCAGCCTGTCTTTGGTGGGTCCGGGCATTTCAGCCTGAAAAAGCTGCATGCCGCCAATGCCGAGCAGCGGCAGGATGGCCAGGGTGAGGACAATGATGCCCATACCCCCGAACCAATGGGTCAAGGCCCGCCAGAAAAGCACACTTTGCGGCAGGACCTCAACCTGTGGCAGGATGGTTGAACCTGTCGTGGTAAATCCAGACATTGATTCAAAAACACAATCAACGAAAGAATCCATAGCCCCTGAGAAGTAATACGGCAGGGCACCAAGCAAGGCCATTCCCAGCCAGCTGAAGACAACTACGGCAAACCCATCCCTGTAGCCGAGCTCTTCTTCAGGCATAAATGAGCAAACCAGGCTGCCCCCGAGCAGCACCCCCAAAATTGCGCTCACCAGAAAGACTGTCACCATGCCGTCATCGTAATAGTAACTGAACGGAATGGGAGTCAGCAGAAAAATGGAAAGCAGAAGAAGCAGTTTTCCCAGAATATTTAGTACACCGCCCGTACGCATATATCACCCGACGATCGTGTTGTATCCTTTAATTTTTCAGCAGCAAGCAAAAGTGAGAAATTGGCATCAGAAACAGTAGGTCCACCAGGCAGCCTATTACCAATAGATCATTAATGTTCAAAGAAAGCCTCAACATGGTGTATTGCTTCTTTGGTAAAGAAAATGATCAGGTTGTCATCAGGCTGCAGAGTGGTTTCGCCTGAGGGAATAAATACCTGCTTATTCCTTACTATGGCGCCCACAATGGCACCTTTGGGAAAGTAGAGTGACTTTAACGGTGCATCTTTAAACTTTGGCCTATCCGGCACTTTCAGTTCAATGACCTCGGCATCACTTCCAAGAATTGTGGTTACAGAGACAATTGAGCCTCTTCGGACATACCGCAGGATCAAATCTGCCGCAACCTCCCTGGGACTTAATGCCACATCTATTCCTAGTTTACCGAGCAGAGGGATAAAATCATGGCGGTTGATCTTGGTGATGCATTTCTTGGCCCCGTGGTGTTTTGCCAGCAGGCTAGCCAGGATATTACTTGCATCATTATCGGTTACGGTAATGATCAAATCTGCCTTCTCTATCCCCTCTTCAAGAAGAACATCTGCCTCCAGGCCGTCAAAATTCAACACCAGCGTGCTTCCCAGATTTTCGGTCAAAAAGTCACAATGGTCCGCATCCTCTTCAACAAGCCTTACATTTATGCCGAGGGCCTCCAGCCGTTTTGCGACATTAAAACCGATGGTTCCACCGCCGATGATAAAAACCAACTGAGGCAATTTGCTGGAGAGGTTGAACATATTCTCCACATCGGCGATATCCTGCCGTCGAACCATGATGTATACCTTGTCACCGACCTCAATCCTGTCTTCACCGCCGGGTATAATCGTTTCCCCATTCCGTATGATGGCTGCAACAACGTACCGATAACTTCCCTTTTGCTGTTTTAGTTTCAGCAGTGTCAATCCTGCACAGGGGTTATTTTCATTTATGACATAGCCAAGCAGTAGAACCTGGCCATCGGCAAACTCCGAAGTGTCAAATGCCTCGGATACCGTTATCATCTGCATGATTGCATCTGTCATGGCACGGTCAGGGCTGATAAGCATATCAATGCCGAGGGCCTTTTCATTGAGCGGGGCATCCGCTGACAGAAAGTCTTCATTCCTGACTCGTGCCACCCGTTTTTTAACATTATATTTCTTGGAAAGAAGACAGGCTACGAGGTTTACTTCGTCACTGTCCGTAACTGCAATAAAAAGTTCCGTATTATTTATGCCGGCATCCTCAAGAATCCTGATTGATGCACCGCTGCCATGTACCGCCAGTATATTAAGCTCACGCTCCAGACGGCGCAGCCTGCTTTCATTGCGGTCTATCAGTACGACATCCTGTCCTTCGGCAGAAAATTTCCTGCTCAGGTGTCGTCCAACCTGACCGGCACCTATAATCATAATGCGCATTAAATGAATGGCCTCCGTAACAAAAGTTGCAAAAAAGTTCGGGCATTATAAATGATAGCACAGCAAAAAGTCAAACCGGCATATATTTAGCTAATAATATCAGTCTGTTAAATTAAATAGAATAGTAGTAACAACTTGCTTCGGGAGCTGTGGTGGGGCCTGGTTGGAGTAAAACTTCAAAATTGTCTTAGTCGGAGATCTTGGATTTCAGATCAGGTTTTGTTTCTGGTTTGTCTGCATCCCAGTATCTGCTTTCTTTGCCTGTCGCGGTGACATTCTCATATACCCCGTCATCCCGTTTCACCAATTTGGTAAAACCCAAATTTTTTAAATCGCTGTTACCTTTTGGAGTATTTACCGAGACCAGGGAGATCAACCGTTTTACTTTCTTCCCGCAGTAAGGGCATTGCGTGAATTTGTCGCTGTATATCGACTGTTTCAGCTCAAAACGTTTACCATGTTCGCACCCGTTACCGTAATGTTCATATTCATAAATCGGCATTTGTTCTTCTCCTGTCTGTCTTTCCCCTATTCAATAATAATTTCGTAATTAGTCAATAAAATGAAGTTTGCAGGATTATGAAATAAATATTTTCTTGTAAAGTCACTCAAATAATCCATCATTGTATCATAGGATATTTTTATTTGACACCCATATTTTTCTATGGTTATATTCTCTATTTCTTGGTTTTTCGTGAGTTAACTGTCCGCCCCTGCAAAAATAATGTAAGCACGGTCCACTTAGTGCTCATTCGCAGATGAGTCCGCAGGGGTTTCATATATGTGTAAAATTTTAGAAGTGTAAGGAAAAAGTTATGAAAAGAACATTTCAGCCAAGCAACATTAAACGAAAAAGAACCCATGGCTTCCGCCTGCGCATGAAAAGCAAGGCAGGCAGAACGATAATAAACAACAGAAGAGCCAAGGGCCGTAAAAGATTAAGCGTGTGACGGGAGCACTTGGCAAACTGACAGGATGCCAGGAGTTCTGCAAATGAACAGGGCCGGCCCGAACTGTTGCGCCATGAACACCCTATCGTTACCCAAAACCTATCTCCTGAGAAAGAAAAGCGAATATAATAATGTTTACCAGCACGGTAAAAGGGTAAATGGGGAAAATTTCAGTCTTATTCTTGTGCCAAACAATTCAGATCATAACCGGCTTGGGATAAGCATTCATGGCCAGCTCAAAGGAGCGGCAAAACGAAACAGGATTAAGAGAATCATTAGGGAATTCTTCCGGTTAAACAAACATTTCCTTCAGGAAAAAGGTTTCACGGGTTGTGACTTGCCTTTCATGGATATAATTATAACGGTACGGAAAGGTTTCAGCCTTGAAAATCCGGCTGAAATGGCTGAGGCTGTGTATCGCCTGCTCCAGCGAAACAGTCTATCGTTTAGGCAAAAAAATATCTCTTACACCGTTTGACTATTCCTGAACAATGTAACAACCGTGAGAGCCTGATGTGTGAAAATTCAAGTTATGAAAAATTTTCTGCAGAAATGTATCACCAATTTTTTTCTATTTCTTATAAGAACATATCAACTCTTGATCTCTCCCCTGTTTCCCCCTGCATGCCGTTTCACTCCCTCCTGTTCCCAGTATGCCATTGATGCTATTAAATGCCATGGACCCTTCCGTGGTTCTTTCATGGCCGCATGGCGGATTTTGCGTTGTCATCCTTTTAATGATGGCGGCTATGATCCAGTGAACTAAGCCTGAGTAAACTCTGCCAGGAATGGCAAGAATTGTATGACCATCTAAGGGTCGAAAGGAATAATAATGGATACATATAGAGCAATATTGGCGATTGTCTTGGCCTTTTTCATTCTGCTTGGCTACCAGTACCTGTTTGTTGCACCGCAACAGGAGCAGCAGCAAGCCGTTGTTGAAGAAGCAGTGGAGACGCCACAGACGAAAGCACCTGTCCAGAGTATTGAGCCTGGTCCGGCCCCCGCTGCAATTGAACCAGCTGAACAGCCTGCACAATTTGAGCAACCGGCCAGTCTTCCTCCTCAGAATGGCAGGGAAATTATTGTTGAAACCAATAAATACCGAGCTGTTGTTTCAGAAACCGGCGGCGGCATAAAAAGTTTTCTGCTCAAAAACTACCGGGAAACCAATGAGCCTAGTGCTGAACTGAAGGAGCTTATCAGCACAGATTCTTTTACAAATCTGCCGCTATACTTTACCTGGGGTGTAGAGCCAAAACGGGCTCAAATTCCTTTGTTTGTGGCAGATAAGGAAAGTTTCAAGGTAACTGCAGGAGAGAGCCAGACCCTCACCATGACGGCTCAGATGTCTTCCGGGCTGCAGGTAACCAGGCGCATGACTTTTGCTCCTGACAGCTACCTGATATCTATGTCAGTGGATATTTATAATTCTTCTGAAACTCCTCTGCAGGGTTCACCTTACATGAGTCTCACCAACCGCCCTTTTGAAGGGACTTCACAACGGTATCTTTTTTCAGGTCCGGCAGCTTTAATTGAGGGGAAACTGCAGGAGATAAAATTGAAGGATCTTGAAGAATCCGACAAAACCCTGCAGGGGAATATTACCTGGGCAGCCTTTGAAGGAACATATTTCATGACCGGGGTCATTCCGAAAATACAAAGCGGCCAGACCCTGAAGGTATCAGCAGATGGTGATGTTATTCATACACAGCTTGTCAGCACAGAAGAAATTCTTCCGGCAAAAGGACACCTTCAGTACAATTACCAGGTCTATTTTGGACCAAAAAGAATATCGACTCTCAAGGAAGCCGGGCATGATTTGGAGCGCATTGTAAATTTCGGCTGGTTTGACAAGATTGCCAAGCCTGCTTTGTATCTGTTGAATTTTTTCTATAAATATGTAGGGAATTATGGAATTGCCATTATTTTGGTCACAGTACTGATCAAGATTCTGTTCTGGCCAATAGCCCAGAAAGGGCTGAAGTCCATGAAAAACATGCAGAAGATCCAGCCAAAAATGGCAAAATTAAAGGAAAAGTATAAGAATGATTCAGCGCGCCTGAACCAGGAAATGATGGGCCTTTACAAAACATACAAGGTTAATCCTCTTGGCGGCTGTCTGCCAATGTTCCTGCAAATTCCTGTATTTTTTGCTCTGTACAAGGTGCTGCTCCAGGCAATTGAACTACGGCACGCTCCATTTATGCTCTGGATAACAGATCTGTCTGCCCCGGACCGTCTCATGATAGGAATAGATATCCCCTATCTGGGAGGCTTACCGGTGCTGACCCTTCTAATGGGCGGCTCCATGTTCCTGCAGCAGAAGATGACCCCGTCTCCGGCAGATGCCACTCAGGCCAAGATTATGATGTTCCTGCCGGTCATTTTTACTTTCATGTTTTTAAATTTTGCATCCGGTCTGGTGCTCTACTGGCTGGTAAACAATCTCCTATCCATCGGTCAGCAGTATCTGATCAACAAGCAGGCAACAGCATAATTTAAAACTAGCCTGCATGATAAAAAACAACTCAGCCGATTGAATGCGCGCGAGGAAGAAAATGGCTTTACATAATAAAATGGAATTTGAAGGAAAAGATATTGCCGAGGCCATCAGCAAGGCCTGTAAGGCTCTTAAAGTTCCCCAGGAAAATCTTGATATTGAAGTACTGACTACAGGTACCTCGGGAATTTTCGGACTGTGCAAGCAGAAGGCCAGGCTCCGGGTCGGTGTGAAAAAAGAATCCAGAGAAACAGGGGACGCAGAGCCCATTAAAAAACCGTCCAAACCTAAAAGAGAAAAAACAAAGTCCGAGGAGAAAAAGCTCGAAAAGATTGCCAAGGAGAAAACAAAAACAGCAAAAATTCAACCTGCAGAGAAAGCGGAAAGTGCTGCAACTGAAGCCGGGGATGATCTTATGGTGGCTGAAGAACTCCAGGCTGACGTCAAAACTGATCTTGTAAAAATTCTGGAGCTGATGAATTATCCGTCCGATGTTTCTGTAACAAGTGACAAGGAAAATGTTACTGCCCAAATTAAAGGGCAGCATGTCAATGAAATTATTGAACAAAATGGAAAATTGCTGGACAGCCTCCAATATCTGCTACGCAAAATTATCGGCAAAAAATATAGCGAGAAGGCTATAATATCTCTCGATGCCGGAGATTTCAGGGCTGCTCGGACTGAAGAGCTGAAACAGCTGAGCTTGGAACTTGCTGCCGAGGTAAAGAAAAACGGTAAAACTAGGTCGATTCCATCCCTGAACCCCTCGGAACGGAGAGTTGTACATGTTGCTCTTCAGGATGACAAGGATGTCCGCAGCAGGAGCGTAGGAGAAGGGCTTTTTAAAAAGGTTTTGATATATTGTCCCGGCAGTAAAGGCAAAAAGGGTTCTCCAAAAAGAAGAAAGGGCAGCAGAAATAAAAAATAGATAAAACCGTAAATTTGATTCATTGAGTTCCTCCGAAAAAATCGTGCCCCACGGCAGCTCTGAAGAAACAATTGCAGCAATCGCTACTCCGCCTGGCCCCGGCGGCATTGGCATCATCCGCATCAGCGGGCCGCTGGCCCGCCATATCCTGCAAAAACTTTTTTTACCCCGGCACAACAAAGCGACTGCACCGGATTATGAAAGCCATCGTATGTATTACGGCGATGTTGTTGACCCCAGGAGCTCGACGCCAATAGATGAAGTGCTCGTTGTTTTCATGCGGGCTCCCAATACCTATACCCGCGAGGATGTGGTCGAGATACAATCTCACGGGAGTTACCTGGTCCTGCAGGAAATTTTAAGCATTATACTTGCCCATGGCGCCCGGCTTGCTGAACCGGGTGAATTTACCAAGAGGGCGTTTTTAAACGGTCGATTGGATCTAACCCAGGCGGAGGCAGTGCTGGAGTTGATTGAAGCCAGGACTGACGAGGCACGTTCGGTGGCCATGGGACAACTGCAGGGCAAACTCTATGAAAAAATCTCGCTAATGCGGGACGTGCTTTTAGCCATGAGGGCCATCATTGAAGTTGCTATAGATTTCCCTGAAGACGAAACCGATATATTGGATTCCGAAGCCTTAAATAGGCAACTGGAGACTGAGGTTGAAGAACCCCTGGCAGCATTGATAAAAAGGGCGGATGAGGGGAAAATTTTCAGGGAAGGCATCAGCGCTGTTATTCTGGGACGTCCGAATGTAGGGAAATCAAGTCTCTTAAATACCCTTTTAGAGGAAGAAAGAGCCATTGTGACACCCATACCCGGGACAACACGGGATACTATTGAAGAGTTAGTAAACATTAAAGGGATGCCGGTTCGCATTGTTGACACTGCAGGGATACGCCACACCAGTGAAACGGTGGAGGAAATGGGCATTCAAAGGGCGAGGGCCAAGCTTGCAGATGCTGACCTGGTGCTCTTTATGCTTGATGCCACAGAGCCCCTTACCCAAGAGGACCAAGCCCTATACAACAGCATTAAGCAGAACAGAAAAAAACAGAAGGTGCTGCTGATATTGAACAAGATTGATATTGCCGCCGGCACATCTCCAGAACAGTACAGGGCCGGACTGGGAAATGAAGCGCTTGTTTCCGCATCAGCCAAACTGCATACCGGGATTTCAGAACTCAAAGATTCCGTTTTTTCTTTAATTACAGGCAGGACAAAAGGACCGGGCTGGGATCCCGGAGCAGCTGTTGTTCCGAATGTACGCCATAAATATGCCATGGAAAAGGCACTGGAAGCATGCCGCAGGGCTGGAAAAGGGCTTGAAGCAAATATTTCTCCGGACCTGCTGGCAATTGATATCCAGTCTGCCCTTGAGCATCTGGGCGACATTGTTGGGGAAACTACTACGGAAGATGTTCTGGATATGATCTTTGAAAAATTCTGTATCGGCAAGTAGACAAAACAAAGGCTGCCGGAATATTACAGGTCAATATTCCGGCAGCTCACATTATATGTAAAGGAATTCAGTAATTTACTACGCACTCCTCACTTGTGAGAAAACAATTTGACTTATGGACCATTATGGACTGTATGTCATTTTTACTGAGAGCCATATTTTCTCCCTTAAGAACATATACTATACAGTCAACGCATATCTGCAGGATATGCCTGTAGTCACCTTTTTCTCTTGCTATTTCCCAGCATGGTGTCTCAGGCCTGATCTTGGCCGGACACTTTTTGTGCTCATCACAGCTCATTATTTCCCAACATGGCCAATCACATTTTCCAACCATAAATGCACCCCTCTGTTTGAAGATAAATAAAAAACAAGCCCTTATATTGTGTGCGGCTTCAAAAAAATGGAACCGACATGGACCAAATGAAGACTTGATAAAATATGGCAGGGGCTTCTATTGCCCCTGCCATTTTCAATTAATTCTTGCGGCAGCCATTTAGGCTTCTTTCTCTTTTTCTTCCTTTTCCTCTTCCTCCTTTTTTTCGACTGGTTCACCACCGTCTGGCATGGTTACACCAAGCTGGGCTCCGGCCCAGGAAGTATCGTACGTGGCAGCCCAATCCTCACGCCAGATCCTGTAGCTCTCTGGAATCAATTTGACACCTGAATAGATTGAGGCGGCGATCAGGTAAATTGCGAATGAGATATAATAGACAACAAATACTGCGGCGACTAATCCGATCGCTCCTACAACACCCCATCCGACTTTGCTCTGCGCAAACATTAAAATCATTTGGTCTATCATGGCGAGCCTCCTTTATGCCTTTGTGTTTTTCCTAGTAACTTTTTTTCAGTTATTTCCAGATCGCCCCTTTATGACCTGTATACAATTTCTCCGTTTTGGTTTTGTTGCGCTTTTAATTAAATAAATACAAGATGTATGCCAGGTTTTTTCCCAAGATCTAAATATTACCAAAAAACACATAATTATTTGAATTCAATAGGTTTTTATTTTTTTCTGGCATGCGAGTCACTGTAAAATCCTCACCTATTTCGCTCCTAAAACTGTTGATTTATTAAACATCATGTTGAATTATTCATCACTTCAGCCTCAAACCAAGACTGTGAGGGGGCTAAACTTTGAATTTATCGTTTGTATGACAATAGAGAAAACATTGCTCCATTACCCTTTTTGTAATGTTTAATGGCAGTTCTTCGAGAATATCAAAATCCGGCAGACCACCGTCCGGCAGTGTCATGCCCAATTGTTTGTCCACTTTACGGTTGATCTCCGCGGTAATTAACGCGGCCAACCTGTACATCTCAACATCAAACCAT
>Ga0209742_10001351_pt1 | contig 11312 bp, 11 predicted proteins | sample DeeMarSeWOR38_10_FD_187462 | JGI IMG/M metagenome (GOLD analysis project Ga0209742, IMG submission 187462) | Marine sediment microbial communities from White Oak River estuary, North Carolina - WOR-3-8_10 (SPAdes) (version 2) | ecosystem: Environmental > Aquatic > Marine > Intertidal zone >... | reverse complement strand
CGACCATCAGTCGAGAGTTTAAACGCAATCAGAGTCAGCGTGGCTGTCGACCAATCCAAGCACATAACTTAGCGATGAGAAGACAAAGTCCGCAAGGAATGGAGCTGGGAATAGATTTCCGGCTGGTTGCTGAAAAAATACCATATCCAGTTCAGTCATGAATAAATTTCTGAGCCCATCTACCATCAGACCAATTTAGGATTAACGACAAGAGTCCCACTAATCAGTGGGACTCTTGTCCAATAATATTTCCCATTAAATTAATCACCTGCTGGCTGCGGTAGACCCTCAGATTTAGATTCTGGTTTTTGACTCCAAGGAGTGCCTAATAAGGTCAATAACCAGCGGTCCAATCCATACCAACCGGCGACTTTCCAGGCCAGGATCAGTAAGACGGACAAGGTAAGCAGCAAGCCGTTGGTGCTGGCCGCGCCAGCCATGATGAAATTCCAATTCATGAAACTGCCAGCAAATGCCGCGATACCCGTAAATGCACCCAGGATTAAAGCAATCCCAACCAGTACCTCACCGTACATGATCAAGTCAGCGAACCATTCGTACCACTGGTTATCAAGCATAAACTTGATAAAACTTCGATACCAGTCAAAAGCAATTGCTGGACGGCCAGTCTCCGGGATCGCGATTGCATTTTCCCAGAAGCCGCGCAAGGGTCCGCCAGTTTGCCATGCCGGATTTGTGATTTTTCCCCAACCGGATATCAGCCAAGTGTAACCCAAATAGACACGGATGATCAACCACAACCAGGCAAACCTCGTGGTCTGGAAAAGGGCAAAAGCAATAGGGGGATCCGGAACAAGGATTTGTCCCTGCTTATTCACAATCGTTTTCTCTGCCATGCTAAATCTCCTTTACTTTATAGACAATCTAGATAATTTTCACCTTATAGATGAAATTATATACAAAAAGGCTTAATATGTGATTAATTTCACATAAGACTTTCATATAAATGAGATCTTTTTACCAATATCTCCCTTTTTGGCAGAGCGTTCATGATTTGCCTGAATAGATTTAATCGCGGAATTGTGATCTTGAAAACGCAAACATCCAAGAGCTAACCTGTGACAGAGAAAAAACCAACGCAGTTATTGGAGGCTACCTCTGAGTTCGAGGTATTACTCTAGTTGCCAGGATGGCTAAAAGCTGATATTAAAAATCCTTACTAGATAGGGAAGCAGGTAAACCTGCCGGGTATTCTGATGTTTATGTTACATCAGGGAAATATGGAAGGTAGATTCAATATCTGCAGTAGATTTCCCACATTCGCCATGCTGTACCGGGATAGCCAGGGCACATTCAGGAACGTTCGGGTCGACCTGTGGGAGACAAAACATCGGTGCAGACCTGCTGCGAGAAAACAGCAGTTTCGAATTTAAGGAAACGTGATTTATCTCGGCTTGCGGAATCTCGATCCGGGTCAATAGGATTCGAGGTATCACAAGAATCAGGCTCCAAGGTTTGGGTGATTTTCCCGGCAGGGGTAAACTCCTCGGCGTGTTTTCGTAACTTTCCATATATATGAATCTCAACCATATATGCACTCCTATTCCCTGAAAACAGCCTCATGGGAGTTCCAAATCAGTGCAATGGGCTGGCACATCATAGCGACGGTAGATGGCGGTGAAATCTGTGGCATCCCCCTGGAGGAATTCGCCAGGCGATCTCATCGTTCCAGGCTGCGGTTGGGTCGATAAGCCAGGGAAGGATGGTAGGCCTGTCCTTTCCTCTACCAATAAGAACTCGATCGGACGCGAGGTAGAGAATTCGAAGGAGATTTCGATGCCCTCTACAGGCATACCATCGAAGCGCAGCCACCATTCTGTACCACCAGCAAGCTCGCTTCTTTCATTGTTTGGGGTTGTGAGCGCCAGGAGGGGTGCGTTTGGGATTACAATGTAAAGGCGATCGTGCAGCGAGGTCCTGAACCTGATCTTCATCAGTCGCCGGCTGTCGATCCACTGGTCAGAGACGATTTCCAACCCAGGACCATCCTGCTGCAGCACGGGAGCCTCACTCGTCAAAACTGAGAAATCCGGAGCCTTGGGGAAGAGTTCTGTGTAATCTCGCCGGATGGGATCGACCAATAGACGGTCCTGCCTTTCGTCCATTTCCTGCGGGAATGCGATCTGCAATCTGGCGTTGGTGCGCGCATCGGTTCGATATCCGCCGATAAATGCCACCCAATAGGCCTCATTGTTTTTTGCGTCGAGCCAGTAACCGATCGAGTTGACCAGGGGTGGAGGCGAATGCTTGCCGACCTGGATATGCCCGGCGAGCAGGAAACCTGCGCCCACCAGCAAGGCAGCTAATGGAAGGGGCCAACGCTTGCGGCTGGTGATCCAATCCAGGGCTGGCAGCATAGCACCCAACCAGAGTGCAACCATCCCGATCATCAGCCAGAGCATTGTAAAGCCCAGAGCGATGAAAGCAATATTAACCACCGGTATCCACAAGAAAGTCGCCAGGATTGCGCTGGCCAAGAAACCCAGCCCGGAGATGATCTCCCCATACTTCTTGGATTGGATGGTTAAAGCCAGCAGGAGCGAAAGCGAGCCGGTCAGCAGCACCCAGGCGGCCAAGTAACTGGTTGCAGGAACCAGGATCGTCGCTGCAACCGTGATCGGGAACCAGACGGTCAGCGCGCCGGCAACCAGGTCAAGGGAAGAGATTTTCCGGCGTACCACGGCGATCAAACCAGTTGTAATACCAAGCCCCAAAATGAAAAACCCCAGCGCGTAAAGATGATCATCACTCAAGTGTGCGCGGACCGGAGAATACTCATATTCAGGATGAAGCGCCTGAATGCCCAGCCACAGCAGGTAGGAAATCCCCAGGCTGAGAACAAGGCAAACCAGTAAGGTCAGGAAACCCAAGCCCACACCCTTCCAGGTTAATTTCCCTTTGTAGAAGCCATAGAGGAGCGATCCCAGGTAACACAATCCAGCCAGGATCGCCAGAGGCATCGCCCAGCTGGTTGGATAATAAACCAAACGACCCAGCACAGGAAAGAAGGTTTGTTGGGACAGGTGATCTGTGCTTGCAACACTCGTCTGCGGAGTGGGTAAATCACCCAAGTAACGCACCAGCGCCAGAATATGATCTCCAGCTTGCTGCACGCTGCCAGGGTTAACGATCTCGGGGAGATCCAGCGCGGTATGGATTTCTTGTGAGATCGTTGTTCCAAAACTGGCTCCGGGTATACCAGCTTTTCCGAACGGTACCAGATCACTATCGCTGGAAGGGAAGAGATGCAATGGCAGAGATATGTAAGCTGCTCTTTCTGCGGTACGGGCTAAAGCCTGAACCCAAAGACGGGTCCCCTGGAAGGTTTGTGTGAGACCAGGTGCCCCATCCCTAAACGTATCGATATTGATCACCCGTCTTGTGTCCTTGAACCAGGGGTGTTGGGCAACATAGGCGTGAGCGCCAAAGGTTCCAGGTTCTTCACCATCTGCAAAGAGAAAAATCAGATCCTGGCGCAGAGGAGAGCCTCCTCGAAGGGCGCGCAGGATCTCCAGGAGTATGACGACGCCTGAACCGTTGTCTGCGGCTCCAGGTCCACCAGGCGTGGAGTCATAATGTGCTATCAACAGGATAGCCCCATCTGACTGGCTCCCGGGAAGACGGACGAGAATATTTTCCACAAAACCGCCGGAGATATATCCCGATTCTGGACCCCAGAGGCGCAATCCGAAGGTGTCCTGTACCTGGGGTTCCAGGCCGAGTTTGTGGATCTCGCTCAAAAGATAATCGCGAACTGCGGCGTGAGCCGGAAATTCTCCCATCGGGTGGGGATCACGACCGATGATTTCTAGATCCTGCATCGCACGTCCAGCAGAGAATCTTGTGGCAGGGGAGTCGATGGGTAGCGGGGAGGGCGGCATGATCAGACTAAATGTGAGGATTATGAACCCCACAAGAGTGAAAAAAGCCAGGACTTGGAGCACAGTTGTATTTACCTTTCTCACAGCACATCTCTCCTTGATCTACATGCCGCCCGATTTAGCTGCAGACAGGCCGCAGATCCAACCCATATTGGTCTGCCCGACGGCGATCAAGTGTTCCCGGTCCTGCCAGGGAGGGTCTGCTATGAACTCGCAGGGTATGCCCAACTTCACACTCAAATAACCTACCGGCGCGGTCGCAATCCAGTCCTGGTTTGGCGCCTGGATCGAGGTGAGGTTTAATTTCTCCATGCTATGGGATAAATATGTTTTTCTACTCCTCTCCCAAGGCGTAGGTAACAGCCTATTCCATCCCCGTTTGCCTTCCAGCCTCCCTGGCTCACTCGACTGGTGATAAATTCTCAAGCAGAACGCGAGCAGCAAGCAGATCGGGGGTGGAAAAACCCTCGCTGAACCAGGAATATATCTTGGTCAAGTATTCGTGGGCGGATGCACCTTTCCCTTGTTTATGCCACAAATGGCACAGGGCGAGAGTTCCGCGCAGCTCCCAGGATCTGGCATCCTGGTGTCGGGCAATCTCAATTGCTTGCAGGAAGCAGCTCTCAGCCTCTTCTTCACCAGCACATAGGAGCAGCAACAAATCTCCTTTGAGAATAAATATATGTGCTAGGTTAAACTCCCCATCGCTGGCAAGCTCCATCTGCAGCGCTTCATTCAAATACACCAGAGCCTTTTCCGGCTGTTTTGATTTTATTAATGTGTTGGCTAAAATATTCAAACAGCCAATTAAAGCTTGGCAGGCACCAACGCCTTTGATCAGCTCGATCCCTTCGTAGATTTCTTGGAGTGCGAGAGGTATATTCCCTTTTTCTGCCAATGCCCCTCCGAGCACTGCCCTGCCAAACCCTTCCCAGACCGGAAAACTATACCCAGATGAGATCTCGATCGTTTTTTGAGCTAACAGGATTGCTTCATTAAAATTCTGGCGAAAAGAGCTTAGGTTGGCAGCCAAACCATACGCAAAAGCACTGCTGAAGGGTTCTGAGTATTCACTGGCCAGTTTGAGAGCCTGCTGGCTGCGTTGTGAGGACTGGTCTGGGTAGCCAAGCACCCATAATGCTCTCGCCAACCAAGTCAGGATAGAAATACCCGGTTCCTGGAAGTAAACATGAGGATCAAGCTTACCGGGTTTATAAGCCTTAAGGGCGTTCTCGAGCAGGTCTCTTCCAATGAGTGGTTTACCTGCGGCAAGATTGATATATCCCAGTTGCCAGTGGGCGATCATCATTGTTTCCGGGTCCCCAGTTTCCTTGGCAATGGTCAAGATCTGCTGGTAGGCCTCTTTGGCTCTGGAGTACCGGGCTTGTAATGAATAGTACGATCCGAGACCTAAGAGTACAGGAACCAGCTGTGGAGCATTCCCAAGCTGGAGACAAAGCTGGTACGCACGGTCATAGGTTTCTCTGACCACGGAGGCTGAGTAACCCTGACTGGTTACCAGTGGAACTGCCAGTCCCATTTGCAGTTCTAATTCTTGAGCGGTATGGGTGGGACTTTCAGGTAGCTTATCGAGCAGTTCCAATGCATGCCGGTAGTATGTGACAGCATCGGCATTGGCTGTTAGCTCCACAGACCGAATGGCAGCGAGCTGATAATAAGCGATTGCCTTAGGAATAACTCCGGCTTCCTCGAAATGCCAGGCCAGGTGGGCAGCAGGAATTTCCGCTTGACCTTTATACAGTCGCTCTATCGTAAGCCCAACAGCTTCGTGCAAGCAGGCACGTTCTACATTATTCAGGTTAGTATATAAGTGCTTTTGGAACAGGATATGGTGGAATCGGAAGTGTGACAGGCGTTTATCCCCAATCTGCAGCAAGCCCAATGAATCGATTACGCGTTGCTCGTGACAGAGAGGACCGCTTAAGATCTGCAGGATTTCCGCATCGTCTTCCTCTTGGATCTGTGCCACGACCTCTGCGATGAAATCCTCTCCTTCGACACTGGCGATGGTGAGCGCTCTGCGCCAGCTTTGCGGTAAGCGGGCAATCTTCTCAGAGATCACAGCCTCGACTCGGAAGGGAATGTTATCCCAGTTCAATGAATCTGCAATAATCCAAAGTCCGGTTTCCTCTTGCACCAGATCGCCGCGATTCTTTAACCCCTGGATAAATTCAATGGTAAATAATGGATTGCCGCGAGTATGTTGATAGAGCTGCTGCCGAAAGCCTAATTCCAAACGATTCGGCTCTCTATCCAGCCAAGCATCAATGAATTCGCCTCCCTCTGCTTGATCCAAATCAATCAGGATGTCACCGAAATCACGTTGAAATTCGTTCAATATAGGTTCCAGCAGATGCCTCTCGCCATCCCTGCTGCTGCTGAAAACTTCTTCAGGACGGTAAGCTGCAAGGATCAAGATGCGCTTCCCGGTCAGCCTGCGCCCTAAATGGAAGAGCAGGCTGAGAGAGCCTTCATCTATCCATTGCAAATCATCGACCACAAGGAGAAGTGGATGGGAGAGAGATAAATTCTGAAGCACCCGGGTGTATTGCCTAAACAAATCGATCTGCTTCAATACCCGATGCTTATTACCTGTGACCTCATTATTTATTTGGAACTCCGAAGGTTTCTTCTTATTAACAACTGCATATTGCGGGTAGTTAAGCAGCGTTTTGCCACTGACCAAATGGTTGATCAGATCTGGACCATAATCCAAGATTGACTGCAGTGTAAGCGGAGCCAGGGTGGATAGCCGGCGCGCGTGGGCTCCGCTGATGTTTCCGGTACCCAAGCCAGCTTCGATATGACCGCTGAGCATCTCAAGTATTTCACGGAAAGGAAGGTAAGGATCCCCGATCCCGTTATAGGCGTTGCATTTTCCGCAGGCAGCTATCAGCTTCGGATGAACCTCCACCGACCGTCTCATGAATTCGGTCATAAGCGCTGTCTTGCCACAACCCGGTTCGCCGGTTACAAATATTATCCTCCCTTCTCCGTTCAATGTCATTTGCAATGATTGATCGATCTTGGAAAGCTCATGTTTACGGGCATAAAATGGAGCAGCCGGAGTGATGGGTAAGTCAGAGACGGAGATGATTTTTTGCTTCGGGCTTAAAACCGATTCACCGGCCTTGATCTGTTCGTATAGGCTTAGTGTTGAGATAGATGGCTCCACCCCAAGATCCTTTTGCAACTGGAAGCGGCATATTTCGAACTGGGACAGGGCTTTGCTGCGCTGGTTGTTCAGGACAAAGATACGCATCAGCTGCTGGTGGGCTTCTTCTTGCCAGGGTTCGAGCTCAATTTCCCGCTGAATACAGGTTATTGTCGCCTGGAAATCACCCTGTGCTTCGTAATGATCTGCCAGTTTTTGCAGACCATGCAGCGCTTGCTCATGGAATTGCCCCCGTTTCTGTAAAATCCACTCTTCAAACTGGGCACTGCCAATATTGGGGAAACCTTCTAGGAAAGCACCACGATAAAGGCTGATAGCATATTCCAGGGATTGGATGAGAGAAGAGGTAGGGAAGAATGAATCCGATTTGAAAGCATCTGCTGACAACCTTTGTTGAAATTCCGTAAGATCCAGCCAGTGATCGCTCTGAATATTAAATTGAATTGTTTCACGCGTTATATTTAGAAACGGGGGTTGGGCAGAATAATCTTGAATCGTCTGGCGCAAGGTAAAAAGTGCTGAGCGCAGGTTGGTCAGCGCAGAATCTTGCGGATTTTCAGGCCATAATAATCCGGCCAGAGCGTCCCGGCTATGGGGAAAAAAGGCCTCGCAGACCAGGAACGCCAGTAAAGCTTTCGCTTTATTGGTTTGAAAACAAAGAGCTGGCCCTTCTCTGGGGTAAGCTTGAAAACCGCCTAAAAGAAAAAGGTTGAGCCCAGCCATCTGCTCTCCATCCGAAAATGTACCGTAATTGATTACATTATAGCCCAATTACTTCAAGGTTTATCCATCCTTCAACGATATTTTCACGATTATTAAACATTTGCTTGCTATGATAAACCTACCTATTCCTTTTATTCTAACGATTGGAGGATGAAAATGAAAAAATGGATAATTCTCGGTATCGTTATCGGATTACTGTTGAGCGTTGTGACAGTTGCTTCAGCTGACCCAGGAAACGGGACGAATGCCTACACCATGCCAGCTAAGTGCGGCGGAGGTGAGATCACCGTCCAGATCTTGAATGAAAATTCGAAGGCAAGCTTCCTTGTCGGTATCAAGGGCAGCGTTGGCATCTTGAAGGCAATTTTCATCAAGATTGACGATGAATGGATGCCACTCTATTATGTCCCTGGAAAGGGGGTCTATAATCGCACAACAATTTGCGAGTGGGTAGATGGCCCCTATACATTCAGGTCCGAAGTGCTTATACCCCACGACTAAAGGAAATTCGCCTAAAACTGAGCTCACTCAACTCCTGCTGAGCGAGCTCAGATCATTCTCTTTTCATCAACCTGTTTATATACCCTTTATTCCGCTGATCTCTTCAACGGAGAGGGTGGGTCCCCTACCCACGGTGCGTAAGAAGCGCTGAGTCGATGAAAGTTGCAGAAAATTCCCTAGTGATTCCTGCAATATCGGGAAAGGCAACCGAGAGGGTTGAGAAAATCCTCTCGGTTGCCTTAAATTTCATTTTTTTCACGCAAAGCCATAAACCCCTCTGGTATCTCAGTAACGCAATGGGGACAGCCAGCAGCTCAACCGTATAATTGTGCCAGAAACTCAGACACGCGCAGTATCGGGATCTTCTCGAATTCTCCCATATCCAGGAGATCAGCGTCTCCAGATACAATCACATCGGCTTCCCCCTCAACAGCGGCCTCCAGGAAGCGGTTATCTTTTGGGTCTCTGCAGGCATCAATCACCAGATCCGGAGAAACCAATTCTCCCCTTAAACGAACCAGATTGATCAAGGCGGTAATGTCGTCTGGTAGGATGTGATACTTTTGCTGGATTTGCGGCCGGCTAAGTACTTCTACCATTTCCATCAACAGTGGCACCGAATAAACAATCGTGAAACTCCCATCACGCAGATGCCGGAGCACCTGGCCCGATACCCCCTGTCTGCGGATGAGCGCGCTGGCCAACACGTTCGTATCAATGACGGCGCGCAATGTTTATTCCCTGCGTGCTGCTTCGATGTCGGCCGCTATTTCTTCATCGCTGTAAGCGGCGTTGGCTTCAGCCAGACGATCCCAAACCTGATCGAAGCGAGCCAGCACTTCGCTTTCTTGGATCTCCTGAAAGCGCTGATAATCCGGGTACGAGATGAGAACTGCTTCAGGTCGGCTGCCGCGGGTCAGCACAACCGGAATACCCCTCTGCACTACCTCATCGAAGATAGCTCGAAAACGGCGTTGTAATTCAGTTACGCCAATGATCTTCTGCAATTTGAGCTCCCAAACTTCATATTTAAATACATATTATACTACAAATTCATAAGGTTAGTCTCACCTTTTGAACATTTAGAAGGGTGTACTGCATCTTTCCCCACATCCTTTGCGTATTCTATGCGATTTCGTTAAAAGAACGAGTTTATATGAAATCCATCGAGGCAGCGCCCGTTTGCGAAGCAAAGTGGATTTTACGGCAAGTTTGGCTGATTTTAACCCCTTCCAGCCTGTCAGAACGCAATAGTCGCTGCAGAAGGTGGGTGTGTTAAAGGAGAAACTTGCCTTACTGGACCGCGTCCCCGAACCAGCCATTAACCATGCGGCACGAACATTGTTAGATCTGCGTGGCAGTTGGGAATGGGCGACAAAAGAAGAGCGTAAGAACCTGGTGCGCCGGATGTTGCTGGAAATCCGGCGCAATGTGGAAGAAAAGCGCCTGCTGTGGATCCAGGCTCGACCGGAGTACGAAGTGCTCTTTCAACTCTTACCTAATCTTCGAGTCGATGAAGAATAACGGTATTGGGTAGACTTTTCTGTGGCGCATGGCCACAATTGGGACATTAGTGAAGATAATGGGCAGATGGGTACAGAAGTTGAAATCCACCTCCAGATGTCCCACAATGCCTTGACAACCGCTGAGGAGCATAGAAAATGATGGGTATACGATTAAGAAATGAGATCGCCCAGCTGCAACTGAGCGATTTCTGGCGTGGGATCCACGCCTTGCGTAAATTTTTATCCTTCATCAACAGATCGAGAGCCGGTATGGCTCCGGCGAAATCCGATAGATATCATCCAAAATTTTACGCTCTGCGGAGAGGGTGGGTCCCCTACCCACGGTGAGGAAGAACCGCTGAGTCGATGAACTTGCAGAAAATTACGTAGATGGAAATTGATACATCAGAAAAGGCGCAACCGGGAGGTGGGAAAAACCTTTCCGGTTGCGCTGCGATTCAGGCTTTAACTCGTTAAAGCCCTTGCATCGGGACATGCTCTGATAACGATGTTCATAGTAGCGATTGGCAGGTAATAAGTGATGCAACATGCGATCGCCGAGGAGAATGACTCGAGCACCTTCCGCATAATTTTTGATCAAAAATCATCAATAAAGGTAATGTGTCTCGTAAGCATGGTTGTCATAGGCCATTAGATCAACATTGATTCTTCTATTTCTTAACCCAATTCTCAACAATTAAGTCAGGAATGCGTTGAAACTCCTGCTCATTGTTTGTAACCAAAACTAAACCAAGGCTGAGTGCATGGGCTGCGATCATTAAGTCATAAGCGCCAATTGGTTTTCCTGTTTTTTCTAAATGCGCTCGTACTACGCCGTATTGTTGTGCTGCCGCGAAATCAAAATCAACCATTTCCAGAGGTGCCAAAAATGCCTGAAGCGCAGCTTTGTTCTTTTCCTTATACTGGCTTTTTGCCACCCCATACATCATTTCAGCCACAGTCACGGTAGATACGGCAATCTCACCCAGAGCAATTCCCTGGAATTTATCTATCACTTCCCTCGGCTGTTGCTTGATCAAGTAGATGCAGATATTCGTATCCAGCATATATTTCATGTGAACGCACCCTCACGAGCCTCGATAGGGGGTTGTTGGCGATCTTCCATAAAATCTGCCGAGAACAATTTCAGACTATCTAAAAGCGTGTCCCACGGGGTGTGATAAGGAATCAAGATAACCGCATCCCCCACTTTCTTGATATACACCTCATCTCCTTCAAAGCGAAATTCTTTAGGAAGTCTGACCGCCTGACTTCTGCCATTCATGAATAATTTTGCTGTTTCCATCTTACACCTCTCGATATATATACCAATGATATATATCGTTATTGTATACCAACTTCCTGGAAATTGCAAGCATATTCAAAACTAACTGTGGGGTGGTTCAAAAATCAACTGATATTCAAGCAAAAGATCCAATTTCTATTTCCAATTGATCCAACTTTCCCCTTTGCTCAAAGCGTAAT
>Ga0209742_10001344_pt1 | contig 11349 bp, 8 predicted proteins | sample DeeMarSeWOR38_10_FD_187462 | JGI IMG/M metagenome (GOLD analysis project Ga0209742, IMG submission 187462) | Marine sediment microbial communities from White Oak River estuary, North Carolina - WOR-3-8_10 (SPAdes) (version 2) | ecosystem: Environmental > Aquatic > Marine > Intertidal zone >... | reverse complement strand
TATGCCCATCCACATGAAGTCCTTGGGGCTGTATCTCCAGCACTTCGCGGGCGATGCCCCGAGCAACTTCGGCCAACTGAAATACCAGGCTTTCCAGTTTCTTAGATTCCTCCTCCGTGACGCCGGGCACCGGTTTTTCATAAGGCAGGTAGTTCTCGCGGGTGACCTCAAAGGCGCCATATTTGCGCATATAGGCCAGCGGAGTCAGTTCTTCGGCTGCGGCTGCTTCGGGCAAGCCGGGTACACTATTCTCGAAGATCCATTGATAGTATTCATCTACGGTGATGATCTCGCCCGGCCGGTAGGGACTTTCAAACCACTGGCGAACGCCCAAATCACCATCCGGATCCATACGAGCGGACAGCTGGATCCAGAACTCATTCTCCTCCCACACTTCGCCTGGGTTAGCCTCATAAGTAAAGCGAACTTCCTGGCCAGCTTGCTCCATAGCTACCCGACGGACCGGCTGCCGGAAGGCGATCCATTGACCGGCGTGGGTCTCCTGGCTCATCAAATCGTGGCGTTCGCCAGCATGGCCCATGGGCAGAACGTAATCGGCGAACCAGGCCGATTCATTCCATGTTGGCGTCAGGGCCACGTGGCACTTCATCTTTTCCTCGTCCTTGAGAGCCTTGAGCCACATGAAGCCATCAGGATTGATCCACATCGGGTTATATACGCGACTGAAGTAGACATCGATCTCGCCCCGCCCTTCCTCCAGGAAATGAGGCAGCAGGAAACTCAACTCGTAATGGGCAAAGGGCCATTCATGGGGTAGTTGCAATTCGTTCCAAACCTCGCCCGGTGGCGGCGTCCTAAAGGGTTTGGGCACGAATTTATTCCAACTATTGGCCGACGTTCCCCCAGGGTTGCCCACGCTACCGGTCAAAATATTCAGGAAGAACAGGCAGCGAGCCACCTGCCAACCGCCCAGGTTGCCGATACTGGCGCTACGCCAGGTATGCGTGGCCAGTTTGCCATCACATTGGGCCACATATTGGGCCGCCTCTTGAATACGCTCGATCGGCACCTGGGCCTCTTCGGCCGCCCGCTCGAAGGTGAATTCAGCATAAAGGGCTTTAAGAACCCGATCAAAAGCATCGAATTTGTGGATTTGTGAACGATCAAGGGTAACTTTTGAATTATCAATTAACAATTCACCATTCACAATTGCTTCCAGCGTCTCACCCCAGTTGACCCAACGCCGCACGAACTCCTTGTCGTACAAGTCATTCTGGATCAGGTAGTTGGCGATGGCCAACAGCACAGTCGATTCACTGCCCGGCCAGGTGGGCAACCAGACCTGGCTCATGCTGGCCGTATTGCTCAAACGGGGGTCAAAGGTGATGATCTTAGCCCCCTTCATCTTGCCTTCGATGATGCGCTGGGCATGAGGATTAAAATAATGTCCGGTTTCCAGATGGCTGGAGATGAGCAAAATAACCCGGGCGTTGGTGTGGTCTGGGCTGGGCCGGTCGAAACCGCCCCAGAGTGAGTAGCCGGCTCGGGCGCCAGCCGAACAAATATTGGTGTGGCTATTGTGGCCATCGACGCCCCAGGCCATGATACAGCGATTGGTATAGCCATCCTCGCCGGGCCGGCCGACATGATACATGATGCCATCGCGCCGCCGTTTCCGGCTCTGGCGCATCTTTTTGCCAATCTCGTCCAGCGCCTGGTGCCAGGTGATGCGTTTCCAACGCCCTTCTCCCCGTTGGCCAACACGCTTGAGCGGGTAAAGGATACGTTCCGGATCGTAGGTCTGGTTGTGGGTGGCTGGCCCTTTGGCACAATTGCGGCCGCGACTGCCAGGATGGGCGGGATTGCCCTCAAATTTCTTGATCTCGTACGTGTCCTTGTCCACATAAGCCAGCAAACCGCAGGCGCTTTCACAGTTAAAACAAACCGTGGGCACCAATGTGTAGCGACGGGCCACCCGCTCTGGCCAAGCTTTGGCGTCCCATTCCACCCAGTCGTGCCACTTTTCAGGCGGCGGGTAGTTGGTCAACCGGCCGTCGGCCTGGCGCACCGGGATCAGATCCGTTTCCGAAAACACAGGTAGATCCAGCGCCTCCTGGCGGCCAGATTCCTGGACCACCTCTGCCTTAACGGCCACCTCGGTCTCGACCGGAGCGTCCATCTTCAACATCGCCGACAGTAAATTAAGGACGTCTGTTTTTACGGTCATAGTCTTTTCACTCTAACTATTGGGGATCTCCTGAGGCGCCATCACAAAGGCGTACTCGTAGAGATACAGGCCGATAACTGCACAAAGGCCGGCAATGGCGCCGATGACTGGTTGCATGGTCAGAAGAATGGCAACGACGGCCAAAACTAGGGGAACGACGTGACCCAGGCCAATACTGCCCCACCAAAAGTAGTTTTTGTAATGGCCGTGGCTGATCTCGTGGGCGGCCTTAGCAGCCGCCTCAGAGGCATGGGGGATGCTGAACTCGCCGACTAAGACGACGAAGAGGTCCAGAAGTAGAGCCACCACAAAGGCTGTCCAGGCGACCAGCGCCAACCCATGAGGCGCACTTGGTAAGAACAATAAGAGGATCAAGATAACACCGCTGCCGGCCATGAATGATTGAATGAGCAAGTGGATGGGTAGCAGTGGACTTTGCCATAGGTCGCGTCCCTCGGCCTGGGCGAAGAGGTAGGCAGTATAAATGGCCACCCCGATGGCTAGTGGCAAGCCCAGCCAGAGGGCAAGGGGCCTGAGGCCAGCGGCCAAGTCGTCGGACAGAATTCCTAAGTTGGCACCTAATTCTACCAGCCACCAGATGCCAGCCACGACGGTAAAACTGATGAGGATAAAGGCGCCCCTGGTGAGCCAACTACGCCACTGCGGCCGGATCATGATCGAGAAGAACCGCTCCGGCTTCTCCAAATCGAGGACCAATAAAGCAGTCGTGAGGGCGATGAATAATAAAGAGAGAAAACCAGCACCCGTCACCGTCAAACTATCGTAAGCAAACCAGTTCAAGCCCAAGCCCAAACTCAGGATCATAAAAATGCCCGCGCCGATGCCTTTGGTGACCAGATATGCAGGCACCGGCCAATGCCAGGGGATTTTGTGTTGGGCGTTGTAAGACACCTGTACCATATGTTCGGCCACAGTGCCGCCAAATTGAATGGGGCCCTGCCATGGCGTCCCTTGCGGTTGGGGGCTGCGTAAGGGCGTACCCGATTTCGAGAGCTTTGTCTGGCCATTATGAGCCTGGCCGTTCACATCGCCCCGGTGTCTCTCCGGACCCGCATCACCGGCATGCAACGGGATGACATCGGCCCACATGAAGGTCTGGGGGGTGCGCTCAACAGCCGTGGGATGCAGGGCCACGTCGCTGCCATCTATGTAGAATACCTTGGGTGCCGTGCCCTGTTCTGGTTTGCGGACGGTGACGTCCTGGGAAGCCAGCAACCGGTTAATTTCAGTGCCGAGATCATCCATATCGCCGGAGACAATGGCGTGTTCGGGGCAAACCACAACACAGGCCGGCTCCAGGCCTAACTCGGTTCGATGGGCGCAGTAGTGGCATTTGGCGGCCGTATCGGTGTCCGGGTCAATATAAATGGCATCATACGGGCAGGCTTGCATACAAGCCTTGCAGCCGATGCAGATGCTGGCATCGAAGTCGACGATGCCATCTTCTCGTTGGTACATGGCCGTCACCGGGCATATCCGTACACAGGGTGGGTTGGCACAATGGTTGCAGCGGGTGACTTGAAAATGGCGCCGGTTGTTGGGAAAGATGCCTGTTTCTACATATTTGACCCAGGTGCGATAAACACCCAGGGGCACTTCATTTTCGCCTTTACAGGCGGTAGAACAGGCGTGGCAACCAATACACTTGCGATTGTCAATGATGAAGCCGTAATTCACAAGTTCCTCCTCCCACGAAGTTTGAAATTATCTAATCATGCTTTACGGATCACGTCTCAGGTCTCGTAGGCATCTGAGAGGGCGCAAACGTTTTTGCCCAGTTCGAGCTCGCTGGCCATTCGCTCGTCAGGTTGAGTCAAGCCGATGTTGACTCGCTTAATCTCGACGTATTGTTCCGGCATCTGCGGCAAATGGGTCAAGACGTAAGTGATGAAATGGTCCTGGTGTTCAAATTGTAGCCCGATATTCTCGCGCCACAAATCGGCCAATCGTTTAGTATATACACCCTCACCATTTGCTTCTTCAAAGGCGGCGTAATGCCCGGGCAGGATCCAGGTATTGTCAGGGACATTATCCTTGAATTTGTGAAAAATCGTGTCGTAGACGATGGGCGCCCAAGCTTCCCCCTGCCCTCCCAAATCGGGCCGGCCGAAGCTCTGCAAAAAGATGTTATCGCCGGTGAAGGCATACGATTGACCAGTCTGATCGGTGGCCAAGTAGTTAACCTGGCCCAAGGTGTGTCCTGGCGTGTGCAAGACCTGGATAGTCAGGTCTCCTAACCTGAATCGCTGCCCATCGTGCAGCATTTCATAATCGATGACAGCCGGCAGCATGTCGAAGGGGTGAATCGCATCATATGGATGCAAATAGTAGGGTACGCCGGTCGCCTCGGCCAGGGCAATGGCACCGCTAATATGATCGGCGTGGGCATGGGTATCCAGCAACAGGGACAGTTGGGCGCCTACACTTTCCAATAATTCTTTATAGTGAGCGACATGGCGCAGCGGATCGATGATGGCCGCCTGTCCCTGGCTGACCAGCACATGACTCAGACAACCGCGAGCTACCCGGTCCACCTGGTAAATCTGGTACGACCCATTCTCTACAATCGGCCGCACGACGTAGTAATTACCCCAGGCGATCATGCCATCTATCAAATTGACGGCCGTCTTACCTTCATCTCGCAAGATGGCGGCCACGAAATCGCTGGCACCTCCCTTGGCACAAACGGCAACGATCTCCCGGTCGTCAGGAATCGCCATGAGGTCTGGCAGCTCTTCCAGTGCGTCTGGACCATCCTCGGCGAAAATCTGGTAGGGAATGTGCATGGTCTCTGGCGTGTAACGCGATTCAATTCGCCAGGATTCAAAATCATCCTGGCTGCGGACGTCGAGTAACAAAAGATCGTTTTCCTGGCTGATCTTCTCGTAGAACTCCGCTACCGTGATCTCTTCGATCTCGATCTTTGTTTCCCCAGATGGTGCGGCCGGTAGAGTCATCTAACTCCTCCTAAATCGTGCGTCTGATATAGAAAATATTGCTAGCTTCTCTCTGACGGGAATATACTATGTCGTGGCCGGTTTGAAGAGACCAGGCTTCCATATCCAACAACGTGCCAGGATCGGTTGAAATCACTTGTAAAATCTGGCCGACCTCGATTTTTTTGATAGCTTCGGCGGTTTTGAGAATTGGAATGGGACAATTTAAGCCGCTACAATCAAGCGTTTCATCAGGAATGAACTCTGTTTTAGCCATTGACTTTATCCCATAGAATCGTTAATCTACGATAGCTATGGCCCTGTTACGGGCCAATGAAACCGATTGCACAAAACGAAATAAACGACACGATCGCTGATCCATTTATTCATCACAAGGTCCCCACCGCTCACCTTACATTCTACGAAAGATCGTGGATAATTCCAACGTCAACAAGTCGCCAGGTTTCGATATAATGTTCGGTGGCAGGTCAAAGGCCTTTCCTGTTGGAGGACATGAATCATGTTATTGCGTTACTTTTATGATCCCAAGCTAGCTCAAGCATCGTATTTCGTCGGCTGTCAACAGACAGGAGAAGCCCTCGTCGTCGATCCTGCTCGCGACGTCGAGCCTTATCTGGAAGCGGCCGAGGCAGAAGGGATGCGGATTGTGGGGGCAACGGAAACCCACATTCACGCCGACTTCGTCTCCGGTTCTCGAGAACTGGCCGAACGGGCTGGGGTAACCCTGTTCCTGTCTGACTGTGGCAATAAGGATTGGAAATACCAATTTGCCGATAAGTACGATCACGTGCTATTGAAGGACGGCGATATTTTCAAGATCGGCAACGTGAAGTTTGAAGCTGTCTATACTCCTGGCCACACTCCTGAACATATTTCCTTCCTGATGACCGATACGGCCGGGGCTGACAAGCCAATGGGCCTATTCACCGGCGATTTTGTATTTGTAGGTGATGTCGGCCGGCCCGATCTGCTAGAGAAAGCAGCCAAGATGGCCGACACGGCCGAGATTGGCGCCCGGCAGATGTTCGAGTCCTTAAAACGATTCAAGGACCTGCCTGATTATCTGCAAGTCTGGCCTGGTCATGGGGCCGGTAGCGCCTGCGGCAAAGACCTGGGCGCAGTACCGTCAAGCACCGTCGGCTATGAGAAACTGTTTAACTGGGCACTAAACCAGAACGATGCAGAGAGCTTCGTCCGTGAATTGTTAGCCGACCAGCCCGAACCACCGCGTTATTTCGCCATGATGAAAAAGGTGAACAAGGAGGGGCCGCCGGTGTTAGGGCGGCTATCCATGCCTGAGCATATGCCCTTTAATCGTTTGGAACAGGCCTTAAACGACGACCTGCCGGTAGTGGATACCCGCACGAATGCCGCCTTTGCCGCCAGCCATATCCCAGGGACCGTCAACATCCCTTACGATTACTCCTTCACCAATTGGGCCGGCTGGCTGCTCCCATACGACCGGCCATTTTATTTGGTCGCCGACCACCATGCTCTGGCCGAGGTGACTCATGACCTGGCCTCGATTGGCCTGGATAACAGCGCTGGCTATTTCGAAACCTCGGCTATAGAAGCCTGGGCCTCGGCCGGCCATGAACTGACTTGTTATGATGTCGTTCGACCAACCCAAATCGCCAACGAAGTGAAAAATGGTGGCGTGACGTTGATCGACGTGAGAAATCAAAGTGAGTGGAACGAGGGTCATATTCCCGGAGCCCGGCACATCATGCTGGGTTATCTGGCCGAACGAGCGGAGGAAATACCGACCGATCGGCCGGTGGTCGTCCATTGCCAGACCGGCGGACGGTCGGCCATTGGGGCCAGCATCCTCCAGGCTAAAGGATTCTCGGAAGTGGCTAACTTGATGGGCGGGATCCGAGATTGGCGATTAGCCGGGTTATCTATAACGGATAATTCGTAGTAACGGTGCCGATCTCTTTTTTGCAGATAAACCTTATATGCCTGCAGATTTCACTTCAAAGCGTCTCTCCTACCTGGCCTTGATCGTCGGTTTATTTAGCATCGGCTTTGCCGCCATCCTGGTCAGCTTAGCCAAGGCGCCGGGTCCGGTCAGTGCCTTCTACCGCATGGCTGTGGCTGCTGTGTTAATCCTAATCCCCTTCCTCCGGCAAACCACTTCACGGGGTAAACCTTATCCATGGCAAGGGGTAAGGCTGGCCTTGTTCGGCGGTTTACTCTTCGCCCTGGACGTGGCCTTTTGGACCACCGGCATCACCATCAGCGGGGCCGCTACGCCCACCCTGATGGCCAATACAGCGCCAATTTGGGTTGGTTTAGGTTCCATGTTGATCTTTCACGAGCGGTTAAACGCCCTCTTCTGGTTCGGCCTGATACTGGCTATGTTTGGCGCCTTATTGGTGCTAGGTGCTGAATTCACCCGGGGAGCGGCCTTAGGTTGGGGCACTTTTCTAGGTTTGCTGGCGGCGATATTTTACGGCGCCTATTATCTGGTCACCCAGCGGGGCAGAGTCTATCTGAACACACTATCCTATTTCTGGATAACGACATGTACAGCCGCGGTGGTCTTGTTGATCCTCAACCTCATCGTGGGAAACCCCATTACCGGTTATAGCCTGCAAACCTATCTGGCTTTCCTGGGTCTGGGTTTGATCGCCCAGATCTTGGGTTGGCTAACTATCAATTACGCTCAGGGTTACTTACCGGCCTCCATCGTCGCCCCCACCCTGCTGGGTCAGCCAGTGGTGACGGCTTTTTTTGCCGTTCTTTTATTGGGTGAATCCTTTTCCGCCTGGCACATATTGGGCGGTATTTTAGTATTGGTGGGGGTCTATACCGTCCACCGCAGCCGTTGGAAAGATACCGAGGATCGAAGCGATGTAAAGCTGGCACCCTCCGTCGAGGAAAGCCGGCAAGCCTGAACAGCCGTCCCGACGATATTCATATCGGATGTTCCTGTCTTCAGTTTAAAGCGCGGGCGGGCGCTGGCCTTGTCCATAAGGGCTACAAACCTCAACGTCCGCATTTGGGTCACCAGAAAGTCGGCAACGACTGGATCCTGGCCCGATCGGTCGATCGGTCTTGCAACTTGCCAACTTTTCAGGCATGGGTAAATACTGCTCTTAGAAGAGATCTGACAAATGGCAATACGTAATCGTGCGTATCACACCATTCCGTTTCGCTTGATTCGACTATGCCAAAGGCTGATTCCAGACCTAAGGTGTTGGGGATGACAGTACTGCAGCGACAGCATAACATGTCTGCCTAGCCTTACTCTCGGAGCCGAGCTATCTCGGCGGTCAACTCCCGGATACGCTGGGACATTGTACGCACCAGGCGGTATGCCAGTGATGGATCTTCATGAACCCGGCGGAGAAAGTTCCTCTCGTCCACGGTGAGAACCCGCGCTTTTCCGAAGGCCCTTACCGTGGCCATACGAACTTCGCGGTCGAAGATCGCCATTTCGCCGATCAATTCCCCCTCGCCCAGCTCGGCTAGGCGAATCTCCCGGCCTTCGGTTTCCAGGACTACCTCGACCTTTCCTTCCTGGACGACGTACATGCAGTCGCCCACTTCGCCCTGACGTACAATAACCTCGCCGTCCTGGTAGATTTTGCCCAGTTCCCCGGCGTTATTCATCTTACCCTCCCCAAAAAAAGGGCCGCAGGTCGCTAGCGCATTTGCTGTCTAGCAGCCACCATCCAACGGCGGCCGAACTCGAACCATGAATCCCAAAGAGCAACGGCGCTGTCCCAAAGGAAACGAGTCAGGAACGCCGGGTGCAATGTGCTTATAAAGACCTCCCGGTAGGGAGCGCTGCCGGTGAAGGTATCCCATAACACGGTACTCATCCGACGTTGTCCACTCTCACGACGCTGTTCGTCAGTGACCATATGCAGGACAGCACGGCGGGCGAAGCGTTGCTTCTGGATCAAGCGCACGATGAAAAAGATCAACCGGCCAATATCGTTGTCCACCTCAATGTGCCGGCAGGCTGGCCAGTAGTGCCGTCGAAAATCGGCCGCCGAAATACCTTCAAAGACGGCCGTCACCGCAGCGGTTTTGGCAAGGCGGTAGGCGGCCCCGATGCCATCTTTGTATAACCTGGTCACCCCACAGTCGCCTAAGAACACTATCCGGTCGCCAAAGGGTTCCGCCGCCCCATGGACGTTGATGCGGGGTCCACAGTGACAGGCCGCTTGGTCCAAATTCCAATCGGGTGGGAAGCAGCCCTTGACTTCGGGGGCATTGAGAAAGTCCCGCACGAGCTCGGCGTCGATGTCTTCGCCGAGCAGGCACACGGTCACGTAATCCCCTTTGGGAATGATGGCCGCGAATTCCAAACGAGGGATTTCCAGGAGAAAGACATGCATCGAATTGCCCAGATATCCCTGGATAGTGTCCGATCCCAGGTAATACTCACGGATCGCCGTTTTGGTGGTTTGAGGGGAGCGATAGTTGAGGTCCAGGTCTTCAAAAAGCCTGAACGCGGCCGAGTTCACGCCGATGGCTGCGGCCACCAGATCATAAACTATTGGAGAATTGCCCTTAATCCTGACCTGCAGGCGCCCATCGACCATCCGGGTGATTTCGCGAACCCGTTCGGGAATGAGCTGCGCACCTTTGCCCGCCGCCAACGACTGCAAGTGCCCGTCGAAGCTTTCCCATTTTGTTTTTTGGATTGTTCTGGGTCCAGCCCCTCGGTGAACGGCGCCAATGCGTTTCTCGTGACGGGGTGTCTCGATGTTGGCGCTGCCGACGTCCATGTGCATCGTGTAAGATTCAATGCCTCGCTGGATCACCGTCGGTGGCAGGTTTATGCCCTCAGCCGCCAGGTACTGGACAAGGCTTTCGGAGACGATCCCTCCGCACATATTGCAGCCCTTCGGCGCCGGGCAAGAGAAATCCCGGGGTTCGTAGATGTCGATGTGGATATCCAGTCCAATCCTGTTGGCCATATCCAGCAGGAAATAACTGAAAAAAGAACCGGCCGGTCCACCACCTATCACCGCGACCCTGGCTCCGTCCTTTAACTTCAGGTTGGACTGGTTATCCTTGGCCTTAGCCGCAGATTCTAAGGTGCGCTTACGGCCGTTTTTTAGAAGAGGGTGCTTTGTCAGCATCATTCCAACCGGTTTTGCCATGTACGACGAGATGACTTTTAGATCATGGTCGGATTCCAGGGTTTACTGCTTAAACCTTCGCCGCCGTGGCTCTGGATGCACCTATCGCCGTTGCCCAATTCCCGCTTCATGCACTCTATTAATATTATAGATCCGTCGTCAAGCACACATCTATGTAAAATGGGCTAGCTTGCAGCGACTGTCTATTGGAGAGTAGTTGGTATGTTGTCGCCATGCATACTCCTTCGTCCTTCCTGCTACCCCGATCTTAGAGTTCCAAAGTAGGATAACTAACTCTACAAAAAAGCGTATAAGCCAATGTAATTATAATATGGGTAGTTTCTATCTCTAATGATGTTATGGTGTCCGTTTAGTGTGCCGAATGTTGGCTAAAAAAGTGCAAACTTAAGCTCAATTGGTGAATCGAAATTGCAGAAATGGAGGTTTTTTTCGATGTGCGACTGAAGCATCTAGCAGATCCTGGCATACTGCAGAAAACCATTGCGGGAGATCTAAATGGCGATAAAGTTCATAATAGTGTCGATGAAATCTTCAAACGTATCGGATTAACATAATGACAATTCTGCCAATCTTCTATGGAATAGCGGCCGGACTTTGCCTTTACGCCTCTCTTTATCACCTGCTCGTTGGGCTCAGACAACGGCCGCTTAGCCGTACGCATCTGACCTTCTCTCTCATGACCCTTCTGGTGACCGGCATCATTGTGGCCGATGGCGCCTACCGACTGGCAACCACATTAGAAGGCATTGCCCTTGCTCTACAAATCGGAATTACCCTGACCGCCTTCGTCCTCATCGTCTTTATCTGGTTTGTCGCCGAATACACCGGCCTTCGGCCACGCCTGTTTCTCTGGATCATGAGCTTGCTTTTTCTCCTCATGGGAGTTCTAAATCTTTTATTGCCTGCCGGTCTGCTCTATGAAGAATATACCGGCTTTCGCGTGGAAACAATGCCCTGGGGTGAAAGCTTTGTCGTGATCGAAGGCACGCCCAACGATCTGCAGCTCCTCAACATCACGCTATTCCTGCTGGTCTATGGTTTTTGTTTTATCGCCATTGCA
>Ga0209742_10001340_pt1 | contig 11372 bp, 8 predicted proteins | sample DeeMarSeWOR38_10_FD_187462 | JGI IMG/M metagenome (GOLD analysis project Ga0209742, IMG submission 187462) | Marine sediment microbial communities from White Oak River estuary, North Carolina - WOR-3-8_10 (SPAdes) (version 2) | ecosystem: Environmental > Aquatic > Marine > Intertidal zone >... | reverse complement strand
TCGCGCTCGTCTTCCACCTGGAAAATGTATTGAGAACCAAGCAATAACACCTGCCAACCGTCATCGCCCTCATACACCAGGGCGTCATAAGATTGGTTGTTTGCCAGCAGAGAATAAACGGTATTCTCGCTGACCGACTCAAAATCTATGTCATAAAGGACACCATCCACCTCTACCTGCTGATCGTTGATGATCTCAACCAGGATCTCCCGTTCGCCAGTTGTTGCCACGTACTTCATCGCTGCATCCTTTCCCAGCGACCAACCCATTTCCAGTTGCTGGTGTCACGCTCATTGCGTTGGATGATGTGAGCGGCGCGTTGTGTACGTCGGTGAGCGACCAGGGTCGCCAGAATTGCGGCAATCTCCGATAGGTCTTCCCTGGTTTCATCAGCCAGTTCTAATGAAAAACGCTCCTCGACATAACGCGTGTCATAACGGCCGGCCATGAAACTGGTCGATTCCATCATTCGCTGGTGAAATGGAATATTGGTGCGGATGCCAATGATCTTGTATTCATCCAGTGCACGGCGCATGCGCAGTATCGCCTCACCACGGGTCTCACCGCTGACCACCAGTTTTGAGATCAAGGAGTCATAATAAGGTGAGACCTCAAAACCTGGATACACGCCAGTGTCGACCCGCACGCCTGGTCCAGTGGGCAAGATCATGTGGGTAAGCCGTCCAGTTGAAGGCAGGTAGTTGTTGAATGGGTCTTCAGCATTGATGCGGCACTCGATCGCTGAACCTGTGAAGGATATGTCTTCTTGATTGTGGCGCAGCTGCCTGCCGCGGGCAATGCGAATCTGTCCCTTGACGATATCCAGACCGGTGACCATCTCTGTGACTGGGTGTTCAACCTGTAAACGGGTGTTCATCTCCAGGAAGTAAAAGTTCTTATCCTTATCGACCAAGAATTCTATCGTGCCTGCATTGACATAATCAACGGCCTGAGCTGCGCGCACCGCGACAGCGCCAATCTGCTGGCGAAATTCTTCATCGTCTCCGATAAATGGGGACGGCGCTTCTTCTAACAATTTTTGATGACGGCGCTGAAGCGAGCATTCTCGCTCTCCCAAATGGATCACCTTTCCATGTGTATCTGCCAGGATTTGTATTTCGATATGCCGGGCACCTTCTACCAGCTTCTCGAGATAGACATTGCCATCGCCAAAAGAAGCTTCGGCTTCACGACGAGCAGCGGCGAGCAATCCAGGCATCTCTTCCAGATTGGTCACTTCGCGCATGCCCTTGCCACCACCACCAGCAGTGGCCTTGATCAGTAAGGGGAAGCCAATTTGCCCGGCTGTTACCAGCAGTTCTTCGTCGCTCAGAGACCCCTCTCCCTCCGTTCCAGGAACAACTGAGACCCCACTGGCAAGGACCTTTGAGCGCGCAATTCCTTTGTCACCCATAGCTGCGATCGAAGTGGGTTTTGGTCCGATGAAAGCCAGTTTTTCATCCAGGCATGCCTGGGCGAAGTCCGCTCTTTCGGCCAAGAATCCGTATCCAGGATGGATCGCTCCGCATTCACTCTTTTTGGCGATGGATATGATTTTATCTGCGCGCAGGTACGATTCTCTGGAGGGGGCCGGTCCCAGATAATAAGCCTCAGTAGCCAGCCGAACATGGAGTGCTTCACGATCTGCGTCGGAATATACGGCAACAGTGCTCAAACCCAATTCGCGACAGGCTCTGATGATTCGGACGGCGATCTCACCTCGATTTGCGATCAAGACTTTGGTGAACATGGATTACCTCTTAATGAATAGGAACCTATGCTAGGCAATAGAATTTTTTCTTGATCTTGAATACTGGTCTGCTGGTATTGGTTGGGTGATTGAGGGCAGAATGTAGTCATCGCTCTCCAGGTCATGGTTAGCAGCATGAGCTCTACTCCATGATCCGTGCTTTTGGCTCTTGGACTGGCATGGATTGCTCGATGAATTCAAGCACCCGCCTGTTGAATTGTTCCCCGTGCTCCTGCGGGAGCATATGATCCGCACTTGGCACCAACCACAGCTCAGAATGGGCGATGTTTGCTGCGATATCGCGTGCATGCTGCGGCGAGGCATGTTCATCCTCGACACCCTGTATGACCAAGGTGGGGCAGGAGATCTGATTGATACCTGGGCGCATATCCCATTTAAGGATATCCTTCCTGGCCCAACCGTTGTACCATCCCCAAAATAAAGCTTCGGATTTGTCACCATGCACCCGGCGCATTTTCGTCTGGAAGCGATGATCGTGCTCGAAATCATGCTTGACTGAGTTTATTCCAGAATCCATTTTCTTTTCGATATAAATATGCGCGGAGACGATCACCAAAGAGTTCACCCTGTCCGGGTTGCTGATGGTGTAGTACATAGCGATCTTGCCCCCGTCGCTGTGTCCAATCAATACTGCTTCAGGGATCTCAAGAGTATCCAGGATGACCTGCAAATCCGCCAAGTCTTCTTTAAAATAAGGCATGGACCACCTTTCACGCGGGGCGGATTTACCATGTCCCCAGCGATCATACGCCACCACACGATAGCCGGAACGGGCGAAAACAGGGATCTGTTCCTTCCATGAACGTACGGCTCCTAGCCCATGATGCAAAAACAGGAGTGCATTTCCTGAGTCCGGACCATGTGTTTGGATATATATGCTGTGACCGTTTATTTCGAGGCGTTGCTTCATTATTAAAGGGGGATGCAACCGTGTTTCTTTGCTGGATTAGCGTCGCGCTTGTTAGCCAGCATCTCCAGAGCATTTACCAAGCGGGGGCGGGTCTCGCGCGGTTCGATGACATCGTCGATATAACCCCGCGAGGCAGCTATATAAGGATTGGCGAATTTAGAGCGATATTCCGAAACCAGTTCTGCGCGGCGCCTTTCTACATCTTCGGACTGTTCGAGCTCCTTTTTAAAGATGATATTGACCGCTCCTTCCGGTCCCATTACAGCGATTTCGGCTGTCGGCCAGGCCAGATTGATATCTCCACGGATATGTTTGCTGCTCATCACATCATATGCCCCGCCATAAGCCTTGCGGGTCACCACGGTCAACTTAGGAACCGTTGCTTCGCAGTATGCAAAGAGCAGTTTCGCGCCGTGACGGATGATGCCCCCGTGTTCCTGGGCGGTTCCGGGGAGGAATCCGGGCACATCTACAAATGTGATGATGGGGATATTAAAGGCATCACAAAAGCGTACAAAACGGGCTGCCTTATCCGAAGAGTTTATATCCAGCACACCGGCCAAGACTCCGGGCTGATTGGCGACGATACCTACGCTGTGCCCACCCAATCGTGCGAATCCAATGATGATGTTTTGAGCATAGTTCTCATGGATTTCGAAAAACTGGCCATCATCCATGATCAAGTGAATGGCATTTTTGATATCGTAAGGTTTGCTGGGGTCATCAGGTACCAGGCTATCAAGTTCCTCAGCCATGCGCAGGGGGTCATCTGTGGTAGATAGATAGGGTGGATCTTCCATATTATTCTGCGGTAGATAAGAAAACAACTTGCGAATCAGGTATAGTGCATCTGCTTCTGTATCCGTGGCTACATGACAGACTCCAGAAGTCTCCGAGTGTACTGCTGCGCCGCCCAAGTCTTCGAATGAGACCTCCTCATGGGTGACTGCTTTGACCACATTAGGACCGGTGACGAACATATAGGAGGAATGACGCACCATGAAGATGAAATCAGTAAGGGCGGGCGAATATACTGCTCCACCGGCGCAAGGTCCCATGATGGCGCTGATCTGGGGGATAACCCCGGAAGCCAGAGTGTTTCGCAGGAAGATATCCGCGTATCCACCCAAGGATACAACTCCCTCCTGAATGCGAGCCCCGCCAGAGTCGTTCAAGCCAATGAGCGGAGCGCCATTCTTCAATGCCATATCCATTAATTTACACACTTTCTCGGCATGTACCTCTCCCAGGCTGCCTCCGAAGACTGTGAAATCCTGTGAGAAAACGTATACCAGACGATCATCAACTGTCCCCCAGCCGGTGATTACACTGTCGCCAAGAAATTTTTTTCGATCCAGGCCAAAATCGCTGGTTCTGTGTTCGACAAAGGCATCCACTTCCCGGAAAGAACCTTTATCCAACAGCAGATCGATTCGTTCGCGAGCGGTTAATCGCCCGCGACTATGTTGGGCGGCAATGCGTTCCTCGCCGCCTCCCTGGCGGGATTTCGCTTTGAGTTGGCGCAATTCATTTATTTTATGATCATTGCTCATGCATTACTCCAAAGAAGGCTTTTGCATCTGAGCGCGATAACGTCCAGAAGGTGAATAAGATTAAGATTATTGACAGAATAGCTAAGAATGGCCAGTTCTGCAGCTCATTTCCACTACCGGTAAATACGATCCTTTCGAGCCACTCATAACCCAGATAGAATATGGTTAAAACTCGGGTTGCCCTGGGTGCTCTCGACTTCCCTGTCCACAGTCCCCAAAACAGTGCTGCCCCTAGTGAAGTCCAGACCAATCCTGTTACTGCCAGGTAAAAGGGGGATACACCGGGAATGCCTGATAAAAAGCTCCACAAAGCAACTGTATTGACCAACCTTAATAGATTGACAATTGTAATGGTTAACACCAAAACTGCAAGCAGCGTTACGAGAAATGGTCGTTTCTGATCCCCTGTTTGATTACCCAAATCCAGAACCTCTTCAACCATGGAATTAATCGATCGCCAGGGTTATCTTTCCCATTTGATCGCCGCGCATCAATCTTTCCTGGGCTAGACGGGCCTCTGCAAGTGGGAAAGTCATATCTAACACAGGCTTCAAGCGCGATGCAAAAACCAATCCCATGACTTTCTTGAAGTCATTATGTGTTCCCATTGTGGAGCCGATCACGGATAGGTGCTTGGCGAAGATGAAGCGGTTATCGATCTCCACAAATGGTTTACCCGTATTCCCAACGGTCAGAATGCGCCCACCTCGACCAGCTGCACGGAAGCTGTCAGGGAAAGTGGTGCCGACATTATCTACGACGACATCTACACCGCGCTTATCTGTCAGGTGATAAACCTCTTCAGCCCAGTTTTCAACCTGGGATCGATCGATCAGGTGATCTGCCCCAAGAGATTCAGCCAGAGTGAGCTTGTCTGGATCAGATCCAATAATGTAGACCTGGGCACCTGCCAGTTTTGCGATCTGGATGCTGGCTGTGTTGACCCCGCCAGATGCACCCACGATCAGCACAGTTTCGCCGGGTTTTAGACAACCGCGTGTGATCAGAGAATGCCAGGCAGTGTGAAACACCAGGGCGGCAGCTGCCGCGGCGTGATCATCGAATCCATCTGGGATTCGCAGCAGATTGCGGTCTGGAACAACCACATACTCGGCATAAGTGCCCGGATGAGTTTCTCCTAACAGACCCCACTTCAGGCAGCGGTTGTCCATCCCGGCCAGGCAGTATTCACATTTTCCGCAGCTGAGATTGGAATTGATCACCACCCGATCACCCACAGCCCAATCCGAAACGTTGTGCCCCAGAGCAGCTACTTCGCCAGCGCCATCCGCTCCAGGAATGTGGGGATATTCAATTTTAATCCCTGGCCAACCTTCTCGCACCCATAGATCCAACCTGTTTAACGCAGCGGCGTGAAGCCGCACTAATACCTCGTCTGGGCCAGGTTCTCCTACAGGGTGATCGGTGTATTGCAGAACTCCAGACTCACCGTGATTATGGAATAAGATCGCTTTCATCGATATATCTCATGGATCAGTCGGTCAAGGTGATCTCCCAGATGTGAACATTGGCAGGCTCACCTTGGCGGAGATCGCGCACCTCTATGCGCAGTGACTGGACAATTGTGGCCTCTCCAAAGTCGAATAAAACTTCGGGTTCGGAAACCGTGCCTTGAAATTCTTCTAGGTATTCAATCGGCTGAGAGCTTTCAACCGGATAGAGGGATGCTTTGATCTCCACTTCTGTGCTGCCGATTATAACCGAGACACCACTTATCGGCTTACCCTCTGCAAAACTGAGCTCGACGATGGCGGGGTTGGCTTCAAGGGTACGAGCGAGAGTGTACTTATCATTATCAAACATATGATTCGCTTCACCAATATCCAACAGGGAATGTTTGACTTCGACGGGTTCCCCGTCCAATTCAATTACCGCAGAACGGAGTTCACGGCGTTCTTCACGCTCTTCCGCAAGGATGGCTCCTATATCCTCTACATAGTTTAATTTCACAAAGTAAAAACCGGGCATTCCATTCGGATAGGCTAATGTATCCGTGACCTGAATGTCTGTGAACTTGCCGCTTTCTTGGGTCTTCTGGAATTCGTCTGGGGTCATCACGAAGAGCATATTCTCATCAAGGGGTAACTGCTGGAACAGGTGCCCATCGATACTACCAATCTGGATCGGCAGCGGCTCGCCTAGGAAGAAGCGCGCCACAATGTTGGTGCCATTCGCCCAGGTCGGTGAAAGAAGGATTTCCGTTTCAGGATCTTTTTCCAAATGCTCCTGGATTTTAGGGAATAGCTCCCGAGCCCCGTACTGTAAACCACCTAAACCGTAATTCTGATACCAGGTTGGGCCATTGGTGAGAGCATCTCGCAGCACGATGATGTTAAGTGTGGTCAGGACGGCGAATAAACCGATCGCCATAACTTTGTGGGGGAGGCGTACCTTTTCTAACCAAACCAGGATCTGGCTGATCCCCAATGCAATCAAGATTGTCGCGGGGATAATGAAAACCAAGGCGCGGGTTATACCGATTTGCACCAGAGCAGCTCCAGCCGGAGCGACCAGCAAGGAGATTATCAGTGTGCGGTAGGCAGACGAGCGTATCTTTAGCAGCGCCAGGACAAGACCGATTGCTGCGAATGGGAGCATTGCCCGGAAGAGATGTCCATATCCTTTCATTAAATGTCTGGGGAGATCACGCTCATTGGGAAGGAACCAGTAGCCTGGACTGAGACCGTATAGGTATTCTGAGGTGAATCGAGACAGCTTCTCTCCAAAGGGAAGGGGCTGGACCCAATAAGAATCGAGAATACGCAGGTGTTCGAACGGGGCTTCTGGGTGGGTCAACCGGAAACGCAGATAAGGCAACGCCAGAATCACTGCCAGCCCAAGTCCTCTCAGCATATATTGACGGTTATCCCAGTGGTAGCGTGCATCCGATATGAGCAGCAAAATCGCTGTCAAGGCGATCACTATCTGCCCGGGGTTATAGGAGTAAAATGCCAATGCTCCCAATAGAAGGGAATAGTACAAATAATGGGGCGAGCGGTAGCGATAGAGCAGGTATGTGTACAGGCAAGCAGCATAAAACGAGACGAACAGCACTGTCTCGAAGGCTGTCCGGGAATGCAGGAACCAGGCAGGGGCGATTGAGAGCAATGAAACCCCAGCCCACCAGTATGAAAGCTTGAATATATCCCGCAGTATCAAGCCGACTGAAACTGCCGCCAGCATACTAATCAGAACTGAGGTGGCCCTGGTGACGAAAACAGTTTTACCGAATAATAAGTAAGGCAGGACCTGGAGATATACGCTGACACTGAGGTTATAGTAAGGACCGTTCTTGAAATAGGTTGGCAGGAAAGTTCCAAATTCATCGAGGAAATTGTCGCGGATCAAATTCTCTGCTGCCAAAGTTTGGATGGCTTCATCGGTGAAGAAATAGATCGGGAAGCGGGTTAGCCCTACCAGGTGTGTCGATAAGTAAACGAACAGCGCCAATCCGAACAGGGTGACTTCAAGCGTATAAGGCCAACGCTGCAAGGCTTGCCAGGGAAGGGCAGATGGCGGCTGGGACGAATCTCGTGATTGGTATACGGTGATGGGTTTGATTGAGTCCCCCTGGCTTTCGATCACGATTCTTGTATCCGCTGGTGCTGCAGATGAATCCAGTGGATCGAGCGACTCAACGCTAACCCGCACCCGCGTTTCGTCCCGCAGATCGAATGAGATGTTGACCTGGGATATACCTTCGTCAGATTCCTCGGTATCCCCAAGGATCACTGAATGTGATTCATCTGGAGCGTGCGCCAGGCTGGCATCAATTCTTAACGGTTTCTTTTCCCCGCCTTCTTTCCCAGCCGCGTTTGCATTTGTGTGATCGTTCGTTTTGGATTGGGATCCATTGGGGTCAGAGCTCTTGCTTAAGTCGTTATCATCCACCTTGCGGCTCTCCCCGTCGCTTGCCTACCTGATCCCAGATTCGAGCCGGGAGATCACCAGGCGCTGAATCTCGCTGGTGCCTTCATAGATCTCAGTGATCTTTGCATCGCGAAAATAGCGCTCGACCGGGATTTCCTTGGAGTATCCCATCCCTCCATGAATCTGTACAGCCGCATGAGTCACGAACATGGATGTCTCAGATGAGAATAACTTGGCGATCGAGGCCTCTAAGGTAAAGCGTTCTCCAGATTCTTTTGACCTTTCTTTTGCCAGAGCCGCGCTGTAAACAAGCAAGCGGGAGGCCTCTATGCGAGTTTTCATATCAGCTAGTTTAAACGCAATACCCTGGAATTCCCCTATCTTCTGACCGAATGCCTCCCGTTCTCTGGCATAGGCAAGGCTGGCCTCATAAGCCGCTTCGGATATTCCAAGAGCCTGCGTAGCAATGCCGATTCGTCCGGCATCCAATACAGCCATGGCGATCTTGAAGCCTTCACCTTCTTCACCCAGACGATTCTCGACCGGAGCACGATAATCTTCAAATAAAATTTCACTGGTCGCCGAAGCGCGAATGCCTAACTTGGGCTCTTTCTTCCCGACAGAGAAACCAGGTTGATCGGTATCAATGACGAAGGCGGTGATGCCTTTATGCTTCTTTTCTGGGGCGGTCATGACGAATAAGACGATGTAGCTTGCCACCGGACCACTTGTGACCCACGACTTGCGACCATTGATGACATATTCATCTCCCTCTCTTACAGCCGTACAGCGCATCGTGCCCGCGTCAGAGCCGGACATCGGTTCGGTCAGGGAGTATGCGCCAACTGATTTACCTGAGGCCACCGCGCGCAGATATTTCTGCTTTACATATTCGCTGCCGAATTTTTCGATCCCGTAGCAGAAAAGTGAGTTGTTCACCGACATGATCACTCCGTGCGATGCATCTGCTTTGCAGATCTCCTCCAAGGCAAGAACGTATGCCAAGGTGTCCATACCTGTGCCGCCATAATCTTCGGAGACTTCGATACCCATGAAGCCCATCTCGCCCATCTTCATGATCGTTTCATAAGGGAATTCACCGCTCTCATCGAATTCAGCCGCAATGGGGGTAATCTCATTTTGGGCAAAATCACGGGCAGCCTGGCGGATCATCTCGTGTTCTTCTGTGAATGGAAACAGTCCGACACCGCTCATTTATATCTTCCTCCACCAGAAAATTGTGAGTTTGCGCCATTATAGCATGCCTGAGCCGAGTGGCTAACATGCCTGCTTGACACTTTCAGAAAGTGGGATATACTGGCTGGAGATTTGGAGCCCTCATGAACAAAGAAGCCCACAACCAACCGATATCTAAAGAACTCTTCCAGCATCTGGTTCAACTTGCTGCACTCGATTTTTCCCCGCAGGAGGCGGAATATTTACGACGGGAGCTCAACAATCAGCTGAAAGCGATCGATGAATTGGAAGCCATACCCTTGGATGACAGCATTCCAATCACCTCACATGGGGTGCCTTATACGCCGCAGATAACTCCTGCGGCGCGCACAGATGAGTGGATTGCATGTCCCAACCCAGAGGATATAATCGATCAGGCTCCGCAAGCAGAAGATGGATACGTGATCGTCCCTGATATCCCACATACAGAAATAGATTAGTATATGGACCTTTGTGACCTGCCTGCACTCGATATATCTCGTTTGATCCATTTGGGTGAGATATCAGCCCTGGAAGTCCTTGAATCTGCTCTGGAGCGTGTCTCAGCAGTGGATGGACGCCCCGGAACGTTGGATCCTGGGGACAAAGAGAGCGGCGATAATGAAAAGGTGCATGCCTTCATCCATCTAACGGCTGATCGTGCGCGTGCCCAGGCAGAGCAGATCGATCAAAAATTAGCTGCTGGTGAAGACCTAGGCCCATTGGCTGGAGTGCCATTTACCGTCAAAGATATCTTCTGCGTGCAGGGAACGCCATCCACTGCAGGTTCACGCATCTTGGCGAATTTCATCGCTCCTTACACAGCCACGTCTGTCGCTCGAATGGAAGCCGCGGGTGGTGTATTGCTCGGTAAAGTCAACCTGGATGAATTCACCTATGGTTCTTCTAATGAATCATCGGCCTTCAAGCCTACACCTCGCAATCCCTGGGATCCGGAGAAGGTACCGGGAGGTTCTTCTGGCGGGAGCACGGCTGCTGTGGCAGCTGGTCAGGGTGCGCTTTCCTTAGGAACTGATACGGCCGGCTCTGTCCGTCAACCTGCTGCTTTTTGTGGGGTGGTAGGACTCAAACCAACCTATGGACGAGTGTCCCGCTATGGCTTGATCGCCTTCGGTTCATCCCTGGATTGTCCTGGGCCGGTTGCCAGAAATGTCACCGATGCTGCCTTGATGTTGAAAACCATCGCTGGTGCCGATAAGAGTGATGGTACCGCGGCGAGTTTACCGGTGCCTGATTATGTCAATGGTCTGCGCGAAAGCATCGATGGTATGCGGATTGGGCTCTCACCCGATTATTTCCGCATTACCTATTTCGACGAAACAACTGGCGAATTGGATGAACAACCAATTTCCGCCGAAATCGAATCGGCTATCTTGAGTACAGCTGGATTCCTGGCACAGATGGGAGCAGATATCGTCGAAGACATACCCATGCCGCATACTAAATACGGGGTTCCGGCTTATTTCGTGATCTCGCGCGTCGAAGCGGCTTCGAATTTGCACCGCTACGATGGGGTCAAGTATGGTTATCGCACCCCTGAAAGAGTCGATTACCTTCCTGAGTTGTATCGCAAGACCCGTGCTGAGGGTTTCGGCCCCCAACCAAAACTACGCATTTTGATGGGAATGTACGTCAGCGCTGCGCAGTACAGCGAGCAATATTACAACCGCGCTCTGCGTGTACGCACGCTTATTAGGCGTGATTTTGAGCAGGTCTTTGATCCGCAGGGTCCTTACCGCTTGAATGCTTTGCTCACTCCCACAACACCGACGACCGCCTTTCCGATGGGAGAAGTGTATGGAGATTCGGTCCTCATGCAGTATGCAGATCAGCTGACAGTTCCGGCAAATCACGCCGGAGTACCGGGGCTTTCCATTCCAGTTGGTTTTGATACGCAAGGGTTGCCCATCGGTGCCCAGCTGCTCGGTCCTGATTTTTCTGAGCTGACTTTGCTGCAAATCGGTCGTGCTTACGAGCGAGCTTCCGATGGAGAAGATTGGCGCCAGCGACG
>Ga0209742_10001335_pt1 | contig 11379 bp, 7 predicted proteins | sample DeeMarSeWOR38_10_FD_187462 | JGI IMG/M metagenome (GOLD analysis project Ga0209742, IMG submission 187462) | Marine sediment microbial communities from White Oak River estuary, North Carolina - WOR-3-8_10 (SPAdes) (version 2) | ecosystem: Environmental > Aquatic > Marine > Intertidal zone >... | reverse complement strand
TGGACGATGGTCACGGCGTGAGAATATGAGATGGTCGAGTATGTTACGGCTCAAATAAGCTGCAACAGCCATTTGATACTCAATTACTGGTTATTTATCTGACCCAATTAAGTTGTCACTCTGGTTCGAACCTCTTACTCGCCAAAGTCTTTCCAAGCGGAACCTGGCAAACATTCGCGGCGTTTTGTATGTAGATATAATGTTTTAAAGAAGGCTGCTATGACTGAAAGGGCTACTCTCCTCCACTTACTAGTCGGGTTGATACTGGTTGCCTGCGTCGGGGATGAACGGGGTAAAATGCTCCTAACTCCGGATGATAACCCGCCATCCACTGTTGCCGTTCAGGGAGAGCTAACTGCTTTGAACTCGCTTATTGAGCCTACACCTACAGCCATCGACGCTCCCCAAATTTTCGTCAAAACTGATAGTGGGCTGTATAAGCAAGGTGAGAGCATTGTAGTTACGATCGAGAACAACATGTCCAAACCCATACATTTTCTGGAGATTTGTTCATTGCACCTGTGCTTTGAATCCGGAGAGGACTGGATTTGTGAGGAAAGAGAATGTGACGCCTCGATGACTATCCTAGAACCTGACAGCCAGCTGGAAATATTACAGGAGGCGAGGTCGATTGATCTGCCAGCATCAACCGATATTCGTTCGCGCTACAAACTCGATTATCAGATAGTATCGGAAGACCCCTTTTACTTCGCCCACTCAAATGAGTTCGCCATACAGAGTGGAGGGATGAATTGTAAGCAAGCTAAGCAAATCGCCCTTGAACATGCACAATCAAGTCCCCACTGGAACAATATAGACGCGAATCGCGCAACAGTTCGATGGCTAGGCGAAAATCAAACCTGCATGGTCGACTTTGCTTGGCAAGGTGCAGAACAGATTCGGACCGGCTTGTGGAGCGAAGGTTACTTTGTTATCGTGGGTACTAGATCTGGTCGAGTTGTAGAAGACAATGCCTACGAAAGATGACCCTTCCTTATCCCCCACCAGGGGCGAGACGGCGAGGAAAGGCGATCTCAATCGTTTTATTCCCTTTCCCACCACAAATGAATCGTAGCAACGCCCTTATATTGGTAATACTCGACCCTCATGTAATGTGTACCACTTGTTAGCGTTCGAGTAGCAGAAATATCGCGGACGCTGCTATCGCGCCACTCATAGATGACCATCTCGTTGTCGATGTACAAACGCAAACCGTCATCAACTGTTGCGTGAAAGCGGTAGGTTCCATCATCAAAATCCACCAGGCGTGTCCAGCGAACCGAGAATTCATTCCGTGGCAATTCATCATCCGGAGAATTCCGTCCCCAATTGAAGTCAATGGCCTCGTCGTTACGCACCAAAGTTGAATCGCCACTAAGATTCCGATTCGACCAATATTCTCCACGCCATTCCGAGTAACTGCCTGGACCTTCCCACCAGAATTGAATCTCGGCCGTACCCTCATTTTCGTAATACTCAACCTTGACATTGTGGTTTCCACTACGCAAGGTAACCTGCCCTGTATAGGTCACATCAACCGCTTCATGCCATTCGTTCATGAGGAGCAAGTTGTCCACCCATACGCGCACACCATCATCCCCATGGGCATAGAATTGATAGACCCCAGCATCGAGATAGAGAGTTTGCTCCCAGCGAGCAGAAAATCGGTCAGCCGGCACGCCCACCGCCGGCCCACTATATCCCCAATTGAAGTCTAGATCGGCATTATATTGTTCCAGCACTGGACTTCCGGCAAGCGACGAATTCGCGTAATACTCACCGTGCCAGCCCTCTTCCATTGGGGAAATGCTGGCTGTTTTTATGGTATAAGACGTAGCAGTCGGTAATGGGGTCTCGGTAGGTGGGATAAGTGTGGCAGTCGGTAATGGGGTTTCGGTCATCGGCAAAGGCGTAGCGGTTGGATTAAATGGCGTAGGAGATACCACCAATACAGGCAATTCTGAAATCGCCTCAGTTGATTGCAATGTTTGGATTGGTGCCAATGTCGGTTTTGGCAAAGTGAGTGTTGCCGCTTTTCCGACTGCGACTGTCGGGGGTATGGTTGGCTGCGTTGGTCGAGTTGCCGATTTTACCACGATAGGCAGCCCCTCTATATCATCTGATCGCACCCTGTTCAATAAAATAAATAACAAGACAGCATTAACGATCAATAAAATGAATAATGTTATTAGCAGAAATAACCAGCCAGAACCAATTCCCGATCGTTTATCCCGCGCACCAGGTGTATGTTCCGCCGCCATCGTCTTCTCCCACTCTAGCTCTACAGCAAGTTGCCAACCCGCCAAATCCACCCTTGTCGACTCATGTCTAAAATAGCGTTATCTATATCATATCATAAACGATCTAACTCCTGGATGCGTCATACATTTGGCGTATCCGTACCCTAGCCAGTTGGCTACTTTTGGTTTGTTTCTATGTTGGGCGATGTCTACGTCACGTCTGAACTTTGGGGCTCGTCACCAGTTGTGCCGGAACCCAAAAACGCCTGCAACGCAGCGCAGAAGGCCTTCTGGCCCGTGCTATAATTGTTTAAGGCTTATTTGGCTGCGCGTTACATATTCGAGTTCATTTTCAAACGGGTATATCAAACTGGAGGTGAAATGTGCGTCTGATCAACATGCAGACTTGGGCACGACGTGAGCATTTCAAGGCTTTTAGTGCCTTTGACTATCCACACTTTAGCTTGTGTGCCAATGTAGACTTGACAGCATTGTATCCTTTTATCAAACAGCGTGGCATTTCGATTAACTTGGCGATAGTGTACCTACTTGCACGAGCAGCGAACGCTATTCCTGAGTTCAGGTATCGCATCCGGCCGGGAGAGGTGGTTGAGCATGAGATCGTTCACCCATCTACCACCATTTTAACGAAGGAAGATCTATTCAGCTTCTGTACCATTGAGTATATTGAGGACTTTTCGTCCTTTGCGGTTAAAGCGGTTAAGCAGATAGCTTCCTTACAGGATCATCCGACGGTCGGAAACAAACCAGGCCAAGACGATTTGTTGTTTATGACGGCGATACCTTGGGTATCGTTTACGAGCTTTATGCACCCTCTTCATTTGCATCCAGCGGATTCTGTGCCACGGTTTGCATGGGGAAAATTCTTCGAGGAAGGCGAGTTCTTGAAAATGCCGTTGAGTGTGCAGGGACATCATGCATTAATGGACGGTCTACACGTAGGCAAGTTATTCGCCGAAGTACAAGATTATTTCCAACAACCGGGGATCGTGCTAGGTGAAGGATAGGTGAGCAGCTTCACCAATTGACGAGCGACCCTACACCGGCACCCACACGGGTTTCGTCTAAACTCTTGATGGCGATTTCGGCCAGGAGCTTAGCCCCGGTTTTACTCGAGTAAACTCCAACCTGATGTGCCAATTTCATGGTTAAATATTTTGGAGTTTACCTAATTTTGGAAAATTGATGTTTCAATCTACGACGTCTGCGATAGATCATGATGGCCAGCCCGGCGGCCAATAGTCCCAGGGTTAAGGCCAGGATCAGGGTGAGGTATAATCCTGTCTGGTCACCTCCTGGACCAATATCGGTGCCGGCGGGGAGGCGGCCGTTCTCTGCCAACAGGAAAGCGGTTAGGGCCCAATATTCCTCTTCGGGCAAGGCACCTGGCCGCTGGGGTGGGTGGGTGTCGACCAAGAATTGGTACAGGTCCTCGGTCGATGGGAAGCGGCCTAGGCTGGCCGTTGGACCAATTATGGCCGAGATGGTATCAGGCAGCGGGAAGCCTTCATCTCCCGGCCGGCCGCCGTGGCAGCCGCGATCCCAGCAATTCTGGTGATCTTCGACCCAGATCATGCGCCATTCTTCGGTTAAGCCCTGGCCCTTGTCTCCATGGCAGGGCATGCAGTTGTAATAATAGCAGACACGGCCGACGTCGACCTGAGTGGGGTTTTCCGGTAGCTCTGGTACGTCTAAAGGGTCGACGGTAGGTGTAGGTTCGGTCCCCTGGGCGAAAGCGGCCGGAAAAGCCGGGCTGGCTAGGTGCCAGATCCTGGTTCCGATAAAAATGGTGGCGATGGCAAGACAAACGACTATCTTACATAGTGTGTGGCCAGACCATGGTTTGCTCATCCCATGTTGTCCTTCGGCTGCCTTTGGTGGGTTGACCTAGGTTAACAATAATCCGGCCGGTGCCGGCCGACCAGTATCGAAGGACACTATTTAAGGGTGATGTAACTCACTTTTTGCGGTTCGAAGTTCAGCACGCCTTCTGGAGCGTGATACAATGGTTTAATGCCTGAAATAGAGACTATCCTGCTGTTGGTGGCGTTGATGGTGGCCGGGGCTGTGCCACTTGTTATTCAGTGGCTGCAGAGAAAGCGCTAACTGTTGCGATGTGTGGAACGGCCGGTGCCGGATGAGGAGCGTATTTGCTGGCAACAGGTCAGCCCCACTGTAGACCTTGGTCACTTCTAACGCTTCTTAGATGGAAATCTGGGGCAATATCCGCGACAAGGACTTAGCGATGAGGGTTTGGCTGGATACTGGTGGACCGGCGAGAAGCGTGTTATGGACGACAGACAGGTGCATTTAGTATCTGGGCTAAGTTGAAAAAGTCGAAAAAAGGGATTAAGCGCTAGTCTAGCTACACAGTCGCCGGAGATTCGGGTTCAGTTTGGTTCTCTCCGTCTGGTTGACCCTCATCAGGCTTTGTAGGGCTCACTGGGCTGTCCTCTTCAGGCTTAGTGAATCTTTCAATCAACCTATCCATAAGGGAGAAGATAATTTCGATGTTGTAGCCCACAAGAAAGGCGAGCGCCAATGGCGAGATGGAACTCACAATTGACTGCCCCGGAAGAAGAAAGACAAACCAGCCGATGATCAAACCTGAAAGCGTGCCCAAGGCCAGGCGTAAAAGGTAGCTGCGATTTGATTCTTCAGAAAATGTTTTGTTTGAAATTTCCCGCGTTATAGTTCGGAGAACGTAAACAGAGGCGCCTAGCAGACCGTATAGCACCGGCAATAAGTAGCTCTGAAGAATAATAAGCGCGAAATCCGTACTCAATCTTACCCTGCGCGACTCTTCTTTGGTCTTCTCTCGGTTAAATTGCCGCTCCAATGCAGCCTTTTCTGCTTTTATTGTATCTAATTTGGTTTGTCGTTGGGTCTTGATGACTTCGACGAGATTCGATTGACCCAACCAGGTTTTCATCTCCGTAATTGCAGATAATACTTGTTCTCTTTCCTTTACTATCTGATCAAGGGCAGGGTTTACCTGTAAAGTTCCCGTTTCATTCTCACCGATATTATCGGTCGTAGCCTGGGTCTGAGCCTGGTTAACGAGGGTGGCCAGCCTGTTGTCTAAGTCCGCCAGCTTCTTTTCTAACTCCTCAAGTTCCTTTTTCTTGTCATCGATTTCTTTCTGCACGTCTTGATCGTTGATAAGAACTTGGTCCTTTTCAATTTGTTTTGTAAGGTCTTCAAGTTGTGCTTCAATCTCTTCGTTTGGGGGGATATCCTCGTCACTAACGACAATCCATTGCCAGCCTATAGACCATCTCAGTAGAATGGCAGAATTTCGCTCGAGTTGTGTCCTGAGGGCTTCCAACTCATCTTCCAATCTTTGGCGCTCGGCAATGACTTCCAGCGTCTCTCGCTCCCAATCGGGTGAAAAGTAGAATTCGTAGCTGCCATCCGCCCGGCCGTCCCTACCTTCTTCCTCCTTTAATTTGAAGAGCACTTCTATCTCGGAGTGATCCAGAATTGCCTGGTTTATTGCATTTGTTAATTGAATTTCGTTGTCGAGCAACTCCGTTAATTTGACCGATAAGCTATTTCCGATAACCCAATAAATCTGGAAAATTAATACGAATAACAGGACTCCAAGAGTCCAGATAGTGTAGCGAGTAACCGTCTGACTAGCTTCTGTTCGCCCATACTGACTTTGGAGAAACCCACGAAAACCAGATTTTTTTGGTTCTAAGCAAATGGCTCTCACGCTGGCCACCGTGGCCGGCTTTATTAGCTGGTTCATTTGCCTGAAGGCTTCCCAAAATTGAACCGTGAACTCCGTTGACCACACGCCCGCGTCCCATTTAGTCTTGGCGATGATCAGTGTTTTGAGGATTTCTTCGTCGACTTCTAATCCTTCTCTAGCAGTATAAGCAACTAAATTTTGGGCATCTGTGATAGCTCTATCTATTTGGATCGAACTGTCTTGATTCGATCCAAAGCTATCTTCTTTCTGTTGTGGTTCTCGATTATCCATATCTACACCCTCGCTCAGATGTAATAAATCTAATAAAGCCAGAAAAATTCGACCGTGTTACGACAATACGTTGGAGGAGGTGACCATAATGAGTTGATGATGAAAGTGATGCGGTCCCAATAACAGTATATTGCTTTCTAAAAAACGAAACAACGAAATAGTCCCAAGGTCCCAAGCTCTCTAGAGTCAAGGCATCATAGACTTTGCTGGGTGGGTAGTGCATCACAATACAGATTGGTCCCCATAAAACGTTCCGCTTGCCGTTCGCGAGCCGCCTCCACCCGCCGTTCGGCCGTGAGTTTTTCGGAGTCCACCCAAGGCACGTCTACGAGAATGTCGAGGCGGTCCATCAGCGGTCCTGAGATCTTTTTATGAAAGCAGGTGACCATAGCGTTGGAACAGAAGCATTTGAGCCAATATATCCCATAGAAGACCTAGATTCGCCACAAAGTTGAAACACCCAATATAATTAACCCGATGAACCGAGACCCCAAAATCGGGCAACCCACACACAAATCCTTCTTTTTATTGGCTATTGCCACAATTATTATCCTGGTTGCCTTCTGGCTGCGAACAAATAACCTTGATCAATTCCCGCCGGGAATCACCGTGGACGAGGGAATGAATGTACTTGAAGCCTTTCAAATTTCGCAAGTCTGGCGATTCCCATTCTATGAAGATCCGGGTCGCCCCGAACCAATTTTCCGTACTATCGGTACGCTTAGCAGTTTCATTTTCGGCCAGTCGGTTTGGGCGCAGCGGTTCACGACTGCCCTAGTTGGAACCTTGACAGTTGCGGTGCTGTTCTGGGCGATGCGTCAGTGTGTCCCTGATTTATCCCGACATCATCGTTGGATTACTGGGCTTGCGGTCGCGGGATCACTTGCGGTTTCCATTGGGCATATCACGATGACCCGCTCTACATACCGTGCAGCCATACAACCGTTATTCATGGCGCTGTTTGCCGGTTTCTTGTTGCGAGGATTGCGTAACGAAAAGCGTCGTGATTTCGTGCTGGCAGCACTAGCACTGGCAGCGGTTATTTATACCTATTTTGCTGGCTTGATCGTACCATTATCGGTTGCTTTTGTTGTCATAAGTTTATTATTGTTTCAAAGGTCGGGTTGGCGACGCTGGCTATCAAATCTGATTTTGATGACCGCAATTTTCGCATTGCTTGTATCGCCGCTCCTCTATTTATTATCGACTGATTCAGAAAGAATTCTATGGAAGGTGGAAAAACAGGCCGACGATCCGAGAGACAATACACTTGAGAAATTGAAGGGAACTTGGCAGCAGTTTATGGTGATTGGCGACGTAACTCCTATGTACAACACCGAATCTGCCCCGTTGGTACCACGCACCTTTGATTTGCTGTTCATGGTTGGGTTGCTGGCGCTAATCATTCGAGGACGCCGGATATCGTCGGCGCTGGTGCTAGGATTTCTTCTGTTAACCCCTATTCCCATGATTGGCTCAGATGAAATTCCACAAAATATTCGCAGTATCGGGTTGTATGCGACCTACCCTCTTGTAATTGGTTTGGGCACTGCTCTTATCCTCATGATTCTGGCATCGAAACGCTGGTCGGCGGCTCTGATTACGGGCTTGTTGATCGTGTTGATTGGGGCAGATGCCATCTATGCCTACCAGACCTATAATGAATACTGGGAAAAATCGTATCTATGGACGATTTTTGGGCGAGATATACCGCATGGCGAGTGGTTCTTCCGCACCGACCGGCGGGATTTCTCCCAGTGGTTGGCACAACAGGATGTGCCGCTACTTGTTCCTGTTACCGAATTGAATCGAACCACAACACGTGCCTGGCTTATGCAGTATTATCCTCATGTCAAGACATCCTCTGATGAAAATATTGCCATTCCTCCAGACACACGATTGGTGGTTCCCTGGAGTCTGGGACGCGGAGGGTTGATGCGTAACGAACGACATTTTGCCCTCTTACAAAATGAAGTGATCACGCTGCTTCCCCCATTGACAGCCAAAACGTACCAGGCACTTGTATCCGATATAGATGACGCCACCGCCATATATCGAGATGAGGGAACTTTGTCGCTGCTGGCCCGCGTCAAACCTGTTCCAGATGACATGACATTGACATTCGAGCGGATGACGGATACCACCTCGTTTACCTATGATGAAGGGGTGCTTTTTACCGGTTGGAGCGGTCCGGAAACCGTTGCCCCGGGGCAAAAAGCCGAGTACGTTCTGTATCTTGAAGCGCTTAAACCTCTTTGGCATCGTTACGATTTTTACGTTGAACTACATTCTCAGGAATATGATCGTAAGGTCTGGGATCATGATGGGGAGTTAAACTGGCTGTACCCGACGCTGCTTTGGGAACCGGGCCAGACGGTTACGCAGCTTTACAAACTGCCAATTCCATCCGATTTGCCGCCGGGTGCCTACCGACTGGTGGTGGGCACAAAACTGTCCTTTTTCGCGGCGAAGGTTCGCCCGGTCACACTGAATGATGGGACACCCTATGGCAATCCGGTGACGGTGGCCTGGATCAAGGTCCCGCAGTCGGAAATGCCATTAATGCCGGATGGTGAAGAGAATTTTGATGCAACACTGGCGAATTCGATTGCCCTGCGTAGCGCTTATGCTTCTATCCTGGAAAATAGTCAGGTGCAGCTGACGTTGCTCTGGGAAGCGCTGGTAAACCGCCCTGACTTTGATGCGACGGTTTTCGTCCATATCCTTGATTCTGACGGTGAACTTGTCGCCCAACAAGATCAACGCCCTTGGGGTGGTCAATATCCAACCCAGATATGGGATGAAAAGGAACTGGTGCAGACCAACTACGTATTCGATATTCAGGAGCAATCGTTGGATTCACTTTCTGTTCTAGTAGGAATGTATACTTATCCTGACCTTACAAGATTAGCTGTGTCGCAGGATGGAAAACCTGTTGACGATAACATCATTCGTCTGGGTCAGTTGGGGTCGTTGCTTATCGAATAGTCCGAATCTTGTGACATCATTGTCCCTCTTTTTCTTCTCAACCATTATTTACGGGCAATATAGTACGGGGTACACATCTTACGATCGTACGCCTTAACAATTGAATATCACGCAGTGGACGTTGGGCTGAACGTCGTTCAGCCTGAATCCCCCAGGCGTCCGGACTTCACATGGCTTGCGGGAGAATGCTCTAGACGATTCTATAAGATTTTGAGGCGTCTTCGCCCGAGTGACCCAGCTATCGCTCCCGCCACCGTAAACGTTACAATGATAATGATAGCCCATAACCACGAAAGTATGAAGTCGGGAATATGTCCTGGAAACCCATCCGGCCAAATACCGGTGTCCCAGGTTAGTAGTAACTTTATGACGCCAGCGAAGATCCAACTTATGAGCGTGAACGCGACACCGATAACGAAACCAGTTACCGCCCCAATCACTATATCCGAATAAAGCTTACTCTTGAATTTTGTACCAAGTGCCATCGCATCTCTACCTTTAGCCCACCGTGACTCCTCTTTGACATTATATCATAGAGTATCAGAGCTAGCGTGGCGATTTTGTGCGGAAGCAGGACTTAGCTGAGCGGCTGGGTGAGGGTGTGATAATTGTCTGCTTCGTGATTACCGGAGCTGCTGGGCTTTTAGTTATCAAACGCAAATTTTTCAAGATTACTGACAAATAGCCCTCTGACGATGTTGGAAAGGTTGCAAGATAAGCTAATCAATCGATCTGACCTTGATCGCCATCTTATATACTATGACTTGTTACGTCGAAGTACATAGGCGGTTAAAATTACCAGAGGTATCGTCAGACAAAGCACTATTCCACAGGCCGCGGCAAATCCAAGTTCCCATCCTCCGAAACCAGGCATAATTACCTTTTCCCTCTATTTGCCAAAACCCATATGGTCTAATTGTTCACTGGTTTCGCGGCCGGTATTGCAGAGCCTCCGCCAGAAAAGCGGGTTGGATTTCCTCTGCACAGGCTAAATCGGCGATGGTCCGGGCGACTTTAAGCACCCGGTGAAAGGCTCGGGCACTGAGGCTCAATTGAGCCATGGCGCTGCGCATCAACTGCCGGCCGGTATCGTCTAGTTTGCAGAATTCCCTAACTTCACTGGTACCCATATCGGCATTGCAGTACAGATTGGTCCCTGCAAATCGTTCGGCCTGCCGTTCCCGGGCGGCCTCCACCCGTTGTCGGATGGTTTCTGATGGCTCGCCCCGCCGTTCGGCCGTGAGTTTCTCGAAGTCCACCCGAGGAACTTCGACGTGGATGTCGATGCGGTCCATCAATGGGCCCGAGATCCTTTTCTGATAGCGGGTGACCATGGCATTGGAACAGGAGCAGGGGTGGGTGGGATCGCCGTAATAGCCACAGGGGCAAGGATTCTGGGCGGAGATCAACATGAAGTTGGCCGGGTAGGTGACCGTGCCTGAGGCTCGGGAGATGGATACTTCTCGAGGATTCCCTTCCAGCGGCTGGCGTAGCACTTCCAGCATCCTTTCTCCGAACTCGGGCAATTCGTCCAGGAACAGGACACCGCGATGGGCCAGAGAAATCTCGCCCGGCCGGGGCCAGGCGCCACCACCGACGAGCCCAGCATAGCTGATGGTATGGTGCGGGGCGCGGAACGGCCGGTGCCGGATGAGAGGTGTGTCGGCCGGCAACAAGTCGGCCACGCTGTAGATCTTGGTCACCTCCAACGCTTCTTCAATGGACATCCGGGGCAATATCCCCGGCAACGACTTGGCGATGAGGGTTTTACCGGCTCCGGGTGGCCCGCTAAGAAGGGCATTGTGACCCCCGGCGGCCGACACTTCCATGGCCCGCTTCACGTGTTCCTGGCCCATAATGTCGGCAAAATCAGCCGCATACTGGAGGTCCCTGTCAAAGGATTCAGTCAGGTCAACGGACAGAGGCTCGATCGGTTTGAGCCCCGTCAGATGGCCGACGACGTCGCTAATGGCTGGAACAGGCAAAACTTCGACGTCGGGCATCAGCGCCGCTTCTCCGGCGTTGACGGCCGGGACGAGGACCCGGTCGTACCCTTGCTGCCGGGCCATCGCCGCCATGGGTAAAATGCCTTTGGTATGGCGCACTGCTCCGTCGAGGGAAAGCTCGCCCACAACCAGTGCA
>Ga0209742_10001334_pt1 | contig 11384 bp, 11 predicted proteins | sample DeeMarSeWOR38_10_FD_187462 | JGI IMG/M metagenome (GOLD analysis project Ga0209742, IMG submission 187462) | Marine sediment microbial communities from White Oak River estuary, North Carolina - WOR-3-8_10 (SPAdes) (version 2) | ecosystem: Environmental > Aquatic > Marine > Intertidal zone >... | reverse complement strand
AAAGCCGGTGACGGCGATAAGGGTCATAATACCGGCCCATGCTGCACGCTGATGACGAGCAACGATGACCCGTTTCCTCCTCCGGGCCGCCATTGCGGCGCTGGGCCTGTGGCTCGCGACCGAGTGGGTGGACGGCCTCTACATCGACCAACCGGTGACGCTGCTCGTCGCCGCAGTGCTGCTCGGCCTGGTGAATGCCGTGGTCAGGCCGGTCCTCATCCTGCTCACGCTGCCGTTCATGGTGGTGACGCTCGGCCTGTTCCTGCTGGTCGTCAATGCCGCCATGCTCGGCCTCGTGGCACTGCTGCTGCCGGGCATGCACGTGGTGAGCTTCTGGGACGCGTTCTGGGGCGCGCTCATCGTCAGCCTGGTGAGCTGGGCCGGCTCGATCGCCTTCGGCCCCACGCCTCGCGTAACCATCCATCGGAATTGACCGCAGCCGCATGCGTACCGGAACCCGACCCCTGCTCGCGGCCTTGCTGCTGTCCTCGGCCCTGGCGGCGCCGGTCGCATCGGGCGCGAGCCTCGGCTGGATGAAGGGCCAGGCTGCGCAGTTCTTCACGGACACCGACTGGAAGCTGCTGGACGAGACGCTGAACGCCGCGCTCGACGAGGCGCCGGACGGCGAGGCGCGCGAGTGGCGCAACGACAAGTCGAGGGCCAGCGGCCGCATCACGCCGCTGGCGAGCCACACCCGGGACGACGTCACCTGCCGGCGGGTGCGGATCGAATCGAGCGCGGCCGGGGTCGAGAGCAGCTACCGCTACCTGTTCTGCCGGCGCGCCGAAGGCCCGTGGGGCATCGGCATGCCCAAGGACTGAACCTCCCGACTGTCAAGCGGGACCGCCGTCGCGCACGGCCCGATTCGACGAGTTGCCTAGTAGGCCGGCGCGTCCCAGATCGCGCGGGCGTGCCGTCTTGCTCGGGGGTGTCCCCCGCTCGCTCCGGGAAAGGCAAAGTCGCTCGCCGGGGGACACCCACCTCGCGTCCGGCACGCCTGTGAGGCATTGCCGGGCGTTCCCGCCTCGCGGCCGCGCCGGATTCCGGCCGCGAGGCGCTGCGAGTCCGGAGCAAGACGGCACGCCGAGCTAACCAGCGCTGTCTGGGACGGCGGTGCTACTGGCGCGCGCGTTCCGCGAGGTCCTCGAGCAGGTCGTCCAGCGCGGCGCGGTCGAGCCAGCGGCCGCGGACCATCACGCCCTCGATCCGGCGGACGTTCGCGATGTCCTCGAGCGGGTTGCCGCCCAGCAGTACGAGGTCGGCCTCCAGCCCTTCGCGGATGCTGCCGAAGGTGTCCTCGGCTTCGTAGAAGCGTGCCGGGTTGACGGTGCCGGTGGCGAGCGCATCGCGCGTCGACAGCCCCGAGGCGACGTAGATCTCGAGTTCCGCCAGCGCCGAATCGCCCGGCACGGTGAACACCTGGGGCGCGTCCGAGGCCAGCAGGATGGGGACGCCTGCCGCGTGCAGCTGGCGGATCAGCTGCCGGCGCAGGTCGATGAATCTCCGCGCCTGTTCCTCGTGCAGAGCCTGCAGGCCGATGAAGCGTTGTCGCGCCTGCTGCCAGCGGTCGACGACGCGCACGGGCACGTAGCGGACGGCGGGTCGCGCCCGCAGTTCCTCCTCGGTGGGCGGAAACGCCCACTGCTCGAGCAGCACCTGCGTGGGAGCCTGCCAGGTGCCGGCGGCCAGCGTCGCCGCGACGGCGGCAGCGATGCGCTCGGGCTGCGCGCAAGCCGTGAGCCCGACGCCGAAGAACCCGGGGGCGATCGAGCCGTCGAGGCACCGCGGTTCGGCGAGGAACTGCATGTAGCCGTCCAGGTGGTCGATGGCGCTCTGGCGTGCCTCCAGCGCATGCACGAGGCCCACGTCGTCGGAGACGTGCCCGCTGAAAGGAATGCCCTGGGTGCTGGCCTCGTCGACGATGGCGTCGAACACCTCCCGCTCGAGCCCGGGGTGAAGCTTCAGGAAGTCGTACCCGGCGGCCTTCTGCTCCTTCACCAGGCGACGGGCGGTGTCGACGTCCGGAGCGCTCTTGCCGTTGAGCGACGGGCCCGCCGTGTAGAGCCGCGGCCCGAGCACCTCGCGGCGGGCGAGGGCCGAGCGCAGCTCGAGGTGCCAGGGATCCCCGAGCATCCCGCGGATCGTCGTGATGCCGTGCGCAACGTAGAGCAGCAGCACGTCCTCGGCATAGTCGCGGGCGCCGGGCCCCGGCACGTGCGCGTGCATCTCGGCGAGGCCGGGCATGAGCACGCGGCCCGACGCGTCGACCACCGCGGCTCCGTCCGGAATCTCGAGCGAACCCGCGGCGGCGATGCCTGCGATGCGTCCGTCGGACACGAGGACGTCCCGGTCTTCCAGCACGCCGGCCTCCGTCATGGTCACGACATCGGCCCCGCGGAACAGTACCGGCGCGGGAACCTCCGCCGCGAGCGCCTGCGAGGCGAGCGCGGGACAAACGAGGAGCGACAAGCCGGCGAATCGCACGAGGAGGTGCGGCAGGTTCACGGTCATTGGTACTCCACGGCTCGACGAGCCCCGACCGTAACGGCAGGCTACCGCGGCGGCAAGGGGTACGCGCCCCGCGAGCGTCGGCGTGCCAGGTCGACCAGCCGACCGGCGTAGCCCGTCACCAGTGCCACGCCCAGCAGGATCACCGCCATGCCGGCCAGCTTCGTCGGCGTCAGCGTCTCGTCGAGCGCCAGCCAGCCGAGGAGCGCGGCGATGCCCGGGTTCACGTAGGCGTAGCTGCCGACCACGACCGGCGCGGCATGCAGCGCGAGGAACTGGTATGCGGAGTAGGCCAGGCAGGAACTCATGACCGTGAGCCACAGGAAGGCCGCGGTGCCGCCCGGCGTCCAGTTCATGGCGAGGCCGTCGCCGCGGAACGCAGCCCAGGCCAGTAGTGCCGCGCCGCCCGCCAGCATCTGCAGCGACAGGAACGTGAGCGGGGCATTGAGCAGCGTCGCGTTGCGGAAGTACACGGTCGCGAGCGACCAGCCGAGGCAGCCCACGAGGATGAGCAGTTGCCACCGCAGTCCCGCGCCCAGCGCTGCCAGGTCATCGGGCCAGAGGACGAGCAGGACTCCGCCGAAGCCGGTCACGAGGCCGAGCCGCGCGGTTCCCGACAGGGGCGAGGCCCGGTGCCCGAGGGTGCCGAGCCAGGCGATCATCAGGGCCGGCGTCGCGTTCAACACGGCAGACAGGTTCGAGGCCACGTGCTGCATGGCGACGACGTTGAAGCCGTTGCTCACGAGGACGCTGCCGGCCATGACGGTCAGGACGTGCCGGGCCTCCCGGCGCGAGAAACGCGGCGGCCCGTGTCGCCACCACGCGATCACGCCGAGGAGCAGGCCGGCGAGGGTGAATCGCAAGCCCGCGGCCAGGAGCGGCGGCTCGTGCGTCACCATCACCTTGGTCGCGAGGAAGCTCGAGCCCCAGACGAGGTAGACGATGGCGAGCGCAACACCGGTTCGCCGCGCGTGACGCGCGGACAGGCCGGCTGCACTCGCGCCGCCGATGCCACGGTCGGATGCCGGGGCTGACGAAGAGTCGGCCGGCGTGCTCAAGTGCGGCGCGAGCCGCGCGTTGCCACGCGGTACATCCAGGCAGCGAGCAGGCACAGCGCCAAGACGCCCGCCCACTGCCCGGGTCGCGCCGCAGCGGGCAGCGCCAGCACCTCGGCGTCGCCACTCAGCACGATGGGGATCGCAAGCACCACACCGACGATGGCTTCGCCGGCGATCAGCCCCGCAGCGAACAGCAGGCCCGTCTGCGACAGCCTGTCGGGATCGAAGCCGTCGCCGGCCCGCCGGTGCCAGCGCTCGACGAGGTGCGCGAGCAGGCCGCCCGCGAAGATCGGGGTCGAGAGCTCGAGCGGCAGGTAGATGCCGACCGCCACCGCGAGGATGGGCACGCGCCAGGCGCAGCCGCGCCGGCGCAGGTGCTCGTCGAACGCGATCACGAGCACGCCGGTGAACGCGCCGATGCCGATCATGGCCCATGGCAGCCCGCCGACGAAGATCCCCTGCGCGACGGATGCCATCAGCATTGCCTGCGGAGCCGGCAGGGCGGTGACGCCTTCCCTGGCGGGGGTGCCGATGCCGTAGGCCTCGAGCAGCAGGTTGAGCACGGGCGCCATCACCGCCGCGCTCGAGACCGCCCCGATCGCGAGCATCACCTGCTGTCGCCACGGCGTGGCGCCCACCAGCTGGCCCGCCTTCAGGTCCTGGAGGTTGTCGCCGGCGATTGCGGCTGCGTTGCAGATCACGGCACCGATCATGATCGCCGCGACCGGGCCGATGCCGGAGCCGCGGCCGAGCAGGGCGAGCAGCACCAGCGAGGCGAACAGGATGGTCGAGATCGTGATGCCCGACACAGGGTTGTTGGACGAGCCGACCAGTCCCGCCATGTAGCCGCTGACGGAGGAGAATACGAACCCGGCGACCACCATGATGACGGCCATGGTGGCGGCGATGCCGAGGCTTCCGACGACCGCGTGATAGAGCGCGAACAGGGGCAGCACGAAAAGCACGATGCCGGCAAGGATCGTGGTCATCGGCAGGTCGCGCTCGGTGTGCGGAAGGTCGGCGGAAGCCTTGCGCAGCGCCAGCCCGCTGCCGATGCCCGCGAGCAGGGACGAGCGCAGGGTCCACAACGACCAGAGCCCCCCGACCAGCATCGCGCCGACGCCGATGTAGCGGACCTGCGCGCCCCAGATCAGCCAGGCGGCGTCCTCTGCGGACGCCGTGGCCAGCTCCGCGGCGAGGCCTGGGTCCTGTCCCTGCAGGAACAGGTTGTAGAGCGGAATGAAGAGCCACCAGGAAAGCACGCCGCCCGAGAGCATGACGAGGCCGACGTTCAGGCCCACGATGTAGCCGACCGCGAGCAGTGCCGGCGACAGGCTGAAACCGAAGAACGCTATGCCGCGCGGCCCGACGTAGCCTGCCGCCGTGAAAGCCTCCGGCGAGAGCCTGAGACCGGACAACGCGGCCTTGAACGCCCCGCCCGCGAGCGCGGCCAGCCCGAGTGCCCGGAGACCGCTGCCCGGGTCGGCGCTGACCTTCAGCACCTCCGCGGTGGCCACGCCCTCGGGGAACTTGAGCCGCTGCTCGATGATCAGCGTGCGCCGCAGCGGGACTGAAAACAGCACACCGAGCAGACCGCCCAGTCCGGCGATGGCGAGCACCCAGCCGTACTCGAACCGCTCCCAGTAGCCGAGCAGCACGATCGCCGGGATCGTGAAGATGGTGCCGGCTGCGATGGACGACCCGGCCGAGGCGCCCGTGGCGACGATGTTGTTCTCGAGGATGCTGACCCGTCCGAGCAGGCGCAGCACGCCCATCGACACCACCGCCGCAGGAATGGCCGTGGCGACCGTCATGCCGGCGAAAAGGCCGAGATAGGCGTTCGCTGCGGCGAGCACCACCGTCAGCACGATCGAAAGCGCGATCGCCCGCAGCGTCAGCTGGCGGGTCACGTCCGCGTCGGACATCCGGTGCTTCCCCCTTGGCTCGAGGCGCTCAGTCGCTCCGCAGGTCCTCGGCGCCGTGCATCCACGAGACGATGCGCCCGGAGAGCATCCAGAGCATCGCACTGAACGCGGCCAGCACGAGCGCTATGCCGCCGAAGACACCGAGCAGGCCGGCGTGCTCGGCACGCACGCCGAGGCCGACGGCGAGCTCCCGCATCCAGCCGTATTCGCCCATGTGCTCCGAGAAGGCGCCGACGTAGGCAGCGAGCAGGTTGGCGAAGAAATTGATCAGGAACCACACGCCCATCATGAGCGAGGCGAGCCTCAGTGGTGCGAGCTTCGTGACCAGCGACAAGCCGACGGGGCTGATGCACAGCTCGCCGAGGGTGTGGAACAGGTAGGCCAGCACGAGCCAGGTCATGCCCGAGCGCAGGTCCGCGGTGCGCTGCATCTCGAAGACGGCCGCCACGAGGAACACGAAGCCGGCGGCGGTCAGCAGCAGGCCGGAATAGATCTTCGCCGGTGCCGCGGGGCTCATCCCGCGCCGGCCTAGCGCTGCCCACATCGCCGAGAACAGCGGCGCGAGCACGACGATGAACAGCGGGTTGAGCGACTGGAACCAGCCGGTCGGCACCGTGAAGCTGCCGACGGTTCGGTCGGTGTACTGGTCGGCGAACAGGTTCATCAGTCCGCCGGCCTGCTCGAAGGCGGCCCAGAACATCACCACGAAAACGAATATCACGAAAAGGACCTTGATGCGGTCCACTTCCTCCGCGGTGAGCGATTCGTGCCGGCCGCCGGCCAGAGCGAGGGCCCGCCGCGCGGCGGGCTCGACGCCTACGTCCCCGAGCAGGCGCCCGGCGAAGGCCAGCTGGATCGCCACGGACAGCATCATGCCGACGCCGGCGGCGAAGAACCCGACGCGCCAGCCCCAAGCCGGATCCTCGCCGAGCGTCGAGCAGACGAGCGGGGCGAGGAAGGCGCCGACGTTGATGCCCATGTAGAAGATAGTGAAGGCGCCGTCGCGCCGCGGGTCGCCCTGCCGGTACAGGTCGCCGACCATGGTCGAGATGTTCGGCTTGAAGAACCCGTTGCCCGCGATCAGCAGGACGAGCCCGACGTAGAAGGTGAACGGGGTTTCCGGGAAGGCGATGCCCAGCAGGCCGAACTCGACCGCTGCCGCGTCGCCGAGGAGCGCGGGGGGCGCCGCCAGCGAGAACTGGCCAAGCGCCATGAGGATGCCGCCCAGGATCACCGAGCGGCGCTGGCCGAGGTAGTTGTCCGCCAGCCAACCGCCGACGAGGGGCGTCAGGTAGACGAACCCGGTGTACCAGCCGTAGAGCTTGAGCGCCTGCGGCTCGTCCCAGCCGAGGCCGGGGTTGGCGGCATTCGTGGCCGCCACCACGTACAGCACGAGCAGTGCGCGCATGCCGTAGTAGCTGAAGCGTTCCCACATCTCCGTTGCGAAGAGCAGGAACAGGCCGCGCGGATGACCGAGCAGCGTGGCGGCGGTCGGCGGCGAGGATGGCATGCGGCAGTTGGCGTCCGCGTCAGGTCGAGCGCGCGTCGCCCTCGCCTTCCTGTTCCGACTTGGCCGCGACGACCTTGGGGACCAGCAGGCGGGCGAGCAGGATTCCGAGCTCGTAGAGGACGTACATCGGCGCGGCCATCATGCTCTGGGAGACCGCGTCCGGCGGGGTGATGAAGGCGGCGACGATGACGATGCCGAGCAGCACGTAGCCGCGGTGCCTGCCGAGGGACTCGACCTTGACGAGGCCCGTGCGCACAAGGAGCACGGTCGCGACCGGGATCTCGAAGGCGAGCCCGAACGCGAAGAACAGCAGCACCACGAAATCGAGGTACTGCGTCATGTCCGTCATCATCGCCACGCCCGCGGGAGTCGTGGCGATGAAGAACTGGAACATGATCGGGAACACCACGTAGAAGGCGAAGGCGGCGCCGCCGTAGAAGAGCAGGATGCTGGAGACGAGCAGCGGCATGGCGAAGCGGCGCTCGTGCCGGTACAGGCCGGGCGCGACGAACGCCCAGAGCTGGTAGAGGATGTAGGGCATCGCGAAGAAGACCGCGGCGAGCAGCGCCAGCTTGAAGGGCGCCATGAACGGCGCCACGACGCTGGTGGCGATCATCCCCCAGCCTTCGGGCAACTGCTCCCGCAGCGGGTCGGTCATCCAGCCGAACAGGTCGTTGGCGAAGTACAGGCAGGGGATGGCGAGGATGCCCGCCGCGATGATCGACCGCAGCAGGCGGTCGCGCAGCTCGATGAGGTGCGACAGCAGGGTGCCCTCCGCGAGCTTCTCGCCCTGGTCCTCCTGCTTGCCGTCCTCGCTCATGCTGTCGGTCAGTGGGTCGGTTTGTCGGTGCCGGCGGGCGCCGCCGCGGGAGTCGGTTCTGCGGTGGCGGGTTCGTCCCCGTCCGCGGGAGGGTTCTCCCCTGCGGGCTCCGGGGCCGCGGTCGTGGCAGCAGCCGGCTGGTCGGCTGCCGGACCGTCGTCCGTGGTTGCCGTCTCCCCGCCCGCGGGACGCGCCTCGGCTGACGAGTGGCCGCGCGACCGGTTCGGTCCCGTCCTCGATCGGCCGGGCGTCGGCCGCGCCCAGCGATCCTCCTTGAGGACCTCCTCGTCGAGCTGGCTCTTGAGCTGGCGCGCCATCGAGCGCGCGCGCCCGAGCCAGCGACCGACCTCCCGGGCGACCTTGGGAAGTTTCTCGGGACCGAGCACTACCAGCGCGATCCCGAGGATCATGACGATCTCGGTGAAGCCGACCTCGAACATCGGCCCGTCAGGCGTTCTTCGAGCCGCTCGCTTCGCGCTTCTCGGATTCGAACTCGGCGTCGGGGCGCTTCTTGTCCTGTTCGATCTGCCGCTTCTCGTCCTCGTTCTCGCCCTCGTTCATGGCCTGCTTGAAGCCCTTCACGGCGGAACCGAGATCCGAGCCGATCGTGCGGAGCTTCTTCGCCCCGAAGATCAGCAGGGCAATCGCCAGGATGATCAGTAGCTCGCGGAATCCAATACCCATGTTTCCTCACTCCGGCCCGAACGGCGGGCGGATTGCCGATGATACGACAAGCGCCGTTACGGCTCGTCGGCGTCTTGGGAAGACCGGTGGCGCCACCTCACTCCGGGCCCGTCGTCGGCCGGACCTCCAGCCAGAACGTCACGGGCCCGTCGTTCGTGAGCGCGACCTGCATGTGCGCCCCGAACTCGCCCGTTTGGACATCGGGGACGCGTTTTCGTGCGGCCCGCACCAGGTAGCCGAACAGCCGGGCGCCTTCCCCGGGGTCGGCCGCCGTGGTGAATCCCGCGCGCGTACCCTTGCGGGTGTCGGCCGCGAGCGTGAACTGCGGTACGAGCAGCAGGCCGCCGTCCGTGTCCTCGAGGCTCAGGTTCATGCGGCCCTCGGCATCCGGGAATACCCGGTAAGTCACGAGCCGCTCGAGAAGCCGGTCGGCTTCTCGCTCGGTGTCCCCACGCTGGACGCCCACCAGCACGAGCAGCCCTGAGCCGATCCTGCCGGTTTCCCGACGCTCCACGTGCACGGTCGCGGCGGTGACCCGCTGCAGAAGCCCGATCAAGCCCTACTTCCTTGCCACTGGCCTGGGGCGATCATGCGACAACAGGGTGTCGGCGCAAAGCATTGCCACCAAGACCAGGACGATCTCACAAAAATGTGAGAATACAGGCACTTCGTGACCGAAAGACGGCTCTTTGAGATCCGCCAGCCCACATACGTTGAAAGGTACTTGTAGTGGTACCGAGAGTTTCAGAGGCCGCATTATCCGGACTTCCAGTGGGGATCTATCGCAAAACGAAGGCGCGTATGCCTTCGTGGTGAGCCATGAAAGTCCCCAAGGAGCTCCGACCAATGGGCAGGATGTCGGAGGAGTGTGGGTGTGATATGTGTAACCGGCGCGTGGGCGCTGGCAAAAGAACCAACCTGTGGGGGAAATCGATGCAACGCCGGCAAGTGATTCAGGGGCTGGGACTGGGTGCGATCGCTGCGGCCGCGACCGGTTGCGCCAAGAAGGAAGCGGGTGATGCGCAGGCCACTGCGGAGACCCGTACGTTCAACTGGCGGATGGTGACGACCTGGCCGCCGAACTTCCCGGGCCTCGGAACCGGTGCGAGCGAACTCGGACGCATGATCGAGGCATGCAGCGGAGGACGGATCAAGGTCAAGGTGTACGGCGCCAACGAACTCGTGCCCGCCTTCGAGGTCTTCGACGCAGTCTCGAGCGGCACCGCGGAGATGGGCCATGGCGCCGCCTACTACTGGAAGGGGAAGATCCCGTCCGCCTCGTTCTTCGCGTCGGTCCCGTTCGGGCTCACGGCGCAGGAAATGAATGCGTGGTTCTACTTCGGTGGCGGGCTCGAGCTCTGGAAGGAAGCCTACGAGCCCTTCGGTGTCATCCCGGCGCCGGGTGGCAATTCCGGCACGCAGATGGGCGGCTGGTTCCGCCGCGAGATCAATACCGTCGACGACCTCAAGGGCCTGAAGATGCGCATTCCCGGCATCGGCGGCGAGGCCTTGGCCAAGGCCGGCGGTACCCCGGTCACGCTGCCGGGCGGCGAGATCTTCACCGCGCTCGAGACCGGGGCGATCGACGCGACGGAGTGGATCGGGCCCTACAACGACCTGGCTTTCGGCCTGTACAAGGCGGCCAAGTACTACTACTACCCCGGCTGGCACGAGCCGGGCACGACACTCGAGGCGATCATCAACAAGAAGGCCTACGAGGAACTGCCGGCAGATCTCCAGCAGATCGTCACGGCCTGCTGCATGGCGGTGAACGACCGCATGCTCGCCGAGTTCACGGCCCGCAACTCCGAGGCGCTGCAGACGCTCGTCAACGAGCACGGGGTGCAGCTGCGGAAGTTCCCTGACCAGGTCATCAAGCGCCTGCGGGATCTCTCGAACGAAATCATCGCGGAGGGGGCCGCGACGGACCCGCTGTACGCGCGGGTCTACGAGTCGGTCAGCGCCTTCCAGAAGCGGTCGTCGGCGTATCTGATGATCGCCGAGGACGCCTACCTGCACGCTCGTCTGCTGTGACGAGGGCGGCGCACCGCGACCGGGGTCGGCCGGCCCCGGCACGGTGGCGCCGGGACCGTCAGTCGGCGTAGACGATCTTCGGGAGCCAGGTGACGAGGTCCGGCCAGAGGGCCAGCACGCCGAGCATCACGAGCTGCAGGATCACGAAGGGAACGGCGCCGCGGTAGATGTCGGCGGTGGCGACCGTCCCCGGCGCCACGCCGCGCAGGTAGAACAGCGCGAACCCGAAAGGCGGCGTCAGGAAGGACGTCTGCAGGTTGAGTGCGATCATCACACCCAGCCAGACGGGGTCGACTCCCATGGCCATCAACACCGGCGCGACCAGTGGCACGACGATATAAGTGATCTCGATGAAGTCGATGATGAAGCCCAGCAGGAACAGGGCGATCATCACGACGATGATCGCTCCCGTCTTTCCACCCGGCAGGTCCGAGAGCATCTCGTGCATCAGGTCGTCGCCGCCGAAGCCCCGGAAGACGAGCGAGAACACCGAGGCGCCGATCAGTATCAGGAACACCATCGAGCTCAGACGCACCGTCCCGCGCATCACGTCGCGCAGCCGGTCGAGTCCCAGCGCGCGGCGCATGAGCGCGAGCGCCATCGCACCGACGGCACCGACTGCCGCCGCTTCGGTCGGGGTCGCGAGCCCCGCGAGGATTGACCCCAGTACGGCGAGGATCAGCACCAGGGGAATGACCAGCGCCCCGAACAGCCGCTTGAGGAACTGCGTGCGGGTTTCCTGGCGCGAAGTGTCCGGCTCGAGCGCCGGCATGGAGTCCGGATGGATCCAGGCCTTCACGAGGACGTAGGCCGCGTACAGCACGACGAGCAGCAGCCCCGGTAAC
>Ga0209742_10001333_pt1 | contig 11386 bp, 11 predicted proteins | sample DeeMarSeWOR38_10_FD_187462 | JGI IMG/M metagenome (GOLD analysis project Ga0209742, IMG submission 187462) | Marine sediment microbial communities from White Oak River estuary, North Carolina - WOR-3-8_10 (SPAdes) (version 2) | ecosystem: Environmental > Aquatic > Marine > Intertidal zone >... | reverse complement strand
CGCTCCTGAGGAAGTAGGCGCTGGCGAATCCGGGCTCCCTTCGGATTGCCTCACCAAACCAGTCCGCCGCTTCGGCCATCATGTCCATGTCGAGCTGATTGGTGTGTGCGTCCATGAAAAGGGTGCGGCCTTTCTGGAACGCGATAAAGGCCTCGACGTCGCGGACGCCCGCAGCCAGCATCTGTTGCCGCTGCGATGCATCCATGACAACGCCCAGGGCCCGGGTCACGCTTTCGGCGATGTCCGTCTGAACCTCGAAGGTATCCTCCAGGGTACGGTCGTAGGTCTCGGACCACAGGTGGTAGCCATCGGAGGCGCGGATCAGCTGGGCCGTGATACGCGCCCGGTCTCCGGACCGGCGCACGCTGCCTTCCAGGACGTGGGCAGCATTCAGGGCCTCGGCCACTTCCCGGACATCCATGTTTTTACCCTTGAACTGGAAGGAAGAAGTTCTTGCCGTGACCTGAAGATCCGGGACTCCGGCCAGAAAATTGAGAATCTCCTCGGACAGGCCGTCGGCGAAGTACTCGTTTTCCTGATCCCCGCTCATATTCACGAACGGCAAAACGGCGATGGAACGGTTCGGGGCCGGCGCGAACTTTTGCGCGACCAGCACACTCGTATCCGCTTCGGTATCTGTCGCTGTTTCCTCGGTGACCGGCTGCTCGGGGCCTGTCCTCTCCGGGACCAACCGGTCGATGGCCACTGACGCGATCGCCAGCACCAGCAAAACGGCGATCAGGATGTTGATCTTGTGACCGGTATCCGCCGTGATGGACCGGGAGCGATCGATGTCTTTTTCCCGTTTCAGGCCCTCCGGTGTCATCTCGAACACCCAGGAGAAAATGACGGCAAACGGGAAGCCCAGGATCAGCAGGGCCAGAACCAGCCTCAGCCAGCTCGCGGGCAACTCCAGGGCCTCGAACAGGAGATCCGCCACCTGCAGGGTCAGCCACGCTGCCACCGCATACAGGAAAGCGACCTTGAAGACATTGCGCCTCTTCAGTTCCGCGAATAAAGACATCCCCGCTCCAACGATCCTCACGCGGGCCCGATCATGAGACACCGCGAGAGATTTGTCGATTCACAGGGAAGTTTCCCGATGGCCTGAAGGCCCGGATGCAGGCTCATCGCGGCAGGCTGCCGATCCCGGAACGAGGTAGATGGTCAGGCGTGTCCGGTCGCCGGGGAACGGTCGCCCGCCTTTGCGGCCGCGTCCAGGGCGGTCGCGAGCAGTGTCCTGCAAAGATCGCCAACCGTCCCGGGTTCGGCGTGAATCATTCTGGCGCGGCAGGCCATGGCCATTGCAATGGCCTGTAGCACGTCACCGTTGCTCGCATCAACGGGCGTTGCCAGTTCCCGGTCAATGACGTCAAGAAATCCGGATACCAAACGTCCGACCATCTCGGGATTCCCTGTCTCCCCGTGAAGAGGGAACTCGAAGTCGTAAACGCTGCCGGTTCTGGTTCGCACCCGGTACGGGAGTGTTTCCATGAGTCATTCCTCCAGATGTTGTTTTCCCGGGCCGGAGGCCCGCCGGTCCGTGATCCCGGCGAGACCAGACTGTGCCTTTCCGCGAGCCGGACCGACCCTCTTTGCTGGGAATCCGGTTTTCGTTACCAGCCGACCGTGCCGGGGCCGCCCTTGAAGGGGCCCACGATCCGCGACGTGATCCAGCCGCCATAAAAGTCGCCGGGCTGAGGGATAACCCGTTCGTCGCCGACCCGGCATTCGTCCACTCGGGACGCGTAGAAAGCGAAGTGGTCGCGAATCAGCAGGAAGGGCGCGGCGGGAGCTTCATAACTCCACGCGGCCTTTTCCGATCGCTGCCCGTGTACATCGACGCTCCAGTAACGGGCGATGCCTTTGAATTCGCAGAAAGACTGCCCGGGCGCGGGCTGCAGGAATTCTCGCCGCACGTCCGCCGGTGGAAAGTAGTAGACCGGGGGATGGCTGGTCTCCAGCACCCGAAACCCGTGCCGGGTGTCGGCGATGAGCTGGCCGGCGTGAATCACTCGCAGGCGATCACTCACGGACTCCAGCGTCGGCGGTCTGGGATAGTCCCATACCGATTCCTGACCCGGCCCCGGTTCCACCGCGCCGGGCTTATGCATGTCGAGACCCGGCATCAACGGATCGCCTGCTGCGGCAGCCCCGGGAGCAGTACCTGACCTCGGCCCAGCAGCGCGCCCATCTGCGTCTCCAGGCAAAGGGACGGTCACAGACGGCGCAGGTTTTCTCCGGAAAATCACGCTTGCGTCGCATGCATTCGGGTTCGATCTCGACTGCCGACCTGGATTCGGCCGGCGTTCCTCCCGCCCGGGTGCTGCCCGCATTCTGCGGCGGTGCTATCCTCGCGACGAAATCCCACGCCATTGTGCAGACCAACGGAGACAGCGGGATGTCCATCGACTCGCCCCTTTACACCGGTGCCCCCACCTTCATGCGGTTTCCCCGGTGTGACGACCCGGCTGCCTCGGGCGCGGATGCTCTCATCATGGGAGCGCCTTTCGATCTTGCGACCACCGGCCGTGCAGGGACGCGCTCCGGTCCACTGGGCATCCGCAATGCCTCGGCCCACCTGGTCTGGGAGGGGCGGCGCTGGCCCTGGGACTTCGAACTGACCGACGAACTCAGGGTCGAGGACGCAGGCGACGTCGAAGTGCCCACCGGTGATCCGGCGGGGTTCACACGCCGTCTCCAGGCCCGGGCCGGGGACATCATTCGGACCGGCAAGAGGCTGGTGACGCTGGGGGGTGATCATTTCGTTTCCCTGCCCCTGTTGAGGGCCCACGTCCAGAGTTACGGCCCCCTGGCACTGATTCATTTCGATGCCCATACCGATACTTATGGAGAAGGGGGCGACTTTGATCACGGCACCATGTTCCGGCGCGCGAACGACGAGGGTCTTCTGCAGGCGGGGCACTCCGTCCAGATCGGAATCCGCACCGCCTATTCCCGGACAGACCACCCGTTCGAGGTACTGGACGCCGCCTGGGTCAACGAACACGGTATCGAGGATGTTCTCGGCAGAATACGGGACCGGGTCGGGGGAGCAGCCGCCTATCTTACCTTCGACATCGACTGTCTGGACCCGGCCTTCGCTCCGGGAACCGGCACGCCGGTGGTCGGCGGACTGACTTCGGACCAGGCCCTGAAGATTATTCGTGGCCTGGCGGGGATGAATCTCGTCGGTTTTGACCTGGTAGAGGTAGCCCCCGCCTTCGACCACGCGGAGCTGACATCCCTTGCCGGCGCGACGCTGGCACTGGAGTTTCTGTACGTGCTGGCCTCCAATCTCCGGAATGTCCGCTGATCTCCCGGCCTCCGGAGGCGCGTCCCGCGAAGCCTTCAGATGGTTACGGCTGAGCCGGTCATGCGAGCCCCGTTCCTGCAACGGTCGTAGGATCGGAAACGAAGAACTCCGCGGCAATGAGATCCCGAAATTTGGCTGACCGCTCCGTCCCTCGGCAGCGGGAGCTGCCCACCTTTTACTACCACCAGCACTTCCTGGAGTTGCTCGAGTTCGTATCGACTCATTATGAGCATGTGCTGTCCAGGGAGGATTCGGAACTCGTCACGGACTTCGGCCGTCTCGACACGACGGCGCAGCGCCTTTACGTTCGACTGGTCAACCGCAAGGGCCGGATATTTGCGATTGACAAGCTGCGGTATCCGGAACTCGGTCCGTTGTCCCGTCCCCTGGCCGCGCTGCGGAGAGGAGGCTGGGTGGGTTCTCCGGGATCGGACCTCTTCCGGGACGTCCTCGGGTTTCTGACCAAGACCGAGATCCAGGACTGTCTTTCAGCGGTCCTGCCGGGGGTGAGCCGATCGCTCACCAAAAACGACCTCGTCCAACTCGCCTTCACTCACTGCGATCCTGCGGACTTCATGGCTCATTCCGACCCGGAACGCCTGCTTGTTCAGCGACGTTCTGACTGGGTCCGGTTTCTCCTCTTTCTCTATTTCGGAGAATGCCGGGAGGGACTGTCCAGATTCACGCTCCGGGACATGGGACTGGTACAAACCCATTCCTTCCGGGAGTCCTTCGAACCCCGGTTCGCGGATCGGGAAGAGGCCGTGGAAACGTATTACTTCGCGTCTCGACTGCAGCAATTCAGGGATGCCGGGAAGCAGGTTCGCCGGGGCCTGATGAACGATCTGGAAGACTGGCCGGAACCCGAGTTCGGACTGGCGGCGGATCTGCGGGACAAACTGGCTCACGCCATGGGCAGGGAGCTGGAAAAGGCGGGCCGCACGGACACGGCGCTCCAGGTGTATTCGCGCGGCGACTCGCCGGCCTGTCGGGAGCGTCTGGTTCGCGTGCTGCTGACGGACGGGGATCGGGAGCTGGCCCGTTCGCATCTCGAGGACTGTCTGCAGAATCCCCGCAGTGACGAGGAATTCCTGTTCGCGCGGGACCTTTATCGGCGCAAATTCGGCAGGAAGCGCACGTCGCCCCTGACGGACGCGTTGCGAACCGCTGAAATCATCGAGATCGACGAGGCGCACAGCGGTTCCCCGGAGCGCGCCGCGATCCGTTATTTCGAGGGTCTCGGACACCGGGCGTTTCGTTCTGAGAACACGCTCTGGCGGTCGCTGTTCGGGCTGATGTTCTGGGATGAGCTGTTCTCCCCGGAATCAGCTGCCCTCCATTCACCCTTCGAGGCCTTGCCGTCCTCTCTCAACGACGGCTCATTTTACGGGGCTCACCGGAGGCCCATCGAGACGAAGCTGCAGATGCTGGATGACCCGGCCGCCACCAGGCGACAGCTTTTGAAAACCATCACCCGGTATTTTGGCACCGCCAACGGGCTGTTCCGCTGGCGTCGCTCGACGGCGGAGACGATGTTTGCGCTGATCGAGCATGCGGATGCCGGCTCCGTGGCCTCTGTGCTTCGTCATATGTGCCAGAACTACCGCCACGGCCGCTATGGTTTTCCGGACCTGCTGGTGATCGATAATTCCGGTGTCCGTTTTGTGGAGATCAAGACCGAGGGGGACCAGATCAGGCGCAATCAGATGTTGCGGCTGGAGCAGTTGCGAGAGGCCGGTTTTCGCGCCGATGTGGTTCGAGTTCGCTGGATCCTCGATCCGGCGCAGGTCTACGTCGTGGTGGACGTGGAGACAACCGGCGGGACCGGAGATCAGCACCGCATCACCGAACTCGCAGCCGTCAAGGTCCGGGGCGAGGAAATCGTGGAGCGGTATCAGACACTTGTGAACCCGCAACGACCCATTCCGGCGGGCATCACGCGGCTGACGGGGATCACCGATGCCATGGTGGCCGATGCGCCGGTGTTCGCGGACATCGCTGACGACTACGCCGAATTCATGGAGGACGCCATTTTCGTCGCCCACAACGTGAATTTTGATTACGGCTTCGTATCCCGGGAGTACGCCAGGCTTGGCCGGCCGTTTCGCCACCCGAAGCTGTGCACGTGTGCATCCATGAGACGACTGTATCCGGGCCTCTCCTCTTACAGCCTGGGCGCCCTTTGCAACGAGTTTCAAATTCCCCTCAAGCAGCACCACCGCGCTCTTTGCGACGCCGAGGCCGCCGCCGAACTGCTCTTTCTGGTCAACGAAAAACGCGCGGAGAGTCTTGCTGCAGGCTCTTAGTCGATTGCCGCCGTCATCAGATCAGACTGGCCTGCTGCGGCACCGGCCAGGGTGGAAGGTCCGCCAGCCCTTCCATTCCGGGACGGGACATGAGAGCCCGGTGGAATTCCAGCGCAAACGGGGGACAGTGGAGATTGTTGGGGCAGTGAATCATGACGAAAGTCTCCACCCCGCTCTGGAGAAACTCCGCCACTCTGTCTGCCCATTCGGTGATGCAGGCCACGTTGCCGGCCGGCTCCGGATGCATGACCAGGCGGAGGAAAGCGAGTCCGTTGTAGACGTCCGGCAGCACCGGCAGATTGGGTTTCTCGTGTAACGCGCCGACCACGTCCGGGTGGTTGCGATCGCCGTGGTACAGGGGCCGGCTGTCAAGGCAGACACGTCCGGTCCGGTATCGGGCGATCAGAGGCTCGAGAGTTTTCGGCTCGGAAAAGAAGCGCGGGTGACGAACCTCGATAACGCAGCGAAAGTCCTCCGGCATGCGGTCCAGCAAAGATTCGATCACTGGAAGCTCCGCGGGCCCGATTCGGGCCGGAAACTGCAACAGAAAGGGCCCGAGGTGCGGGCCCAGCGGCTCCATCGCCACCAGAAACGCCCGCAGATCGTCCAAGTCAGGCGTCCGTTCGTGGGTCACCGTTCGCGGCAGCTTGAAGCAGAACCGGAAGTCGGTGCCCGCTACGGCGTCACGCCAGGCGGCTACCGTGTCTTTTTTCGGGACCCGATAAAAGGTGGTGTTGCCCTCAACCGTGTTGAATACGCTGGCATAGTCGTGCAGGAGCGTCGATCCATCGTGAAAGTAGCGACCCTTCCAGCCCGGAAACGCCCAGGCCGGCAGGCCCAGGCAATAGGGGCCGCGGGTTTTAGCCAGACCGGTCAAATGCCTGCTCCAAGAAAGAACATGTCGCGGCGGCGAGCGCGCACGCGGGTGCCGGCTGGTGGCGGTCTGGCTCCGGTTTCATACACAAGGTCAGGCTGAACTGTCAGGCTGCCTAGCGCTTCTTCCGATAGGTGCCGATCAGCTCCGATCGGGCGAGCACGTGACCTTCCATGGCCGCCTCCACTTCCTGTTTTGTCGGCCGGCCGAGATCACCGAGCACTGTATCCAGAGCGTAGAGCTTGTGGAAGTAGCGGTGCCGGCCGATGGGCGGGCAGGGACCGCCGTAACCGGGTCGCCTCCAGTCGTTGATACCCTCCCGGGTGCCCTCCGGCAGCCCCCCATTGCCGGCATCGTCCGGCAGTTCGTCCGCGTCGGGCGGAATGTCGTAAAGCACCCAGTGCACCCAGGTCATCTTGGGCTTCTCGGGGTCCGGCGCGTCCGGATCATCCACGATCAGGACGAAACTCTTCGTCTCCGCGGGCGCCCCCTGCCAGCCGAGCGGCGGGGAGACATCCTCGCCTTCGCAGGTGTGACGAGTCGGAATTTCGCCGTCGTGGGTAAATGTCGTGCTGGTGAGTTTCAGGCTCATCTCGACCTCCGGGACAGCGACCAAGGGTGAGAGCAGGCCGGCTGTCAGGACGGCGAAAAGGTGCCGCGCGGCGCTACAAGAAACATTGCCGCGGGTCATCGTGCGACAAGCCGGTCTGCTGTTTCCATGGAGTAAATATAGGCGGCTCCTGCCGCGCCGTGAGGCATGGAGGCAATGAATCCGCTTCGTCGGCCGGCATGGCGACTGGGATCGCTGGCGAATGCGTGAACGGGGCCCGGCTCAGAAATTGGCCAGGAAGAAGGGAATGAGCAGGGCATTCGCAATATCGATAAAGAATGCGCAGACCAGGGGAACCACGATAAACGCCATGTGAGATGCGCCATATCTCTGCGTCACGGCCGACATATTGGCCATGGCGGTAGGCGTGGAGCCCAGAGAAATGCCGCCGAAACCCGAGCACACCACGGCGGCATCGTAATTGCCGCCCATCAGCCGAAAGATCACGAAGATCGCGAGGCCGGCGGCTATCAGGAACTGGGCGCCCAGGATAGCCAGAATGGGACCGGCAAGATCAACCAGCGTCCAGAGCTGCATGCTCATCAGGGACATGGCCAGGAACGTGCCCAGGGATACATCGGCAATCAGGGCAATGGCCGGCTTGCGGCTCGGCCACGCCCGGCCGCTGATCCGGGGAAATGATGCCGGAAGAAGGTTCGTGATCAGGATGCCGGCAAACAGGCATGTCACGAACAGCGGCAGCTCGAGCCCCAGCGCACTCAGTCCCGAATTGATCAGGAGGCCGAAGATAACGCTGATGTGGATGGCGAGAATGGCGTCCAGCAGATCGATATGATCGATGCCGTGTTTGTCCTTCTGCTCCTCCGCCACGCCGACATCCAGCGGCTCAACCGTCTCGGGAGACAGCCGATGGCGGGCGATGAGGAACTTGGCAATCGGCCCGCCCATGAGGCTGGCCAGGATCAGGCCGAAAGTGGCGCAGGCGATACCGATTTCCATTGCGTTTGTGATGCCGTAGTTCTCCGCGATTCGCGGGGCCCAGGCAATGGCCGTGCCGTGACCGCCGATCAGCGAAACCGTGCCGCCCAGCATGCCCACCGGTGTGGGAAGTCCAAAGAGGGCGGCCACCGAGATGCCGACGAAGTTTTGCAGGAACATGTAGGCGATGGTGACCGAAAGCAGGATCAGCAACGGTTTTCCCCCCGCCAGAAGATCCTTGATGCTGGCATTGATGCCGATAGTGGTGAAGAAGTAAACCAGCAGGACATCCCTGGCAGTCAGCTCAAAGGCGATCTCGACGCCGCTGGCGGCGTAAACCAGCGCGATAATGACGGAGAACACGAGGCCGCCCGTAACGGGCTCGGGAATACTGAATTCTCTCAGGAAGTCGACAGCGTCATTGATTCGTTTGCCAACGAAAAGAACGATGATTCCCAGGGTTATCGAGAAAAAAGGACGCAGGGACAGTATGCCGTCGGAAAACTCCATCAGGGGGGGAAGCTAGAACATTGATGATGAAAAATCCACCGGCGGCTCCGGCTTCCGGGAGGGAAAGAGCATCTGAACCCCTGCAAAATGAGCCCGGGGACCGGTGCGCGGGCCCATTTAAGTTGCCCCGCACACACTGTGCTATACATTAAACGCGTGCGGCCCAGCCGACGAGGTGGGAGCGGGCGGTCAATGCGCTCCACCGCTTGGAACGGCCGCGGTATTCCAGCAGAAGGGGGAACGGATCATGTCAAAGAGCAGAGATCAGATGGTTGCAGCGATCAAGGCGCAGCTCGACGAGACCAACGAGATGCTGGACGACCTCGAGAAGAAGGCGTCCAAGGCGTCGTCGGATGCCCAGGCGAAATACGAAGAGCAGATCGCAAAACTTCAGAAGCAGTCAGAAGAAGTTCAGACGAAGCTGACGGAAATGGCCAAGGCGGGCGAGGAATCCTGGCGAGAACTGCTGGCTGAGGCCGAAAAAATGCGCGACGCCTTTATCCACTCCATCAATTATTTCCGGTCACAGCTCTGAAGCCCGGGCGACCGCGGCCCGGATCGGCGGCGGCTCCGCGGGGTTGTGAGGGAAGGGGTGAAACGTGCTCCGGCCGCCGGAGCACGATCACTCGTCTTTGTCTTCCTGCTGTCTCTGCCACCGGGCGATGGCCTGGGATCTGGCAAATCTCTGGTAGGTCCAGCCCTTTTCATGGGCGCCTGCCAGCACGAAATTCAGGGAATTCATCATTCGCTGCTCGAGGACCAGCGCGTCGGTGGTCAAAGCCAGCGCGCCACCTTGATCGAAAAACATCAAGGCGGGAACCCGACTGAATCCCTCCTGATGGAACCATGAAGCCGGTGTCACGGTGCCGCCGTCTGGTGTCGTGACTGCCGTCTCTTCGTCATCGGCATCGAGCTGCACGACCTGGAACCGGCCCAATGTTTCCCGCACGTCGGGCTGGGCGAGCACCTTGTCGTGAAATTCGTCACACTCGTCGCAGGCGGCCCTCTCGAAGATGACCAGCAGCGGCGGGGTCTCGGAAGTTGCGCCGCGAACCAGGCGATACGGCGGTTTGCTGAAAAGGGGGTCCGTCCTCAGCCCGGGGACCGGGCGCGCCGCCGGCCTGCCCCTGGTCTCCGAGAGTTTCGCAAAATACTCACGCAGCGGTTCCGTGCGGAAGTGTCCGCCATCGAGGTAATCCAGAACGTGCCCGAATCTCTCAGGTGACTGATAGCCCACCAGTTTTAGGATCCGGTTACCATCCAAATCGTAGAAAAGGAGCGTCGGCGCGAACTCGGCGCCCTCATGCTGGGCAAACTGCTTGATAGGCATGTCTGTGCCGCGGGGGTCGGTCATTTCCCTGTCGTCGAAGATCTCCAGACCCACCGACTCGAATTGCCGCTGGACTCGTGAAGCCAGATCCGGGTTGCCGAGGCTCTTCTGGACAAACAGGTAGCAATAGGAGCAGCCCTCGGTCGTGAACAGGACCATCAGTCCCTGTTTCCCCCTGGACCCGGCAATTTCCAGCTCTTCGGAGAGGTCGTGGAAGAGATTCTCGCTGAACCAGTCAGGATATTCGATGTGCTTGATCTGGCTGTCATCGAAATTGTCCGCGGAGTAGGCGGAGCCGCCTGAAACTGCCGCCAGCACCGACAATAATGCCGCCGGCACCAAGCTTCTTTTCATTATCGTGTCTCCTCCAGAGCCAACACCATTAACCTGGAAATTGTTGGATACCCGCAGATTCCATTGCCGAGAGGGTTATCCGCCGGCATCCTTGCCGGAGATTGTCATGAATTCTGAAGCGCGACGCCAAATTTCCTGGTCTATACCGTCGCTCCATCCGGTACAGGGCAGCACCGGCCCAGGGGGCGGAGACCCCGGGTTTTCGAACCTCATTCGGGGGTCTAAGTGACTGATAAAGAAGGTATCCGGACTGCGGCACGAAGACGGGTGGCGAGTATTGTCACCGCGCTGGCCGCGATCGGGAGCGCAACGGGGTGGCTGCTGGCGACGGTCTTCGAATATCTGCAGTGGCCGATCGTGGCTCGATGGACACTCCACGTCGCGGTTGTGCTGGTAGCGCTTACCGGCCTGGCGGCCCTGGCCGTCTACGTTTGGAGAGACGAGGAGTCGGAAGAGAGCCGAAACAATATGGACTGAAGCCCCTCCCAGGGTCCGTACCATCGTCAATCGCGGTACGGGACAGTGCAGCGCCTCGTCACCCGCCCGCCCTGGACGGTTCCGGCGTCATTCCCGGGGGGGCTCGGGCGATGGCGAGGATTTTCCGTTGTCCGGGCGCCGTTTCCTGATACTGGCCAGAAGCAGCGTGAGCAGGCCCATCAGCAGCTCATCAGCCATGGGCAGGGCGTCGGGAACGAACAGGTTGGCAACAAAGAGCGCGGCCGTGAGCAGGAAAAGATAGGGAAACCGCAGCCGGCTCGCCCATCGGAGGACGATGCCCGCCAACCCGCCCCGGGCCATGCCGCTCATCCCCATTCGTGCTCTCCCTCTCTGTCTGTCGGTTTCAGCACCGAGAGCTTACCGGAATCGCAGTACACCGTCGCCCGGCTGCTGGTTTTAACATAATGCATTGATGCCTCTGGGTCGCCATCCCGCGGGTCGGGTCAAAAACGGCCCGTGTTCTGGTAGAATTTCGGGAACGAGCAGACTGCTTGGACGGCGGCCCGGCAGGTTCCGCGGCGTCCTTTCTCGTGTTGACAGGGTATCCAGGCTCAAGCAAAATGAAGGGCTTGTGTTTCGGAGGGGTACCCAAGCGGTCAACGGGGGCAGACTGTAAATCTGCTGGCTCAGCCTTCGTAGGTTCGAATCC
>Ga0209742_10001331_pt1 | contig 11393 bp, 8 predicted proteins | sample DeeMarSeWOR38_10_FD_187462 | JGI IMG/M metagenome (GOLD analysis project Ga0209742, IMG submission 187462) | Marine sediment microbial communities from White Oak River estuary, North Carolina - WOR-3-8_10 (SPAdes) (version 2) | ecosystem: Environmental > Aquatic > Marine > Intertidal zone >... | reverse complement strand
CCTTCCTGCTCAATGGGGTTCTGGGTTGCCAGGACCATGAAAGGGTCATCAAGTGAAAAACTTTGATCACCGATGGTTATCTGGCGTTCCTGCATGGCTTCAAGCAGAGCGCTCTGGACCTTGGCAGGGGCCCGGTTGATTTCGTCAGCCAGGATGATGTTGGCAAAGATCGGTCCTTTGCGGGTGGTGAAATCACCGGTTTTAGGATTGTAAATCAGGGTGCCGATAAGATCCCCCGGCAGCAGATCCGGCGTGAACTGGATACGATGAAATGCCGCTTGGATAGTCTCGGCCAGAGTGGTTATGGTCAGAGTTTTTGCCAGACCGGGAACGCCCTCAATAAGCACATGATTATTGCAGAGCAGGGCAATCAGCAGCCGGTCAATGAGTGCATTCTGTCCCACGATCACCTTGCCGATCTCTTCACGGACCTGGTTTAAGACCGTAAGTTCCTTTTCAACTATTTCGCGTAACATGATTACATCAACAGCCATGGCTACCCCTTAAAGTAGTAAAGATTTGAAAAATGAAGGTTGAAGATTATGTATTTAAAGTTGTGAAAAAATATGGAAGAAAAAGGGTAATGTCAAGATCAGAAGGTGAAGTGGTATATATTTGAAACCGTGAAATCCTGAACCCTCTAATTCTCTTCCAGCCTCTTCTGAATCATCTGCAGGTCCCTCCAGCTTGCTTTTTTGAGATCTGAGTTTTCCAGGAGAAGGGAAGGATGCAGGGAAGGCATGATGATAATTTTATTTTCCAGAGTCGTGCTGCAGAGGTCGTTGAAATTATAGAAACGGCCGCGCAGCTGAAAAAGTGATTTACGGGAATGAAGCAGTGTCTGGGCCGCAAGCATGCCCATTGTTAATATGACAGTGGGGCAGATGATCTCAATCTGCCGAAAAAGGAAAGGGAGACAGGTTTTTATTTCATCTGCACCTGGCTTGGCATGGGCGCCTGGGTAACATTTTACCAGGGTTGTGATATAAACCTCATCCCGGGATAAGCTGATTGCAGCCAGCATTTTGTCAAGCAGGTCGCCCGTATCTCCTTGAAAAGGAGCACATTGCCGGTCATCATCTCCACCGGGTGCATCTGCAACTATCAAGAGTTTTGCATTCGAAGGTCCCTGCCCGAAAACAATGTGCGTTCTGGTTTCTTGCAACCGGCAGCGTTTACAGTCGCCAAGCTCCTCACGTACATCCCGAAGAGTGACCTTTGTTGAAAGGCCAGGATCAAAGACATGTTTTTGCTTAACCGGCCTGGAGTATTCTCCCTCCTTTTGCGGTGTCGGGGTTTCCGGCCGGGGAAGAGGCAACATATTCTCTTTATGTTTTTCCAGAAAACGATCAAGCATCTGGGTGCGCGGATACACTTTAATTCCTAAGGATTTATGGTATTGCAGGAACCTACTGATCTCCTCAAGCACGTCTGTATCGGTTTTTTCTGTCATGTTCTCTTAATAGATAAAATCAGCATAAATTGCAGCATCATTTTTAAAAAAAACCGGGTTTGCCGGTGCAATCAGTACCCGGCAGCTCTTCCTCTTTGTATAAGGATTTCTGATTTCATATCTGCCATATCATGTCATTTATTGCAAAGGGATCTGAGATTTTATGCTGTATTGAATTGCAATGAGAAGCAGATGGATTTTTCAAGAAAGCCACCTGATTTGGATTTTGAGCTGATCTGTGTTAGATTCAATTGTTACCCGCTAAGAACGAAGACATTCCATAACAAGCAGGACAATTACCAGGATGGATTTTCAAAATTCAATCTTACACACTAATTCTGTCCCTGGAGCACTGAAAGGGGAATTTTTTATCTTTCCCAAAAGGAAGAAAACACTGGAGAACGATTAATGGAAGCTTGTGTTGAACTGCAGTGGCAGGATGAACTTAATAATAATGTAACGACCATTGACGAGTTAAAGGAATACATAGATCTGGATGTTTTTGAGGAGAAAAAATTGCAGAAGGTCATCGATAAACATCCAATGAGTATTCCGCGGTACTACCTTTCCCTGATCGATCCGACTGATCCTAAAGATCCAATCCGGAATATGGCAGTCCCTTCAACCCATGAATTGAATCTGGATGGTTTCGATGATACCAGCGGCGAAAGAAAAAATACCAAGCTGCCGGGTTTGCAGCATAAATATGCAAACACTGTCCTGCTTCTGTCCTCTAATATCTGTGCCATGTATTGCAGGCACTGTTTCAGAAAGAGGATGGTAGGTCTTACCAATGAGGAGGTCATAGGCAGGTTCCATGAGGCCTATGATTATATAGCCCATCACCCTGAGGTAAACAATGTGTTGATCTCAGGTGGAGATTCATTAATCCTGCCTACCTCGGTCCTGGGCCATTTCCTTGCTGAACTCACCAAGCTGAAGCATGTTGACTATATCCGTTTCGGCAGTAGGATGGCTGTCACATATCCGGACCGCATTCTCAGAGATCCGGAACTTCTTGAACTGTTCAGGGCCTATTCAAGAAAGAACAGAAGACTTTATCTCCATACCCAGTTTAATCACCCGCATGAAATAACCGAACAGACGATCGAGTCTGTGAACCGGGTCATAAGGTCCGGCGTTGTGGTCAACAATCAGACAGTATTGCTCAAGGATGTGAATGACACCCCGGAAGTACTGGCAGAACTTCAGCGCAACCTGGTGCGTATAGGCGTGAATCCTTACTACGTATTCCAGTGCAGACCGGTAAAAGGGGTTAAGAATCATTTCCAAATTCCACTTGCCGAGGGATACAGGATTGTTGCTAAAGCACAGGGCATGCTGGACGGCCTCAGCAAGCGGTTTCGTTATGCCATGTCCCACGAAAAAGGCAAGATAGAAATACTTGGCATCCTGGGGGATGAGATATTCTTCAAACACCAGCAGGCCAGGGACCCAAAGGATGCCAGCCGGTTCTTCAAGTGCAAGCTTGATGAGGAGGCCGGTTGGCTTGATGACCTGCCTGCATAATATTCACGTATTTCATCTTACGGCAGTTGCCTTGTAAGCAGCTGTTGACTATTGTTCATTTCACCGAAACAGCTTGTATTATTGCAACAAAGCGGCAGGACGTTTGACACCTCGCATCTACCCCATTCTTACTGTGCAAATAGAGATTTCGTTATAAACATAAAGGCACCACAGCCCGGCGGTTTTCAAAGAAGAAATTCCGTTATTGCGCGGCTTGACTCCCGGGAATGCTGTGCTTATATTTGAACCACCTGCAGGAAGAATAATTATTAGGAGAAGAAAAAATGCCAATATATGAATATAGATGCAAGGATTGCGAAACAGTATTCGAGACCTTTGTTTCATCAATTTCTGATGCAGACAAAGTTGTCTGCAAGAAGTGCGAAAGTAAAAAGGTGGAGAAGCAGATTTCTTCATTTTCCAGCCGCATGGCCGATAGTGGAGGCGGTGCACCGGCAGGAGCTCTTTCCGGCTGCTCCTCTAAATCAGGTTTCTCCTGAGCATGACATTCCGGGGCCGGGTTTGCCCCTTTAATATATATGGGCTGCCGGGTGTATGTGATTTTAACCGGCAGCCCTATTTTTCTTTCTTTTTAAAGATGTAAAGCACCTCATTTTCCTTGAGCATGCCGTACTCTTTCCGTGCCTTTTCCTCCAAGTAAGCAGGATCATCCTGCAATCTGTTTATTTCTTCCTGCAACACCTTATTCTCGCCGGCCAGTCTCCTGTTTTCTTCCTGCAGCCTTAGGATTTCCTTCTTTGCCATGTAGAGGGCAACTATGCCTCTGTTGGGAGCAAAAACAATCCAGAGGAGAAGCAATAAGGCCAGAAACAGGCTGGCATATGACAGCTGTTTTTTCTCAAGGCTTGAAAATTTATGACGCATGGATTCGTGTATTCTATTGCCAGAGAGTAAATTTACTATGGCCTGAGTTTCAGGTGGTTTGTTTATTGTAAATTGAGAAATAAGTATCATAGAATAAGTGCATGTGCAATTGGAACCATATTGTATGCAGAAAGATTTATTGAGGCATCACCTTCACGTTTGCATATGAATTATATGGCTCTCTATGCTTATGGATTTATGTCAGACAAGGCAACCATATGAAAATATATCTGGTCAGTGCATGTTTAATGGGCCTTAAAACCCGATATGACGGCAAGGTTATGCCAAGCGCAGCATGCAGCAATATCTTAGCAGGAGGAATCTGTATTCCGGTCTGTCCGGAACAGTTGGGCGGGCTTTCGACTCCACGGGTGGCGGCAGACCTGGTCAACGGCGACGGACATGATGTGCTTGCCGGCGGGGCAAGAGTTGTCAACAGGGCAGGTTTGGATGTGACCGGAAACTTTATTCTCGGTGCCAGGCAGGTCCTGAAAATAGCAAGAAAACAGGCAATTGAAAAAGTTTTTTTCAAGTCGCGCAGCCCTTCCTGCGGCTTACGACCTCAGGTAGGAGTGACAGCTGCCTTGCTTATCTCTGAAGGCTATTCAGTTGTTGAGGTGGAATGACAGGAAAAGGGTTGAGGTTCATGGAGTCTCGGCATAAAAGACAGCTCTGGTGAAGCTGATATTGTAAGCGACCGGCACCTGATAGAGATCCGTAGGAGTTTATGGATTCCAAATCAAATCTGTAAAATTACTTGTAATTTTATTAATTAGTATGTTAACTTCAAGGCACATTTTCAACCAGGAATTATTAGTCTGTTAACAGAGGAAGGGGCGATGCTTGCCAAGCAACGTACTTCATTTGTTTTATCCTTATTCCAGCATTCCCCATGCTGGTATCAAATATTTCTGCGTAAAAAAATCAGGCAAAACAGGAGAGTAAAGCAAGCCAGAAACAGTTTCAGGTAATACAAGAGTCAGGCAAAAATATTTCACAAAAATATATTGTCAGCTGGGCAACAATAAATCATCAACATGTAAGGAGGACTTGTATGAAAGTGAAACTTGAAGGATTGGCTAAGATTCTCTTCGGCGTAATTGTGGTATTGCCATTATTAGTCGGCACTGCTCTCGCTGAAACCGATAAACCGAACATCCTGGTAATCTGGGGTGATGATATCGGTACCTGGAACATCAGCCACAACAATCGCGGCATGATGGGCTACAGGACGCCGAACATTGACCGCATCGCCAAGGAAGGCGTCGCTTTCACCGATTACTATGCACAACAAAGCTGTACAGCCGGCCGTGCCGCTTTCATCAGTGGCTCGGTGCCGGTCCGTTCAGGCATGACCAAGGTCGGCCTGCCAGGCGCAGCTCAAGGCTGGCAGAAAACCGACGTCACGATGGCCACCGTCCTCAAGGGGCAGGGCTACGCCACCGGCCAGTTCGGCAAGAACCACGAGGGAGACCGCAACGAACACCTGCCGACCATCCACGGCTTCGACGAGTTCCTCGGCAACCTTTACCATCTGAATGCCGAAGAGGAGCCCGAGAACTTCGATTATCCCCGTGATATGATGCTGAAAAACGGCAAAACATTCCTGGAAACATTTGGCCCGCGGGGCGTACTCCACTGCTACGCTACGGACAAGGACGACCCCACAGAAGATCCCCGCTTCGGCAAAATGGGTATGCAGAAATGTGAAGACACCGGTCCTCTCACCAAGAAGCGTATGGAGACCATTGACGATGAAACCGTGGCCGCGGCCAAGGATTTCATTACGCGCCAGGTCAAGGCGGGTAAACCCTTCTTCACCTGGTGGAATGGAACACGCATGCACTTCCGTACCCACGTCAAGAAGGAGAATCGTCACGCCGGGCATGACGAATACACAGACGGGATGATCGAACATGACATGCACGTGGGCGAGCTGCTGCAGCTGCTCGATGATCTCGGCATCGCAGATAACACGATCGTCATGTACTCAACGGATAACGGCCCGCATTACAATACCTGGCCTGATGCCGGCACCACGCCCTTCCGCAATGAGAAGAATTCGAACTGGGAAGGCGCTTACCGTGTTCCCGCGTTCGCCCGCTGGCCCGGTCACTTCCCTGCCGGCAAGACGCTCAACGGCATAGTCGCCCATGAGGATTGGCTGCCAACCTTTGCCGCTGCAGCCGGTGCGCCGGACATCAAGGAGAAGCTTTTGAAGGGTACGGATATTAACGGCCGCCACTACCGCAACCACATTGACGGTTACAACATGCTCGACTATCTGCAGGGCAAAACCGACACGTCACCCCGTCATGAGTTCTGGTATGTCAATGATGACGGGCAGATCGTTGCTGCGCGTTATGATGCCTGGAAAGTCGTATTCCTGGAGAATCGAGGCCAGGCCTTCGGCGTCTGGCGCGAGCCGTTCATAGAGCTTCGCGTACCGCTGCTCTTCAACCTGCGCCGTGACCCCTTCGAGAAGGCCCAGCATAACTCGAACACCTATAACGACTGGTTCCTCGACCGTCCCTTTGTGATCGTTCCTATCCAGGCTCTGGCCGCTGAGTTCCTGATGAGCATGAAGGAATTCCCGCCGAGCCAGGCGCCCGGCTCCTTTAACCTCAGCAAGATCGAGGAGAAATTGAAGGAAATGGGGGCTGGCAAGTAGGCAGTGTCCAGATGCTGAAAACTATCACCACTCTTGGCTATAAACCATGCGGGCCGCACTTCTCATTGCGGCCCGCTTTTTTACCGTTCAAAGGAGAGCAATAATTTTACTCTGGAATCTTACCCATCTCCCCAACAAGGGATGTGAATGTATGATCGAGAAATATGAAATGACTAAAAGAAGGAGGAATCAAGCATGAGGTGTCTCTTCGTGAAAAGCCGATCTTCTAGACTGATTCATAGTGCTATCTTATCATGTCCAGTCGTAATGGCAGCTGCTATCATAATACTCCCGTGGCGGGCACTTGCAGACGACAAACTGGTACCGCCTTCCACACCCAGGCTGGTTCTGCAGATCACGGTGGATGCGTTGCGCGGCGACTTGCCGGCCCGCTACTATGATCGTTTGGGAGAAAACGGTTTTCGGTATCTGTGGGAAAACGGGACCGTGTACACGGATGCACACCACACCCATGCGAACACCGAAACTGTCGTTGGGCATGCGACCCTGGCAACCGGCGCAACTCCTGCCGTGCATGGCATGATCGGCAATGTCTGGTTCGATCGAACCGAAAACCGTACGAGGTACAATATCGAGGATGACCGCTACCGGCTGCTTACAGCAGGGGCAGATGTCGACAAGGATGCCGAGATCGATTCTACCCAGAAGGCAGCCAAAAGCGAGGGACGCTCGCCCGCAGCCATCATGGTGACAACCTTCAGTGACGAACTGGCCATCAGCACTGCCGGTCAGGCCAAGATATTTGCTGTATCGGTGAAGGACCGCGGTGCAGTGACCATGGCGGGGCATAGCGGCAAGGCCTTCTGGTTCTCAAAAGCCAGCGGCGAATTTGTTACCAGCAACTACTATTATGATACCTATCCGGATTGGGTCAGCGAGTGGAACGCACGCAACCTGACTGCATCCTACTCCGGGAAATCATGGGAGCTTTTGAACGACCAGTCCACCTATCTGTTCGGGGCTGCTGATGACAGGTCGTGGGAGACTGATCTGGCAGGATATGGCCGGATTTTCCCCCATCCTTTCGGTGCAGCTGACGGTAAATATTTTACGACACTGCTGACGATAAGTCCTGCAGGGGACGCGTTGACCCTGGATTTTGCCAAGGCCTTGATCGTCAATGAACAGCTTGGTGCAGATGATGTCCCTGATTATCTCGGGGTCAGTTTTTCTTCCACCGATTATGTCGTCCATCTCTTCGGTCCTTCCAGTCTTGAAAGCGAAGATAATATGCTGCGCCTTGACCGCACACTTGCAGACCTGTTTGCATACGTGGATGAAAAGGTCGGTCTGAAAAATACGCTCATCGTGCTTTCTGCCGATCATGGTACACCGGAGGTGCCGGGCTATTTAAACGAATTTGGCATCCGGGCCGGATACGTTGATCCTGCCAGCTGGGACAAAGAACCGGGATTCATGGCGCTGAAAAACAAGTTCGGGATCGACAGGGAACTGATAGAAAGCTACAGCCATCCATATCTGTATCTGGATCATGAAGTGATTCAACAGCACGGCCTCGACCTGCGGGAAGTGGAACAGGCCGTGGCCAAAGAGCTGCTGAAATTTGCTGGGGTTGCCCAGGCGGTTTCCAGCAGTGAACTGCGCGAGGGTAACCTTCCCGATACGCAGATCAATAGGGCGGTACTGGACAATTTCAACCCGAACCGGTCGGGCGACATCTATCTTGTTTTTGAGCCCCACTGGTTCATCAACGATTTTGATGGCCTTACGGTTGCTGCCACCCACGGGTCACCATGGCGCTATGATACTTTTGTGCCCATCGCCTTCGGCGGTATGCAGATTCCTGCCCAGCATATCCACCGCAGAGTGCATGCCACAGACATTGCACCGACCCTGGCATCGTTCCTCAGTGTCAAGCCCCCATCAGGTGCAGCAGGGGAACCTTTATTGGAGGTGCTGCAACGGTAGAATGTTCCGCTATCCATGACGGTTCTGATAGCTGAATACTTCAACCTCTTTTTATTGACACTATCTTCAAAATGTCTTTAAAAGAATATTATATTCTGATCTTGGGGAATTCGGTAACATAACACTTTGTTATAGAGCTTGGCTTAAAAGGGAATTCTTATCATCTTCCCACCTTCATTTCATTTTCTATGCGGAAAATATTATTCATTCCTTGGACATTGTTCTGCTCCGGGCTGCTGTTGAGCAGCTTAACCATCTTTTTGAGCATGCATTCCCTGGTTTTAGCCCAGGAAGAACAGGGCCAGTATCGGAATTCGGAAATGCTCACATCTGCTTCTGCGCCAGTCATTGTCGACGGTAAGGAGTTATTCCAGGTGGCAGGGGTCTCGGCCTATCCGGCCAAGGAGAGGGCAAAGGAGATCGCCGGACGGATAAAAAAACTGGCTGCCGACATGAGTGTCGATCCAAAGAGTCTTGAGGTTGTCAAGGAAGGGGATATTACCTATATCAAAGCCGCTAAGGTCAATATCTTAGGCCTGGTTGAAAGTGATGCTGTCAGGACAGGTGTTACTATTGAAGTACTTACAACCGTGACTCGGGAGAGAATAGCAATAGCCATCACTGAATACCGCGATGACCGGGCTCCCAGGACCTTGCTGATTAACTCGGGATACGCCCTTGCTGCCACGGTAGTGACAGCACTCCTGTTATGGGGCATCCTGCGCCTCTTTGTCTGGCTAGATGCCCTGCTTCAGCGAAGAATAATGGCCCGCATTGAACGGCTGGAAAGCAAAACCCATTACATCATTGATGCCGAACAGGTCGGCGATTTGCTTGGCAGTTTGCTGAAAATCCTGAAAGTGCTGACCATACTGGTGGTTGCTTACTTCTACCTGAACCTGGTGCTCGGGCTGTATCCCTGGACCCGCCTTTTTGCGGGATATCTTTTTGCTATTACCTTTGACCCGCTGCGCACCATCGGCCGTGGGCTTATAAATGCACTGCCCAATATTGCTTTTCTCGTTATCCTCTTTTTCGTCGTCCGCTATATTCTGAAGATTACCAATTTATTTTTTATGGGCATCGATCGGGGCCGCTTTCACTTGAAGAACTTTGATCGGGAGTGGGCACTGCCGACTTACAAAATAGTGCGATTGTTCATAGTATCATTTGGGGTGATCGTGGCATATCCCTATATTCCCGGCTCTGGCTCAGACGCTTTCAAGGGTGTTTCCATCCTTCTGGGAGTCATTTTTTCGTTGGGATCTTCCTCGGTTCTAACCAATATCATTTCCGGGTATACCTTAACCTACCGGCGCGCCTTCAAGATTGGTGACCGTATCATGATTAATAATCTTACCGGCGATGTTGTGGCCAGAAGCGTGCTGGTGACCCGCCTGCGCTCACTAAAAAATGAAGAGATAGTGATCCCCAACTCAATAGTTCTGAACAGCAATCTCATCAACTACTCCACTGAGGCGGTCTCAAACGGCCTTATCCTGCATACCACTGTCGGCATAGGCTACGAGGTCCCCTGGCGGCAGGTGGAAGCTATGCTGATTGAGGCAGCCGAGCGCACGAAAGGCATCAGGACTGAGCCCAGGCCTTTTGTCCTGCAGCAGTCCCTGGGAGATTTTGCCGTCAACTACGAGTTGAATGTTTATATCGAAGATGTCAAACACATGATGCAGCTTTATTCTGCCCTGCACCAGAATATTCTGGATGTGTTCAACCAGTATAACGTTCAGATCATGACGCCGAATTATGTCCAGGACACCGAACAGCCGAAGACAGTACCGACTGATAAATGGTACGCCGAGCCGGCGAAAAAATCCTCAATAGCTGCGGGGAAAAAGAAAACTAAACAGCAAAACAAAAAAGCCACCGACGAAGGTTAACCCCTTCCCTTCTTATACATCACCCTGTACCTCTCATAACTTCATCATTTTGAGCACCAGTATTCCCAACTCATAAAGCAGATACAAGGGGCCTCCCATGAGCAGCATGTTGACGACATCCGGCGTCGGCGTCAGGAGTGCTGCCATTATGCTGATGATGAGCACCGCATAACGGCGATGTTTTTCAAAGGTTTTTCGGGAACAGATCCCTACCTTGGCGGCAAAGACCATGAATATGGGAAGCTCGAAGATGATGCCGAAGGCCAGGATGAAAATTGATACAAAATTGACGAATTTGTTAATCGAGATCACAGGTTTAAGTTGTGAAGACTGGAAGCCGAGCAGGAACTTGACGCCGTAGGTCAGGGTGACGCTGTAGCAGAATCCGGCTCCCAGGTAAAAGAGTATGGTGGTGAAGAACACAAACCAGGCCAGGGTTTTTTCAGAGAGCTTGAAAGGTTTTCCCAAAGCCATCCAGAGACAGTACATGATGCCGGGCATCAGCACAAAGAGAGTTACAAAAAATGAGAGCTTGACATGGGCCAGGAAGGGTTCCGCCACTGTAAAAAAGGCGAGTTTCTGATCCAGATGGTCCTGCAGAAATTGGAGAACGGCCGGCGAAATAAAATAGAGCCCGGCTGTGCCCGCAATGACGGCCAGCCCAAGAAGACGGATTGATTTCCTGATTTCGGATAGGAATATGATGAGGTTACTGTTTATTTCCAAGGGTTTTCGCCGATGAAGTATTTTTTAGTCATTTTAAGCCAGTTTATGTACCAGATAATATTTCATAGTGCATGTTAAATTGGGATTAATAAATGAAATTTTGGCTTGTAGAGATTTTGAAATATTGGCTGGCTTAACGAGAGCGATTTGCCCCCCATACGCCAATTTTATAGATAATTCCTATTTACAGATTGACAGCAGCGGGCTGTTTCACTAATAGTATTTGCCTGAATACGGTTAGAGGCCGTTTATGACCCTTAAGGGGGGTTATGCCCTTTAG
>Ga0209742_10001330_pt1 | contig 11397 bp, 5 predicted proteins | sample DeeMarSeWOR38_10_FD_187462 | JGI IMG/M metagenome (GOLD analysis project Ga0209742, IMG submission 187462) | Marine sediment microbial communities from White Oak River estuary, North Carolina - WOR-3-8_10 (SPAdes) (version 2) | ecosystem: Environmental > Aquatic > Marine > Intertidal zone >... | reverse complement strand
AGGCGCGGGCGCCGGCGATCGACTTCATCAGTTTCCAGATGTATGGCAGCCTGTTCGGTCTTCCCGAAAAGATTGCGGCAACCGGTTTCGACCAGCCGTTCATGATGACCGAATGGGGCACAATCGGTTATTGGGAGATGGAGAAGACATCCTGGGGCACACCCGCCGAACTCACGAGTTCGGAAAAAGCGGCTACCTTCCTGCGGGCTTACAACGAAATACTGGCGCCGCTCGAAGGGCAGTTGATCGGTTCCTACGCCTTCCTCTGGGGCCAGAAACAGGAGCGCACGTCCACCTGGTTCGGCATGCTCACCGAGGACGGCGAAGAAACCGAAACCATCGACGTCATGCAATACATCTGGACAGGCGGATGGCCCGCCAACAGGACGCCGCGCGTCGATTCGATCCGGCTCGACGGCAAGAGCTACAGGGAGAGCGTCGTGCTGGAAACGGGCAAGACCTACGATGCGGTGGTCGAGGTCTTCGATCATGAGGGCGATCCCCTCACCTACAGGTGGGAGGTCAAACCCGAGAGCGAGTCGAAAAAGTCAGGCGGGGACCGCGAAGACCCGCTGCCGAATCTCGAGGGAATCCTGTCGAACGGCGAGGCTGCAAACACCACGATTACGGCACCTGCGCCGGGCAAGTATCGATTGTTCGCCTATGCCTACGACGGTCAGGGTCACGCGGCCCATGCGAATATCCCCTTCCTCGTCGAGTGAAGCGATGCCAGGAGTTCGTTCGGGATTCGTGCGACTCGCATTCCCGCTGGTTGCCGTATTTACGCTGTCTGCCTGCGGTGGCGGCGGCAGTTCTCCGCCCGTCGCGAGTCCCCCGCCCCCACCTCCGCCGCCGCCCCCGGCGGCGGTAGAGAACGTCAATATCGACAACCCCACCTTGACCGCGGTGGATAACTTCGATGTTTCCCCCGGCGATACGCTGACACTGGTATGGGCCGATGAATTCGATGCCGCCCGGCTCGATCCCGAGGTTTGGTTCTTCGAGAACGGCGACGGCAGCCAGTACGGTATCCCCGGCTGGGGCAACAACGAGCTGCAGTGGTACCTCGAGGACAGCGCGGAGCTGAGGGATGGCATGCTCGTGATAACCGCCCGCGAGGAGTCCGTGGGCGGCAAGAACTACAGCTCGGCCCGCCTCAATACCCGCGACAGGTTCGCCTTCAAATACGGGCGCATCGAGGCGCGCATTCGCTTTCCCGGGGGCCAGGGCATCTGGCCGGCGTTCTGGATGCTGCCGCAGGACGACGTCTACGGCACCTGGGCGGCCTCCGGCGAGATCGATATCGTCGAAGCTGTCAACCTGGGCGGTAGCGGCGGCAACACCGTTTTCGGCACGATTCACTTCGGCGGCGAGTTTCCTGCCAACGTGTTCGCCGGCAACGAATACCTGGTGCCGACCGACGCGACCGCAGAGTTCCACACCTACGCCCTGGAGTGGGATGCGGCCGAGATGCGCTGGTACGTGGACGACATCCTGTACTCGACACAGAACTCCTGGTCGACGGCGGCCGCACCGTTCCCGGCCCCGTTCGACGAGAGGTTCTATATTCTTTTCAACGTAGCGGTTGGCGGAAATCTCCCCGGCGCACCAGGCGCGGCCACCCAATTTCCGGTCACCATGGAAGTCGATTACGTGAGGGTCTACTCGGGAGAGCCGTGATCGCGGCTTGCGAGTTGCGTCAGGCTCAATGCGGCGCCGGGCCCGTTGATTCCCGGATCCGCAGCGTGGCGGGCACGATCTCGGTGCCCAGCAGCGGCCGCTTGCCTTGAACGGAGGCGATCAGCGCCACAGCTGCGCGCTCCGCCATTGCCGCCAGTGGCTGGTTAATCGTCGTGAGCGCCGGGTAAACCTGGCGGGCGAGCGCGATATCGTCGCAGCCTGCGACGGACAACTCTTCCGGCACCCTGATGCCGAGCCGGTCGGCCACGCGAATCACACCGGCGGCCATGTCGTCATTCGCCGCGAATATGGCCGTGGGAGGGTTCTTGCCTTCGAGCAGCTGCAGGGCGCATTCCTCACCGGACCCGATCGAGTTGTCGCCCGCCGCAACGAGGCGTTCCGAGAATTTCAGGCCGCTTTGCTCCAGCCCGTCCCGGTAACCGAGGTAGCGATTGCCGACCGCCTTATGGCTGGGGTGACCCGTAATGAACGCAATCCGCGTATGACCCAGCGACGCGAGGTAACGTGTCATCTCGGCGCTTATCTCCCGATCGTTGGTAACCACCGAGAGCTGTTTGCCGCTGCGCGTACCTGGCGACAGCCTTACCAGTGGCGTCCCCGTTGCTTCGATAGCGCGCACGATCTTCGGCATGTTGGAGAGGGGGGCGGCAAGCACGATCCCGTCGGGGCGCACCCGTTCGATCAGTGTCTTGATCTCCTTGCCGATCTCCTTCTTTCTGTACTGACACGGGTGGATCAGCAGCTCGTAATTGCTCGAGTGGCAGGCGCTGAGGGTGCCCTGCTGCATCCGAATGACGTAGCCGGCACTCGGGGTCTTGTAGTAACCAGGGTCGTCGTAGATCAGGACGATGAGGTGCGAGTGATGACTCGCGAGGTTGCGGGCAGCCTTGTTCGGCTGGTAATTGAGTTTCGCTATCGCCGCATCGACTTTGGCTCGTGTGGTCTCGCGGACGTTTGGCTCGTGGTTGACGACGCGCGAGACGGTCTTTATCGAGACGCCCGCAAGCTCCGCAACATCGTCTATCGTGACTTTCGGCATGTATATCAGCCCATGTGCGCTGTACTGCGCACTTCACCCCCCTGTCAGATGAAGATTACACTCCGATCTGACAGCGCTGTCAATCCGCAAGCAGGTTCTCGGGCCTCAGGCTGACGTCGATTTGCCGGATGTGTCCGCTGCGCAGGAACAGCTCGGCACTCACGGATTCCGGCAGGGAAAGTGCAGGCAGCGACTCCGTCCTCCCGTATTCGTAGACCAGCGTCAGCGCCGGATCAGCGTCTTCCTCGAGGCGGTAGACGACAGGCACCTGGCACCAGGTGAAAGCAAGTGCTGCAGCAGGCACCTGAATCTCCTGCCAGTCCCCCCGCACGTCGAGATAACGGAATGAACGAGGTTCTGCGGAGAACTCGATCGCTCGAAGCAGCCCGGGTTCGATATGCAAAGCCCCGTCGCGGACGCGTATACCGAGTTCACCGAAGCGCGTTAAGACCTCTTCCTTCACCTGCCCCGTCATTCCGGGTTGTTGCGCGCCGGCATGCTTCGGCGTGTGCGAATACGGGTCCATCGGGAACGCACCGTACTCGGACGGCGTCTTGTTGAAGCCGATACCGTCCCGGACGGCGTAATAGAGGGAAGCGAGTCGCGAGCACGTTTCGTCGTCGGCATCACTCGCGCGCGCCGAAAAATAGGTTTCCTGGACCGCCAGGAGCAGCTTCGACACCATGTGCCAGTAGATACTGCCGAGGCCTTCGAATCCGAACATCCCGCCCGATCGTCCCGTGAAAGCGCGATGATTGAAGACCTTCTCGTAGAGTTTCAGCAAAGCATTGCGCGCGGCGTCAATTTCGTCACCGTAGTCAGCCTGCAGTGCATCCAGACGACTATCGAGGTCGCCGGAATTGCTGAAGTCCGCATTGAAACGCCAGGTGCCTTCCGCGTCTTTCGAGACGATGCGCTCGTCGCCGGCCTCGACCATGCGTGCAAGCAGCGGGACAGACATCACGTCAGCCTCGGCGACACGGTTCTTTTCAAGAAAGCCGGGGAGCTTTCTGTCCGGGTAGAGCATGAACGAATGCTGGTCGGCACGATAGATATCGCTTTTGAAAAGCACGTCGAGCAGCGAACAGGCCTCCCGGGGCGAGATCGCTCCCGAGCTCAGGGCCGCGACCTGGCCCTCGAGCATGGGGTAGAGCGTGTCGACCTGTGCGGCATCGGCATCGAGGCCCAGCAGGTTATAGGCGTTGTAGAGCCCGTCCACGCTCCGGTTGACACTGATACTGTGATCGATTGCGGTGAGGGCGTCGTCGAGCATCTTGCGGATAGCATCCGGTGTCTGCTTCACCTTGTCGGAAAATCCTTCCTGCCTGTACACGGACTCGCGGTAGCCACTCGCCGCCAGCCCCAGCTCCTGCAAAGTCTCGAATCGCTGCTCGGGACTGACGGGGCCGGCCCCGAGCAAGGGCCGGACGCTCTCGAGCGCAGAGGCGGTATCGCCGAGCCACTCACTGACTTCGCGTGACAGGTCAACGGGTTTGGATTCTGCCGAGATGAGTTGTTGCAGGAAGCAAACGTAGCGCCGCATGTAATACAGAGTCACCATACTCAGGCCGTGGCCGACCAGGGCGTTGTTGGCGTCGTTCCATTCGGGGCGCTGCGTGTTCAGCCAGATTCCGCCGCCGAGCACGAAGTTGCCCAGCTTGGCGAGCAGAGGCACCAGCAATTTCTCGAACAGGTTGACCTGGTAGACTTCGCCGTCGCCGCCCTGCACGAGCTTGCCGTCGGCACCAGTCTCGGCGACCCGCTTATCGATGCGTTCCGCAAGCGCGTGATCAAAGACGACCGTGTCCTTCGGGTTTTCGAGCAGGTCCTCGAAGGACTTGATCCGGTAAGGAACATTGGCATAGCTGAAGACAGGCTGGTGCAGCAATTGCGCGAGGCGCGTCGGGTGAAATTGTTCAGACAGCTCCAGCAGCTTCTGCAGGTAGATGATCTGGTGGTCCCCCCAGTAGCCGATGTAGCTCCAGGGGTCGTCGGGCTCCTCGACTTCCCAGTCGATACCTTCCTTCGTGATGCGATACGGATTGTAGCCGTCCATCGTCGATGCATTGACGAACTTCGCGATCACGTTCTCGATGAACTCCGGATAGCTAAAGGTCAACGCTTCCCAGTTCTGGAAGATGTCGCGCCAGTTACCCTCGTAGGAAAGCAGCCGGTTACCCGATTCGTCTTTCAGCCGGATGGCAAAGCGGTTCCAGGGACGGCTCGGATCGCCGTGCCTGCGCCCGAAGGTGATCGGCAGGTATTCATAGCAGAGCCGCTCGAGCTGCGGGTCACCGTGTGACCGGACCGTCGAGACCAGCTCATTGAAGTCGAGCGTGTCCGGGAGGTTGCCGAGCAATGCTCCATTACGCGAATAAACGGCAAGGTTGAAGTGCCGTACGGTGTTCGAGAAGTCCTGCGATGAGACGTTGTACTGATCGTCGAATATGCCGCCGCGCAGGATATTGAACATCACGTTCGCATAATGATGTGTAGTGACAGTTTCCTGCGCCGACACCTGGAAACCATCACCCGCGGCCGCGATTCGTGCGAGCTCGTCGTCGCACATATCGACGGAGCCGGCGATGGCGTCCTCGATATCGGCTTCTCGCTGCAGCCGCCTTCGCAGTGCGACGACCCGGGCCTGCGATTGTTCCACGTCGGCCACGAACTGCCAGTGCTGCGATTGGCCCGGCGGTACCTCGACGGCCGCACTGACAAAATAGGCGCCACGAATGCCCCGTTTGTGCGTCTCCTGCTCGATGTCGGCTCCAGTGCGGAAGGCATCCAGCTGCTCCGAGGAGAGCAATACGCGGTGCCGCTCGAGCCCGGTGGCAAAAACCGTGTTTGCCCGCAGTGATTCGCAAGGCTCCGCCCGGTCCGATACACCGGAGTAAAGCGTGAATATGCCGAGTCCGGTCGCGGCATCCAGTTCGGTCCATTTGTAAGCGTCAACCAGGTTGCTGGTATTGGTCTGCGCCACCAGCGGTGTACCTGCCGGGAGAATGTTCTGCAAACCATCGAGCACATCGACCTGCATCGGTCGCCTGCCCGTGTTCTCGAGTTCGCAGTGACGCACGAAGCCGAAACGGTCGCTCGTCATCCACGAGTAGCGGAACGTGAGTTTGAGGTCGTGGTTGACTTCCTCGAAGCAAAGCTTGTTGCCGAGCATGTTCTTGTAAAGGTGGCGGCTGACCGTAAAGTGCGCTTCGCATTCGCGGTTGAACGGCTCCCAAAGCTGCCGATTCCCGTCAGCCTGCACGCGCAACAGGGTCTTCGGCCCGGTATGCGGAAAGCTCTCGTGAACCCGGTCGACCGGGATGTAGGGAAACAGGGCCGTTTCGGGAGAGACCCGGCCCGCAGTCAGACCACCGGTGGACGATACGAAGAGCCAGTGGTCGGCGCTGGAGATCACGCTGATGAAGAAGGGTGCCATCCTGTCGACATTGCGTATGGCGTAGTAGCGCTCTCCCTCGAGCGTCACGAATTCACCGGAAACGGAGTCCCCAGCCCTGTAACCTGCGGTAACAGCTTGTTCCATATTGTTATTCCATATCCACGAGTTGCAGTTCACCGAACAGCCCGGCGTCGATCCAGCCGCGGTCTTTCGGTCCCTCGGGCACCGACTCCGATCCCACGAAATTCTCGCGCAGCTCGCTACCGTCGTTGTCGCAGTAGGCGAGCATGAGGCCCATCACCTTGCCGGCGTGAAGAGTAACCGGCGCGTTGCTGTCAGAGCCGTCGACGTATTCGTCGGTGTAAATATCAATCGCAATTTCCCACACGACCTTGTTACCCGTCTGCCGCCAACGGCTTTCGACATGATGCGAGTAGTCGTGCGGCCGCTCGTCCGTGCCAATGTCGATAGCCCGGTTGTCGAGGGACATGTGGTAGGCAAAGGCATTGTGGTTGTACTGGTGGTCGCCGCCGGAGTAGTCCTCGTCGATGAAGATCTCGACGCAGTCGTCGTCCCAGTACTGCACGAGCGGATCCCGGTGACTGTCGAACAGGATGTCGTCGACGACTTCGACCAAAATGTAGAGACGCTTCTCCGTCCACGCGACTTTGAAGCGCCCACTGAAATCTTCTGCGGCGTATTCGGGTCCGAGCCAGCGATAATTTATGTCGTGCCACTCGGCGGATTTCCATACGGCCTCGTTGGCCACACCGTCAATCCGGAGCAGCTCGGTGGACCGGGGCGCGGAGTACAGATTGCGGGACTCATAATGTGTGGTGTCCGTGATGGCCGGTGCGCTGGCGCCAAACAGCGGGAGGCTGGTGAGCAAGGCCCGGAGAAGTGGTTTGCCGGGGCTCACTGAAGTGTCCCTGCGATTGCGACGGTTCGTTCGAAGAGGTCGTCCAGTACCAATTTCGAGTAACCGGCCAGGCTAGGCTGACGCCGACACACCCCTGCCACGGGCTCGTCCGCGACTCGCGTATCGGTTTGCCGAGCAGGCAGCCAGAACCCCCTCTTCACAACCCCCCCGAATACGGACAGGTACGGTTGTATCCGCACCAAAAAGAATCTTTGCTATTGCCCCGAACCATAGTTATTTCTTTTATAAATCAGCGGCTTAATGGAAAAAAGGTACATGTTGTACTGATAACAAATTGCTGTTGACAGCGCTGTCAGCATCCATTATAAATGCAATCTGACAGCGTTGTCATATTTTTGAGGGGAACGCTGTGCAACAAGAAGTTTCGGTTTCGAACGCGGGGCGGTGTCGTAGCCACGTCGCTTCATAAAGCAGTCTGAGGCTGCGAGTTTTTAGGGGGTTCAAATGCACAAGCCATCTTTCAATAAGACACCTCTGGCAACGGGAGTCGCGCTGGCGCTCGGTGCAGCAGTGGCATCGCCGGTCCATGCGCAGGCAGGCGCCGACGATGACGTCATCGAGGAAATCGTGACGACCGGTATTCGCAGCAGCCTGATTTCGTCGATGAACACGAAGCGCAACGCCAAAGGCGTTGTCGACGCGATCACCGCCGAGGATATCGGCAAGTTTCCGGACACCAACCTGGCCGAATCCATGCAGCGTATTCCGGGCGTGTCGATCGATCGATCGAACAACGAAGGCAGCAAGGTGACGGTTCGTGGCTTCGGTCCGGAATTCAACCTCGTGCTGCTCAACGGCCGCCAGATGCCGACCAGCCAATTGGAACCAGAGTCGACCCGGTCGTGGGACTTCGCAAACATCGCGACCGAAGGTATTCGGGCCGTTAACGTCTACAAGACCTTCAGCGCGGTCAGGCCCAGCGGCGGCATCGGCTCGACGATCGATCTGATCACCGCGAAGCCGTTCGACAATCCCGGGCTGGTCGCCAGCTTCGGCGTCAAAGCGATGGCGGATACCAGTAATGTCAACGGCGACGATTTCACGCCCGAATTCTCCGGAATACTCAGCAACACGTTCTTTGACGACACGATCGGCGTCGGCGGATTCTTCACGTACCAGGAGCGCGACAGCCGCATCCAGGGCACCCAGATTGCCCTGTGGCGCGAGAATCTCGAAGACACGAACCCGCCGTCACCGACAATGCCGCTCACGGACAACCGAACGGACCCCAACGGGAATACCTGGTACCCGCGGAACCTCGAGAGTTTTGACGAGGATGTCAGCCGCACAAGGATCAACGGCCAGCTGATACTGCAGTGGGCCCCGACCGACACGTTGACTGCGTCGCTCGATTACACGTACGCGAAATTCGAAAACGAGGGTCTCAGGGACACGTTCGGTATCTGGTTCGACGGCTTTCCCGAAACGGGGCAAGCCGAACTCGACGAGAACGGCACGTACGTATTCGTCGAGGAATTCGGCAACGAGCTGTCGTCCAACCAGCGGCTGAACGAGTCGTACAACGAGGTCAATTCCGTGGGCCTGAACCTCGATTGGCAGGTGATGGACGATCTGACCCTTACGCTGGATTTCCATGACTCCGATGCAATATCGACCGGTGAGGGTCGCGGAAGCGACGTATTCCTGATCATGGGCGCGCCCTGTATCGACAACAAGATCATGGATGCGCGGACCGGCAATGAAATTCCCGATCGGCGGATAACCTGGGTCGACTGTTTCGGAGCGAATCCTGACGGCACACCGACCGAAGCAACCCACGATTCCCTGTTCGCTCAGGCGGGCTCCCCCATTAACGAGTCTGACGTCCAACAGCTGCAGCTTGGCGGCGAGTGGTTCAACGACGATGACTACGGCATAACCAGTATTCAGTTCGGAGCGTCTTACATCGAAACAGAATTCCGGTCCCGCGACTTCAATACGGGTCAGGTAGCGGGAGGCTGGTTTGGCGGAAACCAGGGTCTTTACGACGACTCGTTATTCGCTCGTATCGATTCCAGCGATATCGCAGACGACTTCTCGGGCGGCGGTGCGAATTCCGATCCCGGCTTCTACTACACGTTTGACTTCGAAGAGACTCTCAGGACGTTCGAGGAGAACTTCTGTCCGGCACAGGGCTCACCCGGCGCCTGCACGGACGATCAGTTCATTTCGACGCCGTGGGACTCGACGCCGGTGTCCGATCACACGATCAAAGAAGAAACCGTATCCGTCTACATGCAGTTCAACGCCGAAGGCGAATTCAACGGTTTCCCGATCACGATGGTTGGCGGCATTCGCTACGAGGATACCGACGTTACGGCGAACAGCCTGCAACTCGAGACCGAGGCGGTCGTCTGGAGCAGCCCGACGGAGTGGAGCGTAATCAGAACGCCCAACCCGGGGCTGTCCGACGAAGGGGCCGGCTACAGCTTGTGGCTGCCGAATCTGGACGTGAGTGTCGACGTTCGTGACGACATGATCACACGATTCTCCTACAGCAAGTCGGTCACGCGCCCGACCCTGGTGGCCATGCGGGGCACGACGTCGCTGACGGACCGGCCGCAACCAGGCCAGCGAACGGGTGACGCCGGCAACCCGGGCCTGCTTCCTTTCGAATCCGATAACTTCGATCTGTCGTTCGAGTGGTACTACAACGAAGGCAGCTACGCCTCTATCGGCTACTATCGCAAGCAGGTCGACAACTTTATCGTGAAAGAACAGAGCGACGAGCAGTTCGCCAACCTGCGGGACCCGTTCAACGGACCCCGGGCTGAGCAGGCCAGGGCCGATATCGCGGCCGCGGGCGGCGATCCGAACGATTTTGACCTGATTCACAACCAGATCAACATCAACGCCGGCAATCCGATAGGAACGCCGATCGTCCAGGCGGATGACGACCCGATCGCAACGTGGCGGATCAGCAGGGATCAGAACCTCGAGACCGCGACGCTGTATGGGTGGGAACTGGCCATACAGCATATGTTCGGTGACTCCGGGTTCGGCGTCGCTGCCAACTATACGACCGTGAACGGCGACATCAATGTCGACAACTCGCTCGTTGGATTCCAGTTTGTCCTGCCGGGCCTGAGCGACTCCGCAAACCTCGTGGGCTTCTACGAAGCCGACCGGTGGCAGGTCCGTGTCGCATACAACTGGCGCGACGAGTTCCTGAACGGCACGCCCGACAACCAGCCGGAGTATATCGAGGAGTTTGGTCAGTGGGACATGAACGCGGCCTTCAATATAACGGACAATCTGAACGTGTTCGTCGAGGGGCTCAACATCACCAACGAGTCGCAGCGTATCTATAACCGCTACCCGATTCAGCTCAAGAACGCGAACCAGTTCGAGGCGCGCTACAACATCGGTGCTCGTTATACGTTCAACTAAGTCCTGAGCGACTGTGCCGCTCCCCCCGGCACCAGGAAAAGCCGCCTTTACAGGCGGCTTTTTTTGCTAAAGTGAACGCGTAAAGAGCGGTGACAGAGTCCGCATGAGCAATAGCATACGAAAAATCGTCGTCGTTGGCGGCGGCGCCGCCGGATGGCTCACGGCCGGAACGATTGCCGCCGAGCACGATGCCGGCGTTGACACAGGTATATCGGTAACGCTGGTCGAGTCTCCCGACGTTGCTACGATTGGCGTCGGCGAGGGTACGTGGCCGACGATGCGCCGGACTTTGAGCAGGCTGGGCATCAGTGAGACCGAGTTCATCCGCCAGTGCGATGCCTCGTTTAAGCAGGGTACGCGTTTCGACCGCTGGCACACGGGCGCGGACGGTGACCGGTACTACCATCCGTTCTCCTTGCCGATGGGCTACACGACTGCGAGTCTGATTCCGAACTGGCAGGCACGCAGGCGGGAGATATCCTTCGCGGATGCGCTTTCCGTTCAAAGCCACATCTGTGAACGCGGCCTGGCGCCCAAGCAGAGCGGCACGCCGGAGTACGCCGCCGTCGTGAACTACGGCTACCATCTCGATGCCGGCAAGTTTTCGCAGGTACTGCAGAAACACTGCACCGAAGTGCTTGGAGTGCAGCACGTACTCGATCACGTCACCGGGATCAACGCGGCGGACAACGGCGACATCGTTTCGCTCGACAGCAAACTGCATGGTGTGATCGAAGGCGATCTGTTTGTCGACTGCACGGGATTCGCATCCTTGCTGCTGGGTAAGCACTACGGTGTGCCGTTCATTGGCAGGAAGGACAACCTTTTTATCGACAGCGCGCTGGCGGTGCAGGTGCCGTATCCCTCACCGGACAGTCCGATCGAGTCGCAGACGATATCGACAGCGCAAAGCGCCGGCTGGGTCTGGGA
>Ga0209742_10001329_pt1 | contig 11401 bp, 14 predicted proteins | sample DeeMarSeWOR38_10_FD_187462 | JGI IMG/M metagenome (GOLD analysis project Ga0209742, IMG submission 187462) | Marine sediment microbial communities from White Oak River estuary, North Carolina - WOR-3-8_10 (SPAdes) (version 2) | ecosystem: Environmental > Aquatic > Marine > Intertidal zone >... | reverse complement strand
CTACGAATGAAACGATGGCAATTCATCAATAAGCTGATAAAGAAATACAAGTATCAGCGCTACTTGGAGATAGGACACGACAAAGGGTTGAATTTCGGTCGTGTACGATGTCGTGAAAAGGCAAGTGTCGATCCTGGCTTCCCACCGTATGACTATGTGAAACCAACATACAAGATGACCAGCGATCAGTTCTTTGAGCAGATAGCACCTGGACTGGATAAGTGGGATATCATCTTTATTGACGGTCTGCACGAATCACACCAAGTGGACAAGGATATTGAGAACTCATTACGTTCACTAACGCCAAACGGAAGTATCGTCATCCACGACTGCAATCCACAAGACGAGATTCGTCAGCGTGTGCCGAGAGAGTCAAAGCAGTGGAATGGTGATGTATGGAAATCGGTCGCTAAGTACAGAAGTCAGGGTGGCAGGTGCGTTGTTATTGATACAGACGAAGGGTTAGGATGGATACACCGATCCTTAGAACCACCTGAACCGTTTGAAGTGGAGTACACCTATCAGGCATTGGATAAAAACAGGGAGTTGTATCTTGGTTTACGATAACGAGCAAACAGCGGACATCATTCTTGAACGCTTGAAAATAGGCGATCCTTTTTCCTATATCCGTTTTGGTGATGGCGATTTCATAGCCATGTATCCGCACAAACAAAATAAAGTGGTCGGCGGTAACAATAAGAGCTTAATAACGAAGGAGATTCAAGACCTGATCAAGGAAAGTTACCAGGTCAACGAAAGTAATTACATGGTGGGTACACTACTGCCGGGTAAACGATCGATGCGGTCAGCGGTCAACTGGCGACTGATAGACGAACTTGTGAGTCATCCCACAGACCTATACAGTGCCATCGCTTTACAGGAGTGTTTCCTTACACGAAAGAACGTATTTGCGGAGATCCTTACCGAGTTGCGTAAACGAAAAACCTTGTATGTGAATCACTACTACGAGCCGATATTAGATATACTTGGTGACGTAACATGGATACAAATTCCACAGTACAACGCTTGTGGGGACTGGGAGCATTACTTGACGCTTATCAATAGTCACTACGACTACGATCAGATCATACTAAGTGCTGGTGCTTTGTCAAGAGTGATCGGTAAGAAGATCCACGGAGAGAAGATTGTCTTGGATATTGGCAGTGTATCGGATATGCTTATTATTGGCACGGAGAGTTTCAAGCATATAAGCCAACGAAGTCACATCCGAAAAAATAGAGTTAGCATTGAGAAAATAGTCAAGTACCTACATGATCTTTACAAACATTCCGTATAACTTAGATAAGAACTTAGGTCAGGCGTACAACGATTTCATGTCCCTATTGGGTGAGGACGACTGGGGGGTATTCTTGGATCACGATGCGATGTTCGTACAGAGAGACTATTACAGAATCCTAACAGAAGCGAGTAAGAGTGAGTTCGGGTTGATGACAGCCATGACCAACAGGATAGGATGTCGGTATCAGGTGCATAACATCAAAAAGACCAACGACATGAAAGTGCATTTCGACTACGGCAAGAAGGTAAGCGAGAAGAAAGAGCCTATTGAAGATATCACCTTCCGATCACCGTTCAGTGGCGTGGTTATCATGATCAGTAAAAAGACCTGGAACAAAGTCAAGTTCAAAGATGGATTCTTAGGGGTGGACAACCACATCCACAGGGATGTAAGGGATGCTGGAATCAAGGTAGGCATGATACGCCAGTTGTATGTGTATCACTGGTACAGGCAAGACGGAAAGGGGCATCTATGACGTTTATCTACACGGTAGGCGATGGGTCGAAGTATGAGGACAAGGAACTACGCTATTCTTTGAGAAGTGTCGAGAAGTACACCGATTCAGATGTTATTTTGGTAGGGCATAAGCCGTCATGGTATCAGGGGGAATACCACGAAGTCAAAGATGGCGATAATGCCTATGTGAACAAGTGGCGCAAAATAACCTTTGCTTGTTGGCTGGTTGACGAGTTCATACAGATGGATGACGACTTTATTCTGTTAGCACCGTATGAGCCTGTTGTTTACAAGTTAAACTACACGATGCTTCAAAAAGCCTACATGAGGGGCAGGGGGCAAACCGATCATTCCAAAATGATATGGGCGACAGCTGAATTGTGTCCAGACGAGCCTTGCTATTTATTACACACACCGTTACCTGTCCATTCGGATACCTTCATTCAGGTAAGCAATAAATACAAGTGGGATGAAGCACCGAGCATCGATCCTAAGCAGATGTACTGCATCCACCAGGACAAGTACGAAGTCAGGATAAAACAAGATGTAAAGGGCTATTTCCCGAAGGATGAACACTTGTGGTCACTCACACCGAAACTGCGTCATCCCGAACAGTTGGATGAGATGCTCCCCCATCCGAGCAAGTGGGAAAAGCAGGTTTAGGAATCTTCGTATATTCGGATATGTTTACAGACTATCCAAAAGCCGCTACCGAAAACGCCAAGAGGGCAATCCGCATCAAGGAAGAAAACGATAGAGGTTGTGGAACGAGGGTAGGATGGACACGAGCCAGGCAGTTAGCGGATCGGAAGCCGATCAGTCTTGACACCGTGAGAAGGATGGCAAGTTTCAACCGTCATCGACAGAACAGCGCAGGTGATCCCAAAGAGGATTGTGGCGCTTTAATGTGGTTGGCGTGGGGTGGAACAGAAGGGATTGACTGGGCAATCAGAACATCAAATGCGAACAAGATGCAATTTAAGAGCAGCGCACAAGAGATTAAAGACATTGACAAAGAAGGGGTCGTGATAGCGTATGCGAATGTGTACGACTTTGAAGATTCCGATGGCGACATCAGCGCTAAGGGTTCTTTCAAGAGAACCGTAAATAACAATTTCAAGCGGATTCGGGTATTGAAGGATCACAACTCGACCATCAGTTTGGGTATCCCGATGGAGATTGATGCTGACGATCCCTATGGGTTAAAGACAACGACAAAGTTCAACTTGAAGAAAGAGGTGGCAAGGGATATGTTCACCGACTTGGAACTGATGTTGGAAAACGGAATGAATCCGGAACTGTCTATTGGCTACGAAGTTATCAAAAGAGATGAGACAGATCGAAAGATCATCAAAGAATATAAACTGTATGAGTATTCCTTCCTGACAGGATGGGGTGCGAATATGCTATCTATCGCAGAAGGTGTGAAGGATTTGAAAAGCACCTATGGCATCTTGGAACTGATTGAGAAGTCCTACAATTTGGACTACTCGGACACAAGACTGCGACAGATTGAAGAACTTCTGAAATCGTTAACACAAGAAGAACAAGAGACTCTACCTGAAACGGACTCCGCAGATGCGACTCCTGACAGCTCAGACATCAAACATCTATTCGACAATTTTTCACTAAACCAAAATATATCATGGACATTAAAGAACAAGTAGAAGCAGGACTTGCTAAGATCTCCGAGCAGATCGCACAAGTTGAAGCAAAACAAGCGGAAGAAATCCGCAATGTAGGTACGTCACACGAGGAAACCGTTGCACAAATGAAGAACCTTGTGGAGAGAGCCGATGCGCTGAAAAGCCGTATCGATGAGATGGAAAAATCCAGCAACCGAAAGGAAGGCGGATCATTCAAAAATGAACTGGCGATGGAATTGGAATCGCACAAATCACAGTTGAATGAGCTGAAAACCAACGGTCGTGGTTTCCGAATGGATCTGAAAGTTGCCAACGATCCAATGACCACAGGCAACACTTACACTGGCGAAGTAATCGAGTCCGATCGTCTGCCAGGTGTGTACTTCGATCCTGACCGAGCAACGCATGTGCGACAGTTCCTGACGCAGACAAGCACCACGAGCGACAATGTGCGCTACGTTCAGGAAACAGGCTACACGGACGGAACAGATGTTCAAGCCGAAGGCGCAGCCAAAGGCGTTAGTGATTTCTCACTGGAAGCCAAAGATGCACCTGTACGAACCATCGCTTCTTACATTCGTGTAAGCCGTCAGATGCTTGACGACACTGCGTTCCTTACTTCGTACATCAACCAGCGACTGCCTAAGAAGTTGTTCCTGGAAGAAGATGATCAGATCCTTTATGGTAACGGATCGAATGAGAACCTGGAAGGTATCACAGCAGTGGCACAGGCTTTTGCTGCCATCACAGGTCTTTCCTTGGTGTCACGATTTGATGCACTTGTGAACAGCATTTCACAGGTTCGCACGGACAATGGTGAGTATCAGGCATCAGCCATCATGCTGAATCCCGAAGATTACTACATCATGTTGGTTGAGAAGGATAATGAGAACCGATACTACTTCCCGGATGCTGTCCGTTTTGGCGGTCAACCACCGAGAGTAGCAGGTGTTCCTGTTATCACGAACACAGCGGTTGCAGCCGATGACTTCATTGTCGGTGATTTCAACCTTGGTGCTACCATGGCACTTCGTGAAGGTGTAAGTCTGCAATTCTTTGAGCAGGATCAAGACAACGTGATCAAAAACCTTGTCACAGTCCGAGTAGAAGAAAGACTGGCATTGCCGATCCACAATCCGAATGCGTTTGTGTACGGTGACTTTACGACTGCACTTGCATCCTAAATCTAATGGGGGGATCTTCGGATCTCCCCTTTTTTTATGCTAAAATATCCTTTCAACATTGAGAATATCCTTGTCAGCGCTACAAAGACGGAAGGTGCTACACCCACGTTTCTGACAACTGCCGAGGTAAAGAATTACCTTCGGGTGGATTACACGGTGGACGATACCATTATCGCTGATCTTATCCAAGGGGCGTATGACGCTTTCGAGGGCTACACGAGTAGGTCACTACGGACTTACACGATTGAAGCGGTCTGGGAGCAATTTGGAGCGTCTGTGGACTTACCTTATGCACCAGTTACCAGTGTTACGAAAGTAGAGTACAGATTTGAAGATGGCACGAATAACGATGTCACTTCGATATGGGAACAAATAGGGGGTTCTATTCGGGTGCTGAAACCTGAACAAGTAGCGTATGGAAACCGATTGGTGGTAACGTATGCGACTGGATACACAACGATACCAGGGAAATTGAAGATGGGTCTGTTAAAGTGGATTGCTACCAATTATGAGGACAGACAAAATACAGCGGACTTCAACGTTTATGAAGTGCCGAACAGTTCAAAACATCTGTGGGCTGAATATCGGGTAATGACGTTATGATGAGTAGAAGCGACAGGGTGAATGTCGGGTCGCTTAGTGATCGTGTGACGCTTCAATTCACATCCACAACTGATGACGGCATGGGTGGGACGATACCAGCTAATACCAATCTATTCACGACCTGGGCGGATATAAAACCGCTAAGCGCAAAAAGACTGTTAAGTATCGACAGGACGGTACAAAACACCACCCACGAGATTACCTTCCGGTGGCGAAATGATCTTATCAGTTATTCGTATGTTCGGGCTACGTTAGACAATGGAATCCGATTGATTCATTCGGGGAATAATTACATTGTGAATACGGTCATCAACGTGGACAATGGCAGTTGGACGGTGCAATGTTTAGCGACACAGGAGTCGTATGATTAGCGTACAGGGGATGAATGTTCTTTTACGGAAGATTGCCAAGGCAAACGGTGAAGTTCAAGCCAAGGTAAAGAGAGCGAATCAGATTACCAGTTTGAACATCGAGAGACAAGCGAAAAGAAATGCACCAACGAATAAGAAGATCGGAGCAGGTGGGCGGTTACGCAGTGCCATCGTTGCCGATCATTCGGGGGAAGAAGCCAATGTCGAGGTCAAAGTAAACTACGCACAGTATGTGGAGTTCGGTACAGGGGCGTTTGCTGCCGAATACTTAGCGACAAAAGATAAAGACTTGCGAGAATATGCGATGACTTTTTACGAAACAGGCAAGGGACGGATGCCAGCACAACCTTTCTTGTTTCCGGCAGCCGAAGCCGAGCGACCCAAACACATTGAACGAATGAGAAAAGCACTTCAATGAAAGATCCAGGCATCGCATTACAGACAGAATATAAGACGCTACTAAGCGATATCGTCTACAATAACAGGTTAGTGCCTGTGTATGACGTTGTTCCGTTAAACGCAACCTATCCGCACATAAAGATCGGGGATCGTACTTTATTGGATCGTTCCAACAAGACGTGGTACGGAACAGAGGTGACCCAGCAGATACAAGTCATTGACCGGTTTCCTGCCAACTACGGATCACGAACATCGGTCTATACGATTGTTCAAGAAGCGAAATTAAGGATACGGAAGATCAGGGAGCGACTGAACATCACAGGGTTCAATGTGATCACGGCAACGGTCGATAATGAAAACACGATTCAGGAACTGACGGACACATATTTCTATTTCAGGAATATCCTTACATTTCGGCATATCATTGAAGAAAACCTACCGTCAAAATTAACCTTTGGCGGTGTTCACAATTCACAGGTGTATCGGAATCAACTGGATGTCAGTTTGATCAGTGCGTGTAATACAGGCGATGTTAATATCCTAAATGCCTACACCACATTGAATGAAATTCTTCAACCACAATATATAACGTATAACGGAAGGCGATTGACCTATGGCGGATCTTGAATTAACCAGTGCAAGTTTAGCAACCAGGGAAGCGATAGCTGACCTGCTACCGATACCGAGTGCGTATGGGAAACTATACTATGTAGGATCGCAGAGTTTATCGGTAACAACAGCAGGTGTTCAGGTTGTGGGCTTTACGAAAGGCACGGATGATAACCTTGTATTGAATGACAACGACATTGAAATTCTTTATCAGGGCAGATATAAGATCTTTGCTATGGTATCGTTTACCGATGGCAACAATATCGCTTTTGATTTGGAGATCAGAAAAAACGGAACAAACCTGTGTGTATGTAATCCGCAGTTGGAAGTGGTATCAGGAAGGGAAGCCTTTATCAGTTCTTTTGAAGTAGCCGACCTGGTAGCAGGTGACAAAATTTCCGTATATTTGAAATCAGACAGCAACACCACAGCAACGATGCTGAAACAAAAACTAATCGTGACGAACTAATGGCGCAATTAAACGGATCAAATGTAGTGGTATGGTTGGATTCAGCCAGTACACCTACCGAATCAGAGAAAGTATTATTCACAACGAACTGCACACTAAGCATCACCCATGACTTGCCGGATGCTACCACCAAAGATTCAGCAGGGTGGGCAGAGCATATTTCCGGGCTTCGGTCTTGGGAGATCACAGTCGATGGTCTGTCCGATTTCGGTGGAGCATCAGGTGACAACATCACTGACCTTTGGGGTCTTATCAACAACCGAACAACCACAGCACGAGTGATCTTTGCGGTTGATGACGATGACGATGGGTCTGCTACTGCTTACTTTTATGGTGAGGTATCACTTGCCAACCTGGAACTTACCAATGAGATGGAAGCGACTGCATCGTTTTCAGGTACGTTGACAGGTAACGGAGCATTGACAACCACCGATCCTTGGGCATAATGAATAAAACCTTCATCGAGTTAAACGGTCGTCAATTAGATGTACGGTTGACGTTAGGTGCGATTGAGGATTACTGCGATGAGCTGAACATCAAGAAAGGATGGGAAGCATCGATCAGTGAATCACCGAAGAACATTCGGTTGTTCATTTATCACTTGGTCAAGCACAACGAAGTCACGAAAGAAGAGTTGAAAGACCTTGCTTTCTCCGAGTTAAACAAAGCGCTGGGCGTACTGGGGACAGGCGAGGGAAAGGCGGTGGAGGAGTAGACTTAGAAGAGGTCTATTCCTTCTGTTTTTCGGAGTTAGGACAATCTTATCAGGAAGCCAGGGCAATGACCTTGTGGGAGTTCCATCTACGTCAAGAAGGATATAAAAGGCGCAGGTATGAGGAATGGCACAGGATCAGGGTCTTGGCTTCTTTGCTATTACAACCACATCTCAAAAAGGGTAAGAAGGTACGTCCCGAAGATTTGGTATCTTTACCGAGCGATAAAAAGCCGAAGCCTACCAAAGAGCAGTACGATAAATTCATGAGTAAGTTATGATCAACCAGTTTCTAAAAGTTACGTTTACGGCTGACCTGAAACAGTTTAATGCCGGGTTGAAGAATGTTTCAAACAGGTTGGGCGAGGTTGGTAAGAATATGGAATCCTTCGGTCGCAACCTGGCGGTCAAGGTTACAGCACCGATAGCGGCTTTCAGTGCGGTATCTGTCAAGGCGTTTGCAGAACAAGAAAAGGCGGAGTTAAAACTTCGGGCAGCCTTAGAAGCGAATGGTCGTGAGGTTGACAAGTTATTTCAGGAGTACAAAGACTTTGCCAGTCAGTTACAAGCCGTTACGATAGTGGGCGATGAAGCGACACTTGCTATGCTTCAAATGGCGGAGAATATGGGTCTCACAGGGGAGAACGCCAAGAGGGCGGCACAAAACGCAATAGGGTTGTCGTCAGCCTTTGGGATATCAGCACAAAGTGCGATGCGCTATACAGCGATGTTGGAACAGGGCGATACCACGATGCTCAATAGATACATCCCTACACTTCGGGCGGTTGAAGATGAAACCGAGAGGGTAGCGTTAGCGCAGGATATTCTTTCCAAAGCGTTTGAAACATCGAGGGCAGAAGCGAGAACATTAAGTGGTCAGATCCAACAGATACGGAATAACTTCGGGGACTTCCAGGAAGTAGTAGGTGGGATTATTGCCGAAGCACTTGAACCGTTTACAAGGCGAATCAAGTTCATGGTCATGCAGTTGAAGTCCATGAATCCACAAGTGATAGAAGCACGATTAGCGTTTGCAGGGATAGCCGCTGCCATTCCGATTGTGATATTGGCGGTCAGTAAGTTGATTCTTGGATTGAAAGGTCTTGCAACGATGTTGGGTGTTATCCTTTCACCGATTGCCTTAAAAGTAGCAGCACTTGCTATGTTAGCGGCAGGGATAAAGTATGCAGCTGACAATTCCGAGCAGTTGGCACAAAGGTTTGAGTATTACTTTGCCTTAGCGCAGAACGCAGTAGTGGATATGGTTGTCGAGTCCTTATTGGCGTTGCAGAAACTTGCCGGTATTGTTCCTGGGATGGAAACAGCGTTTATCAGTTTGGCAGCAGGAATGGCAAGTATGAAAGCCGATGTTCCTGATAAAAGTGATTTCACACCTTTTGGATCGTTTGCTGATAGTATTGGTGGCGCTGTTGATTTCATACAAGGCAAAATGAAAGACTTGGTGCAGAGTTTCGGGTTCGAGATGCCGAACCTTGCTATGCAGACAACGATTCAACGAGCGGATATGCCAGACGAGGGGGAAAGTATCGAAGAGCGGATGATCCAGCGTTTCGAGAATGTAGCCGAGAAAAGTAAAGTCAAGGTCAAAGAAGTAAACAACGAAGTCAAAAAGACGGTTGATGTTCTTGGTGACTGGGGCAATATGCTAACAAACCTATTCGATACGCTTGTGTTTGAAACATCGAGATTCGGTGATGTGCTGAAAATGGTTTTACGTCAGTTGGCGAGTAAGGCATTTCTTACTTTTTTGCAGGTCGTTGTGGGTGGCGGTTTTGGTGCGCTTGGGGAAATGGGTTTCGGTGGGTTCTTCAAGAAAGTGGTAGGCGTAAACGATGCTTTGATCACTTCGTCAGGCGATATTGTGAAGTTCCATCCTGATGACAACATCTTAGCCATGAAGGACTTTTCAGGGTTAGGCGGTGGACAGAATATCCACGTCACAGTAAGCGGTCAACTACGAGGTGAGGATATCTTTATATCAGGAACAAGAGGCGGAGCGAGATACAGCCGATGATACGATGGCGCATACAACAGGAAGCGATAGAGAGCCAGGAAACGTACCGGATTGACATTGACGATCCATCATGGTCGGGTTCTGTCCAAGAGATCACATCTGCCGGGTTCACATTTCAGCATCAATCGCTATCCGATACAGATCCTTTTTCGCAGAACATATTAGAAGGGCAGTTGTCGTTTACTGTTTACATAGACACGGACACCGACTTCATGAGTCCCACGAATCTGAATAGTATCATTCAGGGTGAGGATGCCGAATACACAGCAACATTAAAGATACTATCAGGGGCATCTTATGACACCCTATGGACAGGTGGGATTATTCCCGACCTTACAACGTATTCAGAAAGTTTTGATCCCTATCAAGCGACATTCATTGCAAAGGATTTCATCCTTACCAAGAGTCAACAGTATGTGCCTGATGAGGACAGACGGAGACTGATTGATATCATTAAAGAGATCGTACAAGATGAGGTCAATATCACAGTCAAAAGCTTAACATCTTTTGCAGCTGACGGAACGCCAGGCAGTAATGATGATTATCTGTCTTATGTGTATATCGATGATACTTCACTGGTTCAGTACGATGACACCTACAATACACCGATCTACAAGATCGAAGCGTTGCAGTGGATATTACAGTCCAATAATTTGATCCTGAAACAATGGGACAATACCTGGTATGTAAGCCAGTTCACTGCTTATGATGGCTCTACCGGATATGAATACAACAGTTCGACTGATACGACCACAAGTGTAACAATACGGAATCCGGTCACCGATGTGACTATCAATTCTGTAAATAAGATTATCCCTGCGGTTTATCTTGCCTTTGGTGAATACCGACACAGAACAAGAATAAGCACGTTAAATACACCCATTCCTGATACTGTCACGATATTAAGTACAAACAGTGCAGGTACGTCTTATTCCGGCAAGTTCGATGCTGATGCTTCTTCACATACAGTAGAATTAAGTTTTGATGTTGAAGTGAACCCAGGCACAACCTATACATCCATGAATGTTGCGGTTGAGATCGCCTATGGTGATTATCGTTTTTTAATCAATAGCACGAATGTAACAAGTCCACCAGCGATCAATGAGTGGGTTGATATTGCCGACATCACAGGTGGGTCAGGGAATTACAGGAATATCTTAGAGCTAACGCAACAGGGTCAGTTTGGGCAGATATGGGCAGGGTCGTTTTCGATATCTACCGATTTCTTACCAGCCGGAACAGATGAGGAGTTTAAGATTACATTCTACCGGGCGACAAACAGTTCATCCACGAACAATACAGCGTTTTACAAGAATGTAAATTTCGTAATCAATGATATCAACGCTGATAATAACAGCGAGAGCATCCGTTTGTTTGGCACATCACCGAACAACTATTCCTACATTTACAATATGCAGGATGTGTATTTCGGGGATGCCGTTGTTACATTTCAGAAATCAAAATATGTGTATATCCCTGTCAGTACGTTTCAAGATACATCGCTATGGGGTTACAAAGGTGACACACGAACCAAGGAGTTTGTGGAGTTACTTGTCGATGACATCCTTCAATTCACAAGTTATCCGAAGCGGTTATTAAATGCTACAATAAAAATTG
>Ga0209742_10001328_pt1 | contig 11409 bp, 10 predicted proteins | sample DeeMarSeWOR38_10_FD_187462 | JGI IMG/M metagenome (GOLD analysis project Ga0209742, IMG submission 187462) | Marine sediment microbial communities from White Oak River estuary, North Carolina - WOR-3-8_10 (SPAdes) (version 2) | ecosystem: Environmental > Aquatic > Marine > Intertidal zone >... | reverse complement strand
CCCTTGAATATTTTGAAACTGCGCCCATACAGATCCTGCTTGAAATCATCAACAGCCGGACATTTAAACAACGGGTCGAGGCTTTGGGAGGATACAGTACAAAAAAGACTGGCAGCGTTATCTTGTAGGTGGTGCAATCGCCGATAATCATGATAATCACGAAAACCCAAACTCAAGGCAGAGAGCATGGCGCATGGGGCATGGCGTTTGGAATGAATGCAGTTTGGCTTAAAGTTTTTAAGCTTTGCTCCCTGCTCCATGCCCCCTGCGGTTTTCGGTTTTTATCAAGTAGGGTCGGACACCGCGCCGATCCAAATCAAGCGAATTTGGGAAAAAATTCGAAGCTCGAAATCCGAAATTCGAAACAATATCAAATGACCAAAATTCAAAATTTTAAAGCGGCGAGGCTTGCCAAAAAATCTGATTAATATAGGCGTAATTCATGAATGCGTTTAGAACATTTGAACATTTGGATTTCGGATTTGTTTCGTATTTCGGCTTTCGGATTTCGGATTTTCGCCCGGCCGCGTGTTTACAATTTTATTAAACTTCCATCACAAGTAGGAATCGGATTCACTGAATATGACGACGCTGGAGGCGATTCTTCTGGGCATCATCCAGGGTTTGACCGAATTTCTGCCGGTCAGCAGTTCGGGACACCTGGTGCTGTTTCAACACCTGTTCGGGCTGAAAGAAGCCGAGCTGTTTTTTGATGTTTGTGTCCACCTGGGAACACTGCTGGCGGTTCTGATGGTCTTCCGTCAAGAGATAATAAAAATCATTGCGGCGGTGATGCGGCTTTTTTCTCCAAACGCCCCCCCCAAAACTATTCTGCAAAAAATTGAATCCGATGCGGATTTAAAAATGGCCTTGCTGATTGTCATCGGCTCCATCCCGACCGCTGTTCTGGGATTTTTATTCCGCGGTATCGCCGATTGGCTGTTTGCATCGGCCTTTATTACCGGTTTGATGCTGATCGTAACCGGTTTGCTTTTATGGTTTGCCCGTTGGTCGGCAACCGTTATCGCGCAGCCCGGCGCAGATCGCCTGACACCGGGTAAGGCATTTATTATCGGCATCGTACAGGGCCTGGCCATCATACCCGGTATTTCCCGATCGGGTTCCACCATCAGCGTCGGGCTGCTGCTGGGCATCGGCCGTGAAATGGCGGCCCGGTATTCATTTTTGCTTTCCATACCGGCCATTATCGGGGCCGGAGTGTTGAGCCTCAAGGAAGGTTTGTCCGGGCCTGATCCGACCGTCCATACTGCACTGCTGGGTGCGATTGCGGCCGCTCTGGTGGGTTATGGTGCATTAAAGTCGCTGCTGCATGTGGTAAAAAATGGGCGCCTGCATTGGTTTGCACCTTACTGCTGGCTGGCCGGCATTATGGCGATCGTTTTCAGTGGATAGCCGATCACCGTCACCTCCTTTTCAATCCCATAAATCTTAAGGGGTCAGTCTGCTGCCAGGGGTTTCACCTGTTAAATTTGTTTGATTGGTTTAATTTGTTCAATTGGTTCGGCATGGGTCAACCAATTGAACTAATAAAACAAATAAAGCCAAACTAAACGGCTTTTAAGCCCTGAACCTTTGAACCCTGAACGCAGAAGCCGGCAAATAGGGTTGTGCCAAATCCATCTGAATGATAATAGAAAAGCCCTTGCATGGGAAAAGGTGTGAACCTTTCTGATAAAAAAATATTTGCCACGCTTTTTTTTGCCTTATTCGCCACCGTCACCGGTGTCGGCATCGTGGTTCCGCTGTTGCCGGTTTATGCGCATGAATTGGGAGCCAGTGGCTTTTTCATCGGAATGATTTTCGGCGCTTTTTCACTGGCGCGCACTTTTTTCCTGCCTTACTTCGGCCGGCTTTCAGACCTTAAAGGACGAAAGCCATTGATCGTTTCCGGACTTTTGGCTTACACGGTCATCTCATTTGGATTTATTTTTTTCAGGGAAGTCAATGCCCTGATTGTCCTGCGATTCTTTCAGGGAATTGCTTCCGCCATGTTGATGCCGATTATTCAGGCATATGTCGGTGATATTACGCCGGCCGGCAAAGAGGGGTTCAGCATGGGACTGTTTAACATGTCCTTGTTCTGCGGATTGAGCATCGGGCCCCTGCTGGGCGGCTTCATCCATGACCATTTCAGTCTGGAAACCTCATTTCTCTGTATGGGGGGGTTAGCATTGATCGGTTTTTTTTTATGTTTTTTCTTGCTGCCCCCGACCCGTTCAGAAAAATATATCAGCAGCGGGAGATCCCCTGTCGAATGGAAACGCCTTGTTTTAAACCGGGATATGGCCAGTATTTTTCTTTTCCGGTTCTCCCATATCCTGTGTATCGGAATTGTCTGGGCCTTCTTGCCGCTGTTTGCCAGAATAAGATTTTCAGCTTCAAGCTCGGCTATCGGCTTTTTAATCATGCTGGGGGTGCTCGTCAGCGGTGCGCTCCACATACCCATGGGGCTTCTGGCGGACAAGCTGAGCAAACGCTGGATGGTGGTTGCCGGCGGCATGATCGTTGCGGGTGCCGTCTTTTCATTTGAATGGGTCCAGAGCTTTTGGGGGCTGGTGTGGGCCAGTATTTTTTTTGGAATCGGAGGAGGTATTGCCGTGCCAGCCCTGATGGCCATTGCGGTTGTTAAGGGCAGCCAAACCGATTCGATGGGGTCGGTGATGGCCATTTTAACATTGGCGCACAGCCTGGGCATGCTTTGCGGGTCTTTGATCGGCGGATTGATGATGGATGTATTTCAGCTGCGCGCCGCATTCCCGCTGGGGGCTGCTATTATGGCTGTAACCGTTGCTGTTTTTTTTGCCAGCACGCGTTCCCGCAAGGGATTGTCGATTTCATAGAAGCCATCTCAAAAATAGGATTTTGGCCCAAGATCGCGGCGGGCCGAGTTTCAAACCGCAGGCAACCTATTGGTTGTCGAGGATTTGAAACGAGGCACCAGCAAAGATATTGGGCCAAAAGCCTTTTTTACGTGGCTTCTAAATTGACATCAATCACAGTTGCATTACATTAAAACAAACCTTAGGGGTTTCGCCCCTATTGGGATGCTGGAATATTGGGTGAAGGGCAAAATCCGGCTTGCCGATAAAATTTAAATTGGATCAGATCCTTTGGATATCATTATTCCATCTTTCAACGATTGTATTATTCCAACATGGGGGCAAAAACATCGGCCTTAATATAATACCTCCTAATTTAAGTGAGTTGTATAATTTGAGCGCCGTTTAAGTGGAAGAACCTATGGGTACCAAACGCGATTATTATGAAATTTTGAATGTGAGTCGAAATGCCACCGATAACGAGTTAAAAGCCGCCTACCGCCAGCTTGCATTAAAATACCATCCAGACAGAAATCCAGACGACAAATCAGCCGAAGAAAAATTTAAAGAGGCTGCTGAAGCCTACGAGGTTCTGCGCGATCCGGAAAAGCGCTCCCTTTATGATCAATTCGGCCATGCCGGTTTGGAAAATACAGGCTTTCAGGGATTCGGCGGTTTTGAAGATATTTTTTCAAGCTTTGGAGACATTTTTGAGGATTTTTTCGGTTTTAGATCGCGGCGGCACTCAAGGAGCCGGGCCATGCCCGGAGCCGATCTGCGATATGATTTAAGTCTGGATTTTATGGAAGCGGTTTTGGGCACCGAAACCGAAATTAAAATCGAAAAGCGGGCGACTTGTCCTGATTGTGGCGGAAATGGTTGCGAAAAAGGCACAGAACCGGAAACCTGCCGGCATTGCAGCGGCGCCGGTCAGGTTTCCCGCAGCCAGGGATTTTTTACGGTCCGCACCACCTGTCCGACCTGCCGCGGTAACGGGCAGATTATCGTTCATCCCTGTGCGGAATGCCGAGGCATTGGCCAGGTAATGGTTAATAAAAAAGTTGCGGTCAAAATTCCAGCCGGTGTTGATAACGGCTCCAGATTGCGGCTAACAGGCGAGGGCGAGGCGGGTCCATACGGAGGCCCTCCCGGCGATCTCTATGTTTTCATCCATGTGAAGCCCCATGAGTTCTTCACACGGCGCGATACCGATATTATTTGCGAGATTCAAATCTCATTTATCCAGGCCGCCCTGGGCGATAAAATCAGTGTTCCGACTTTAAACGGCAACAAGATGCTGGAAATTCCAAAAGGGACTCAACCGGGTGACGTATTTTATTTCAACGGCAAAGGCATCCCCTCGCTCAGGACCCGCGGTCGGGGCGACCAGATTATCCAGGTGGCCGTGAAAACACCCACCCATCTAACCAAAAAGCAGGAAGCCATCTTGAAAGAATTTGCCGAGCTTGAAAACAAAAAGCTTTCGAATAAATTAAAAACCATTCTCAAAGGAGACCCCGGCAAAACAGCCGGCTAGTTTTAAAAATTGCAAATTGAGCTTTAAGTGAATCTAACCTAATTCTGTAAATTCGAAATCCGAATGTCGAAATCCGAAACAATTTAGAATGTCAAATGACCGAAATTCAAAACTTTTTGAACATCTGAATTTAGGATTTAGAATTTGTTTCGAATCTCGTGCTTCGGGTTTCGGATTTTGGGGTCCAGGATATGTATGAATTAAAAGTGGTAACGCGTTTTGCAGCGGCGCATCAGCTAAAAATGGTCGGTTCCAAATGTGAAAACATGCATGGCCACAACTGGAAAATCGAGGTTTATGTGGCTGGTGATAAATTGAATGCCGGCGGCGTCCTGGTGGACTTCGGGGAGATCAAGGCTCATCTGGCCGACGTAATCAAAAAATTGGATCACAAATTTTTAAACGAACTGGAATATATTCCTGATGGAAAACCCTCGTCGGAAAACATCGCTTATTTTGTCGCCACGGAACTCCAATCCAAAATAGACAATTCATCGGCCCGGGTCAGCCGGGTCACCGCCTGGGAGTCCGATGATGCGTGTGCAACGTATTTCGTCCGCCGTTCGTCGTGAATTGTCCGTTGCATCGACCGAATCAATTTTTTGGCAGCCCCTACCACGCGCTCCTTTTTCACCCAACCCCTGAAAACAAACAAGGGACTGCAAGTCTTGGTTGAAAGCTACGATGTTTTCACCAACTTTTTTAGTTAGAAGCCATCTCAAAAATAGGATTTTGGTTCCAGATCGCGGCGGGGCCGAGTTTAAAACCGCAGGCAACCTGCGGGTTGTCGAGGATTTGAAACGAGGCACCAACAAAGATATGGGGCCAAAAGACATTTTTGAGATGGCTTCAAATCAGGTTTTGGGAGAACGTCCCAGGTCATATATTTCAAACTTGGCCGCTTCTTCCAGTATCTTGTCAAGTCTTGCCTCGGTTGCCGCTCTTTCGTCGCTATCCTGCCATTCAATCCAATCTTCAATGGTCTGCCAGGTGGATATGACCGTTATACTGCGCGCATCAAAATGGTTGACCAGCGTTTCACCCGAAATATATCCCGGCTGGTTCATCGCCTGGCTTCGAAGCGTATTGAGCAATTCCAGAGCTTCATTGGTTTTGCCAACGATAATATGTCTTTTGATCAACACCTTAATTGCCATGAAAACCTCCACGCTCGACGTGATAATTTATAATGGTTGTTAAAAATCGCTACGGGATTCGAACGTTTTTCTTCGGCCGCGTATACCGGCACTCAGCTCAACAGGGTTTTCAATACATCCTCTTTGCCGATGATTCCGACCAGCCTGCCGCCGTCCACAACAGGAAGGGTGTGATATTTGCGGTCGACCATTAATCCGGCAATATCTTCGATTTCGGTTTCCGGGCTGACGGTTACCGGATTTGCTGTCATGGCCTGCTTGACTGTGATGGCGGCGATTTTTTCCACTTCTTTATCGATCCGTTTGACAGAAGATAACGAAACATAACTCTCAAGCAGCGTGAACAGAGAAGGGACGGGAATTCGCTTCTGTTGAACGATCAGGTCACTCTGACATAGAATGCCCACCAGTTTGCCGGTATTATCAACCACCGGCAGCCCGTTGATTCGATTTTTCAGCAGAATTCCGGCTGCCTGGACAATTTCGGTTTCCGGAGTCACTGTAACGATGTCTTTGGTCATGATGTCTTTTGCTTTCAGCATGTGGGCACCTCACCGCTTTCTTGACGCTTTGACTTTATCTGCACCACGCAGCCCTTGTCATTATAAATATTCCGCATCTATGACCTAAGTTAGGGCCGGCATGCCCCAAGGTCAAGAGGGCCCGGGCAATATGCCCGCATTGGCCAGAGGACAGGCGCCGGTCTTTATCATCCCTGATCTTTCGTTTTGATTGGGATTGGCGTCACCTCAATGATAGGATTCGCTGGACCAACCGGAAAATTGGTAATTATTTGTCGCCGAATTGATTTAATACCCCGTCCTGTGGTAGATAAAAATCCGGGCAGTCTAAACCGCCCCGGGATTAGCCGGGGCTGATCCTGAATTTGACCGGATTTCTCTGTTTATTGAGATCCCGAGGAGCCGAATATGGAGATCAAAGAACATGAATACATCAAGCAGACCCTGGAGAGATATACCAACTGCCGTATCGAAGATTTCTGTGATCATATTTTGATTACGAATTTCAAAAAATATATCATGCGGTTTAAAGAAAAGACGAAAGGAACCTACGCCGAGGGAAATTTTCGCATCGTCAACGCCAAAGATATCAATTGTACGATGATCGATTTTGGTATCGGCTCGCCCCAGGCGGCGCTGGTGATCAACTGCCTGGCTTACCTGGAGAATCTTAAAACCGTCATCATGCTGGGCATGTGCGGCGGAATTGACGATGTGCTTGAAGAGGGTGATTTTATCGTTCCTTCGGCCGCAATTCGAGGCGAAGGGACCAGCAATCATTATCTGCCGCCAGAGTTTCCCGCCATACCGGCTTCTTCGGTAAATCTCTACTGCCTCGGGGCGGTGCGTCAAATTGGACTGATTCCGCGCTGCGGTATTATCTATACCACCGACCGGCGCCTGTGGGAGTTCGACAAGAAATTTATCGATTATTTACGCAATCAGCGGATCCTTGCTATCGATATGGAGCTGGCCACCTTGTTTTCGGTGGCTTACAATTACGGGGTTCCGATTGGATCCATTATGCTGGTTTCCGATATGCCGCTTCAAAGAAGAGGCATAAAAGATAAGAAAAAGCAGAATCAGATTTTTTCAAAATATATGGAATCGCATCTCGAACTGGCTTTCGATGCCGTCAAGAACCTGGAGTTAAAATGGAGTGATGTGAAAAGGCGGCTGATCAGCGAATGGTAGAGAAATCGAGGAGCCGCAGACATTGGCAGGCCTAAAAAGCCCGGCAGACGATGGCCACTGCTTCGCCGTTTTGTTTTAGCCGTTACCCATAGGTTTGGGATTTTAAAATTTTAAATCCCAAAGCGATATGCTATTGATAAACGTGCCGTCGGACAACCGGCCCTTAAGAATGGCATAGTTGAAATTGCCGTTCGGATAATTTTTATTTCCTTCAAACTCGACGATGAGATCCGGATATGAATCATTATTAAGATGACCGATGGTCGCCGGGCGGCCGGATGTTGCCGACACCTTTAATCCGGGGTTTTCCAGCAACAGGCTTTCGATTTTTATCTGATTCACATCCAGGTAGGCGCTGCCGAATATGGCCACCGGGATGACTCCCGTCGTCCTGGGACTGAACACAGCATTTGCATTTGCCGGCATAATATGGGTTTCAATAAAGCGGGCCGTTTCACCGGGCAGAATGGGAAACTCGATGCCTTCAAGAATGGCTGTCACCGCAGCGGCGTTCGAAATAGAGGTGGTGATGGTGGAGGAATGCGGTTCGAATTCAATATGACTGGCGGCACCGGCTACCAGCCTGATCAATCTTCCCCTGCCGGCCGGAAGGTTCATCTCGATTGTGCCTCTGGTGACATCCAGGAATACATTTTTCGAGGTGAAAAGCAAATGGCCGCCGTTGTCAAACGGCGCGAAAGGCCTTTGTTTGTTTCGGTCGGTTATGGAAACCGAATCGATCAATATGCCGTCATGCTCGATGACATTAATTCGGAAATCATAGCTAGACATTTCGGTTCTCTTCGCTCTTGGACCGAAACGGTCAGAGTCTGATTGAAATGTGGCACTATTAACGTCATCGACAGCTATGCAGAAGAGCAAAAGAAATAAGATAATCTTCAGGATTCGCATCATAAATTCCTTATCCCCCCAAGATATAAATCAATGCGGCCTGTTCTGCCGTGTCTTTACATCAGGGATTTTGTTTTAAACGACGGGCTGGACTTAGACTCGGCCTTCAATACCCCTTTAAACTGTATTCCGATTCCTTTTTTGTTTCGATGCCGGATCTCGCCTTTTAGCATCGTACCGTTATCAATTTTGGTTCCCGGAATGACCAGTCTGACGACCTGTCCGACAGTGAAATTATCCGGTGTTTCGATGAAAATGCCGTTTTTGCCGATATTGTTGATCAGGCCCTCAAAGTATCCATTTTGCGAAGTGAAAAAAACGGAATGAGAAAAATGCTTTCGCGGATACTTCCTCAAATCTTCGCTGATTTTGGTTTCCTGCAGTACCCGGATTTGAGGGGCCTGCATATCTGCATCCGGTGTATGTTTAACCCCGTATCCGTAGCTGTAGAAGGCGTTTTCCAATTTGGTACGCCATAATATCAGCGACCGGTAGCGTTCAGGCAGATCGAAAGGATTAGATGCATTGAGTGATTTTTCCATTTCGATATATATCTCAGCTCCCGGCTGCAACAGCCAATCCGTTTCAAGGTATAAGCCGTTCTTGCTGTAGTTAACCATTCGGGCTCTGTAGATAATACCCTTCAAATCTTCCACCGTAACCGGCAATTTAAAATCGTTGCGGTTATCAGACCTTTTTTCATGGAATCCGTTCATGCCTTATCTCCTCAGCAGCATGTCTCAAAACGATTACTTTTAAAGGCTTGCGCCAATTCTCTCATGTACCCGGTCATTTCAATTCAGCGGCAATCAAAAAAGATAAAAATTGGAATTCAGATGTTAGATGAGCAAGTCATATGCCAAAATTAAAATATAGAAAAATATATAATAAATACATGGGGTTGGTTAAAAAATAGATGAAGCTGCCGATTGCAAATATATGGAAAAAAGTCGCTAATTTTGGGTCAAGCCTTTCTTAATGCTAAAGTGTTATTCGCTTAATACTTAAGTACTAGAGTAAAGCATGCAGTTATAGATGACTAGAAGCCGTATCAAAAGTATCTTTAAGCAAACTTGAAAACGACCGGTTGTGGATTCGCATTGAACTCGACAACTGGTTTCTCAGGCTGTTTGCGCCCCGAATAGAGGCCGAGTGCCATCTGGGCAACCGCCGCCTGCTTTCCTACCAAGGCCTCTCAATGATTGCCGATGAGTCGGGCAATAACTTACCGGTAACGGTCTCCTACAATTATTCACCGCATAGTCCTGTGGCGATTTCCCGATTTAAGCTCGAGGGTGCCGGGCGGGAGATGAATTGACCCGATCGCGATTGCATGGCAGGTTGCGCTTTATTTTGCTGGGATTGCTGGTTTTCCCTCCCGGATCAATAAAACCCTATTTCTCTCTTAAAGAAATGGGGTTTTTTATTTCCTCCGCAAGTCCGCTTGCGGGTCAGCGGATTATACTTGACTGTTTTAGTCGGATATAATAAAGTCAAACTTTATCCAAAAAGAAGACTCATACAATGCGAAACGGAGGTTTAATAAAGATGAAATTTGCAAAATGGATCGCTTCCAATAAGATCGTTGTTGCCCTGCCGCTGCTGGCGCTAATCCTTGCGGGGATATTTGTTTTTACGCAAAATCGGGTTCAGGCCCAGAAATCCGACCGCACCGCAACCGGTTCCTATCCGGCCCCCACCATTGAAACTGCCGATCAGGCCGGAGTGAACAATCCGGCCACCGCCGCACCGGCAGCTGCGGCAGCGACCAAAACTGAAATCACTTCCCATTCGGCCAAAGTCGTTTTCCAGGTCGACAATATGTCCTGCTCCGGCTGCATTGCCACCATCAAATCCAGTCTGGCCGGCTATACCGGCATTCAGGATATCATCGTCGACATTGCCGGCGGTATCACCGAAGTTTATTATGACAGCCGCGAAATCAAGGACGTCAGCGCCTTGGCCTCATCGATCACCGCCAGCGGATATCCGGCCAGAGTCAGGCAGGTACTGACCGCCGACCAGATCAGGCAAGAGGAGTCCCTGGCGGCCTCGCGCGCCAAATTATACATTGCCTCTGTCAACGAATGGGATATCTCGCGGTCGGATTTCAACACAGAACTGGCGTTTGCCAAAAAGCGCTATGAGCAGGCCTACGGTGAAAATGTTTTCGCCAGTGACCAGGGAAAGATTTTGCTGGACAGCATTAAAACCCAGGTCGTTTCACGCCTGATCAATGAAGGCATCCAGATGCAGGAGATTCGGCGTGCCGGATACCGGATTGACCCTGAGATCGTGGACAGGGAGTTTGCACAGTTTATGGACCAGAAGAACCTCGACCGCGAAGGCCTGAAAGCCTCTCTGGAAAAAAGCGGGTATCCTTTTGATTATTTCATGAAACAGTTTGAAAATCGCGTGCTTCTGGGCCGCTATCTGGATGAAAAGGTATTTGCAGGTGCTGCCGGTGATTTGGAAAAGCAAAATCAGTATCGGGCCTGGTTTAATAATGCCCGGGTTTTGTCAAAGATTACAATTTATGACAGCGAGCTCAAACAGCTGAGCCAGAATCCGTCTTCCGGGGGAAGCTGCTGTTCGACGAACAAAAGCTGAAATCTGACTGATTTCGATCGAAGCCCAAAACCCCGTTTGTCCATCATGCGATGGAAGGCGGGGTTTTGCTATGGTGCGTTTTAATTCTTCCTGATTTTTCGTTGCATTCCCTTTCAACCGCTGATACATCTTATACGGTCCAAAAAAATACCAGGCAAAGAGGAAGCCGATGTTTTCCGCGCATGAAATTCTGGATCTGGCGGTTCAGCTGGAAAAAAATGGTGAATCGGTATACCGCGATGCGGTCGACAGGGTCACAAAGCCCGATCTTGTCTCTTTACTGACATGGATGGCAGATGAAGAGGCCGAGCACAGGCGCTGGTTTTTAGAGTTGAAGCATAATTTTGCATCCCGTTCAATCAATCCTTTTATGGAAGAGATGAGCCGGCAGGTATTCGGCGGGATGCTGGGTGAAAAGAGTTTCTCCCACCAGGATGTGGACTTTTCCAGGGTGAAGCGGCTTGAGGATTTGATCGGTATTTTTATCGAATTTGAAAAAGACACCATCCTGTTTTACCAGACGCTGGTTCCCTTTATCGAAGATAATGACACCCTGAAAAACATTTCAAGAATCATTTCCGAAGAGAACAATCATATCAAAAAGCTCCAGGAGGTTCTGGTTGACAAAGCCGAAGTGT
>Ga0209742_10001326_pt1 | contig 11435 bp, 9 predicted proteins | sample DeeMarSeWOR38_10_FD_187462 | JGI IMG/M metagenome (GOLD analysis project Ga0209742, IMG submission 187462) | Marine sediment microbial communities from White Oak River estuary, North Carolina - WOR-3-8_10 (SPAdes) (version 2) | ecosystem: Environmental > Aquatic > Marine > Intertidal zone >... | reverse complement strand
ACCGCCTGGAGCGGCACCGAGTCAGCGCTCGAGCTAGCAGGGCCGGCGAACCTGGCCGGCAAGGTCCTCATCGATGCGACTAATCCGCTCGATTTCTCCGGCGGCGTTCCGCCGAAGCTCGCCGTGGGTCACACGACATCGGCCGGGGAACTCGTGCAGGCCTGGGCCCCGGCGGCGCGGGTCGTCAAGGCCTTCAACATCGTGCCGGCCTCGCTGATGGTGAACCCGGAGCTCAAGGGCGGGCCGCCCACCATGTTCATCGCCGGCAACGACGCTGCGGCCAGGGAAGCCGTCGCGGACATCCTGCACCGCTTCGGCTGGGAGTCCATCGACCTCGGCGGCATCGAGCAGTCCCGCCTGCTCGAGCCCCTGGCGATGGTGTTCATCACCTACGCGTTCAAGTTCAACCACTGGAAGGCCGCCTTCAAACTACTGCGCGCCTGAAGGCCGCCCACGCCGCTCCTTCGCGGGACGGCGCTATACTCCCCCGCCCAATAACGGCGTGTGATCGGCCGGCGGAAGGGGGAGGCTCATGGCAATCGGATCCTTGGTCGCGGAACGCATCACGCCCCGCGTGCCCACGCTCACCGCGATCCTGCTGGCGCTTGCCGCACCCGATGCACGGGCGTCGTTCCTCGAGGGCGAGGCGCTCGACACCATGGCCGAGGTGGTCTCCTGGATCGTGCTCATCGTCGTCCCGATCGGCGTGCTGTGGATCTTCTGGCTGATCCACGTGCTGCCAGAGAAAATTGCCGAGAAGAAGGGCCATCCCCAGGCTCCGGCGATCAAGACGCTGTGCCTGCTGTCGCTGGCTTTTGGCGGACTGCTCTGGCCGCTCGCCTGGCTCTGGGCGTACACCAAGCCCGTGATGTACCGGCTGGCCTACGGGACGGATCGTGTCGAGTATCACGGCCCGCCCGGCACCGCGACGGTCGAGCCGACCGAAGACCGCCGCGACAAGGCTGACGAGGGGAGGGCTGGCTGATGGAAGCCCTGCTGCTCGCCATCTATGCGTTCTTCGTCTGGCTGATCTTCATCAAGTTCAAGTGGCTGCCCTGGAACATCAGGTCCCAGGTCGTCGTCGTGCTCATTCCCGTCGTAGGGATGACCGTGCTGATCCTGCTGCTCAACGTGTTCGCGCCATCCTCCGCAGACGTCCGGGTCATCAAGTACGTGGTGCAGGTGGTCCCGCAGGTCCGAGGCCGAGTGGTCGAGGTGCCGGTCACGGGGAACCAGTACGTGCAGAAGGGCGACGTGCTGTTCCGTATCGACCCGACGCCATACGAACTCCGGGTGAAGACCCTCGAGGCCCAGCTCGCGAACGCGGAGGGTGCCTCGCGCAAGCTGAACGAGGAGCTCAATGCGGCGCGGTCGAGCAAAGAGGCGGTCTCGGCCCGCGTAGAGCTCGCGCGCATGCGCGTCGGGCAGTACCGGGAGCTCGCCGACACCGGGGCCGGCGACGCGTTTGCGCTGCAGAAGGCGCAGGCGGACCTCATGGAGCTCAAGTCCCAGCTCGCGGCGGCGGGCGCATCCGAGTCGCAGGTCCGCGAGCGCCTGCTCGCGCAGGTCGACGGCGACCTCGCCGAGGTCGCACAGATCAAGGCCGAGCTCGAAAACGCCCGCTGGGAGCTGTCGCAGACCACGACCTACGCGCCTGCCAACGGCTGGATCATCAACCTGCAGCTGCGGCCCGGCTCCTTCGCCGTGCCGCTGCCGGCGATGGTCGCGATGACCTTCGTCGAGGACGAGTACCAGGTCGTCGCGCTCTACAACCAGAACGAGCTGCACCAGGTGGAGCCCGGCAACCGGGCCGAACTGACGCTCCGGACCCTGCCGGGGAAGATCATCAAGGCGAAGGTGAACTCCATCATCTGGGCCCAGGGCCAGGGCCAGGTGCCCATCTCCGGAACGCTTCCGCAGACCGGGCTGCAGCCGCTTCCGCCCGGGCGTTTCGCGGTGAAGCTCGACGTCGACGAGAAATACCGGGACTCCTTCTTCGCCGCGGGCGCGTCGGGCGAGGCGGCCATCTACACGAACCGCCTGGCGGTCCTGCACGTCATCCGCATGGTGATCCTGCGGGTCGGCGCCAAGCTCAACTACATCATTCCGAAGCTGCACTGATGACCGCCCCGGGGACCATCGCGCGCAGCTTCTGCAGGCTCGCATCCGCCGCCACCGGCGGACTGCTGGCCACCGCCTGCGCCCTGCAATCCCCGCCGGCCGGCGAGGAACTCGCCAGCGAAGCGCTCGGCCAGGCCGTGCCGCCCGCGGCCTGGTCGGCCGAGGCGGCCGCCCGCCCCGTGGAAACCGGCTGGCTCGGCGATTTCGAGGACCCGTCGCTGCAGGCGCTCGTCCGCGAGGCGCTCGAGCACAACGCCGACCTGCGCGTCGCGGCGGCCCGGGTCGAGCAGGCCGCCAGCTACGTGACGATCGCCGGCGGGGACGTTTACCCCGCCGTCAACGCGATCGGCCGCGTCAGCGCCAACGACGGAGCTTCTTCGGCTCCGCTGAACATCGGGGCGTTGAACGTCTCCTGGGAGCTGGACGTGTGGGGGCGCGTCCGCTACGGACGGCGGGCGGCGGAGGACCAGTACGCCTCCGCTGCCGCCGACCTCGAGTACGCGCGCCAGTCGCTGGCGGCGGCCGTGGTCCGCGCCTGGCTCGTCGCCGCGGAGACCAGCCTGCAGCGATCCCTGGCGCAGGACTCGCTCGCGGCGGCGGAGAAGCTGCTGGGAATCGCCGAGGACCGGCGGCGGGTCGGCGTCGGCAGCGAGCTCGACGTCACGCTCGCACGTTCGGCCCGGGACGGGTATCGGGACGTGCTCCGCCAACTCGAGCTCGGCGTGGAGAACTCGCGCCGGGCGCTCGAGCTGCTGCTCGGCCGCTACCCGACGGCCGAGCTCGAGCAGGCCGCTGCGCTGCCCGGGCTGCGCAGCCCCGTGCCTGGCGCCGGCGTGCCGACCGACCTGCTCGAGCGCCGGCCGGACGTGATCGCCGCGGGGCACCGGGTCGCCGCCGCCTTCAGCCGGACCGGGGAGGCCCGCGCCGCCCGGCTGCCGCGGCTCTCGCTCAACGCCGGCGGCTCCTACATCGACAGCGACACGTTCGTCCTGCAGGACCGTGACAATCCCGTCTGGAGCGTCGGCCTCGGCCTTCTGATGCCGATCTACGCCGGCGGCGCCCTCGATGCGCAGGTCGAGCTGCGCAGTCTCGAGCAGAAGGAAGCCGTCGCCGACTATGCCCGCGTGGGCCTCAAGGCCTTCGGCGAGGTGGAGAACTCCCTCGCGGGCGAGCGCGCGGCCCGCGAGCGCCTCGGCATCCTGGCCGCACAGCTCGCCTCCAGCGAGCGGGCGCTCGAGCTCGAGCACGTCCGCTACCGAGTCGGCAGCACGGATCTGCGCTCCGTCAACCAGCAGCAGCTGGCCGTGTACGGCGTGCGGGCGAGCCTCCTGCGCGTGCGCACCGAGCAGCTTGCGCAGCGGGTGGCGCTGCACCTCGCGGTGGGCGGGAGCTTCGAGGCCGAAGCCGGCTGAGGGACTGCGCGGCCTTGTATCCTCGCCGGCGGAGGTACCCATGAACGCCGCGCCCGAACCGGACCAGGAACTGCTGGCTGCCCTGGCGGCAGTCGTGCCGCCTGAAATCGTCATCACGGACGCGGCCGCCCGCCGCGAGCTTTCGGCCGACCTGTACTCGGCCGGTGCCACCTGCGGCGCCGTGCTGCGACCGACCGACCGGCAACAGCTGGCGGCGGCCGTCCACGCCGTCTCGTCCCGGCGCCATGCGCTCATCCCGCGCGGCGGCGGCATGACCTACACCGGCGGCTATACCCCGCCGCACGGCAGGACGGTCGTCGTCGACACTTCCCGCCTCGACCGGATCGTCGAGATCAGCGCGGAGGACATGTTCATCACGGTCGAGGCCGGCGTCACGTGGAAACGGATTCACGAGGCGCTCGCTCCGTTCGGCCTGCGCCTGCCTTTCTACGGCACCTTTTCCGGCGCCAGGGCAACGGTCGGAGGCGGCCTGTCGAACGGCGCGCTCTTTCACGGCACGGCGCGCCACGGCACCGGCGCGGACGGCGTGCTGGGACTCGAGCTCGTGCTGGCCGACGGCACGCTGCTCAGGACAGGCCAGGCGGGTTTCGGGGGCAAGCCGTTCTATCGGACGTTCGGACCGGACCTCACCGGCCTTTTCCTGCACGACTGCGGCGCCTTCGGTATCAAGGTCGAGGCGACGCTGCGCCTGATCCGCTCCCCCGGCCACTCGGGCCATGCCTCCTTCGTCGTGCCGGACATCGAGAGGGCCACGCTACTGCTGGCCGAGGTCACGCGCTCCGGTGCGGCCGAACAGGTCTTCGTGTTCGACCCGGAATCGACCCGCAAGAACCTGGACGCCGTCGACCTGACGCGGGCACTGCGGACGCTGCGGGGCGTCGTGCGCGATCAGCCCGGCTGGCTCAAGGGGCTCAAGGAGGGCGCGAGCCTGATCGCCGCGGGACGCGACTTCGTGCCCAAGGACGCCTGGTCGGTGCACGTCACCTGCGCCGGCCGCAGCGAGGCGGCCGTCGAGGCGGATCTCGCCGCCTGTCGCGAGGCCGCTGCCGCGATCGGCGCAGCCGGAATTCCCGACTCCATACCCAAGGCTGTCCACGCCGACCCGTTTCCCTGGCCCCAGGCGCTCGGTGCCGAGGGTGAACGCTGGGCGGCGCTCAACGCGAAGATCGCCCATTCCGACGCCTTGCCGCTCATCCGCGAGTCCGAGGCGCTGCTTGCCGGCCACGCGGAAGCGATGCGCGAGCGCGGCGTCTGGATGAGCCGCCTCATGATCGGCATTTCGAGCCACGCTTTCAGCTACGAGCCGGTGTTCCACTGGAACGACGCCTGGCTGCCGATGCACCGCTCGAGCTTGCCGCCCGGTGCGCGGCTCACCGAGCCCGCTCCCGATCCGGCCGCAGCTGCGCTCGTGCACCGCTTGCGCGGCGAGCTGGTCGATTTGTTCAGGCGCCATCGCGCGGCATCCAACCAGATCGCGCGCACCTATCCGTACGTCGACGCGGCGGAGCCCGCGACGCGCAGGCTGCTGGAACTCGTCAAGGCCGGGCTCGACCCGGGCCGGCTGATGAATCCCGGTGTCCTGGGATTCGACTGATGCGGGACGAGACCGTGCCCGGGCTGAGCTCGCCCGAGTCCATGACCGGTGTCGCCCCGGCCCGGTCGCTAGCGCCGGAGCATTACTGCGGGGCGGAGGCACTGGCCCGCGACCAGCGACTCGTGTTCGAGCGCACCTGGCAGCTGCTCGGGCACGTGCGGCAGCTCGTCGATACGGGCCAGCACATTGCGGCGACCATCGGCAGAACACCCGTGCTCGTGGTCCGAGGTGGGGACGGAATCTTTCGTGCCTTCGCCAACGTCTGCCGGCACCGCGCAGGCCCTCTCGTCCTCTCCGGCGGTCGCGGCTCCCGGGCGCTGCGTTGTCGCTATCACGGCTGGACTTACGACCTGGAGGGCAGGCTGCGCCACGCGCCGGAGATGGGGGATGCCGCGGACTTCCGCCCCGAGGAGGTGTGCCTGCCCCGGTTCCGGGCGGGTGCCTGGCAGGGCCTGGTGTTCGTCTCCCTCGACGACCGGGTGCCCGCGCTCGAGGACGTGCTGTCTGGCATCGTGCAACGCATCGCCCCGATCGACCTCGCCGCCATGGCGTTCGCGCATCGGGACACCTACACGATCGAGTGCAACTGGAAGGTCTACGTCGACAACTACCTGGAGGGCTATCACCTGCCCTACGTGCACCCGGGCCTGAGCGGCATCCTGGACTACCGCAGATACCAGACCGACCTGTTCGCGTGGCACTCGCTGCAGCATTCGCCGGTCTCGGCCGGGGAGGAGCTCTACGGCAACGGCGAGGCCTTCTACTATTTCGTCTATCCCAACCTGATGCTGAACGTCCTGCCTGGCAGGCTGCAGGTCAATCGCGTGCTGCCGGCCGGCCCGGAGCGCTGCATCGTCGAGTTCGACTACTACTACGCGCGGGAGGGCTACACACCGGAGGCGATGCAGCGCGACCGGGCGTTCAGCGAGGAGATCCAGCAGGAGGACATCGGGATCTGCGAGGCCGTGCAGCGAGGGCTCGCATCCGGAAACTACGAGCCAGGCCGGCTCAATCCCCGGCGCGAAAGCGGTGTCTGGCACTTTCACCAGCTGCTGCGGCGCGCCTACGGCGCGCAGCCAGGCGACGCGAGCTGACGATGCAGACACGGGGTTTCCCACGACCCCCGTTGCCGCCTCCTGGCGGATAGAATCCGCGACCTCGAGGAGATCCATTGCAGGGCGAACCGACATCTTCCCCGGTTACCGGCTTATCCAGCGTGTCCGTCGTGCTCGCCGGCAGCGGCGGTGCCGGCGTCATGACCGCCGGCAACGTGCTGCTCGAGGCAGCCGCCTTGTCCGGCTATTACGCGCTCATGACGCGCTCCTCCGGCCCGCAGATCCGCGGCGGGGAGGCCGCCGCGATGATTCGCATCGCGTGTGCGCCCGTCGAATGCATGGAGGGAAGCTTCCAGGTGCTCGCCGCTGTCGACTGGGACAACATGCAGCGCTTTGCCGCGGAAATCCCCCTGGCGGGCGACGCACTGCTGGTCGGCGACCCGGCGCGCGGAGACCCGCCGGGCGCGTTCACGGTCGGTGGCACCCGCTATAAGGGTGTCGAGCTCGCGCGCATCGCCAAGGAGATTACAGGCGGGCGGGCCAACATGGTGCTGCTCGGTCACCTTGCCGCCTTGCTCGGGCTGCCGGACGACGCTCTCGGCCAGGCCGCCGGGCGAGTGCTCGGTTCGCGGCCCGGCGTACTGGAGCCGAGTCTTGCCGCACTCGCCGCCGGTCGGGCCACCGCAGTCGGCTCACCTGCCGGCCTACAGCTTGCGCCGGCCCCGGCCTGTCCGGGCGGCCGTTGGTTGCTGACTGGAAACGAGGCAGCGGGCCTCGGCGCCATCAAGGCCGGCGTCCGCTTCGTCGCTGCCTACCCGATCACGCCCGCCACGGAACTGCTCGAGTGGATGAGCGCGGCGCTCCCGGAGTCGGGCGGCGTGCTCGTGCAGGCCGAGGATGAGCTCGCCTCGATCAACATGGTCATCGGCAGCTCGTTCGGCGGCGTGCCGGCGCTGACGGCCACTTCCGGACCGGGCCTCGCGCTGATGATGGAATCCATCGGCCTGGCCGTGGCCGCGGAAGTGCCGCTCGTGGTCATCGACGTCATGCGCGTCGGGCCCTCCACCGGCATTCCCACCAAGTCCGAGCAGGGAGACCTCAACATCGCGATCCACGGCCTTCACGGCGACGCACCGCACCTGGTGCTGGCACCCAACGGTCTTGGCGACTGCCTGCGCACGACGCGCTGGGCGGTGCACCTCGCCGAGGCCCTGCAGACGCCGGCCCTCGTGCTGTCGGACCAGTTCCTCGGGCAGGCGCGTGCAGTCGTCGACCGGCCGGAAGATCCGCCGTTCTGCGCGAGGCGCCTGACCGCAGGACAACCGGACTCGGAGGAGTATCGCCGCTATCGGGTCACGCCAACGGGCGTGTCACCCATGGCCATACCGGGAACGCCCCGCAGCGCCTACACCGCCGACGGCCTCGCGCACTCCGAGGACGGCACACCTTCCTCGCAGGCCGCGGATCACCTCGCGCAACTCAGGAAGCGGCGACACAAGCTGGAGCGACACGAGTTCGGGGAGCTCTGGGCCGACGTCGAGGGTGACGGCGAGCTGGTCGTGATTACCTTCGGCTCCTGCACCGGGCCGCTGCGCGAGGCGCTCGCCGGCGCTCGCGCGCGCGGCCTGGCGCTGCGACTCGTCTCCCTACGGCTGCTCGCTCCGCTCCAGCGGGAGAGGCTCGAACACCTTGTGGCCGACGCCTCGCGGGTCGTGGTCGTCGAACAGAATCCGGACGGCCAGCTCTACCGGTATCTCCGGTCGGAACTAGACGTGGAGGTCCCGATGGACAGCCTGCACAAGCCCGGCGCACAGCCGTTCCACCCGGATGAACTGCTCGACCTCCTGCTGCAGTGGAGCCGGACGTGAGCGGCGAGGCGGTGGTGCACGTCCCCGGTCACTACAAGTCGGCCGTCAAGCCGGTATGGTGCCCGGGTTGCGGCGATTTCGGCGTGCTCAATGCGCTGGCCAAGGCGCTCGCCCGGATGGCGGTGGCTCCCGAGGACGTCGCGGTCGTCTCCGGCATCGGGTGCTCATCGCGCATCCCGGCCTACACGTCCTGCTACGGCTTCCACGGCGTGCACGGCCGGGCGTTGCCGACCGGCACCGGGCTCAAGATCGCGCGCCCCGATCTCACCGTGATCGTCACGGGCGGCGACGGCGACGGCTACTCGATCGGCGGCAATCACTTCCTGCACGCCTGCCGCCGCAACGTCGACCTGACCTACATCGTCATGGACAATCGCGTATACGGCATGACCAAGGGGCAGCCTTCTCCGACGACGGAGACGCACTGGAGCTCGAAGCTCGCGCCCCACGGAACCGGGCTGAGTGAATTCCACCCGATGGCCATCGCCCTGGCCTCCGGCGCCAACTTCATCGCCCGCGGCTTCACGGGCGACCCCAACGGCCTGGCCGACCTGATCGTGAGCGCCGTGGAGACACCCGGTTTCTCCTTCGTCGAAGTGCTCTCGCCCTGTGTCACCTTCCGGCCCGAGCAGAAGGACTGGAAGAAGATCGTCACCCCCGGTTCATTCACAGCCACCGACGACGCCGCCGAGGCGGCGCGTCGCATCTTCACCGACGACGGGCTGCACCTCGGCGTGCTCTACGCGGGCACGCGGCCGCCGTACGGGCCACCGATCGCGCCGGCCGCGACCGTGCCCGACTGGCTCGAGGAGGTGTTCTCGCTATGAGCCGCAAGGATGCGACTCTGACGCTAGCCGGACTCATGTCCCGGGCCTGCGCACTCGAGGCGGAGGCGGCCGAACGCTATGCAGAGCTGGCCGACCAGATGGTTGCGCACAACAACGCCGAGGTCGCAGGGCTGTTCGACAAGCTCGCGCGCATCGAGGGACTGCATCGCGACCAGATCCTGCGCCGCATGGGCTGGAGCGCGCCGCCCGAGCCGGATGCCTTTCGCTGGGAGACACCGGAGGGCCCCGAGACCACCGACTACGGCGAGCTGCACTACCTGATGACGCCGTGGCACGCGCTCAAGCTCGCCGAGCACAACGAGCGCCGCGCGGCGGAATTCTTCACCTCTCTCGCCGCTGCGGATGTCGAGGACGAGGTGCGCGCCGAAGCTGCGGAGATGGCAGCGGAAGAACGCGAGCACGTTCGCCTCATCCAGGAATGGCTAGCGAAGGTTCAGAAACCTGACCCCGCCTGGGAGCAGGACCTCGACCCGCCGAACGTGGTCGATTGACGGTCGTTTCGCCGCGGACATCTCGCAGTTTTTACATATCGACCAACTCGTGCTGGCCATACAGCCACGACCGGAATAGGCTCGTGAAAAACCGGGTGCGTTGCTCGCATCTCGGTCCGAATTCATACGCAAGGCCGGGCCGTGTTGTCGCAGCAGGGATGCGTGGCACACCAGGCAGGGTGAACATCAGATGGCGCTCGATCCTTCCAAGGCCAGTAATCACTTCGCCGCGGATCCCGCGCCGTACGACGACGATCCGACGGCGGAGATCGAAGCACCGATCACCTGTGAGCTCGATGATCAGCACATGGCCGGCCTGCAACCCTACGTCGCACCGGGCGCCGCCGGTGCCGCCGAGCCGGCGCAGGGAGTGGGGCCGGCGGATGCCGCGCCCGGCATCGGCGCGACGCTCCGCGGCCGCTACGTGCTGGAAGAAATCGTCGGCACCGGCGGGTTCTCGACGGTCTACCGGGCGCGCGATCTGCGTCGCGACGACGAGGACCCTCAAGGGTGTCAAGTCGCAATCAAGCTGTTGCGTCCGGAGTGTGCCGGCTCGCAGAGCGCCACGCTCCGGCTGAAGCGCGAGTTCCGCCAGCTTCGCTTGCTGGCGCACCCGGGCATCGTCCGCCTGTTCGACCTCGACTGCCACGAGGGCTGGTGGTTCGAGGTCATGGAGCTGCTCCGGGGCCGGACGCTGTCTTCGCTGCTGCGCGAGCGCAACGGCGAGCCGCTCCCGCTCGCAGAGGCGATGGCCGTGCTTCGCGGTTGCGCCGAAGCACTGGAGCATGCCCACTCGCGAGGCGTGGTGCACGGTGACGTCAAGCCGGCCAATGTGTTTGTGCGCGAAACCGGGGATGTCTGCGTGCTCGACTTCGGATCCGTGCCGCTTTCAGGGGAAGAAGACACGGATCCCAAGCGCGTCGGCACCGTCCGTTACTCCAGCCCCGAGGTATTGCGCGGCTTGCAGGCGACGCCCGCCGACGACGTCTACAGCCTCGCCTGCATCGCCCTCGAGTTGATCACGGGCCGCTCGGTCTCGACCGCGACGGATGCGGACGGCGCCCAGCCGGACCTTACCGGCCTGCCGGCGGTCCAGACGACCGCGCTCGGTGCTGCCCTTGCCGGCGAGCGTATTGCGCGCCCGGCCTCCCCACAGGCCTTTTTCGAGCAGCTGTCCGCGCCCGCCGAGGCCGCTGTGGAGCCACCGGCCGCCGCCCGTGCGGTGGACCCGCCGGCGGCGACTCCGGATCCGCTCAACGCCCCCAGCGAGCCCGCCGCGCGCCGCCGGTACCAGGCCTTTCCCCCCAGGCTCTGGCTCGGAGTGCTGCTGGTGACGGTGGCGATCGCCGCGCTCGCGTGGCTCCGTGTGGTCGCAACCAGCGAGGGAGGAGCCGGGAAGTCCGCCCAGGCTTCGGCGCCCGCCTCCGTCGAACCGGCGCCGATCGCGACCCGGGTAGCTGCCCCGGTTGCGGGGAGGTTCGCCGAGGAACCTGCGGCGTTGCTCACCAGCGAACAGCAGACCGGGTCCATCGAAGAGGCCGTGCCGTCCGCGGTCTCTCCCCTTGCGCCGCCGCTTCAAGGCGCGAGCGTGACGCCCGCCTCGAGCGTCTCTTTTCGCGCACCGTCGATGACGGTCAGCCGGCTCGCGAACGCGGCCGCAGTCGAGCTTTGGCGGGAAGGCCGGGCTTCCGGAAGGTCCCGGATCGGCTGGGAGATCTCCGAAGACTCGGCCCGTGCTGGCCGCGATTTCGACGGCCCGCTCTCGGGAGAGGAGGTCTTCGTCGACGGACAGCGTGCCCGCGTCTTGTTCGTGCCCATCCGCCGCGATGCTGGCGTCCGGAGCGATCGCAGTTTCACCGTGAGCCTTCGGCCGCTCGAGGCGCGTACCGGGCTCGGTCAGCAGCCATCGATCTGGGTGACCATTCTTTCGCCGGAAGACATGGTGGCGCAGGCTGGCGGCGGCTGACCCTTGCCCCGGAGTCCCTGCGGCGGCGGCGGTCCTGCGTCTACTTCCCGATGCAGAAG
>Ga0209742_10001325_pt1 | contig 11436 bp, 13 predicted proteins | sample DeeMarSeWOR38_10_FD_187462 | JGI IMG/M metagenome (GOLD analysis project Ga0209742, IMG submission 187462) | Marine sediment microbial communities from White Oak River estuary, North Carolina - WOR-3-8_10 (SPAdes) (version 2) | ecosystem: Environmental > Aquatic > Marine > Intertidal zone >... | reverse complement strand
AAAATTGCCCTCTTAATTACGAAGCGCACGAAGGACACGAAGCGGGATTTTTAAATGTAATCAGTTTTGCCTTTGTAAACTTCGTGCGCTTCGTGGTGGGATACCCATCGGACGCATTCAACTGGAGCTTTCCGGATAACCACATTAATTTAAGATATATAAGCAATGGAACCGCAGCGCCCAATAAAGATGTCTGCTCGCGAGCGCTTTCGCGAAACAATGAGCTACGGAAAACCGGACCGGGTACCCTATTTTGAGGAAGGCATCCGCAAGGACGTACTGCGGGCATGGCGGAAGCAGGGGATGGCCAAAGATGTGGATCTTGCCGCCCGGTTTCCTTGCGATCAGCGGGAGCGAATCGAAGTGGACCTGGAACCCCGGCCCAAATTCATCTCCAGACTGGATCGGACAACGGATTTGAAGAAGCTTCAGCGCCGCTTGGATCCCGATGATAAAGGCCGGCTGCCGAGCCGATGGTCCCGCCGTGTAAAAGCCTGGCACTCCAGAAACCATGTGCTGATGTTGCATGTTCACCGCGGATTTTTTCTCACCATGGGCGTACGCAACTGGCGGTCTTTTACGGATGCAATGATGTTGCTGATGGACCAGCCGGATATGGTCCGCAAACGCATGCAAATCCAGGGGGAATTTGCCGCCCGCCTGACCGATCGAATCCTGCAGGATGTGACCATCGATGCGGCGGTTTTCAGCGAACCCATCGGCGGTAGTGATCGACCCTTAATTTCTCCAAAGATGTACGAAGACTTTGTGTTGAGCAGTTATCAGCCGGTTCTTGATGTGCTGCGCCGCCATAACGTAGCGACGATTTGCTTTAAGACTTACGCCAATGCCAGAATTCTGATACCCGGCATCCTCAAATGGGGATTTAATTGCCTGTGGGCGTGTGAAGTCAACCTCGAAGCCATGGACTACCGCAGTCTGCGAAAGGATTTCGGCCGCGATCTGCGCCTGATCGGTGGCATCGATCTGGACGCGCTGCGAAAAGATAAAACGGCCATCCGTCAGGAAATCGAGGAAAAAGTGCCCCCGCTAATCGCACAGGGCGGCTACATACCACTGGCCGACGGCCGCGTGCGGGCCGATGTGCCGTTTGAAAATTATGTCTACTATCGCCGGCTGCTTGAAAAAGTCGCCCAAAGGTAATAATACAGGTTGAGCCCGTTTCCCGTTTGTCCCGTTGGCCGGAAAAAAATTAAATCAGGTATATTTCCTGTCTTAACTGGCTCAACTGGATAACCGGCTCAACTGGCCAACCTGATAAGGAGAAAGCGATGCCGATCGCCAATCAAATGCTCAAGATGGTCGAAGGGATGGAAATGGTCAAAAGGATGTTCGAAGAGGGCGCCCGGCTTAAAGCCGAGCACGGCCCCGACAATGTCTTTGACTTTTCGCTGGGAAATCCGGATGTGCCGCCGCCGCCGGAATTTAAAAAAGTGCTCAAAGAACTGGTTAGTGACGACTCCCTCGGCCACGGGTATACGCCCAACACCGGATATCCGCATGTGCGGCAGGCAGTCGCCGACTATCTCAGCGGCCTGCATGAAGTCAAACTGACAGCGGATTTAATTATCATGACCGTGGGGGCCGCCGGCGCACTAAACAACGCCCTGAACGCCGTCCTAAATCCCGGCGAGGAAATCCTGGTCCCTTCCCCTTACTTTATCGGCTACGCCCATTATGCTTTCGTTGCCAGGGCTGCCGTTAAAACCGCCCCCACGGATGCCGATTTTCACCTGGATACTGCTGCCATCGAGGCGGCCATTACCGATAAAACCCGGGTGATGCTGATCAATTCGCCCAACAACCCGACCGGCGCCGTGTACAGGGCGCAAGAACTTGCCGAACTGGGCCGGGTGCTGGAAACCGCCAGCCGGAAATTCGGCAAGCGCATCTACCTGGTGTCGGACGAGCCCTACCGCAAAATCGCCTATGATGTGGCGGTGCCCTCCATATTTCAGGCCTATCCGCACTCGGTGATCGTCAGCTCCTATTCCAAGGACCTGTCTTTAGCAGGGGAGCGCATCGGCTTTCTGGCGGTCAACCCGGACGCCGAAGACGCCGCAACGGTGGCCAGTGCCGCTGCCGTGATCAACACCATGCTGTGCGTGAACGCCCCCAGCCTGCTGCAGCATGCGGTTGCCCGGCTGCAGGGTATCACCGTGGATGTTTCCATCTACCGACGCCGGCGGGACCTTCTGTGCCGGGGCCTTTCCGAGATCGGGTATCAGTTTCATGTGCCCGAAGGCGCTTTTTACCTGTTTCCCAAAAGCCCGATTGCCGACGACGTCCAATTCACCCGGATCCTTAAAGAGGAGCTGATTCTGGCGGTGCCGGGTTCGGGTTTCGCCGGGCCGGGCTATTTTCGCCTGTCTTATGCTGTTCCGGATTCAACCATCACCGGATCGATGGCGGGATTTAAAAAAGCGCTGGAGAAAGTATAAATAGATCGAAATCGAGAAAAAATGACCGGGTCTGAATGAAACAGGGAGTAGAAAGCATGTACATCAAAATGTCGGATTTTTTTATGGGCATGGGCAAGCCCTTTGCGGTGGAAGTGCTGGACATTGCCGAAAAATTATCCCGGAATGAAGGCGAGATATTATTTCACGAAGGAGCGCCGGCCACCCATTTTTATGTTTTGCTCAAAGGCAGGGTGAAGCTCAGCCTGGGGGATACCGGGCCCGTGGTCTATATGGTTCGGCAACCGGGGGAGATCATCGGCTGGTCGGGCCTTATCGGGCGGGATACGTATTCTGCCTCAGGGGAATGCATGCAGAAAACCCATCTGCTGAAGTTTAATCGAGATGTTTTTCTGGAAATCTTAAACAAATACCCCCAGAACGAGGCGCTGCTTTTCAGGCGCCTGGCGGAGATGCTGGGAAATCGATTGCTGGAACTCTATCCGACCATATCTTAGAAGTGGCTTCAAAACCCCATCTGTAATCTATTTCAGGCCGCCTGCCGCTGACATAAACCTGCCAATTGTCCTGTGCGCACCCGCGGCAAAAAAAGCTGAAAATCCTACTGCGAGTGGCTTCAGCAATTGGTAGATGTCCTGGGTCCGACTCCCGGCGGCAGACTGCCGCTGATGTTATCCTCATGACCTGCGGAAACGGTGGACATCAGTTTTTTTTGCCTCCCTGGTAAAGGGGGCATTTTACTTCTGTATTGTGGCTCATCACGTGTTGGTCAAAGTTGTACCTGCAGGGTTCGTAAACAAAGAAAAAAGGCAGATCCTAATTTGGCTCTGCCTTTTTACTTATGGCTCTCTGAATGCCGTTGTTCTCGTGCGTGGTCATTCGCCGTTTTAGTTTGAAGCCCGCAGGGAAGATGCACGCACATTCGAGAAACCATCAAGATGCGAATCATTTTTGCTATATAACTATACAAATAGCATGCCAAATATGCAAAAATATCACATATTTGTTAATATTTTAAATAATTACAGATTGTTATAAAAAACAGCCACTAAACCCGATAAAAAGATTATGAATTTTTATTCACATCCAATTGTGTAAATATTTTCATAATCGGCAACTTTTTGACAGTGGTGTGTCGAGGATTTGAACCGAGGCGCCAACATCGATCTGGGGTCAAAAGGCATTTCTGAAATGGCTTCTAATAAAGACCGGGAAAGGGTGCTTACCCCTTTCCCGGCTGAAAGGCGCTTGGTTATAATTTTATGCGGCTTTTACTTTTTGGCTTTCACAAAGGGAAATATATCCGTATAGCCGGTAATGTCGGTAATTAGAAGAATAATAAAAACGAGAAAGACAATGATCAGAAGGGTCGTCAAAAAACTACCGCCGGCCGGAAGTTCTTGCAATCGATCGGAAACGCGTATCGCTTCTTCATCCGTCAGACTGTCAATGCGGTTTTCGGCCTCCCGGGAATCAATGCCCTGGGATAGGAGTGCGTTTTTGACATCCTCGCGGGCCAATAAGCTTCTAAGATATTCCCGGGCATTTTGTGCATGATCGGCATCGATGACCACTTCGGTTCCGATCATGGCCGCCATGGCAGACTGACACGGACCGGAGAGTATAAACATAAACACAGCCAAAAAAAGGCCCACCGGTTTGAGAAAGATGCGAACATTCTTCATATCTGACCTCCTGTAGTAAAATTGCGAGCGCATTTTATCTAGACACACAGCGCAGCCATTGGACGCTTGCCCGCCTGAGGCGGGTAAACCCCGCTCAAGCGGGTAAAATTCACTTTTAAGATAGTTTCTATTTAATTAATCGGTGGTTGTCAAATGCAATTTAGAGGCAAACCCGCAAGGTTGAATAGGCCATCAGCGAAGGAAATTAAAACGATCCGGTGATAGTAATTATTTGGCAAAAGAAAAGGCGATTCAGGAACTTTCCTGAATCGCCCCGGTTTGCTGATCGTTCCGGCAGAATTCCGGCTAGATCAAATCATTCAGCAGCGAATCTTTTAGCATTTTATCGGCTATTTTTTCCTCATTAATTTCATAGGTTCCGTTTTCTATCTGTTCTTTGAGCTGGGCGACTTTGTCCTCCCGGACATCCGGAATCGCTTCCAATTGCTTTTTAGCCTCCTGGAGTTGTTTAGCCGTATCTGAAAGCACGACCGTATCGGCCTTGGCCTGCTGCTTTTCCGGCTGCTCAGCTGTCGGCTCAGCTTTATCTTTATCCTGAACCTGATTCACATAGGCTTCAATATTAATCGAGTCTTTAGGGGTAATTTCCATTTTCGATGATCTCCTCGAAATCTGCCTGTTTAACAATCTTTATAATCGCTTAACAGACATAATTCACAATAATTCTAATCTACTGGCTTCTGCGTGTCAAATTAATTACGATGTTAAATGTATTATCGGTAAAAATTTTACATACTTTAGTCTTTTTTTGCGAATTTCCACCCTATTTTGCATTTCGAGAAAAAGCTCAACATATTAATAAAACAATAAATAGTGATCAAACTGTGCGATTGCTTTGCAAAAAGCCAAATTTCACCTTGATGCCATTCCTGTCTGTATCATTCTAATATGCCATTATCATGCCAAAATGATTTAAGGCTTTACAGTCGACTTAATGGCCCTATCTTAATTGGTAATTAAGTATGAGGTTGAACGCCCTGTCCGGTTGCCCGCCGAAAGTCCGCGTGAAACGGTATTATCCCGTTTGTGCGTCGCCTTTTTAAAATTCCCCTTTCAACAGGCTCAGCGGGAGACGGACGAACCATTTAACCCAATATTTGTGTTTTGCCAATGGTCTGGGTCGTTGAAAAAAAGATTTTCTATCACATCCTGGATCTGGGTTTTGAAAGCGTGGGGATCCCTGTTCGGGTGAAATTTGAATTTGACGTCCAGGAAGGCGCGTTTGTACCGGATAGTCTTTCCGTCGAATCTCTGTATAACCAGCCGGTACTCGTCAAACGCTATCCGGGTGTGAATATGAATTCACTGGATAATGAAATCAAGCGGACGGTTCAAAAAGAAATCCGCCGATACCTGCGAAATTGTGGGTATTTTTCTGAAAACGAGAACGAAAACATTTAACCGCAGACCCACCCCGGAGCGTGCTTGGTTGTCTGTAATTTTTTTATCTGGCTCCAAAAAGGTAGAATTAGCTTTAAGTTTTTGTTATATAAAACTGATTTTCATCAGCTTTATATATTATTTCCGCTTGCTAAAACCCGCCGCAAGTTCCCTTTCCATTAACCGATTTTCATATTTTTCAATAATTTTTATTGACATACCACATTGTAGTATTTAATGATACGCTAGTAGAAATTGAGCAACCTAAAGAAAAATGAGCAATTCGTAACTCGTGCACGGCTTAATCTCATCTAAAATTGAAGCGAATCGGCTCAACAGTAAAGGGAGGATAGAGATGAGAGTCGAGCGCAGGAAATATGCCAGATTCTGTGTCCGGGAAACCGCTTTTGCGGTGTTTCAACCTGAACCTGTCAAGTTCGTTCCCATTATCGATATCAGCCTGGGCGGGCTGGGAATCGGAGTTAATGGATACAACATGGGTCCCGACTGGTTCGACGGCGCCTCAAGATTAGAGATATTAATCGATGATGGCTGTTTCTATCTGGACAAGTTGTCCTACCAAATCCTTACACAATATAGAAATTTCTCACAAAACGCTTTCGGGTCATTTCAGAATATCTATGGCGTTAAATTTGTAAATTTGATGCCCAGCCAGCAAAACCGATTGAAATATTTTATTCGCCACCATACCAGGGGCGGAATGACCCCAAAATTTATTCGCAAACTCAACTCCCACCTCCATCACATGGCAGGCAAAAAGGATTTTGGGGATTCCTGCCAGAATGCCTGGCTTCAGCGGCCATCCCTGTAATTGATGCTTGCCATGGATCTTGGCATTGCTGCGGTTGTTCGATTTGATTTCAAATCAATTTACTGGTAATAATAAATGATTCATCTGCAACCCAAAAGCGTGGACAGATGATCGCCCGGCACTATTTGCGAATTTGACTAAATCCAAAGAAATATAATTCAGCGTCATGACATTGCGTACCTGCTGCCTCATCAGCTTTTTCATCGGTTTATCGTTTTTTTTAAGCTTGCCCGCTATGGCCGCTGATCAAAATAAAGGCATCACCGAATACGAGTGTGCCCGTTTACAGAACGCGGAGATTATATGGGATTTAAGTGAAAACCGCTGGATGTGCTGTATCATTAAAAATGAAGATGAGTATGAAACCTGCCAGCCGATCACGGATATGAAGCCCTTGCCCAAAAAGAGCCTCAAGCCGTTACCGCGGAACAACACCAAAACGATCAAGCCGGAAAAGCAATAATTGATTTTATTTAGACAGGATTAACCTGCCGTTCCCTCCTCCGTAGTGCCGCCTCGACGGCCGGGCGCTAAAGCTTCGGTGAGCCAGGCAGAATTTTTTGAGATTTTTTCAAATTAGGCAAATCATACCTGCAAAGGTACTTATTTACTGTTAGCGTACGCTAAGGTAAGCGCCAGCAAACCATTTTAATGGGTCCGTCTACTTTATCTCAAATAAATTCCCGTCAAAATCCCTGATGAAGGTGAGAAGGCGATCGCCTTTGGGAATCCGCAAAACTTCCACAACTAGACCGTCGCATTTTTTTAGAAATACTTCCAGGTTGTCGATTTCAATGCAGACATGCCCGATTGCTTTGGCGCTGCACTTTGAATTTCCGGTGATAAAAATCTCAAAATGGACATCTTCGCCCCGGTAGTTGATCATCAATAATTCGCTGTCGACATCGAAAATGGCTTTAGCAAGCCGTTTCGGCAGGATTTTTGGTTCTAATTTTTCCAAGCCTAACAGGTTATTGTAGAACCGGTCCGATTTTCTTTCAGAACTGCAAGTCAGTGCCACGTGTCGCAATATCATTGATCCCTCCCAAATCATAACTGGGGCTTGATAATGACTTTCAAGGACGCCTTGCCCGCCATGACTATGCGGAAGCCTTCGGCGATATCCTGCAGCGGAAGCCTCCGGGTAATCATATCGTCTACTATTATGGTTCCGGTTTCAATCAGGTTGATGGCGGCATCAATGTCCGGGGGGCCACAGTAATAGGAAGTGATTATCTTCGTCTCCCGGGTCCAGAAATGATTTATGGGAACGGTGATTTTAACATCGGGGTGCGGTACAGCGAAAAAAACGATGCCGCCCCCTTTATCCACACATTCCCAGGCCTGATCAACGGCCTCAACAGCCGAGGTACACAGGATGACAACGTCGGCCATTCCGATGTTTTCAGAAACCAGGCGCTGCGGAACATTTTGTGCGGCGTCCATCGTGATATCCGCACCCATCTGGTCGGCAAATTCCAGCTTTTTTTGATTGATGTCTGTGGCGATCACCCGGCAATGTTTGGTTTTGGCAAGCTTTACATGCAGCAACCCCGACATGCCGCTGCCCATCACCATCACTGTCTGATTGCGGTGCAGGCCGGCAAGCTGCTGAGCTCTGACGACACATGCCAGCGGTTCGATAAACGTGCTTTGATCATCGGTGATCTGATCCGGCAGCAGATAGGTTCCGTTTTCTACCAGGGATTCCGGAACCACAACGTACTCTGCAAAGCCGCCCGGCAGTCTTTCTTTGACATTGGAACACACCGGATAGTGGCCGCTTTTACAATAAGCGCATTTCATGCACGGCACTTTGGGTGCCACGAATACGCGATCGCCAGGCCGGTATTTCGTTACCGCTTTGCCGACTTCAACGACTTCGGCGCCGATTTCATGTCCTGGCACCAGGGGGGCCCTGGGCAGTCGATACCACTCAACGATATCACTGCCGCAGATGCCGCATGCAAGAACTTTGATCAGAATCTCTTTGTGACCGGGCCTGGGTTTAGGCACCTCTTCGATGCGAATATCTTCGTTGTTGTACCAGACAGAAACTTTCATGACTGATTTTTTAATGTTTGGTAAAGGTCCAATGCCTTTTGTGGCTTTTCGTTGTCGTGAACCACCGCCCGAACAGCCTGCAGCATGGCAATCGGTGAGTCGGATTGAAAGATGTTGCGTCCCATGTCCACGCCGCTGGCACCCTGCTGCACCGCATTGTAAGCCATGGTCAGGGCATCCAGTTCCGGTATCTTCTTGCCGCCGGCCATCACAATGGGCACCGGACAGGAGGCGCACACGGTTTCAAAGTCTTTTTCGACATAATAGGTTTTGATGTAATGGGCGCCCAGTTCTGCGCAAATCCGGGTTGCCAGCCGGAAGTAGCGGGCATCACGGGCCATCTCTTTGCCCACCGCGGTGACGGCAAGCGTCGGAATTCCGTAACGGGTGCCGATATCCACCATCCGGGTCATGTTGATAATGGATTGCCTTTCATACTCACCGCCAATAAAAACCTGAACGGCCATGGCACAGACATTCAGGCGGATTGATTCTTCAATGTCCACGGCAATCTCTTCGTTAGAGAGCTCTTTAAGGATGCTGGTACCGCCTGACACGCGCAAAACAATGGGTTTCAGGGTGGCCGGTGGGACAATGCTTCTGAGGATACCCCGGGTGAGCATCAGCGTGTCAGCATAGGGCACGATTGGAAGAATATCGACGTCCACCCGCTCAAGTCCCGTTGTGGGTCCCTGAAAATAACCATGATCAATGGCCAGCATAACCGTGCGGCCGGATTGCGGGTTAAAGATTCTGGCCAGTCTGTTTTTCATTCCCCAGTCAAGTGAATTTGATCCTTTCAGGAAAAAGCCTTCTGTTTTCTGTGGGATATCGGTATGATACTGCTTTGCCTCTTTCAGATCGTCTATATCTGGCATTCTTTCCCTCCTCACGAAAAGGTTATTATTTTTAACGCATTATCGCAGGTTAAATATCAGGGTCAAGAAAAACCATTTATTGGAAAAGAAACTCTGTGGTATAAGTGCAATGAGCCGGATCCGTCGCTGGCGATGGCCTGACCCGCCTAAGCAGTTGAAATGCCGGCTAGTGGCTTGCGAATAGTCGATATTCTTATTTATAAATTGCAAACCGGAGAATAAAGATGGGTGAATGGGATCAGGAAAAAAAAGAGGTTCTGGATTGTGCCAAATGGATGTCCGAGCATGGTTACTTTGGCGGCTACCGTGGCAGCGGAGGAAATATTTCCGTCCGGATCGGAAGCCAGCCGGTTCTCGCGGTAACGCCTTCCGGTCGACCCTACTGGAACATGGGCGCAGATGATATTTGCGTGCTGGATTTTGATTTAAAACCGCTTGAAGGACCCTACGCGCCTTCTAAAGAAGCCGCGATGCATATGGGCATCTACAGGCACCGTGCCGATGTCAACGCCATTGTTCATACACATCAGACCTATGCCAGCATATTAGCGGTGATTGGGGCCTCGATTCCACCCTTATTTGATGAAGAAACAAAGGAATTCGGACCGGTCGTTGAAACCATCCCCTATGCGATTTCTGGAAGTCCGGATCTGGTTAAAAACGTAATCAAAAAATTAGGCAATAATTGCCATTGTTATATTCTGCAAAACCATGGTGCGCTGAATTTAGGCCGAGATATTGATCACGCATGGAAGAATACAGAGCTCTTAGAAAAAGTCTCGAAGATTTATTATGCGGCTCTGATTACCGGCAGGGACATTTCTACATTGCCCGGCAAAACCATTGATTATTTTAACCAAATGCGTGCGTCAAAGTAATATTCAGACAGGATTAATGCAGTTTTTATTTTAACCACGGAGAACACAGAGAACACAGAGAATAATAATCAATTTTTGTCCTGAATGCTTTTGGAATAAAATGTCTGTGTCTGTCAGTGTGGGTCTGTGGCTAATTCACGGAAAAGTCAGGCAATGCTCAGCGCTCAGGAAGAAGCCTATATCTTAGACCGGGCCTATGTGCCGGAACATTGCATTCGTCTGATGACCCATGTCTCCGGCGGCGAGCCGTTTTTAATTGATGATTTTTTTATCTGCCGTAAAGAAAACTGGATCATCCTGATCGGCTACCCTCTGGAAGATAACTTCAGCGCCGATAAGCTGGAAAATGTGCTGTCCAGAATTAAAAAAAAATTCCGCCCCGAATTTGTTTCGCTGATTGCACCGGAAATGCCCTCTTCCCTGGCCGCCGCCTGCCAGGAAAGCCAGAGTGATGCCTACTTTACCCTGCAGACGCAAAAGCCGATTATCCGCAGCCCGGTGAAACGCAATCTAAGAAAGGCACGCCAAAAGTTAAGAGTGGAGTCTTGCTCCAGCATGCAGGGCCATCATCAGGATCTGATGCAAGAGTTTATTGCCCGGGCCAGGTTATCCGAACGCGTTCAAAGGCTATTGTTTAAATTGCCGAAATTTGTGGCCCGCTCTGAGAAGGCATTTGTTTTAAATGCCTGGGATAAAGCCGATAAACTGGCCGCCTTTTATGTCATCGATCTTGAAGCCCGACAGTTTTCCAATTACATTATGGGGTGTCATTCCAAAAAAAACTATGTGCTCGGAGCTTCGGATCTTTTATTATTTGAGCTGATCAACCTTAGTCTGGAATATGATAAACCCCTTATTCATCTGGGGCTGGGGGTGAATGCCGGTGTTCGCCGTTTCAAGGCAAAATGGGGCGGGCTGCCGCTGCGCAGGTACGAAATGTGTGAACTCGTGCTCAGGCGACCGTCATTATTTGAAACGATTTCGTCATTGCTGAAGCATAGCCAACCGGGTTCATAACCAGGTAAACACGAAATGATGAGTTCATGATTTTAAGTTAGGTGGCCACAAGAGGGCTTTCATGCTGTTTCGGAGATCAATTCAAAAAGAACTAAAAATGATCTGGCAGGTGCAGAAAGAAGGCCGAGCATCACATCTTGTCGGCACCGCCCATTTCTTTCCATACAGCTTCAGGAAGTCTCTTCTGCGGTATCTGGAAAATGCCCGCGTGGTTATGTTTGAAGGCCCGCTGGATGATGA
>Ga0209742_10001324_pt1 | contig 11442 bp, 8 predicted proteins | sample DeeMarSeWOR38_10_FD_187462 | JGI IMG/M metagenome (GOLD analysis project Ga0209742, IMG submission 187462) | Marine sediment microbial communities from White Oak River estuary, North Carolina - WOR-3-8_10 (SPAdes) (version 2) | ecosystem: Environmental > Aquatic > Marine > Intertidal zone >... | reverse complement strand
GGCTTTGGCTAAAGCATCACATTCATTCTGCTTTGTAACGTCCGTCCTAATAAAAATCGCCTCGCCGCCCGATTTCTCAATAGCCTTGGCAACCTCCTTGCCGTTTAGAATGTCCGCAATGATAATCCTGGCTCCTTCCTCTGCTAAACCAGCAGCAAATGTCGCTCCAATTCCTTGGGCTGCACCTGTGATAATGGCGACCTTATCTCTTAATCTCATGTTCGATCCCCTTTCCGTTAAAGAAATATGGAGTTGTGGTTGTGCCTCAAATCATATGAGAAAGTTGAATGGAAATCAAATCCCACTACATTCTTTGCATTGTTCAAGTAGGATGGGATGACTGTAATGATCTTGTATTCTTACTTGGTAGATCTCGGTATTGTGGTTCCATCAACACATACGAACGTCAGCTTGAAGGGAAACGAGTGATCGTGCATTACTGCAGTTCGTGTGACTAGGCAATAATGTAGGCAAATGGCCTCGGAGTGGCATCAAAGCCTATTCTATTGCTTTAAACACGCACACTGAACGGCAGTACTTCTATGCTATTATGTCCTCTATATCCCATTAACTTTTCGAAGGAGATAAGCTAAAATTACCGTTAGTTCATAAAGTGAAAAGAATACGAGTCCTTAGTGCAGAAAGTAGCCCAATTTCAAAGGAGGTGGGATGCCAGTAATAAAGAGTCGAGTAAATCCAGAGAGCAGGGAGTTCAAGGATAACTATGCTCATAACAAGCGGTTAGTTGAGGAGCTAAGGGAACAACTGAAGGATATTCGCAAAGGCGGTCCACAGAAGGCAAGAGACCTTCATCGGAAGCGCAATAAACTGGGGGTGCGGGAGCGGATTTCCAAACTCATCGATCCAGGCACCGAGTTTCTAGAACTCTCGCCTCTTGCAGGCTGGGGCGAATACAATAATGAGGTTGCCTCAGCAGGGATCGTCACCGGGGTTGGTCAGGTAGAGGGACGGGACGTTGTGATCATAGCCAACGATGCTACAGTTAAAGGAGGAACATACTACCCCCTGACCGTAAAAAAGCATATTAGAGCCCAGGAAGTTGCCGAACAAAATTATCTTCCATGTATATATATTGTAGACTCGGGAGGAGCTTTCCTCCCGCTGCAAACCGACGTCTTTCCAGACAAATACCATTTCGGTAGATTCTTCTATAATCAAGCCAGGATGTCAGCTAAGGGCATCTATCAAATTGCGGCTGTTATGGGTTCGTGTACGGCCGGGGGAGCTTATATCCCCGCCATGGCAGATGAAACTATTATAGTGAAGGGAACCGGCACAATTTTCCTGGGTGGCCCTCCCCTGGTAAAGGCAGCCACAGGAGAAGAGGTAACTGCCGAAGAGCTTGGAGGAGCAGATGTTCATTGTAAAGTTTCCGGTGTAGCTGATCACAGGGCGCAAGACGAGCCTAGTGCTATTGAGACTATCCGGTCTATCGTACGCCGATTGAGTGCCCCTCAGAAATTTCGCCTTGATGTCACGAAGCCTGAGGAGCCATTATATGATCCGGATGAGATGCATGGCATCGTTCCCACCAGCTTGAGAAAAGGGTTTGATATAAGGGAAATCATTGCCCGACTGGTTGATGGTTCAGAATTTCACGAGTTCAAAGAGCTTTATGGCCCGACCCTTGTTTGTGGCTTTGCGCGGATTATGGGATATCCTGTTGGGATACTTGCCAATAACGGCATTCTTTTCTCCGAATCCGCGATTAAAGGAGCACATTTCATATGCCTAAGTAATCAGCGTCGCATTCCTCTGGTTTTTCTACAGAACATAACGGGATTTATGGTGGGCAGGGAGTATGAATCTCGCGGAATAGCCAAAGACGGGGCGAAGATGGTGATGGCAGTATCTAATGTAGAGGTTCCCAAATTCACTGTAATTATAGGCGGGTCTTTCGGGGCGGGGAATTACGGAATGTGCGGAAGAGCTTATGAGCCAAGGCTACTGTGGATGTGGGCAAGCGCAAGGATATCGGTAATGGGTGGTGAACAGGCGGCCAACGTACTGCTTACAATAAAGCAAGAAGGACTTCTCAGGGAAGGGAAACCATCACTCTCCCCTGAAGAGCAGGAAGAGTTCAAAAAACCGATTGTAGAAAAATATGAGAGGGAGGGCAGTCCTCAGTACTCAACCGCCCATATTTGGGACGACGGGCTTATCGAACCACTGGAAACACGAAAGTTGTTAGCCAGGGGAATATCCATATCCCTTAACTCTCCACTGTCGCCACCTCGCGAAGGCTCCAGATTTGGAGTCTTCAGGATGTGAAGGAGGAAATTCTATGAAGTCTTATTCATGTATCATGGTGGAAAAAAGGGGCGATGTTCTGGGCATCACTCTAAACCGGCCGGAAATTGGAAATGCGTTTAACAGTGAACTGATAGAAGAGCTTACCGAGGTTTTTGGGTCAGTACAAGATGAAATACGAACAATCGTTCTTACCGGTGCCGGGAAGGTATTTTGTGCCGGAGCTGACCTTAACTGGATGAAAAGGATGGCGGAATTTACCGAGGAAGAGAATTATGCTGATGCTCGTGCCATGGACAAAATGTTCTATACCATTGATGTTTGCCCAAAACCTGTAGTGGCCAAGGTGAACGGGGCAGCTATAGCGGGGGGAATGGGTTTTCTGGCTGTGAGCGATGTCGTCATAGCTTCGAAGGCGGCGAAATTTGGCTTCACCGAGGTAAATCTGGGAATTATTCCTGCTGTTGTCTCTCCTTACGTAATGTCAAAGATTGGCTATAGCCAGACTCGCTCGTTGTTTCTCTCGGCGGAGGTCGTCTCAGCGGAAAAAGTAAAGGAAATAGGCCTGGTGCACGAGATTGTACAACCCGAACTCTTAGATGCCCGGGTTGATGAACTTGTTAAGGATCTCAGCAAGGGAGGTTCTTCCGCCCAGGCTGTCTGCAAGAGATGGATTCGTGAGCTTAAAGAGATGGATATTGAAAGGGCAAGGGAGGAAAGTGCTCGAATAATCGCGGGCTTACGTGTATCTCCCGAAGGGCAAGAAGGAATCAGGGCTTTCCTGGAAAAACGGAAGCCGACTTGGGTAAAGGGAGACAAATGAAGGGGAAAACTGATTACCCGGACCAGGTAAAGGTCGTAGAGGTAGGCCCACGAGACGGCCTTCAAAATGTAGAGGAAACCATACCGACTGAAAGTAAGATAGCTTATATTAAAAAACTTGTTGAATCCGGGTGCCGTTATATTGAGGTAACTTCATTTGTTCATCCCAAATGGATTCCACAGCTTGCAGATTCGAGGGCAGTATATAGTCAATTGCCAATAGAGGAGGGTGTGCATTACATAGCACTTGTTCCCAATTTGAAGGGGATGGAGACAGCTCTTGATGCTGGTGTGCAGGAAATAGCCGTGTTTACAAGTGCCAGTGAAACCTTCAGTCAGAGAAATACCAATGCCTCTGTAACCGAATCATTACGTAGATGTCGTGAGGTTGCAGGGATAGCCAGAAGGCATAAAATACCCTTCAGGGGATATATCTCAACTGCGTTTGGCTGTCCCTTCGAAGGCTCGGTCTCACCGAATAGAGTGGTGGAGATTGCCGATGAACTATTTGATATGGGTGTCTACGAAGTGTCGATTGGGGACACGACTGGTATAGCTGTTCCAAGCGATGTTGAAAGACTTCTCAATAATACTCTCAGGCGGTTCAGCCCAGACAGAATTGCATTGCATATGCATGATACTCGACAGACAGCTTTAGCTAATATTCTAAGGGGGCTCGATTTGGGAATCACAGCCTTTGATGCCTCTTCGGGGGGTTTGGGGGGGTGTCCCTACGCACCGGGAGCTTCAGGAAATCTCGCCACGGAGAATCTGGTCTATATGCTTAGTAAAATGGGAATCACAACAAGTATAGATTTGAAGAAACTGGGAGAAGCAACTAGATTTATAGCAAAAGTCCTGAACCGTCCGCTTCTTTTCCACATAGAATGCAGAGAGGAAATGACTCGGCATTAGCAGTGACTAATACCTTATTAACAGCGTGTGCGGTATACTATGAATCGAGAGATTATGCAGGAATTGGAGTATTGTGTGGTATAACATTGTGGTAGTGAAATGACTTAGCATTTGCTGACACAGCAGTAAAGGAATTAAGAGTTACTGACGTCAATGAGTTGTTCTTAGAAAAGGAGGATAACGTGAGCAAGTTACTTTGGGAACCGACGGAAGAACGAAAGAAGAATGCCAATATAACCAGGTTCATAGACTTCGTTAATAAACGATATAAACAGAGCTTTGGTTCCTATAAGGAGCTTTATGACTGGTCTGTAGACAGAATACCGGATTTCTGGGCTTCTGTTTGGGATTTTGTTGAGGTGAAGTCCTCTAAGGGCTACGAAACGGTGGTCGATGATGTGACCAAAATGCCGGGTGCAAAATGGTTCACTGGCGCGAGGCTGAACTTCGCCGAGAACATGCTGAGATACCGGGATGAAAAAACAGCCTTCATCTTCAAGGGAGAAACTCAGAAATCAGTGAGTATGAGCTACGCTGAACTATATGATTCTGTTGCACGCCTGGCTGAATCTCTTCGAAAGATGGGAATCAAGCCCGGAGACCGGGTAGCTGGCTATATGCCTAATATGATAGAGACGGCTGTGGCAATGCTTGCTGCCACCAGTATCGGTGCTGTCTGGGCGTCTTGTGCAACCGATATCGGCTCTGGTGCAGCCATTGATCGCTTCGGTCAAATCGAACCAAGAGTCTTGTTCACCGTCGACGGTTACTTCTATAAAGGGAAACCCTTCAATTCTCTTGATAATGCCGCTGCAATCGTAAAAGGGGTACCCTCTATCGAGAAAGTTGTTGTAGCCCGCTACAGGGAAGAGAAACCCGATATCAGCCATATTCCCAACTCCTTGTATTATGAGGACTTCCTATCGAGAGGGACACCCGAAATACAATTTGAACAATTGCCTGCAGACCATCCTCTGTTCATCATGTTTTCGTCGGGGACGACCGGCAAGCCGAAGTGCATGGTTCAGGGAGCAGCCGGAATTCTGGTCAATCAACTGAAGGAATTGATAATCCAGACCGATTTGAAGCGAGACGATGTCCACTTTTTCATCACGACCTGTAGTTGGATGATGTGGAACTGGATGCTGGCTTCTTTGGCCACAGGCAATACCATTATTTTGTATGATGGTAATCCCACCTACCCCGGCCCGGGGGCTGTGTGGCAACTGATTCAGGATGAAAAAGTGACCATGTTTGGCTGCAGCGCCAGTTATATCAACTATCTCAGGAGCGAGAATCTCAAGCCGGGTAAGGACTACGATTTGTCGTCACTAAAGGAGATATGGCAGACCGGTTCGCCTTTATCAGCGGAAGGATTTGAGTACGTGTATCGGGAAATCAAGAAAGACCTACATTTCAATTCCAGCTCAGGTGGCACGGACATCAATGGCTGCTTTTTCACTGGCAGTCCGATTCAACCCGTATACGCGGGTGAGTTGCAGGGACCTGGTTTGGGGATGAAAGTGAAGGCATATGATGAAAAGGGACGTCCAATATTTGACCGGGAGGGCGAACTTGTCTGCGAAGCGGCTGCCCCGCCTATGCCTCTCCATTTCTGGAATGATCCCGATGGTAAGAGATACAGGGATGCTTACTTTGGTGTCTACCCTGGTGTATGGCGTCACGGGGATTACATCGTGTTTCACGGCGATACAGGAGGAGCTACTTTCTACGGTCGCTCGGACGCGGTGCTGAAACCGTCCGGTGTTCGTATAGGTACAGCCGAAATATATAACGTAATGGAAGGGCTGCCGGAGGTCGCTGATAGCCTGGCAATAGGGCAGAGCTGGCAGGGAGACCAGCGTGTTCTCCTTTTCGTCAGGTTGGCTGAAGGACATAACCTGACGACAGATCTGGAGACCAAGATTAAGAAGAACCTCCGTGAGAAGGCTTCCCCAAGGCACGTCCCGGCGAAAATCTTTGCAGTACCGGATATTCCTTACACCACAAGTATGAAGAAAGTCGAAAGTGCAGTCACGAACATAATCCACGGCAGGCCTGTAACGAACAAAGGCGCCCTGTCCAATCCCGAAAGTCTGGATTATTATGAAGAGCTTAAGAGAGAAGGAACACTAGAATCTTGATCTTCATCCATAACAAGAAAAAGGAGCCGAAAATTAAGAACGACCGTACCAAGTAAGGATATTGATTAACCACAATTAAAAAATGATTGAATCGATTAGTGTTGCCGTGAGGGTGCGATAGACAAAGAGTACGCTTGAGGGAGATGAGTCATGGATTTTGATCTGAGCGAAGAGCAGAATCTAACACGCCAGGCCATTCGGACTTTCGCCGAGAAGCAAATTACCCCAGTCGCTCAAGAGCTGGACGAAAACGAAGAGTTTTCTGTCGAGCTAACTCGTGAAATGGCGAGCCTGGGGTTACTGGGATGTTTTGTCCCAGAGAAATATGGCGGGTCCAATATGGGCTACATCTCGTATGCAATTGCAGTTGAGGAGCTGGCCAGAGTAGATGCTTCGCACGCAGCTACGATTGCTGCTGGGAACTCCCTGGGAATCGGCCCTATTTATTATTTCGGCAACGAAAAACAGAAGCAGGAATGGCTTCCAAGGCTCTGTTCAGGAGAATGTCTGGCTGCGTTTGGTTTGACGGAGCCTGACGCTGGCTCCGACGCCGGAAGCTCCAAAACCACGGCGACGCTTAAAGGGGATCACTGGACCATCAACGGGCATAAGATCTTCATCACTAATTCTGCTTGCTCGTTGACCGGCGTTATTGTTGTCCAGGCTGTCACCGGCAAGCATGAGGATGGCAAACCAGAGTTAAGTTGTCTTATCGTTCCCAGCAACACACCTGGGTTTACCGCCGAGGAGATGAAGGACAAGATGATGTGGCGAGCGTCCAGTACGGGTGAACTCTTTTTCGATGATTGCGTTGTGCCTGAAGCAAATCTTCTAGGAAAACGAGGGGACGGTTTCCACCAGATGCTGGCAACATTAGATGGAGGACGCCTCAGCATCGCCGCCATGGGACTCGGCGGTTCTCAGGCGGCTTTTGAGCTGGCTTTGCAATACGCCAATTCGCGCATCCAGTTTGGACGTCCCATCGGGTCCTTTCAAGTCAACGCTTTTAAACTAGCCGACATGTCTTTGGAAATCGAACTTGCTAGGAATTTGCTCTACAAGGCCTGTTGGTTACGAGAAAATGACCGTCCAATTACCAAAGAGGCGGCCATGGCAAAATTGTTCTGTTCCGAAGTTATGCGCCGCTGTGTCCATCACGCGGTCCAACTTTATGGAGGGTACGGGCTGATGAAGGATTACGAAGTTGAGAGATTATACCGGGATCAGAGAATTCTGGAGATCGGCGAAGGAACATCAGAAGTACTACGTATCGTGATTGCCCGCAATATCGGTGTGTCGGGGAGGGCAATCTAGAAGGAAGGGCACTATGAAAAAAGAGGTAGCAAAGCGCAAGATAAATGCCGGACCGAGTCCGAGCAAGAGAAAGATGGCTAAGCATCATGATCTTCTCACAGACGTGACCAGCATGGAACATGTGGATGAGGCGAAAGAATCTCTGGGCGATCGGATTCGTAGAGTGCGACAAGATCGGGGATTAACCGTTAAGGACCTCAGTACCCGAACCGGGATCGATACCGCTGATTTGGAGCGTATAGAATCAGGCAACACTATTCCTGCGCTAGGGCAGTTGGTTAGATTGGGCAGAGCACTCGATATGAAGATGGGCTACTTCATTTCCCCGGGCGTTGATCAGTTAATGACCGTGGTGCGCAAGAATGCACGGAAGCCGATATCACGCTTCGGAGAGACGAAGAGTATGGAACATGGCTATTTTTATGAATGTCTGGCTCCGGAAAAGGCTGACCGAGTTATGGAGCCCTTTATTGTAACTCTGGTGCCGACGGCCACGGAGGAGTTTTCCACTCATGCCGGACAAGAATTACTTTACGTTCTGGAGGGTGAGATGAAAGTGCAGGTTGGGGATCGCGTCGAATTTCTCAAGCCTGGAGATGCTGTCTACTACGACTCAGATCAACCTCACCTAGTTAAATGTGTCGGCACGGCAGTGACGAAAATACTGGCTGTTATCTGCACGGGATCGAACTAGACCGTAAGTCTATTGGGTCTTGCCGCGGGGTTCAGTTCCTACCACCCTATTTACATACTTACTACCTATATCGCGAAAATCTGGAAAGAGTAAAAAATGCTTGACACTGTATTGAGTGGTGATACACTAATATTTGTGTGCAACTAAATTATTATTATTGCATTATAGAAACGAAATGCGCTTAATTTTTCCTAACCGTTAATTATGGATTTAAGCGAAGAAAGAGAACTGGTCAGACAGGCACAAAAAGCCCCTGATGCTTTTGCTGAGCTTTACGACCGGTATTATCCCAAAATCTTCGGCTATATTCTGAGGCGGACCGCCAATCTTGAAACTGCCCAGGACCTCACTTCAGAGACATTTTTTAATGCGTTGAACAAGCTCTGGCAATTTCGCTGGCGTAATGTCTCCTTTTCTTCTTGGCTATATAAAATTGCCTCCAACGAGATTAACCAGTATTTCAGAAAAACCGAATATAAGAAATCCATATCACTGGAGGAATTACGAGAACAGGGTTTTGAACCCGTATCACCCACTGACCCCGAGAACGAACTAATGGAAGCGCAGGAAAAATTAAGACAGCATCGGGAATTTCGGGAAGTTCAGGACAAAATCGTCCGGTTACCCACAAAATACCAGGAAGTCATTGCTCTCAGATTCTTCGAGCAAAAGCAGATTAAGGAAATCTCTGAAATACTGGGAAAAAAAGAGGGAACGGTGAAGTCCCTGCTCCACCGCGCGGTGGAGAAATTAAGAGAGACAGATTAAACCACCCCACGAAAATCTTGCGGCCCTTTCTGTTAGATTATGCAACCTTTTTTATCTCGTGCATTAGTAGTAATTAAGTAGGGTTGCATAAATAAAAAGGCTAGGCAACTACTAAGGCATACAGTAATGAAGAATTGGACCGTGAGCAGGGGAGGCATGGTCAGACCCGTCACTCTCTGTATTACAGGAGCGGTAATTATAATTGTTACGCTATTTCATATTGGAGTTTCTGGCCCTCGTGTGAATATTGAGACAATTGAGGGCGCTAAAATTTCGGGTAAGCAAAGTATAGAGATAGCCAGAGAAATGGCGTTAGAAGAGGAAATAGAAAAGGAGTCCTTGGTTGGTAACAGGATCTGGGACCCAGATAGAATCTCGGTTTCTGTAATCTATGAATTTACTGAACTACCTCCGGCTTATGAACTCCCCGATGTGATAAATGAACCTGTTTACAGAGTTTATTTTGAAAGGCAAGGTCATTTCGTAGAAATATTCGTGGGTGCTGACTCAGCTAATTTCTATGGAATGGGTATGTGCAGGTAGATTCCAACATGACGATAGAAATCTGCAACCTTTTTTTATCTCATGCATTTTTACTGATATAAGGAGGTAAAGTTTATGAAACACGATGACTTAATCAAAAAACTGGAAAACCTAAAAACTCCCGATATAGAACTCAGCGGCCATAAACGAGCATTGAGAATGGCTTTGCTAAGCTCAGGGCGTTTTAAGGCAAGGACTATCATGGATTGGACAAAAATGCTGGCACCCGTCGCTACTGCCGTGCTTCTAATAGCGGTTATGGGAGTTTTGGCGGTCGTTCAACCGGGTACCGTGTTCACGCCCACAGGGGATAGTCAAATAAGCAAGTTCTCTTCTTATTTGGAATTGGAATCTTTCGTCAAAACGAACACTCAAGATATGATGAAAGGGCACGGAGTCTTTTGGAATGCAATGGAGAGCGGTAGATCAGGCCCCCCTACCGCTGCCCTTGACGGCTCTGCCGATGATTATTCTGCCACCAATATACAGGTTGCCGGGGTAGACGAGGCAGATATAGTAAAGACCGATGGAGAGTATATTTATCTCGTTTCGGGGAACAGGACTATTATTGTGAAGGCGTATCCACCTGAGCAAGCCCGAGTCCTGTCTGAAATCGAGCTGGAGGGAACGGCGACAGGCATATTCATCAATGGAGACAGGCTGGTCGTGTTTGAGCACGAAACGCCTTATTATGATTATTATGACATGCCTGCTGTAAGGGAATATGCAATCATGCCTTATGTATCACCCAGAGTACTTATCAAAGTATATGATATATCGGACCGGGAAAACCCCCGGTTGCAGAGAGAGCTTTCCGCCGATGGTCAATACATCAGTTCCAGGATGATAGGCGATTACGCTTATGTGGTGGTAAACGAGCCCGTATATGAAGAAGGCGATGAGATAAACCTTCCCAGGATTTATGCTGACGGCACTGAGAAGGAAATATCAGCCACGGATATCTACTACTCCGATGTAGTTGACTATTATTATATGTACACCACAATTATAGCTCTAAACATACAGGAAGATAGCCAGAAGCCGACATATGAGACAATCCTGCTGGGAGCCAGCAGCAACCTGTACGTTTCTATGAATAACATTTACCTTACTTTCCCGGTATGGGGTAGGGATGTAGGGGATGTTGGAGGGACTTCTATCCACCGCATTCACATAGAGGGCAGCGTGATGAATTACACTGCCAGCGGCGACGTCCCTGGTATGGTGCTGAACCAGTTTTCCATGGACGAATATGCTGGCTACTTCAGAGTGGCAACCACAACCTACGGTCAAACAACCGATAATAATGTATACGTTCTAGATATGGCCCTTAACGTCACCGGCTCCGTGACAGGCCTCGCTCCCACGGAAACCATCTATTCAGCCAGGTTTATGGGAGAGCGGGGTTATATGGTGACCTTCAAGAAGGTTGACCCGCTATTCGTGATAGATCTAAGTGACCCTTATAATCCCAGGGAGCTTGGTTACTTAAAGGTAACCGGTTACTCAGACTATCTCCATCCCTACGACGAAAACCACATTATAGGTATAGGTAAGGAAACGACGGACGCCGGGGAATTTGCCTGGTACCAGGGGGTAAAAATATCGCTGTTCGACGTTAGCGATGTCCGCAATCCGGTGGAGATATCGAAGCTGGAAATAGGAGATAGGGGCACCGAATCGCCGGTCCTGTGGGACCACAAAGCCTTCCTGTTTGATAGGTCACGGAATTTGCTGGTGATGCCCATTTCGGAGGCAGAAGTAGATCAGAGCAAGTATCCGGGGGGAGTTCCTGCTAATGCATATGGTGAGCAAGTGTGGCAAGGCGCGTATGTATTCGATATATCTATCGACAACGGGCTGCAGGTCAAAGGCAAAATCACTCACATTGAAGATCCGACCGACTTGGAGCAAGGTTATTACTACTATTACTCTCCTTTCTCAGTAGAGAGGTCCCTTTACATAGACGAT